>ERZ1106963.109-NODE-109-length-124031-cov-23.635655_pt1 | contig 124031 bp, 110 predicted proteins | sample MGYA00403681_ERZ1106963 | MGnify/ENA primary metagenome ERZ1106963 (study PRJEB35170, sample SAMEA104062407) | human gut metagenome | biome: human gut; feature: human-associated habitat; material: faeces | place: Denmark | collected 2012-05-03 ...
TCGTTTTCATATTCATTTATCATCCTGTCTTGAATCTGCTCATAATGTAAATTATACCATTGTTAAGTATATTCGTTTTTTAGAATAAAACGCATATTATTAAATAAAGCACAGCCGAAAAATTAGCTGTGCTTTTACAAGTTTTCATTTTATTCTTTTTTCTTCCTATTCGGAAAGCTGCCCTCAAGCCATTCTTCAAACTCCGCAAGGGTGATTTTGCCGTCGGAGCATTCATCACGCTTTGTCATTGCCTGATACTTCCACTTTTTGAAATCAGGCTCTTTAATCTGCCTTACACGAACACGGGCGGCATATCTCTTATAATACTTTTGATACAACGGAATGGCGGCATTGTCCGCCATTTTCTTTTTGTAGTTTTCCTGTGCGGCTAAATCCTGGCAGTTGCGGGTTTCACCCTCGGCAATGCGGTCGCAGTAATTGGTGTCGTAGTTGCCCTTCATAATGAAATACTTACCGCAGCGTTTACATTTACGCATTCCGATATCGGACTTCAACAACTGTATCAGTTCAAACTCAATTTGCTGTTCAATACTTTCGCAAATACAGGTTTCGTACTCGTCGGCTTGCATTGCAGACAAGGCAATCATTTCCGGCATAGTAAAACCGAGCTTATCCAAATTCTTTTGAACACTCGGAGAAACCTCCGAAGCGGCAGCCATCTTGATATCCAAATCAAAATCACTTTCGATATTGCCGTCAAGCACATTTTCTATCTGATGTTCCGCATCAATGATGCTGATACTATGCACAATCGTTCGCTTTTGCTCTACCGGCAATCCGTGCTTACGGCAGTAGCCTGCAAATCTCGTTTTATGGGTTAGATGATTAAAAAATCCGTCGCAAAAATTCTCGTCAAATGTCGCCTCGATTAAATGCAATAGATTATTTTGCATTTCTTTAAGGTAGTGGTAATAGTCTGTCAACTCCTGCTTTGAGCAATGAAGCAGAATAGGCGGAAATTCCGCTGTAAACAGCGAAGCTTCTATCAATGGCTTAAAGCGTTTTTGCGTTTCGGTTAAAGCCAAATAATAATACAATTTCTTTTCTTTTTCGGTCAGTAAAGAAATATCAAGACTTGTCTCATCAGGCAAGTCTTTTTTTGTGCGATTCAGGCATTCATTATACGCCGAATCAAAATCAGCATAGAGATAATTCAAAATCCCTTCGCCCGGTGAAAAAAAGACAGAAGCGGTGTTCATCGGTGAGATATAAGCTCTGCTGTCGCCCGTAGGAAGAAAGTCAAATACAGAGTTTATTTTTTGCGTTACAGCTCGCAAAAAAGCGAGCGTATCGGCAGTATCCTGCTTAATTTGAGCAAGTTCACCGTCCGATAAAACAAATTCTTTTTTGCCGATAACAGCCCAAGCAATCGCTTTTCGTTTGTCGACTTCGATAGCGTTATACAACTCAAGAAGTTTTGAATAGTTGTATTCGTCGTTTACGGAAAGTACACAAGATTTTTCGTCGTTCGTTACGTGCCATCTGTTTGGAGCAAATCCAAAGGACACGGCACTGTATTTATCTTCTGCTTTGAGTGTGTTTTCGCTCATTGCTAAGACCTCCGTTTTAGAAAATGAGAATTTTCGAATAATTAGCAAATCCATATCAATACAAATAACATTATACAAAAGTATTGCCTTCGTGTCAATACACGGCTATAATAAATTTGCAAATCAAAATTATATAGTATTTGATTTTCTAAAATCGAATGACCGTCCGAATGGGATATGACTTTGCGATGATACGAGCAGGGCAACGCCGCTGAGATGGGGGCAGGGATAACAAAAACGACATTCGGGTAAAACGGCGAAAAGGCAACAGAAAGAACCCTCCATTCTATCTGTTGTCTCGTACATAGCTGTACATACCGTGCAGCTTTTTTCTCACAAAGGAGGTTAAGAAGATGAGAAAAACAGAATTGAAAGAGCTTTACAAGATGATGTTCCTGGACTATCCGGACATTGTTACAGTGGCTCAGCTTCAACAAATGCTCGGCGTAAGCCGACACTTGGCATACGACCTGATTAACAACGGATATATCTCCGGCGTTAAAATCGGAAACGCTTTTAAGATTCCGAAGGTCAATGTCATCAATTATGTTATGGAAGAAGGTGTGAAGAATGCAAGTTGAAAAGCTGAAAACGATTGATGCGGACACGCTGCTGTCAACGCCGATGAGAAAAACCTTATTTGTGGTGGACGGCTTGATACCGCAAGGACTCAGCGTGCTTTCGGGTTCAAGTAAAATCGGCAAGAGCTGGCTTATGCTTTGGCTCGGTATTCAAGTGGCGAGAGGACAGCCTGTGTGGGAATTTGAAACCCACAAGAGCGATGTACTTTATCTCTGTTTGGAGGATACTTACGCAAGAATACAAAGCCGCCTGTATCAAATTGCAGACGAAGCACCGCCCGAACTTCGTATTGCCACAACAAGCTTTCAAATCGGCAACGGCTTGGAACAGCAAATCGAACAGTATCTTTCCGACTTTCCGAAAACAAAGCTTGTCATTATCGACACCTTTCAAAAGGTTCGAGATTCAAAAAGCACCGGCGGAAAAAGCGGAATGTATGCAGGCGACTACGATGATGTAACGGCACTGAAAAATATTTCGGATAAGTACGGCTTTGCTGTTTTGGTTGTTCATCACGTTAGGAAGCTGAAAGATGTAAGCGACCCATTCAACGAGGTTTCAGGCTCCACCGGTATTACGGGTGCGGCAGATACGAATTTTGTTTTGAAGCACAGCCGTGCCAATGAAACCGGAACGCTGCTTGCCACCGGTCGAGATATTGCATATCAGGAGCTGACCTTGAAGTTTGACAATCGCAGTCACTTGTGGGAGTTGGTCGAGCGAAAGGATATGGAGGATATTCACCGTGAAGAAATTCCGAAGTTTATTTTCCGGCTGGTTGATTATATTTCGAAAGTAAAAGAATGGCGAGGCACGGCAACGGAACTTTTAACGCAGATGAACGAAACCGAGGTTACACCGAATGTAGTGACCAAAATGCTTGCCCGATTTTCTTCGGAAGTTTTTCAGCCGCAAGGCATCGAATACAAAACAAAACGCATCGGCACGAGCCGACTGATTTACTTAAAAAAGAATGACGGCAATGACGGCGATGACAATAAATCCGCTATATAGGAAAAGCCGTCACAGCCGTCACTATCGTCACTTTTTGAGAAAGTGGATATAAGGCTATACAGGTAATGCCAATACGTAAGGATAGCGAGCATAGGTTTTGTGTTGCCTTTGAAACCCACAAAACCGGCGGCAAATTGCCGAAATGGGCTTGCCGCCCCTGTAACCCCAATTATACAGAGAAAGGAATGAAAATATATGAGACAAATAACAACTGCAATCAATATCCGAGTGACTGATGGAGAGAAGAGAAAAATGGAAACCGCCGCTAAAAAATGCGGACTTTCGCTCTCTGCTTACCTTAGAAAACTTGGTCTTGGTAAGGAAGTTCAGGCAACTTTGCCACAGGAATTTTACGAAGCTTACCGAGGTTTGACCTCACTTCGTGACAATTGGAAGTCGCTTTCAGAAGCCAATGTAAATGCAAACTTCAACGATGTTGTGAGAAAATTATTGAAGGCTTATCACTCAATCGGTGAGCCGGAAAGCACAAGTGATTCGCTGTGGCAGTAACAAAAATATGGGCTATAACCGACAGCGTCAGTCGTGTTTTGAGCTATGCTGCGAACCCGGACAAGACGATTTACAGCGATATTTGCAAGGCACTTCACTACGCAAGCGACGAGAGAAAAACTGTAATCGGTGAAGAAAAAGCAATGTATGTGACAGGCGTAAACTGCACCGCAGAAACAGCTTTTGCCGAGATGAAGGCGGTACAAGAACGCTTCGATAAGACGGTAGGCAATGTGGCGTATCACGCATATCAGAGTTTTAAGACTGGCGAAGTCACACCTCAGCTTGCACACAAACTCGGCGTAGAACTTGCAAAAAGAATGTGGGGCGATCAGTATCAAGTACTGGTCGCTACGCACTTTAATACCGGCACATATCACAATCATTTGGTCATCAATTCGGTGAATATGTGGAACGGTAAGAAGTTCAACTGCAACGAGGGAGCATACTGGAAACTGCGTAGTATTTCCGATGAGCTTTGCAAAGAAAATGGTTTGACGGTCATTAAAAATCCTAAAGGAAAGACGCCTCGCAAGCTGTACTTTGCAGAAAAGAACGGCGAGCCTACTCGTTACAATTTGATGCGTGAGGCGATAGATAAAGCTCTTACGATGAGTACAAATCCCAAAGCTTTCACCTATGTTATGAAACAGCTCGGATATGTAATCGACCTAAACCCATATCATAAATACGCTACTATTCGCTCTGTCAACAGCAAGAAAGCAACTCGTTTGTACCGTTTGGGAGAAGCCTATGACCGAGATGCAATCTATGACCGAATGAGAGATACTCTGCAAAACAACCCACAGGAAGCTTACCGCTTATACTATGAGTTTACCGAAAAAAAGAGCTTTGGTGTAACAATTCAAAAGGCGCACTTTGTTAAAGGCAACTTAAAAACCGCCAAAAAGATTACGGGTCTTAAAGCGTTGTATTTCAGATATTTATATCTGCTCGGCGTGCTTCCTAAGAATAAAAAACACAAGCCGTTATCGTCCGAAATGCGTGAGGCTTGCCGTTGGCTTGACCGCCACACCGCACAGGTACAGCTCATTTGCGACAATCACTTAACCGATATTTCTTCTGTGGAAGTATTTATAAAAAACACAGACTCAGAAATAAAGCTCATATCGGATTACCGCAAAATGCTCTACCGAGATATTGATTCTTGCCACAATCCCGACGAAAAAGCAAAGCTTGTTGCCAAGCGAGATGACTGCACAAAGGCTCTGGCTCAGCTCCGAAAGGACAGGAAAACAGCGGCAAGAATTATTGAGGATAACCCCAAAATCAAAGAAAATATTCTCATTGAGGAGAATATGCGCAGCCGATATTTCGGCCTTAATAAATCAAGAAAGAGAGGATACGAACGATGACAAAACGAAAATCAGATTTTATTTTACCGACACTGGACGACCTATTTACAACGCAGGCGGAGCGTGACGACGCAAAGCTTGAGCGTGTAAAGAACATACCTCTTGACAAGCTTCACCCTTTTAAGAATCACCCATTTAAGATATTGAATAACGAAGAAATGGAGCGAATGATTGAGAGTATACGCAAGGTCGGAACGATAACTCCGGCGCTTGCCAGACCTCTGCCCGACGGCGGATACGAGCTTATTTCGGGGCACAGAAGGCTTGCGGCGTGCCAGGTACTCGGATTTGAAACCATGCCGGTTATCGTCCGTGAAATGTCAGATGATGAAGCAATAATCGCAATGGTGGACGCAAATCTGTAAAGAGAAACAATACTGCCAAGCGAAAAAGCCTTCGCCTATAAGATGAAGCTGGACGCCATAAAGCACCAAGGTAAAACTTCTATGCAAGTTGCAGAGAAGTTGCTTAGTGTAGAAAAGGTTGCCGAAGAAGCAGGTGAAAGCAAAGACCAAGTGCGAAGATATATCCGCTTAACTTACTTAATTCCCGAACTGCTTTCAATGGTAGATGATAATAAAATCGCTTTCAACCCTGCGGTAGAAATCTCCTACCTTGACCGAGAAGAACAGCTCACTTTGCTTGACGCAATCAATATGAATGACTGCACACCGTCACACGCACAGAGTATCAGGCTGAAGAAAATGTCGCAAGACGGCTTGCTTACTGCCGATGCGGTCTACGCTGTTTTATCGGAAGACAAACCAAATCAAAGAGAACAAATCAAGCTGCCTCGTGATGAGCTTCGCAAATACTTTCCGCAAAATTACAGTAATGAGCAAATCAAACGGGACATTGTAAAAGGCTTGGAGCTTCTGAAACGCCAACGAGAACGCAACAGAGACGCTCGTTAATTCGAACTAAAGTGTACAGTGAGTACCTTTTGCAGAATGGAAAGAACTATACCGGTAAGCTATAATAGGCTTGTCGGTGTAGGTCTTTCCTGTGATGTACAATGAAAGGAGTTAAAAATAATGGTATCAGGACACCTACAAGTTAAAAAAGGTTTTTATTATGTAGTGCTAAGCTACTATAACAACAACGGAAAACGCCGTGTGAAATACTTTTCCACGGGACTGCCCGAAAAGGGAAACAAACGAAAAGCCGAAGCCGAGCTTGTGCGAATCAGAAGTGAATTCGTGCCGCCGCAGGAAGTCGGCGAGCTTGCTTCCGATATGCCGTTTGCAGACTACCTGCTTGAATGGTTGGAAATCGTCAAGGTGCGTGTTAAAGCAACCACATTCAGCTCTTACGAGCAAATGGTGAAATCGGTGATTGAGCCGTATTTTCGCAAGAAAGCGCTAACGCTTCAGGGATTAGAGGCAAGACACATTCAGCAATTCTATTCCGAAAAGCTGAAAACAGTCAAGCCAAACTCGGTTATTCACTATCACGCTGTTATTCATCAGGCGCTGAAATACGCAATGAAAACCGACCTTGTTACGCAGAATGTGGCAATGAAAGTGGATCGCCCGAAAAAGAACGATTATCAGCCTGTATTCCTTGATGCAGAAGAACTGCAGCATTTATTTGAAGTAGTTAAAGGGACAAAGCTGGAACTTCCTGTTTTAGTCGCCGCTTTCTACGGCTTGCGTCGTGGCGAGGTCTGCGGACTGAAATGGGACGCTATTGACTTTGAGCGTGGCACAATCACTATTAGGCACACGGTCACATCGCTGCAAGTGGACGGAAAAACAAAAATGTACGCACAGGACTCTGCCAAAACAAAATCCAGTATGCGTACACTTCCGCTTGTCGGCAGCTTTGCTGAGTATTTCAAAGAAGTAAAAGCGGCACAAGAAGTCAACAAAAGTGTCTGCGGAAACTGCTACAACTACGAATATGACGGTTATGTCTTTGTAGACGAGCTGGGAGATTTAATGCGACCGGAATACTTGACAAGCTATTTTCCGCAGTATATTCAAAAGCACGGTTGTAAAAGAATGCGTTTTCACGATTTAAGGCACAGTTGTGCAAGCCTGCTTCTTGCAAACGGCGTTCCGTTGAAACATATTCAGGAGTGGCTGGGACACAGCGATTTTTCCACAACCGCTAACATTTACGCCCACCTTGACTATACTTCAAAACTGTCCTCGGCAAAGGCAATGGTCAGCGGAATGACGCTTCCCGAATCGGTGAATTTCGGCAGCAAATGGGCCGAAATTTCAGCTGATGACGGAAAGAACTGATTTTTACGGTTCGAATATGCCAAAATGCCCAAAATTGCCTTGTTTTTTCCAAAAAAACAGGCTGTTCTTTCCATAGTTTTGAGCCGATTTTGAGCAAACGAGCAAAAAAGAAAAGCCGAAAAACCTTGATTTTTCGGACTTTTTGGCGGAGAGTTAGGGATTCGAACCCTAGAAGCCTTTCGGCTTACAGCATTTCGAGTGCTGCACCTTCGACCACTCGGACAACTCTCCGTGTATATAATTCCGCATTTCTTCCAAAAATTTTTGGAAAGAACTGACGGAAAGAACAACAAAATATTTAATTTTCGAACCGAAGAAAACCCCTGAATTTATGGGCTTTTTAAGCGGAGCAAACAGCCAACCTCTCAAAAAATTTCGAGTCAGCTCCGTTATGACCACTTCGATACCTCTCCAAATTATTCAAAACACTATAATATTATATCTTTAAGAAATAAGAATGTCAAGAAAAATCTTTAGAAACCAAATTTGTGGATTTAAAATTATATTTGCATTTTATAAGCATAAATAGTGTGATAAGTAAAACTATTAAAATAAATTCTCAAACAGCCAATAACTACTGATTTTTTCAAGAACATCAATCAAATTCGCAAATATCACAGATAAAATAGGTCCGTTTTTCACAGACTTATTCATACATAAACTACCTTTGATTTATAATGCTTAAAAAAACATCAGACGCTGTATAAACAGAATTACTATTTATACAGCGTCTTTTTAGATTTTTATTTATGGATTATTTAAGCTTATCAAGCTCACTTTCTCTATGTTCCATACTTTCGATACGCTTCTGACCTTCATCAGCCAAATTTCTGAATTGCTCAATAGTTGTTTTCATCTGTGGCAAAGCCTTAGATTTATATTCAGTAACAGCATCAAGGGCATCAAATGTATCTGCAAAAGCACTTTTAAGTGTGTCAACAGAAATATTTGCCTCCATAGCCTGTTGCTGGATACTTGCTCCCTGGTCTTTAAGCATTTTTGCTGTTGCACCGATAATCTTGTTTGTTGCCTCATTTACAGCATTAACCTTCTCAAGAACAACCTTTTGATTATACAAAGCACTCGCAACTGTAACTGCTATTCTAAGGGCTGAAACTGTTACGCTCTCTGCTCTTTCAACCGCACGAATCAATTCTTTATTGTTGCGGCGAACAATTTCCATAGCTATGATGCCTTGCATATTAACAGCCTGCATCTGCTGTAAATCCATAACCTTTTGTCTTAACGGAAAGAGAACCTCTTCTTCAATGAATTTTATTCTCTCCTCATCAACATTTTGTACCTTAGCTTGTTCGATTGCAGAACTAATAGATTCGTCCATCTTCATTCCAAGGTCGATTTGCTGTGTAAGCTTTTGTGTTAAATCTCTCAAAGCAAGCTGCTCAATCTCAAGTGTTGTGTTATCGTTTTTGAGAGTTGCTTTACCCTTGCCAAGTGATTCGATTGTTTCTGCGATAATAGTATCAGCCTTTTCAAACTTTGCAAAATAATTACGAATAGGATTGAAAAGCTTTCCTAAAACACCCTTTTTAACAAAATCTATGCCTGATGGGTCGAGGTCCTTCATTTGAGTCTGGAGCTGTGCAAGACCATTCACAACCTCGCCATTCTCTCCGCCCATCTTGCTTAAATCTGAAAGACGAACACTTAGAAGTTCATTCTTTCTTGTTGACTTTTCAACAACATCATTGCCAAAGCTATCAACCGAAGAAACTATTTCTCTCCTACCCTCAAGAGAACCTAAATCAACTGTAAAAAGCGATTGTGTGTTGTTGTCAGCAATTTTTTCGAGCTTATCCTCTGTTTCTGGCTTTGGTGCAAGCTCTACCTTGACTTCCTCTTTGACTGCCTCTACATCAGGTAAATCCATTGAAAATCCCATTTTATATTCCTCCTTGTTATATTACATTTCTGAATTGAAAAGATTCTTGAGCTGATAGATAATATCATCACTATCTGCGTTGATTGTAGCTGCCTCGTTTATTTCAGAAATCTGATTAAGTGCAGCAATATTTGCATTATATCCGATTGAATATACAGGAACTTCATAATTACTAAGTACTGATGAAATGTCATTTAGAGAACAACCTGTATTCTGTTCACCATCACTCAAGAGGAAAAGCATTGGCTTAGCCTCTGGGTGGTCTTTCTTTGCTTTATTAAGCATATCAAGTGCAACTACAACTGCGTCGTATGTAGCGGTTTGACCGTTAGCCTCAAGACTCTGCACAGCACCTTTAAATAGAGCTTGCTGATTAAGGTCGAATTTTGCTACTGGAAGATTTACATAAACCTTGCTATTATATGAAATAAGTCCTACATAATTTTCTTTATTTATATACTGCATAGAATTTATAAGTGAGGTTTGAAGTGCATTGATAGATTCGCCTGCCATACTGCCAGAAGTATCTGCAATAAATACTGCTATAATCGGATTACCACTATTCTTATTTTTCTTATAAAGCTTTTGAGCACTTAAAAGCTTACTGCCGTCAATATCATTAGGAAGCTCTGATTTATAAGAATCATTCTGATTAAAACCATATTGCTTTGCAAGACTTTGAGATGCGTCATTAAGGCAATACTCACAGAACTTATCCAAAACAGATTCTTTATCAGCTGAAAGTGTTCCGATTGCATACATTGGGTTATCGTGTCTTGCACCAAATGGTGTGAAAACATAGTCATTTTTTAAAGTAGGGTCATTAATATAGAGCTGATACTCCAAAACAAAGGCATCAAGAGAGCCTGATTCAGCAGATTTTCTCATCTGCAAAGTATTGTAAGAAACAAGCGGAACATTTTGCTGGAACTTCTTAAAGCCCTCAGTAGCTGTTTCACTTAAAAGGTTATCAGTATCATATGAATAAAGTGTACTTACAAGGAAATTAAAGCCTGTTGAGCTAACAAGTGGGTTTGTATATCCCATTGCAATTTCGTTAGCTGCAGTAGCCTCTGTAATAACCTTCATATTTACAGAGCCATATTTTTTAATCATTTCATTATATTTACTCTTAGAGATAAGAACACCTGCAACATTGCCAACAAGCTTTTTCTCTTTAAGCTTAACATTTACATTCTTTGCCTCTATCATCTTGCCCCAAAATTCATTTGATGGTGTGATAGCGTCTGGAACATATTTTCCTGATGTTATGTAATCTACACCAAGACCTGATGTAACGGAACGGATTGAAACAGAAATAGTCTTGCCATTAATTTTATAATTTTCATTATTAAAATTCTTTGCGACTTCGTTTATCCAACCGTCAGTATCCTCGCCAGCTTTTTCTGGTGAAGCAAAAATCTCGATATTGATTTCGCCATTACCTGTTACTGTTAAAGGTGTCTTAGATATATCAGGAAGCTCCTCTTCCTCACTCAATATATCCTCATCACTTATAGATGCTTTTATAGGGTTTACATTTGTAACACTGATTCCGCCAAGCAGTTTGTTCATCTGATTTTCAGCTTGCTCGCTTGTTATTGTTTCTTGGCTTTTTCCTACATCTTTAGTCAGCATAATTCCACCGAAAACAAGACCAAAAACAACAACAGCAATACCTGCAAAAATCGCAATTTTTTTACCATTAGACAGATTAGTCATTTTTTACCTCCTGAAATTAGTTCTTATAATATTTTGTCTGGGAAATCAAATCATTGATTTCTTGAATTGCCGTAAGCTCTTCAAGACCAGCCTCATCAATATCATCAAGCTTAGAGATTTCGAGTAAAAGGCTATCAAGCTTCACTAAAATGCTTTCATTCATTTCCACAAGTCCCTTAACATAATCTATATGTTCATTATAGATTTTAAGCTGTGCACCAGTTGATTTAGAGGCAACTGTTATGCCATCAGAAGCAGGGGCGTTTTTAAGCTTATTTATAAGCTTGGTATAGTCCTTATAATCGAAAATTATCATTCTGTTAATCATCTTTTTAAGGTTATTATAGAAAAGAGCCTGTACAGAATCTATAACCGTTTGAAATTTCGTATAGGTCATTTCTTGTGGGGAGAAATACTGTGCAAGAATACTATCCAGAGCCTTGTCCTTATCCTGCAAACGATAAACTTGGTCTATTGCATTTGAAATTTCCTCATCAAAAACTTTTTTCTCTCGTCTTTCCTCTAAAGCACCTATGTAATCCTTATCATCAACAAGCTCAGCATTTTTAAATAGCTGTATAGATGGTTGTTTAAATAGTATTGTATAATTCCCATAGAAAAATGTTACTATACTCATCACTATAACAGTTACACCGAGAGCGGTAGTGAGTGCATCACCACTAAAATTCAGCCCTACAAAACCTGCTGAAAAGAGTATCACATTGAGTAAGGCTATTCCCAGATTCAAACAAAGAAGTTTGATTATCTGTTTTTTTGACATTTTATATCCTCCCAAAATAATAATGTTGTCACAAAGCAACAATCACATAATATCAAGTTAATTTTACTATTTTGTATAAAATTTGTCAATGAATATATAATAGCACTTTAATTTATTTTTTTCAATATATTTTAAAAATAAATATAATAAACCTATCAAAGCTATAAATTATATAATTCTGCCGTCGCTGATTTCTATTCTTTTATCTGCCATAGCTGCTATTGAATTATCATGTGTAATTATTACAACTGTTTTGCCTGAATTATGAAGCTCAGATAAAATTCTCATAATCTCATCACTTGAACCTGCGTCGAGATTTCCGGTTGGCTCGTCTGCAAGAATAAGCGGTGGTTCAGTGGCAATGGCTCTTGCGATTGCTACTCTCTGTTGCTGTCCTCCTGAAAGCTCAAAGGGGCGATGATTCATTCTTTCAGAAAGTCCAACCATTTCAAGTGCAGATACTGCCAAAGTATGGCGTTTTTTCTTTTCAGTTTTTCTATATATAAGAGGAAGCTCTACATTTTCAAGTGCCGTCATCGTTGGTACAAGATTAAAGCTTTGAAAAATAAACCCGATAACCTTATTTCTTATATATGAAAGTTTTCTCTCGCTTAACTTAGAAACTTCCTCCCCATCGAGAAAATATTTCCCACTTGTTGGAACATCAAGACAGCCAAGAATATTCATTAGTGTTGATTTTCCCGAACCTGATTTGCCTATAATAGCTGTGAAATCTCCCCTATTTATATTAAGGCTTACATCTGAAAGAGCATAAACCTTTGCATATCCAGTATTATAAATCTTAAAAATATTTTTTATTTCAATAAGCTTCTGCATAAAACACCACTCCCAATAATAGTATTAACTTAGATTAGTCAAATATTTTCGTAAAAGCACTGACTAAAAATTTTTTTAAAAAATTTAAAATAGTTAGTATTTAATAGAAAAAAAGAGTATTCGAGAGTTTTCACAGATATTTCAGTGTATTTTTGACTTTATTTGACTTTGACTTTTTCTGACTATTGCCGTACAATACAATCACAAGGTCAAGGAAAGTCAAAGACAAGAGATGAAGTAAGAGGTGAGAATAAATGAGAATGAGTGACCTCGTTGCCAACTATATAATGCGTGCACTTGATGAAAGCGATGGCAATGCAGAAATTCAGCGTAATGTTCTTGCAGGTGAGCTTGGCTGTGTACCAAGTCAGATAAACTATGTTATAACCTCCCGATTTACTCCTGAACAGGGATATATCGTAGAGAGCAAGCGTGGTGGCGGTGGCTACATCAGAATCACAAGAGTTACCACCGACAGACGCTCCGCTATTATGCACATAGTTAATTCCATTGGCGATAAGCTAAGTTCATCTTCCGCAGCGATTATGCTTAGGAATATGAAGGATAGCGGTATAATTTCCGCATATGATTCAGCATTGATGAGTGCGGCACTTTCCGATAAGGCTTATGGCGATACACCACCACAAAAACGTGATTCGCTCAGAGCCTCAATCTTCAAAAATTTGCTTATAACACATATGATAATAAATGAATAGGAGGAATCTTTATGTTATGTCAATCCTGTGGTCAAAACCAAGCAACTACTCACATCAAAACAATAATTAACGGTGAACTTGCAGAAGTAAATCTTTGCCGTGAATGTGCTCAGAAACTCGGATATAATTCTTTCTTCGGAAATTTCGGAATGGATTTCGATAAATTCTTAGGAAGTCTTATGGGTGGCAGTGAGAGCAGAACCTTAAAAAGCAGAAAACGCTGCAACTGCTGTGGCAGTACCTTTGATGATATTGCAAAAAGTGGTAAGGTTGGTTGTGCAAACTGCTATGACATATTCTATGATGAGCTTCTTCCATCAATCCAAAGAATACACGGCAAGACAGTTCATATTGGCAAGCTTGCAAAATCTGCGGGTAGCGAGGTTAAAATGAAGAGTACACTCGCAAAGCTCAAGGAAGAGCTTACAACTGCAATTAAAGAACAAGAATTTGAGAAAGCTGCAAAGCTCCGTGACCAAATCAAAGAGCTTGAAGCTAAAGGCTAAGAGAGGGGGATTTAATTATGGATAAGTGGTATAACAAAAGTGGTAATGAGGGCGATGTAGTCATAAGCACAAGAATTCGTTTCGCACGAAATCTTAAAGAATATCCTTTCCCCTGCCGACTTAATGATGAAACAAAATGCAAAGTCACCGCACTGGTAAAGGACGCTATTCTTAATGGCAACTCCGCTCTCGCAAGCAGATTTGAATACATTCAAATGCCTGAGCTTACTCAGGAAGAGGCTGTTTCTCTTGTAGAGCGTCACCTTGTAAGCCCTGAATTCATTTCAGACAGACAAGGCAGAGGGCTTCTTCTCCTTGATGATGAAAGCGTCAGCGTTATGATTAACGAAGAAGACCATATCCGTATTCAGGTTATGCATCAAGGTCTTGACCTTACAGCTGCATATGATATTGCTGATAAGATTGATACTCTCCTTGATGAGCGTCTTAACTTTGCTTTCAACGATAAGCTTGGTTATCTTACCCAGTGTCCGACAAACCTCGGTACAGGTATGAGAGCATCTCTTATGCTCCATCTTCCAGGACTTCAACAAAGTAAGGCTATGAACAGAATAGCTTCAACTCTTTCAAAGCTTGGACTTGTCCTTCGTGGTATGTACGGCGAAGGCAGTGAACCAAAGGGAGCCTTGTATCAACTTTCTAATCAGGTTACGCTCGGCATCTCTGAAGAACAAGCTATGAGCAATCTTAGAGATGTAGCACTTCAGCTTGTTGCACAGGAGCGTGAGGCAAGAAATAATCTAACTAAAAACATTGAGGTTATAGATGCTATCAGCCGTTCCTATGGTCTTTCAAGATACGCAAGGCTTATGTCTAACGAAGAATGTATGAAACTACTTTCTAACATTCGTTTCGGCATTGCGGCAGGAATCATAGACAAGCTCGATTTTGATATTATCAATAGGCTTATGATTGAAACACAGCCTGCAACACTTATGAAGAATGTCGGCAAAAAGCTTTCACCGTCAGAGCGAGATAGAATCAGAGCCGATGTTGTCCGTTCCACAATGCTCAAGACGAATATTCCAAATAACAGAAGACTCGAGAACTAACAAATTCCGAGAAATTATTGATTAAGTTTATTGTATATTATAAATGGGAGGTATTGCTTTATGTATAAGTTTAATGGATTTACAGAAAAGGCAAACAGTGCAATCAATCTTGCAATCGAATCTGCACAGGACTTAGGCTTCACATACATCGGAAGTGAGCATATTTTGCTCGGACTTCTCAAAGTAAACGATGGTGTTGCCTATAATGCTCTTACAGAAGCAGGTGCATCTGCCGATAAGCTTGAAGAACTTATCAAATCTGAAATCGGTTTAGGCGAATACATTACACTTTCGCCTGATGATTTCACACCACGCACAAAGCGTATTATTCAGACATCTATTATGCAGGCATCAAGGCTCGGCAATAACTATGTTGGCACTGAGCATATCTTACTTGCAATACTTGCCGATACAGACAGCTATGCTGTAAGATTCCTTGGCGAAATGGGTGTCAGGGCTAATGATTTAATAGAAAATCTTCAAAACCTTCTTGGCAACTCTGATGAACAAGGAAATATTGCATCACCTGATAAAAAGCAATCAAAGGGTGCTGGTAACACCAAGACACTTGATAAGTATGGCAGAGATTTGACAGCTATTGCTGCACAAGGTGGTATTGACCCTGTCATCGGCAGAAAGGACGAGATTCAGCGTGTTATTCAGATTCTTTCTCGTAGAACCAAGAATAACCCTTGCTTAATCGGTGAACCTGGTGTCGGTAAAACAGCTGTTGCAGAAGGTCTTGCTTTGAAGATTGTTTCTGGTGATGTTCCTGAAACACTTAAAAATAAGCGTGTTATCGCTCTTGACCTTACTGGTATGATTGCTGGTACAAAGTATAGAGGCGATTTTGAGGACAGAATTAATAATGTCATCAGCGAGCTTAAAAAGGCTGGTAATGTAATCCTCTTTATTGATGAACTTCATACCATTATTGGTGCGGGTTCAGCAGAGGGTTCAGCAGATACTGCAAATATCTTAAAGCCATCTCTTGCAAGAGGTGATTTTCAGGTTATCGGTGCAACAACCATAAATGAATATAGAAAGTACATTGAAAAGGATAGTGCTTTGGAGCGTCGTTTCCAGCCTGTTATGGTCGGTGAACCTTCCGAAGAAGAAGCTATCGAAATCCTTAAAGGACTTCGTGACAGATATGAAGCTCACCACAAGGTAAAAATTACAGATGACGCAATAGAAGCCGCTGTAAAGCTTTCATCAAGATATATCGCAGACAGATTTCTTCCTGATAAGGCTATCGACCTTATAGATGAGGCTGCGTCTAAGGTTCGTCTAAAGAACTTTACTCCACCTGATGATGTCAAGGGACTTGAGGACGAGCTTTCACAACTCCAAAAGGAAAAGGAATCTGCTATTAATGAACAGAACTTTGAGCGTGCTGCACAAATTCGTGATAAAGAAAAGGCACTCAAGGATAAGATTGAAGATGCAAAGCGTAATTGGCGTGAGAAAAATGACCATACCAATGACGAAGTTACACCTGAAGATATAGCAGAAATCGTTTCTGGCTGGACAGGTATCCCTGTTGTACAGCTTACCGAGGAAGAAAGTGAGCGTTTGCTCAAGCTTGAATCAATCCTCCACGAAAGAATTATCGGTCAGGACGAGGCTGTTAAGGCTGTCGCAAAGGCTATTCGTAGAGGTCGTGTCGGCTTGAAAGACCCTAATCGTCCGATAGGCTCATTCATCTTCTTAGGTCCGACTGGTGTAGGTAAAACAGAGCTTTGCAAAACTCTTGCAGAAGCAATGTTCGGCGATGAAAATGCTATGATTCGTTTCGATATGTCAGAGTTTATGGAAAAGCATACAGTTTCTAAGCTCATCGGTTCACCTCCAGGATATGTTGGTTACGATGAGGGTGGTCAGCTTACTGAAAGAGTAAGAAGAAAGCCATATTCAGTAATTCTCTTTGATGAGATAGAAAAGGCTCACCCTGATGTATTCAATATGCTCCTCCAGATTCTCGATGACGGTCGTCTGACAGACTCTCAAGGCAGAAAGGTTGACTTCCGTAACACTGTAATCATTATGACTTCTAATGTTGGTGCAAAGCTTATCACTAACGAGCAAAAGAGTCTTGGTTTCCTCAGTGATGGTTCAGATAAGCCAAAGTCCGAAAAAGAAACTGCAGAAGAAATCAAGGAAGCTGTTATGGGCGAGCTTAAAAACACCTTTAAGCCTGAATTCCTTAACAGAATTGATGATATAATCGTTTTCAACAGATTGAACGATGCTGACATCAAGAATATTGCTAAGCGTATGCTCAAGACTCTTACAAAAAGACTTGAAAATATGGAAATCGACATTACCTTTGCCGATAGCACTATTGATGAAATCTCTAAGGAAGGCTTTGACCCTGTTTATGGTGCAAGACCTCTCCGTCGTGCAATTCAGTCCAAGCTTGAAGATGATATTTCCGAAAAAATTCTTGATGGCTCTATTGCTAAGGGTGGCAAGTATATCTGCGAATTTGTAGATAATAAGTTCACCTTTACACCTAAATCAGAATAAGACTTACCTGCATTAGGGTAAAAGATTCCCCTGAATAAAATTCCCGACCAATGTGATTCGCTCCATTGGTCGGGAATTTTTATTCTTCGTCTTTTTTATCAATGTAATAAAGTTTCAGCATATTTGCGTCATGCCCAAGAGTAAGTACACTCCTTGTCTTTTCAATCAGAAGCTTTAAACCATATCCAAGCATAGCACCAATCGTATACATCATAATATCATCTAAGCATACCGAACCAGTATTCAGAACAAGCTGACAAAGCTCTAAAAATGCTCCACCAGCTATACCTATAAGAATTATCGGAACAAGCCTGATTTTAGATATGAATATCGGTAAGAAAAATCCTATCGGAATAAATAAAATGCAATGCCATAAAATATAGAAAATACCCGTAGTATGTTCTCCTGTTAAGCATTTGACTATCCGCATAAACGGCACGGCTACAACTTGTCTGTCACCGCTGAAATCACCATTAAATGGAAGTATATCCTTGCAAAAAACTATCATAACATAGATAATAAGCAAAGCCATACTACTCAGAAACAAAAACTTTGAAAAACCATATCGCTTTTCTCTTGTATTCCACGAGGCAACTGCAAAAAGCTTTATGCTTGTAGTTATTGCAAAAGGCACAAACCATATCAACACCCACGAAATCATATCATAAAGTGTAAGTTCTTCGCCAAGTGGCTTTGAATTTCCGTTCATAGCTGAGGCTATGCTTTCAAATACAAATCGTATCGCTAAAAGACTTGTTGCCGTTATAAGTGCAACTCCCATAACCTCATATTTTTTTACAATCAAAAGTAAAACAACAGTAATTGTAACAGAAACAGAAAGAACATATAATAACCAAAATTGCTGTTCGCATTGAACCTTAGCTTCTGTTGGAAGCAAAAAGAGCATAAGCCCTGCGGCTAATGCAAGGAAAAAATGCCCTATTGGCAATTTCTTCCCTTTTAAAAAATTCATAGCCTGCTCCTTTCACTATCAAGATAATCCTGTAAAATAATAACTGCCGCAACGCTGTCAACAACAGCCTTACGCTTTTTTCCTCTTGTATTTGTTTCGTTTAAGTATCTGTGAGCAGTCATAGTCGTGCCACGCTCATCCTGCATAATAAGCTCTAAGCCTGTTTTTTGCTTTAAAAGCTCACCAAAGCTTCTTGCATTCTTAGCACTATCACCCTCAGAACCGTCCATATTCTTAGGGAGTCCGAGGACAATTCTTTCTGCTTTAAGATCCTTTGCTTTTTCTGCTATCTTATCTGCAAGCACTTCAGGATTTCTTTCCGTAATCACGCCAACAGGTGATGCAAGAAATCCGCTCTTATCGCACACAGCTAAGCCCGTTCTGACTTTTCCTAAATCAACAGACATTATAATCATAACAATATTTCCTTTGAATATATTTTCTAAAACGAGCTATAACTGTTCTGCAAGCTCGGTTAATTATTGTATATCTTTGAGATGCTCTGTATCATTTTCAGATACAACCTCAACCCAGCCATCATCAGCAACAATAGTGCTTATCGCACAATTTGTTCCCCAAGGCACTGTTTTAAGCTCATCAATAGGCTTTCCATAGGCATTGCAAAGCATATTTCTTATAGCACAGCCGTGTGATACAACGCATACGCATTTGCCCTCATTGTTATCAATAAGCTTTCTCAACATTCTGCCAGCACGCTGATAAACGCTTTCCATTCCCTCGCTTTTTTCGGGATTAAAGCGTTCTGGGTGATTATCCCAGTTATCGCTCTGTTCAGGGAAAAGTCTTACAATATCCTTTATATACATTCCGTCCCAGATTCCTGCGTTTATTTCCATAAGGTCATCATCAAGAATGATTTTATCCTCAGAAATATTATGGCTCTCCGCAATGCTTTTAGCTGTGACAAACGCACGCTTCAATGGACTTGAGTAAACAACATCTATTGGCTCATCTTTGAGCTTATTTACAGTAGCCTCAATCTGTCTTTTACCCTTTTCGGTAATCTCTGTATTTATTCTTCCCTGAAAAAATCTCTTTTCATTTCCCTCCGCCTGACAATGGCGGACTAAAATTATCTTTGTCATTACTATTCTCCCCTATGCCAATGACTATATAAGTCATCAACTCAGCCTGTTATAACAGTACCCGTAAGCTCTGTTACAGACCTCATACCATTTCTATCGAGATAATCATTCAAGCCTTGTCTGATTTTTACCGGAGAATATGGGTCTGTGAAAAGTGCTGTACCGATTTGAAGTGCGTCTGCACCTGCCATAAGCATTTCAACGGCATCTTTCCAAGTAGTAATACCGCCCATTCCTATGATAGGAATATCAACAGCATTGGCAACCTGCCATACCATTCTTACTGCAACAGGAAATACTGCCGGGCCTGACATACCGCCTGTAATATTTCTTATAATTGGTCTGCGTGTATTTATATCAATTCTCATACCTGTTAGAGTATTTATAAGAGAAAGTGCATCTGCACCCTCTGCCTCTGCTGCTTTTGCAATAGAAGCTATATCAGAAACATTTGGTGAAAGCTTAACTATAAGTGGCTTTTTGCAATATTTGCGGACAGCCTTTGTAATAGCTCCAACAGATTCGCAAGAAGTACCGAACTGAACTCCACCCTCTTTAACATTTGGGCAAGAAATATTCAGCTCAACCATATCAATATCAGTATCAGAAAGTCGTTCAGCCATTTTGCAGTAATCTTCCTGAGTGCTTCCTGCAACATTTGCAATTATAACTGTATTTTGTTCACGAAGCCAAGGCAAGTCATTTTCTATAAAATGCTCTACACCAGGATTTTGAAGTCCAACTGCATTAAGCATACCTGATGGAGTTTCTGCTATTCTTGGCGGGGGATTTCCTAAACGCTCCTTGAGAGTAATTCCCTTGCAAGAGATTCCACCCAACTCCTCAAGTGGATAGAACTCGCTGTATTCATGACCGAAACCGATAGTTCCTGAAGCTGCTATAATCGGATTTTTAAATTCTACACCTGCAATATTTACGCTTAAATCTGCCATCAGAATACAACCTCCTCTGCATTAAATACTGGACCATTTTTGCAAACATGCTTATAGCCCTGTGTGCCGTCTTCTCTATTAACAAGTACAGCACAACCCAAGCAAGCACCAACGCCACAAGCCATTCTTTCCTCTAAAGAAATCTGACAAGGCACACCAGCCTGACTAGCAATTTCTGCAACACCTCTGAGCATAACCATTGGTCCACAAGCACAAACCATATCGGCATTGCCGATAACATCTTTCAGAGCCTCTGTAACAAAACCCTGTCTACCTGCCGAGCCATTATCTGTCATAAGAATATGCTCACCTATTGATTTAAAATCTTTCTCAAGTATAACAGCACTCTTATCTCTGAAGCCTGTGATAGTTACTGCATTTTTGCTCTGCTTTGCAGCATAAAGCATAGGAGGCACACCAATACCTCCTCCAATAAACACTGTCCTTTTGTCTGGCTCTATCTTAAAACCATTTCCTAAAGGAGCAATCACATCGACTTCTCCGCCAACCTCTGTCTGTGAAAGTATATCAGTACCCTCTCCACGAACTTCAAATACAAGGCGAAACTCTGAACCGTTTATATCACAAATTGAAATCGGACGGCGGAGAGTTTTTCCTGGCACACGGATATGGACAAATTGTCCAGGCTTAGCAATTTCTGCAAGCTCTTTATTTGAAATTCTAAAATCAAAAATTGTGTCAGTCAACTGAGTTTTCTTAACCAGCGGACATGGACGGGCATCGTATTTCATCAAATTCAATCCTTTCGGTATGATATAAATTGATTATAGCATATTTTTCCGTTTGAGGAAACATCTTTTTGAAATTCTGATAAAATTTAAAGGATTTTGATTTCTGCAAGTAATAATTAAAATTTCTGCTATATAAACTATCCTTTTTATAAATTTTCCTTTTCAGCTATTGAAGATTTACTGATAAAATGGTAAAATAAATTCATATGTCAATATCACGCACAATGAAAGGAAGCGTTGAAATGAAAAATACTGAAAAGACTATGGACAAAATTGTAGCTCTCTGTAAAAACAGAGGTTTTGTTTACCCAGGTTCTGAAATCTATGGCGGTCTTGCTAATACTTGGGATTATGGCCCTCTCGGCAGAGAACTTAAGGATAACATTAAATCTGCTTGGCATAAGAAATTTGTTCAGGAAAACAAATATAATGTAGCACTTGATTCTGCTATCCTTATGAACCCACAAACATGGGTTGCATCGGGTCATCTCGGCGGTTTCTCAGACCCTCTTATGGATTGTCGTGAGTGCAAAACTCGTCACAGAGCAGATAATCTCATCGAAGACTTTGACGGCACTAATGTTGCAGGCTGGTCCAATGAAGAAATGATGAACTACATCAAAGAAAAGCAAATTCCATGCCCACTTTGTGGCAAGCATAACTTCACAGATATTCGCCAATTCAATCTTATGTTCAAGACTTTTCAGGGCGTTACTGAGGATAGCAAGAACGAAATCTATCTTCGTCCTGAAACGGCACAGGGTATCTTCGTAAACTTTGCTAATATTCAGCGTACAAGCCGTAAAAAAGTTCCTTTCGGTGTTGCTCAGATTGGTAAATCTTTCAGAAACGAAATTACTCCAGGTAACTTCATTTTCCGAGTAAGAGAGTTTGAGCAAATGGAGCTTGAATTCTTCTGCAAGCCTGGTACTGACCTTGAATGGTTCGATTACTGGAGAGGCTTCTGCCGTGATTGGCTCTATTCCCTCAATATCAAAGAGGAAAATCTCAGACTTCGTGACCACTCAAAAGAAGAGCTTTGCTTCTATTCTAAGGCTACAACAGACTTTGAATACCTCTTCCCATTCGGCTGGGGCGAACTTTGGGGCGTTGCTGACAGAACAGATTACGACCTTACTCAGCATCAAAATACTTCAGGCAAGAGCCTTGAATATTTCGACCCAACAGACAACTCTCGTTATATTCCTTATGTTATTGAGCCTTCACTCGGTGTTGAAAGACTTTTCCTCGCACTTATGACAGAGGCTTATGATGAGGAAGTTATTGACGAAAAGGATACTCGTGTTGTATTAAGACTTCACCCAACACTTGCACCATTCAAGGCTGCTGTTCTTCCACTTTCTAAAAAGCTTAATGACAAGGCTGAGGCAGTATTTGAAACACTTCAAAAGCACTTTATGGTTGAATATGATGACGCAGGTTCTATCGGTAAGCGTTATCGCCGTCAGGACGAAATTGGCACACCTTTCTGCATCACATATGACTTTGAATCTGTTGATGATGGTTGCGTAACTGTTCGTGACAGAGATACTATGACACAAGAAAGAATTTCTATTGACAAGCTTGTTGATTATATAAACGAAAAGATTTCATTCTAAAATAAAACTGTGCATACAGAATAAAATAGACCTTGTGAGTTAATCTTGCCCACAAGGTCTTATTTATTTTAAAATTGAAAACACAATATTTTATGATACTTAATTTTTATTTTTTAGCTCTCGGTTTTGAAATCAATGCAGCTAAATATCCAAAGAAAATTGCTGCGGCAATTCCAGCGGCACACGAGCTTATACCACCTGTTAATATGCCAAGCCAACCATCTTCCTCTACGGCAGTTTCTACCCCTTTTGCAAGTGTATATCCAAAACCAGAAAGCGGAACAGTAGCTCCTGAGCTTGCAAAATCGACTATTGGCTCATAGATTCCGATTGCTGTAAGAAAAACACCTGCTACAACAAAAGTTACAAGTATTCTTGCAGGTGTAAGCTTAGTTTTATCTATCAATATTTGTGCTATAACGCATATTAGTCCTCCGACCATAAAAACCCTAATAAATTCCCAAAGTATATCCATATGCTTTTGCTCCTTTTTTCTGTATAAATTTATATTTCACTGTTTTTAGAAAACTATTCATATATTTAAAAGAAAATGTTTATGTTTTAGTGTGAAATATAGATTTTCAGAACCTGATGTGTTATAATTTTTATATAATTGATTCAACGGAGGATTTTATAATGAATATAACCTTGCTTGGCTGTGGAAGATGGGGTTCTTTCATAGGTTGGTATCTCGATAAAATTGGTCATAAAGTTAAGATATGGGGTCTTGCAGACGCTCCACAATTTATAGAATTAAAAACAACAAGAAAAAATAATATGCTTAGCTTTCGTGAATCTATTGAATTTACAGATAACCTTGAAGAAGCTATTGCTTCTGCGGAGGTTATGATTATTTCAATAAGCTCTCAAGCTTTGCGTTCATTTATGGAAAGACTTTCTAAATTAGATTTAAAAGGTAAAACTATAGTTCTTTGTATGAAAGGAATAGAAGTTGCTACTGGAAAGCGTCTTACTGAGATTGTTTCAGAATTTATAACAAATGAAACAAAGCTTGCCATTTGGGTTGGTCCCGGACACCCTCAGGATTTTAGCAATGGTATTCCTAACTGTATGGTTATTGACTCAAATGATGATGAGGTTAAGAATTTTCTTATTGATGAATTTTCAAGTGAGCTTATTCGTTTTTATGTTGGTAAAGACCTAATCGGAAGCGAGATAGGCGCAGCGTCTAAAAATACTATTGGTATAGCGGCAGGTATGCTTGATGGTATGCACTTGTCATCTCTAAAGGGAGCTTTAATGTCAAGAGGTACAAGAGAAATCGCAAGACTTATCAAGGCAATGGGCGGAAATGAGCTTTCTGCCTATGGTTTATGTCATCTTGGAGATTATGAAGCTACACTTTTTTCACCATATAGTCATAATCGCCGTTATGGTGAAATGCTTGTAAAGGGCGAAAAATTCGCACAACTTGCTGAAGGTGTAGATACAACAAAGGCACTTGTATTTCTCGGTGAAAAATATAATGTAGACTTACCTATATGCAAGGCTGTTAATAAAGCTATTCTTGGTGAATATACTCCTAAGGAATGTTTAGATGAACTATTTTTGAGAAGTAGAAAGCCTGAATTTTATTAATAGAATTTTAAAAACTTATTATATAAATAGTTAAACAAGCTATGGCAAATTTAAGTGAACTTCTGTTGTCTTTAAATTTATTGTCAAGTTCGTCTTTATAATATTTGTTATGGATAATCTCCGACCATTCTTTTGAGTCATAATTTGCTATTGTAGGCTTATATTTTTATAAAATGGCATAAAGCTTACAATCTAAAAATAGCTTATATATGCGGTTTTTCGACATTTTATAAAAAGTAACCAAAAGCTATATTTTATACTATTTTTATAAATTCGTAATGAGCAAGGTCACGGGTTCGAGTCCTGCCACAAGCTCTAAATTTCCCCTTGAACACTGCGTTCGAGGGTTTTTTTGTTATTATAGATGAAAAATAAAAGCTCCAACTGCATTTTCACAGTTGGAGTTTTTGCTTAATCGTTTATATTATTTTGTTTTAGAGTTTTTTGCTTTCTTTGTAACAATAATTAAAGCAGTTGCGGAAACAGCTATAAGAGCAGCTATAATAGCAATATTTGAATTATCACCAGTACTTACTGTATTATTCTTGCCTTGATTTGATTCATTACTACTATTTGAACTTGTTGTATTTGATGGTTCAACAGGTGTTGTATTACTTTCTTCTGAAGATTCAGATTTACTCTCTTGTGAAGATTCGGAAGGCTCTGCCCTACTCTCTTCTGATGACTCTTGAGAACTCTCCTGTGAAGATTCTTGAGAACTCTCTTGTGAGCTTTCTTGTGAGGATTCCTGAGAACTCTCTTGTGAGCTTTCTTGTGAAGATTCAGATGATTCTGGAGGAATTACTGTATTAGCTCGTCTCCAGAGCTGTGTACCATAGAATGGATTAGCTGTACCAACTACAAGATAATCTGTTGTCTTTGCAAAAATCCTTAAACCGTGGTTATAACGGTCACCAAAACCATTTGTAGTAACAGCGTTTATATCTACTGTACCATCATCATTTTGTGTAATCTCATAGAGGTCAAAACCAGCCTCGGAAGTTGCAAGATATTGTAAAGATTCAGCAAAAGCTTCAAGATTATCAAGTGTTGCATAGCTGAGAATAATCTCATAAAGCTTTTTAAGGTTATCATTCATTTTATCATACATATTTTCGTAATACTCAAGCAATTCCTTATATTCTTTGATGAAATCTTCAATATTTTTAGAATCAATCAAATCCTTGATGTTATCAAGAGCCTGATTAAGCTCCATCAGCTCATCTATGCTTTCTTGTGGGAGAGAGCTCTTAATAATGGAGCCATCAAGCAAACCTTCAACCAATTCATCAATCTGCTCATCTGTCAATTCAATATAATCATCAGAACCCACATAATTAAGTGCAAACATTGTTGCGAAAGAATTTCCTGTACGAAGGTTAGCTTTCTTAATAGCAATATCAACCATTTTTTCAGCAGTCTTTTCGTTCATAACAGAATTATCAGCACTTCTCGATAATCTATATGTATTGCTATCACCCTTTAAAAGTTCAATAAGAACACGAATGTAATCAATCTGAGATTTCCATTCTTCTTCACTCATATTGAGAATATCGCCATTTGTAAATTGTGCAATAGGCTCAAGAAGTGTTGTTGTATCCATTGTACTTACATAAAGCTTATCTTCATAAACAGTTGTCTGCCATGTATACTGGCTCATATGTGTATCATATCCAGAACCAAGACCTGAAATACCACCCTTTGGAAAGCGTGTGGTTGGGTCGCCAACTACCATTTCTACATTTTCGTCTTTATCCATACGATAAAGATTTATAGATTGTTCAAGATTAGTTGCTTGTGTTCTAAAATCTTTTCTAAGGGCAAAGCCTTGCAAAGCACTTGAAACATCGTTATAGTCGCCGATATAGAGATAATCTCCGTATACTTCAAGAGTACAAGCGCCACAGCTTACACGCTCTTCATCAAGACCAAAAGGATATTTTGCACCGTCTTTTTCATCACCTGCAAGAACTGTCCATGTCCAAGAAGCCTTATCAGTAACTTCACCGTTGCATTCGCCTCTTATAATAGCAAATGTTTGAAGTGTACCTGTTTCAGGATTTTTGCTTGCAGCCGTACCTGTGCAAACAACAACATAAAGCTTATTATTGAACTCAATAACCTGATAGATACCGCCACCACCGTTTACATCAGAACGGTGATATGCCGGATAGTTAAATAAATCGTCCATTGTTGCGATAACCTTAAATGAATCCTGTCCCTTAGTTGGGTCATCAGATGCACAAAGGAAGACACCTTCTGTATCAAGGCAACCTGCAATCAAGCTATCCTTATACTGTGCAATAGCACGAGTAGATGTGAAAACATTATCATTAACAAGCTTATGATAGCCTTCCATATCTACACAATTATAAATGCAAGTAAGCTTATCATTGTTTTCTGGGTCAATTTCATAGATACAAGGAAGACCATTCTGAACAGCGATAGCTGTTGCAATTTCTTGAGGTGTCATAATCCTTGTATCAACAACCATACCAACGAAATAGAGCTTACCATTTATTTCGATAGCACTTCTGAATGTTGGAATAAGGCCATTAACATCTCTTGACATAAGAAGCTTTGTTTCGCCTGTCTTAACATTAAATTTTAGAAGAACACCACCTGCATACTTACCATCAGGCTCTCCTAAATAGAGATTGCCATTATACATAACATTCATCATAGCCTTAGCTATTTCAGGGTCTAAGCCACCAAGCATACCCTTAGAAAGTATAGCTGATACACCAAGTCCACCATACATAGTGTTGATATAAACCCAATCTCCGTATGTAGCAGAAGCATAGCTATAAGATTGACCTCTGTCACCTTCGCCCGAGGATTGTCCATCAACATACTCTTTTACACTTCCGCTGCCAATGTAATCAACGATGCCGTCGGCACTCTCAACAGGAGAGTTTGGATGAGAAATCTTCTCAAAAGTGTAATCACCATTAGTATAAGTATACTTTGGGTTAAGTTCGTTTGCCGCAAACGCTGGCGATACAGTTTGTACAAGTATTGTTGCACAAATAGCAGTGCTTAGTAATGTTGCGAGAATCTTTTTAGAGCCACTTTTAAACATTTTATCAATCCTTTCTTAAATGATATTTTCTAATACTATCAGCACAATATAGTATAAGTATCATTTAATGTATTATATCATTAATGCATTATATTGTCAATATATTTCTAAAGTTGTTATTTTTGTACTATTTTTTCTATGTGTATAAAAAATTTTAATATTAAGGTCATCTATAAGATAATTTTGTATACTGTAATTAATTACAGCTAACTAAACTTTATTTTACCAAAATAAAAAAAATTCTCAGCAAATTTCCGAGAATTTCACGCTGAGAATTTTCACCAATTATTTACTGAAATTTTGCTGTTTTAGAATTAAGCTCATCTATATCAGGCATTTCAACAACTTCAGATGTTACATTATAATCTTCTTTAAGCTTTAATATTCGTCTTACTGATTCATCTATTCTTTCCTCTGTAATAGCACCATTTTCAACAGCTTCTTTTATGGCTTTAACTGCCTGTTTTACATTATCTTTTCCAAAACATATTGAAAGAATATCACAGCCAGCATTTATCGACAAAACCGCCGCATCGCCAAAAGAATAGCTTTCACTTATTGCTCCCATAGTAAGGTCATCAGTTATTACAACTCCTTCAAAACCCATTTCGTCACGAAGTAAATCTGTAATAATATTCTTTGACATACTTGCAGGATAATTTTCATCTAATTCTGTACATAATATGTGTGCTGCCATTATCATAGGAACACCATTCTCTATAGCACTCTTAAATGGCAAAAGCTCACTTTGCCAAAGCTCTTCTTTTGTCTTTGTAACAAGCGGAAGTCCATAGTGTGAATCTGTTTCAATATCACCATGTCCAGGAAAATGCTTTGCAACTGGAATCGCTCCTGTTGCTTTTAAACCGAGCATATCTGCAATACCATATTTGCATACATCATCAGAAGTTTTTCCGTATGCTCTGTTTCCGATAACTGTATTATCTGGATTGCTCCATATATCAAGTACTGGCGAAAAACCTGTATGAAGACCAAACGATGTAATCTGTGTTCCTATCTGATAACCTGCATTATAGCAATATTCAGTATCCTCCGAGCCTGCAATAGTCAATGCTGACGGCATACTCAAAACATCATCTGGTAATCTTGTAACAAGACCGCCTTCCTCGTCCATACCTATTATATACGGTATATCTCCTGCGGTTGATTTTATAGAATTAGTAAGATTAACAAGCTGTTCTGCACTTGTGATATTCTTGCCAAAAAGAATAACTGTTCCAAACTTATACTCCTCTGCAAACTCTTTGAAATCATCATCAACTTCTGTTCCATCTATACCAACCATTAACATTTGTCCTATTTTTTCATCAAGAGTCATTTTAGAAATTTCCTCGGAAATTTCATCAGTTTCTTCATTCGAGCTTTCAACTAAAGAGCTTTCTTGTTTAGAAATAAGGCCTTCTTCAGCTTTTGAGCTTTGAGAACTTTCAATAGAAGTATTATCTAAAGAACTTTCTTTTGAAGGCTCAACATTTTTAGTGTCATTCCCAGAGCAAGCAGAAAATGCACTCAATAAAATCATTACAGCCAATAAGGCTGATATTGTTTTTAATTTTTTCATTTTTAAATTCTCCTAATTTTTAATAATTTAAAGCTTATTGAATCGATTAAAAAAATTACCAATGAACTACCGAAAAGAGAGTAAAGAAAGTTAAGGGCATTGCCCTTAAAACCTGCGAGCCTTTAAAAAGGCTCGAGCGAAACTTTTAATTGTCTTGGATAAGTTCATCAACTAATCGGTAGTTCATTGGAAAATTCATTATCCGCGATAAAAAACTTCCCTTACCCACTACGAGCGAGACTTGTCGAGCGATTTCGCGTCTTGGGTGCGGCGGCTCGCCGCTTAAGGGCGTTGCCCTTAAAACCTACAAGGGACTCCGTCCCTCGACCCTGCGAGCCTTTAAAAAGGCTTGAGCGAAACTTTTATCTGTCTTGGGTACAGCGGTTCGCCGCCAATAAGCAATATTTTTTGAAATATGCATATACTGTATTTAAAGGAGTGATTTTATGTGTGGTATTGCAGGTTGGTTCGATAAAACTAATAATTTAAATAAGCATCAACATATTATCGACAATATGAATTTAAGCCTTGCTAATCGTGGCCCTGATGAAGACGGAATCTTTATGCGAAAAAATCTTTGTCTTATTCATAGACGACTTAGCATCATAGATATAGAAAGTGGCAAACAGCCTATGACAAAAGCCTATAAGGGAAAAATCTGTACTATCGTATATAATGGCGAAATCTACAATTCGCCCGAAATTATGAGCGAACTTCGCTCAAAAGGTTTCAGCTTTTTCGGTCATAGTGATACTGAAGTTGTACTCACTGCATATCTCTGTTGGGGAACTAAATGCGTAGAAAAACTTAATGGCATCTTTGCTTTTGCTATTTGGGACGATGATGAGCAAAGGCTTTTTCTTGCTCGTGACAGAATCGGTGTAAAACCACTTTTTTATTATGAATATAAAAACGGCTTGCTCTTTGCATCTGAAATAAAAACCTTGCTCAAAAATCCTATTGTTGAGCCAAAAATTGACGAACAGGGCTTATATGAAGTTTTTCTGCTTGGTCCTGCAAGAACATCAGGCTTTGGTGTTATAAAAGACATAAAAGAACTATTGCCCGGTGAATGTGCAACCTATAATGGAAAGGAAATTCGCAAGAAAAAATATTTCACGCTAAGAGCCTATGAACATAGGGATAATGAGAAGCAAACTATTGAGCATATTCGTGAACTTATTACAGATTCTATTGAGCGACAGTTAGTATCAGATGTTCCTCTCTGCACATTTCTTTCTGGTGGACTTGATTCAAGCATAATTTCCTATGTTGCATCAAATTATTATAGAAAAAATAAGCTTGACACTCTCACAACATATTCTGTTGACTACAAAGATAATGAAAAATATTTTCAGAAAAGTATATTTCAGCCGACACCTGACAGCGACTTTATAGATCTAATCTCTACTGCAATAGGTTCTGAACACAGAAATGTTCTCATTGATAATTCTGAGCTTTTTAATGCACTTTATGCCTCAACTCTTGCAAGGGATTTGCCAGGTATGACCGATGTTGATTCCTCACTTCTACTTTTCTGTAAAGCAGTTAAAAAGGATTTCAAGGTCGCACTTTCTGGCGAATGTGCAGACGAGATTTTCGGTGGCTATCCTTGGTATCATAACAAAAATATATTATTTGAAGATACCTTTCCTTGGTCACGCTCACTCGATATAAGACATTCAATTCTCAAAAATGGCTTGCTTAAAAATGGTGACGAATATGTTCGTGAAAGATACCTTGCCACCTGTCAAAGTGCTGAAAAGCTTGACGGCGAAAGCAAGCTTGATAGTCGTATGCGTGAGATGTTCAAACTAAATCTTGATTGGTTTATGCAGACACTTCTCGACCGCAAAGACCGAATGTCAATGTATTCAGGACTGGAAGTAAGAGTGCCATTCTGCGATTATCGAATAGTTGAATATGCTTATAATATGCCTTGGGAGTTAAAGAGCCTTAACGGCCGAGAAAAAGGCATTGTACGAAAAGCTTTTGAGGGTTTACTGCCCGACGAAATAGTCTGGAGAAAGAAAAGCCCATATCCAAAAACGCACAATCCACTTTATTTCAAGCTTGCTGTTTCCACTGTAAGAAAGGTTCTTAACGATAAAAGTTCTCCACTTTACGATATTATAGATAAAAATACCGTAGAAAATATTATTGAAAATCCTGAAAGCATTACCTCTCCTTGGTATGGTCAGCTTATGAAAGCTCCACAGATTTTAAGCTATATTATTCAAACGGATTTTTGGCTAAGAACTAATAATATTCAGATAGAAATATAAAATTTTCACACTTTTTCAATACAAAAAATTACTGTTTGAAAACTCTTTTATAAGTCACACTTTCTCATTTAAAAATAAATTTAGTATATTATTAAACTCCAAGACTAATTTGGTCATAGTAGATATTTTATCTTTGCTCATAGCTTTAACTCTCCGTTCCTCTAATATTATAATTTAAGCTAAGCTCAAAAATTTCATTAGCACGCATAAATGAATTTGTATAACTCATAGCTTGCCTTGGAAGCATATAACTATCATAAATCTGCTTCTGCGTACAAAAATCAAATTCACGCAAGGTATAAAGCACAAGCATTTCGTTATAGCTGATATTATACATTCAGAATATGCTCCTCTGTATTTTATCAACACTTGGTTAAGCTTATTAAGAAATTTTTATATTCGATTATCCATATATTATATCATCTTTTAAGCGAAAAGCCATAATCACATATGGAGTTATGGCTTTATTATAGATACGGTTTTTTATATAAGTCAATATTGCTTAAAAAATTTATTTTAAAGGTGGTTTTAAAATCACGCAAAATTAATATTTTTATATTTATTCATCTCGAAAAATGTTTTTAAAAACAAAGTTTACCAGAAAACAGCCTTTTCTTACCACTTTATAAATATTCGGATTTTTTATGATATAATTTAAGAGAAATAGCTTATGGGCTTTTGAGGCTTATTATCTATTGTATTAAACATCAGTTTCATTAAAAAATGTATCGGACTGGAGTGCGGAAGTTCAGTTCGATACATTTTGTTTTTTGCTATTTAATTTTTAATCTTCACATACAAGGATTTGTTTTTCTCTCATGTTCAAGCATGGTTGCAGGACCATGACCGCAATAAACTCTATAATTACCATCAAGATTTTTAAGTCTTTTCAATGATTGCAAAATATCATTATAGTTGCCAGTAGGAAAATCAGTCCTTCCCATAGAGCCAGTCATAAGAGTGTCACCAGTAAAAAGTATATCATCAATCATATAGCAACAACTTCCAGATGTATGCCCCGGAGTGTAAAGAACCTTGATTTTATTTTCACCAAATGGAATTTCTTCCCCATCGCTTACGATAATATCTGCATTAAAAGGTTCAATCTTCAAGCCACCCATAAACGAAGAAAGATTTAATCCGGAATTATGCAGAAACTTTTCTTCACCCTTATAGATAACAATTTTTGCACCTGTTTTCTTACGAAGCTCATCTGCATAACCTATATGGTCAAAATGTCCGTGAGTCAGCAAAATATACTTAATCTGTCCCTCGGCAAAATCATCTATTCTTTCACTGAGCTTCTGTGAGGGTGCGGCTGGGTCAACTATAAGTCCTAAGCCACTATCATCAGTTAAAACATAACAATTTGTAGGCATAATGCCGACCTCAAAAGTTTCAACATTCATCAAAAAATCCTCCTTAATGCTTTGCAAGCTCTTTTGAATCGATGACAAGTGTTACAGGGCCATCGTTCAAAAGCTGCACTTTCATATCAGCACCAAAAACTCCTTGCTCTACCCTTTTGACACCATTTTCACGCAAACATTCGCAAAAATATTCATAAAGCGGATTTGCAATATCAGGCATAGCTGCATTTGTAAAGTTTGGCCGTCTTCCCTTTCTTGCATCTGCACAAAGCGTAAAATTAGATATAACAAGTGCTGAACCATCAATATCCAAAAGTGAAAGATTCATTTTATCATTTTCATCTGTGAATATTCTAAGTCCTGCAATTTTTGCAGCAAGAGTTTTTGCCTCTGATTCATTGTCACCATTTTCTACTCCAAGAAGTATAAGAAATCCGCTCTCAATACTGCCCTTAACTTCGCCATCAACAGTGACAGAAGCATTGGCTACTCTCTGAATTACAGCTTTCAATTATTTCACTCCAATATATTTTCTTTAAACTCTGCCAATAGATGAAACACCTTTTATGGTATTAAGTCTTGATATTATGCTCTTTAAATGGTCTATGCTATTAATAGTTATAGTTACGTCTATAATTGCCATTCCGTCCTTAGCTTCTCTTGAAGAAAGACTATGAATAAATATATGTAAGCTTGAGAGATAACTTGCAACATCAGCAAGAAGTCCTGTTCTATCAACAGCAATAATCTGCAAAGTAGTCTGGAAGCTTTCTTTAACATCTCCTGCCCATCTTACTTTAACCCAACGCTGTGGTTCAGGTGCGTTTTTTATATCCTTTGGAACATTTGTACAAGACTTCTTATGTATAGAAACACCATAGCCTCTTGTGATAAAGCCGATAATATCATCACCCGGAAGTGGATTACAGCACTTTGAAAACTTCACAAGACAATCATCAATTCCGCTGACAATAACACCATTACTTACCTTCTTCTTGGCGACCTCTGTAATCTGAGGCATATCGGGTTTATCATGCTTTTCATAATGCTTTACATATTCTTCCTTGATTCTTGGCATAATTCTCCAGAGCTGAATACCGCCATAACCAATGGAAGCATAGAAATCATCAAGGTTCTTGCAATTCTGACGCTTTATAATTTCAAAGAGGAAGTGTTCAAGCTCTTCAGACGGAATATCAATGTTAAGTCTTCTAAATTCCGCATCAAGCTGTGCTTTACCTTCAATAATATTTTCTTCTCGTTTTTCCTTTTTAAACCAAGAACGAATCTTGCTCTTTGCCTCACTTGTGCGGACAATATTAAGCCAATCTCGCTTTGGACAGCCATTCTCCTTAGTAGTTATAATTTCTACTATTTCGCCATTTTGAACCTTATAATCAATTGGTACAATTCGCTTATCTACCTTTGCACCAATCATTCTGTTGCCAACCTCGGTATGAATAGCATAAGCAACATCTATTACTGTTGCACCTGTTGGCAGGCTGATAATATCACCCTTTGGAGTAAATACAAAAACTTCTTCAGGAACTAAGTCCATCTTAATTGTACGGACAATATCGGTAGCGTCATCATCACTCTGATTTTCAAGCATTTTGCGAATCCAGGCAAGTCTGTCATCAAGAGAATCATTCTTGCCAGAAATGCCAAGCTTATACTTCCAGTGTGCAGCTATACCATATTCAGCAGTATAGTGCATCTCCCATGTTCTAATCTGAATCTCAAACGGAATACCGTCCTTGCCAATAACTGTGGTATGCAATGACTGATACATATTTGGCTTAGGGGTAGAAATATAGTCCTTAAATCTATTAGGGAGCGGAGTAAATAAATCGTGAACTACACCGAGAACATTATAGCAGTCGATAACAGTATCAACTATAACTCTAACAGCAAAAATATCATAAATTTGGTCCATATTTTTGCCCTTCATAAAGGTTTTACGGTATATTCCATGAATGCTCTTAACTCTACCCTCAATATAAACATTTGGAATATCAGGGTCAAGACGCTCGTGAAGCATCTTAATCGTATCTTGAATAAACTGCTTTCTATCCTCTTTCTTGAGAGCAATAGTATCCTCAATTTCACGATAGCCAACAGGGTCAAGGTAGCGTATGGATAAATCCTCCATTTCCTCCTTGATAGCACGAATACCGAGTCTATGTGCGATAGGAGCATAAACCTCCATATTTTCAAGAGCCTTATCACGCCTATGCTGTTCTTTCATACATTCGATTGTACGCATATTATGAAGTCTATCAGCAAGTTTGATGATAATAACACGAATATCCTTTGCCATAGCCATAAGCATTTTACGAATATTTTCTGCCTGCTGTACTTCTCTTGAAGAATATGGAATTTTACCAAGCTTTGTAACGCCATCAATAAGTTCAGCTATTTCATTGCCAAACTCCTTACGGATTTCATCAAGAGTAACAGGTGTATCCTCTACAACATCATGCAAAAGTGCAGCGGCAACAGATTCATTATCCATACCAAGCTGTACGAGAATATACGCAACAGAAACAGGGTGAAAAATATAAGGTATACCAGAAGAGCGTCTTTGATGACCATGCTCTTTTAATGCAACACGATATGCCTTATTGATTAAATCCATATCATAAACATGGTCACTTTGATTGATAAGCTCTATAAGGTCATTGAAATCCTTATAAAACTCTAAATCCTTACTTACAATTCCGCAATTATCCTTTGTAATATCAGCAGGGGCCTCCTCTGCAATTATAGCAAGCTCAGATTCATCTTCGGAATTTTCCTTAGACTCAGGCTCTGCATTTTGTTCAGAATTTTCCTCAGTCCTTGGTTCAGGTTTTTGTTCAGATTTACACTCGGGTTCATCAACCTCAGCTTCTGTTAATGTCCTTTCCTTATCTTCCATAACCAGCACACTCCTTCAATTTTCTAAGCAGCTTAGAGGCATTTATGTCTACCTTACCGCTGACATCATTTATTTTTATATAATAAACTCCGCCATCAGAGTTCATTGTTGTGAGATATAATTCTTTCATAATATCAAGAATTAACAGCAGTTTAAAAAGGCTTATTTTCATATTAAGTCTGTGCATCAAAATTTCTGGTAAATAGGCATTATCCCTAGATGCTCTTATATATCTATAAACAACAGCAAATTCTTCTCTTGTAGGGATATTTTCTGCAAGAAATTGTTTATCAAGAGTTTCACCTCTAAGAAAAGCTTCATAGCTTCTCTGCTCAAGAAGTAAAGCCTTATTGTCATTTTCAGAAAGCTTTATTTCACGAGCAATAATTGAAACATTTTCCCTACCCATATAAACATTTTCATCAAGAGTAACAGCAACATCTATTATATCGCCCTCTTTATAGTAAAACTCATTAAGAGTTGTAGAAAACTTCAATACACTTATTCTTGCTCGACCTCGACTTAATGAAAGTCTTAAATGCTTTCCGCCACCCATCTCTGTGACTTTATCAAGCCTCATATCACAAAGTGCAAATACAGGTTTTGCGTTTCCAAAGCCAAAAGGTTCAAGTAAGGCAATCTGCTTTGCCGCCGAAACTGAAACAGCCTCAGGCTTTAGCTTACATTCGATATTAACTGATGGAATTGCTTCTTCACAGGTCTTAGCATATTCGTTTATTCTGTGTCTGAATTCAGAGATATTTTCTTTTTCTATGCTAAAGCCAACTGCCATTGGGTGACCACCATATTTAGTCAGCAAATCTCCACATTCAAAAATAGCGTCACATAAAGAAAATCCTTTGATACTTCTACCCGAACCACGAGATTCTCCATTTTCGGTAGAAATTATTATAACTGGCTTTCCTATGCGTTCTGTCATTCTCGCCGAGGCAATTCCTATAACTCCATGATGCCAATTTTCTCCATCAACTACAACAACTCTGTCAAGAAGATATTCAGGGTGTTCAGCAATAATCTTATCTATATCATCAGAAATATTTGTTTCTATATCCTTGCGTTGATTATTTTCCTCGCAAAGCTTTTCTGCAAGCCGTTCTGCTTCGTCTGGGTCTTCGGTAAGTAAAAGCTTTAATGCAGATTCTGCTGTACTCATTCTGCCTGCTGCATTTATTCTTGGTGCAACTGAAAACGAAACTGTTCCTGCGGAAAGCTTATCTACATTTATACCAGCTTTTTCAAACAATGCCGATAAACCAATTCTTTCAGAAACTGCAAGAGAATTTAATCCGTATTTTATTATAATTCTATTTTCACCATCAACAGGAACTAAGTCTGCAATTGTTCCTAAGGCGGCTAAATCTGAATAATTTTCAAGTGCTGTGAAGAAATCTCCACCCTCAAGAGCGGCAACGAGTTTAAGCGCTATCCCTGCTCCGCAATACATCTTGTAAGGCGAACCGCAATCCGCTCTATGTGGGTCTACTACGGCAATAGCTTTAGGAAGAACATCAAGTGGTCTGTGGTGGTCTGTTATGACGGTATCTATTTCAAGAGAATTTGCATAATCTACTTCATCAACGGCGGCTATACCATTATCAACAGTGATTATTAAGCTTACCCCTTGATTTTTGAGCTTTGTTATTGCATTTTTATTAAGGCCATAACCATCTCCCTCACGAGTAGGAATATAATACATTACATTAGCAAAAACAGATTCAAGATATGAAAAAAGAATGGCTGTCGCTGTAACACCATCACAATCGTAATCGCCATATACACATATCTTTTCATAAGAAACAACAGCTTTTCTTATTCTTTCACACGCAATATCCATATCCTTAATAAGCATAGGGTCGGAAAGTTCTGCATCATCAGAAAGAAAAACTCCTGTTTTTTCTACTGTATCAATTCCTCTTGAGGAAAGCAGCATTGCCAAAAACGGTGGAATACCGCTTTGTTTTGCAAGCTCTTTAGCCTTAAGCTTATCATTTTCTGTAATAATCCAATCTTTCATCACTGCACCGCCACAAAACTCTTTAAATATAAAATCCTTATTAATTTTTTATAATACATAATTGTAGCATTTTTTTAGATATTTTTCAATATTTTTATATTGAAAAGAATTTACTGGCAAACGAGGTTAAGGGCATTGCCCTTAAAACCCATGAGGGACTCCGTCCCTCAACCCTGCGAGCCTTTGAAAAGGCTCGAGCGAAACTTTTAAGGTCTTGAGAAAGTCGGTTAGCTAAACGGCAGTTCATTGGAAATTTCCTCGACCGCGGCAACTTTCTTCCCACGCTCGCCACGAGCGAGGCAAAGCCGAGCGATTCCGCGTCTTGGCGGCGGTGGCTCGCCGCCTCGAGCGAAACTTTTATTTGTCTTTGGAAGGTTTGGTAATGCAAATAATCTTCCCTCTTTGTAGTGATTTTCAGACAGACAAAAGCATAAACATATATAAGAACAAACGGCGGGGTGGCTTATTATGAAAAAAAAGAAAAATGATGAATCTAAGCCTCGCTTATTTGGTGGGTTTGGACTTCCATATGGAATTGTCAAAAGCTCTGTACACATAGAAATAAACAGTAATCGTGAGGCAATTATTGATGGAAGCAGTGGCATACTCGAATATAATGAATGTTGCATTAAAATTAGTACAGGCAAAATGATTGTTGCTTTTAAGGGGCGTGGTCTTTTTATTCGTTGTATGTCGGATTCATCTATGGTCATTGAAGGCTATATAAGCTCTGTTGAGTATGTCAGATAAAAGGGGAAATTTTCTTGATACTTAGACTTTTAAGATGGTTTTCCGGCTATGCAAAATTTACTGCTAAGGGAAAATTTCCGGAACGCCTACTAAATATGACTATGAAAAATGGCATACAGCTCTGGGGTATGCGTTCCGATAGTAGTTCTCTTGCAGCTTATGTTGCTGCAAGAGAATATAAACTTCTGCGTCCCTTTGCAAAACGCTGTGAACTCACATTGAAATGCACAAAAAAAGGCGGTCTGCCATTTATAATATCACAATATAAAATTAGGAGTGGATTACTTGTAGGTGCAATACTTTATATTGCAATCTCGATTATACTTTCTGGCTATATTTGGAACATAAATATCAATACAAGTGGCAGTATTAATGAATATGAACTAAGAGAAGAATTGCGTTCACTTGGACTTTATGAAGGTGCTAAGATTTCAGACATAAACATTCAGGATATAGAACAGCAAGCAACTATAGATATGGATAATATCGCCTGGATTTCGATAAATATAACCGGAACTCTTGTAAATATAGAGCTTAGTCCAAGAGTTGATAAGAAAGCTCCAACTGATAAAACACCATCAAATATTATAGCAAGCTCAGATGGCGTTATAACTGGTATTGAGGCTGGTGAAGGCAAACCCTCAGTTAAAATCGGAGAAGCTGTTGTCAAAGGGCAAATGCTTGTAAGTGGAATCTTGGAATACGATGTCGGCGGATTTAAACTCAAACATTCTGATGCAAAAATCTATGCACAAACAAAGAAAACTCTTTCTGTAAGCGTTCCACTTGAAGAAACTGTTCTTAAGAAAAACGATTTTAATACATATAAAAAAAGTCTTTCTTTGCTTTGGGTTAGCTTTCCGATAAGCATTTATGGAACACCAGATGGTTATATTTCTACTCAGATAAAAAACGAAAATGTTGAACTTTTTGGCACTCAATTACCTATAAAAATAACAACAGAAAATTATAATATATATGAGAAGATAAAAGTTAAACGCACAGAAAAGCAAGCCCGAACTCTTGCTGAAAAACAACTTTCTCTTCTTGAAACATTTAGCTTAAATAATGCAAAATCATACACCAAGAAATATACTCAAAAAATCTCTAATGGAAAGCTGATTCTTACAGGAACATATACCTGCACTGAAGATATTGCTATACAGCAAGAAATAAAAATAGATGGTTCGATAACCGAAGAAAATATTAATAAATCATCTGAAAAATAAAATATTACTGCAAAAGATACAACTACTTATTTTAAAATTTTATCTTACAAAACCTTGACAAAACAACTGTTCGCTGATATAATTTTAATGTTGGTGTATTGACACCAACTCCCCTTGCTCGCAATATGTTTGCGGGCCACAAGACCAAAAGGAGGTGCAGTAAATATGGCAGTAATTAATTCTTATGAGGCTGTTATTGTAATTTCTCTCAAGCTTGGCGAAGAGGGTATTGCTGAAACAATCGCAAAGTTCAAGGATATGGTTTCTAAGAACGGTACTCTCGAGAATGTTGATGAGTGGGGTAAGAGAAGACTTGCTTACGAAATCAACAAGGAAACTGAAGCTTATTACGTTCTCTTTGATTTCAAGAGCGAAGCTGAGTTCCCTGCAGAGTTTGACCGTGTCCTTATGATTACAGACGGTGTTCTCCGTTCTATGATCATCAAGAAGGAAGCTTAAGGAGGAAGAGCTAATATGTTAAATGTAGCTTGTATCATGGGCAGACTTACAGCAGACCCAGAGCTTCGTTATACTCAAGGCAACACAGCAGTAGTTAGAATCACTCTTGCTTGCAACAGACCTACAAGAGCCAGTTCAGAAGAACAGACTGATTTTATAGATGTTACCGCTTGGGGTAAGACTGCGGAATTTGTCAGCAGATATTTTCACAAGGGTCAACTCGTTGCCGTTGATGGCTCTATTAGAACAGGCTCTTATACCGATAAACAGGGTATCAAGAGAAGAACCTTTGAGATTTGGGCTAATAACTGCCACTTCGCAGAACCTAAATCAGCTCGTTCTAATGATAATAATAACTATCAGGGTGGATATAACGACAGCGGATACTCAAGACAGGATAATGCTCCAGCTACATCTTATTCAACAGGCAATACAGATGCCTTTGAAGAGATTCCGACAGATGACGATCTCCCCTTCTGATTTAATCCTAAACACATCTTATCCTATATAAAGGAGGAATTACAATGGCTGAAAGAACCGAAAGAGATAACCGCAGAGGCGGTCGCAAGGGCCGTAAAAAGGTTTGTGCATTCTGCGTAGATAAAGTTGATGTAATCGACTATAAGGATATCGCAAGACTTCGCCGTTTTATTTCTGAGAGAGCGAAGATTCTTCCTCGCAGAGTAACAGGCACTTGTGCACATCATCAGCGTGAGCTTACAGTTGCTATTAAGCGCGCTCGTTATCTTTCACTTTTACCTTATACAAGCGATTGATAAAAAGCTTTTGCCGATACCGTTCTGCGGTGTCGGCTTTTTGTATCTAAGGAGGAATAAAACTATGACCTATAAATATAGAACTCGTGGCGTTTGCTCAAGAAGCATAACCTTCGATATGGACGAAAACCATATCATTACAAACATCAGCTTTGAGGGTGGTTGCAACGGAAATACAAAGGGTATTGCTTCTCTTGCAGAAGGTATGAAAGCCGAAGACATTATAAGCAAATGTCAAGGTATTCGCTGTGGCATGAAGGCTACATCATGTCCTGACCAACTTACTGAAGCAATTAAAAGTGCATTGCAAAAGTAATCTTTAAATGCGAAATGTGCATAGTATAAACCAATTTTGTTTATACTATGCACATTTTATTTATAATTTTAATCTTCTAAAAAGATATTTTTCTTCTTTCTGCCACGCTTTTTTCTTGGTTTTCTTGGTGGAAGATACTTAATATCTGCTTTCTCAAGAAGTTCAATTTCTTTCTTAGGAATCTCTACTGGCTTTGCAGTGACTTCACGAGTCTTTGATTTGCGTCTGAATTTATAAATATTATCTGTGAGGTCATCAAGAAAGGCCATTGCTTCCTCACGCTTACCTTCATCAAGTGAACGGATTCTGAGAAGAATTTCAGCCTCAAAATTAGCTTCTGAGAACCTTGCTTCATCATCACGGTCAAGCTTATCATTAAGCTCCTTAAAATTTGAATCATTAACATACTTTCCTGTTTCTGTATTACAGCCTGAAAGTAAATCAAAGAAATCAACATGGAATATCTTAGAAAGTCTTATAAGAGTTTCTATATCTGGTGTTGTTTTTCCTGTTTCATAATAGGTGTAGCTTGAACGCTCTAATCCAAGCAAATCTGCAACATCTTGTTGAGTAAGTTTGCATTCGCTTCTATAATATTTCAACCAATAAGATATAATATTATACATTTTTATTACCTCCTTTTATTTTTTTTATTATAACATATATTTTTAAGATTTCATCATTATGTGAAACATTTCCACAGTCGCTTAATACTTTTAACTATTTTTTTAAATCTAAAGCTTTAAAATCGGACTCATCAAATATAAGAAGTTAATATACTAATTTTCCATACAAAACAAACTGACTCCGTTCAAAACGAAATCAGTTTGTTTTTTTAAAGCTTATTTTATATTTTAAACTTGGTCCCAATCAAATACAACGCCGAGTGGGAATTGTCTATCCGTAAGAAGTTGATTATATATTTCTGATGTCTGTGTAGGAGAAATAATTTCTGAAAGAATATCTCCAGGATCAATTCTGCCATCTCTCATAAGATTTAAAAGCGTTATATAATCACGCTTAGCAGTAAAATTACCAAGAACAGAATTATATGCTAAACGGGTTTTATCGTGACAGCCAATTATATTAAGACCCTTAATATGAACATACTTATAAAGGTCAATTGGCTCATCACTAACTCGGTTACAACCATTGATAAGGATTCTTGCATGTTTAGAGGAATATCTCAATGCAAGCTGCAAGCCTGCCATAGAGCCAGAGGTTTCAAGGACAACATTAGCACCCTTAACGCTGTTTGTTTTCTCGGTGATTTCATAAATCTTCTCAACAAGATTAGGTTCACTTGGAGAGAACACATATTCTGCACCAAATAAAGCTGCTTTTTCCTGTCTGATTTCACGATTACCAATAGCTATAAGAGGAGTTGCACCACAAGCCCTTGCAATCTGAACACCGAAAAGTCCAAGCATACCAAGACCAACAACAACGCAAGATTCACCAATCTCAAGACGGCTTCTGCGTATTGCAAGAAGTGGAAAACTTGCTACTCTTGTAAATACTGCATCTATAAAGGATACATCATCAGGAATTTTTACAACGCCTGATTCTTTTTTCCAATTATATGATGCGTGACCTGCATATTCAACAAATACACGGTCGCCTGGTCTGAACTTTGTTACAGCACTTCCTATCTCTACAACCGTACCAACGCTTGAATACCCTGGAACTGTTGGAAATTTTTGTGCAGTATTGTTTGCACCTGAAAGATAGGCCTTTTCTGTACCAGCAGAAATCAAGGTATACTTAACCTTGACCATAACCTCATTATCTTTTGGCTTTCTAAGCTCAAAAGACCTAAGCTCAGCTACTTTCGGCTTTATAAATGTTACTCTATAACCTTTCATTTTTAACCTCCGATTATATCAACAGAAAACTTCAAAGAAAATCGGCTGGTCACAATCTGATGTAAATATTTTAAGGTTTTCCTCAAATTCCTCTTGATTTTCAGAAGAAAGATAATTAAAGCCGACAGACTTAACCCAAGCCTTAGCTGAGGTTTCGTGCTTTTGTGTAATAGATGGGCTTCTATAATGACGAAGTAGACCTGCACCTGAGTTATTGAACATCATAATTCTGATATTACCAGTTAGTGGTTTATTCCAGATTGAGTTCATATCATAGAAGAAGCTAAGGTCACCTATCATAAGGAAGCAAAGCTCTTTACTTACTGCACAATGTCCCATAAAGGTTGAAGCTGAACCATCTATGCCATTTGTACCCATATTACAGAATACACGAACAGTTGGATCGAGCTTATATCTGTTAGTCATAATGATTGTATGACCGATACCGATATGAAGCAATGAATGTGCTGGAAGAGTTGTAACTGTTCTTTCAATAGCATAAAGCTGATTATATTTTTCTGCGTGCATAACTTTAATGTTGCTTTCAGCCTTCTTCCAAGCCTTGTAGTATTCACCATCGTTATGAATATCGCCTGAATGTTCTACAAAGTAATCGAAGAAATACTTCTGTGAGCATTCAAAAATATTTTTAAGTCTTCTATATGTGTCAGCAACTTCACCATCTTCAGCAACACGCCAATGATACCATTGTGTACCAAGGTTTCTAAGCTTGCCAAGAATTGGGTTATTGAGCATACGCCTACCGCCTACTGTGATAACAATATCAGGAGCAAGCTCATCTCTGAATTGCTTTTGTGTATAGTCATGAGTGATATTATAAGAAAGAATAGATTTTGAGCAATGGAAGTTTGCAAGGTTATCACTGATAACAACGCAGTTAAACTTATCTACAAATGCTTCAACAGACTTCTGTTCTTCAATAGAAAGAGGCTGGTTCTGGCAATAAACAACAAGTATTCTCTTAACCTTAGAGAGTCTGTCTACCTTATCCTGCCACTTTGAATCAGGGTCACAAAGCTCAAATCTATCTATGCAGAGATATTTCTTATCGAGCTTGAGAACTGATGCAGGAGGCTTCGGAAACTCAATATTAGCGATAGGAACATTAATGTGTACAGGACCTGTACCATGATGCTTAACTTCAAGCAATGCTTCGCAAACCATTCTTCTTGCTTCCCAGTCGCCAAGAGCAGTTGGGTCTTGTGGCAAAGAAACGCACTTCTTTACTACCTTGCCATACATACCTGCCTGTGGGATTGTCTGTTCTTCGTCCTGACCAAGATAGCGAGGATAACGGTCGCCTGTAATAACAACAAGCGGAATATGCTGATAGTAAGCCTCTGTAATAGATGTAAGATAGTTTGATGTAGCAGTACCAGAAGTACAGCACATAACAACAGGCTCACCAAGTCTTGCAGCAATTCCGAGTGCATAGAAGCCTGCACTTCTTTCGTCAGTAACTCTATAAATCTTAAAATATGGCTCTGCCTCAAAAAGACGAGCAAGATTTAAGTTTCTTGAACCCGATGACATAACAATATGCTTAATGCCATATCTCTTAACAAGTGTTACAATCATCTTGCAGCGTTCAAAGTCAACAGAAGTCTTTGGCTTTTCTTCTACGACAGGCTTAGGCTGTATAGCAGGAGCAGGGGTAATAGATTTAACCTCCGCATTTGCAGGTATCATTTTTTTTTCTTTAGTAAGCTGGTCTTTAAGCCAGTTATATGAATACTCCTTAATAGCGTTAAGCTTCTGATAAGGACCTTCATAGTCGCAAGAATCATACTTGCTGAGGTCTGATGTAATCTTATCAGCACTATCAATAAGTCTATATTCAAGGTCAATAGGTTTGAGCAATGAAACAAATCTCTCTGCCCCACGCTTTCTATTAATTAGAGAAACAAATGGCTTCTTAAAGATAATTGAGAAAATTGTTCCGTGGAAGCTGTCAGTAAATACACATGAAGAATTCTGATAATACCAGAGCCACTCAAAGAGGTCAACATCTTTCTTAACTTCAACTCTGCCATTACCAGAAAGCTGAAGATTAGCAAAATTAGCGTCCCATCTTACAGGTGGTTCATCAAGAAGTACAACAACCTTCATATTCTTTTCGATAGAAAGCTTTTCAAGCTGTCTGCCTATTTCAGGATTTGGGTCGAGAACATAAGCAAGAATATATGGTTCTGTTTCAAGTGTTCCTGCTTTAGAAGCAAGTTCGTTATAAGCCTCTATCTTACAAAGGAAGGTTGGGTCGCAAACTTCTACTGTATCATTAAGTGCAAATGTATTCTTACAGGTACTGAGAGAAAGGTCATCTCTTACAGAAATACCATCGAAACGAGCAAGATTTCCGCCACTGCGTACTTTTTCATCTTCAGGAGCATTATATGCACGACCAAAAGATGTACCATAAGCAATTTTCTTCTTGCTGTCATCAGCAAAGCCAAGAAAATACATTTGCTTATATGGACGGCTAAGACCGTAATTCCAAAGTTGGTCAGAACCGACAACAAATGTATCACAAACATCGTTAAGCTTAGAGAGAGAATCAAGTCTTAATCTCTCACTAACATTATAATACATATTAGCAATACGGAATGGATGTGTTTTGGTAATTTCAAAATTAGCATTTCCCAAAGGATTGTTTATCATAAGAACAGAATAACCCATATCTGTGATAACACTATGAAGAGCATAGTATGTAACCATACTGCCATAATTTCTGCCATACCAAAGACCAATTATACCAACATCATATTTTTTGCTCATATTTTTACTCCTTTATCTTTAGATGATAAATAAACTGCACAATAATATAAATCTGTACTATTATAACAAACTTAGTCAAAAAATGCAAGAACTAATCAAGAATGTCTAAAAAATATATAAAATTTTTAATATAAAATAGTTTTAAATTTCTTCGCCATTTTCAATTTTTTCAATAAGAGCAAGTCTATTGATGTGTCTGTCGCCCTCAAATTCAGTATGAAGGAATATATCAGCAAGCTTAACAGCCATTTCACTGTCAATAACACGACCACCCATACAAAGGATATTTGCATCGTTATGTCTTCTTGTCATCTCTGCACAAAATTCGTTTGTGCAGACAGCAGCTCTTATTCCCTTAACCTTATTTGCTGCAATAGAAATTCCGATTCCTGTTCCGCAACAAAGTATACCAAGCTCACATTCCTTAGAAGAAACAGCTTTAGCAACTGGATAAGCGTATCTTGGATAATCAACAGAATCTGTGCTATATGTGCCGAAGTCCTTATACTCTATGCCCTTTTCTTCAAGATACTTCTTTACTGCTTCTTTAATTTCGTAACCGCCGTGGTCTGCTCCAAGTGCTATCATTTTATTAACCTCCGTTATTTAATATAAGATTTTATTTTGAACTATTTTTCAATCTTGCTTTTAATTCTCTTTCTGCCTGTGGTAATCTCAAATAAAGTGGCACAAGCTCATCTGAGGAAATTGTTTCTCCGTTTTGAGCCTTTTCATAAGCGACAACTGCTGTTCCATAGGCTCTTTGATACCTGAGATTTTGTGGTGCAATTTTTATATCTTCAATTTGCTTCATATTTTCAAAGCAAATATTTGCACCATCACCAATAAGCATTATTTCAACATTGCTGAAATCCATAAGCTCAGATTCAAGCTCTGCTATTGATAACGCCCTATCCCCACAGATACGGCTTATCTTTCCGTTGCTTGCCATAAAAAGTGCATTATAAACCTGTGAACATCTTGCGTCCATAACTGCACAAATCAAGCCGTTGAAAATTTCTAAATTCTGTGCCATAGCCTCAAGCGTTGAAACCGATACACAAGGCTTTCCTAAAGCCATAGCCATTCCCTTTACGCACGAAACTCCGATTCTTACTCCAGTAAATGAACCAGGACCTGCATCAACCGCAAAGACATCAACATCTTTAATATCAGTCTTAGTAAATTCGAGAAGCTTTTCTGCAAGAAGCATAAGCGTCTGACTATGTGTAAGGCTTGTATTCATATAAAATTCGCCTTTTAAAAAGCCATCCTCATATAGTGCCACAGATGCAGGTGACGCTGAAGAATCAAATGCTAAAATAATCATTCTATGTCTACCCCGCTTATTGTAATTTCTCTTTCATTTTCTGAAAGTGGCTTAATAGTAATTCTGATTGCATCATTTGGAAGTACGCCCTCGATATTTTCGCTCCATTCAATAACCAAAATACCGTTGCCAATATAATCAAAAAAGCCTGTTGAATATAAATCGTCATATGTTGTAACACGATACATATCGAAGTGGAAAATCGGAAACTTTCCCTCATATTCGTGAACCAAGGCAAAAGTCGGGCTTGAAACTCCGTCTTCAAAACCAAGTCCCTCAGATAAACCTCTTGTAAAAGCTGTTTTTCCTGCACCAAGTCCGCCAAAAAGTGCTATAACCTCAGTGCCTTTCAATTTTTTTGCAAGCTTTTTTCCTATGTTTTCAGTTTCACTTGCCGAAGATGATATAAACTTAACCAAATCCAAACAACTCCTAATCAGAACAAACCCGAAATTTTACCGTTGTCGTCAACATCAATTCTGTTTGCGGCAGGAACCTTTGGAAGTCCAGGCATAGTCATAATATCGCCTGTATAAATAACAACAAAGCCAGCGCCATTAGAAATTCTTACATCAGAAACAGTAATTACAAAACCCTCTGGTCTGCCGAGAAATGCTGGATTATCGGAAAGTGAATACTGTGTCTTTGCAACGCATATTGGCATATCGTCCTTATAGAGCTTTTCAACCTCTGCAAGAGCCTTTTTAGCCTTAGGAGTAAATACTACACCTGATGCACCATAGATATTTTTTGCGATTGCTTCAAGCTTTTCTGTGATTGTAAGACCGTTCTCATAGATAGGCTTAAAGTCAGATGGTTTTTCTGTTGCTTCACAAACTTTCTTTGCAAGCTCAAGTCCGCCCTCTGCACCCTTTGCAAATACTTCTGCGAGTGAGAAATCTGCACCATTATCCTTGCAGTAATTTTCAACAAAATTCAATTCTGCATCTGTGTCGGATTCAAAACGATTAATTGCTACAACAACAGGTACACCGAATTTCTTCATATTCTCAATATGCTTTCCGAGATTTACAATGCCATTTTTAAGAGCGTCAAGATTTTCTGTTTTAAGCTCTGTCTTTGGAACGCCTCCGTTATATTTTAAAGCACGAACAGTAGCTACAAGAACAACTGCATTTGGTTTCAAGCCAGCAAGACGGCACTTAATATCAAAGAATTTTTCAGCACCAAGGTCAGAACCAAAACCAGCCTCAGTAATACAATAATCGCCAAGCTTTAGTGCAAGTCTTGTTGCACGAACAGAGTTACAGCCATGAGCAATATTAGCGAATGGACCACCATGCATAATTGCAGGTGTACCATCAACAGTCTGCACAAGGTTTGGCTTAATAGCATCCTTGAGAAGTGCTGTCATGGCACCATTTGCATGAATATCCTTTGCGAAAACTGGCTTTCCATCATATGAATATGCAACAAGGATATTTCCAAGACGCTCTTTGAGGTCGCTTATAGAGTCTGCAAGACAAAGAATAGCCATAACTTCACTTGCAACAGTGATAATAAAGCCGTCCTCACGAGGTACACCGTTTATCTTTCCACCAAGACCAGCAACAATGTTTCTAAGCTCTCTATCGTTCATATCGAGGCAACGCTTAATTAGAATTCTTTTAACATCAATACCCAGTTCATTTCCTTGCTGAATGTGATTATCGAGCATCGCACAGAGAAGATTATTGGCAGCTGTAATTGCGTGCATATCACCTGTAAAATGAAGATTGATATCCTCCATTGGAAGAACCTGTGAATATCCACCGCCTGCTGCACCGCCCTTAATTCCGAAAACAGGGCCGAGTGATGGTTCACGCAAAGCAATAACTGTCTTTTTTCCAAGCTTATTCATAGCTTGTCCAAGACCTGTTGTAACAGTTGTCTTACCCTCACCTGCTGGAGTTGGGTTAATGGCTGTAACAAGAATAAGCTTACCATCTGGCTTAGACTCAAGCTTTTTGAAAAGCTCCTCAGAAAGTTTTGCCTTATATTTACCATAAAACTCAAGTTCATCTTCGGTAATTCCTATATCTTTAGCAACATCTTTTATAGGTCTGAGTTTAGTCTGCTGTGCGATTTCAATATCTGTTAACATTGTTATTTTCCCTCTCTTAAAGAAAATTTTTCAGTAAATTAATTATAGCATATTTCGTCAATCCTAACAAGCATTTTAATTATTTACTTTATCTTCATCACAAAATATGGTGAAAAAGTACAAAAAGAGGAGAACCCATAGTATGAATTCTCCTCTTTATATAGAGCCTTTCGGCTAAAATTCAATTATTTAGAAGATTCTGCGAGCTGCTTAGCAACCTCATCAGCAAGGTTATCGCTTCTCTTCTCAAGTCCTTCGCCCTTCTCAAAGCGAACGAAACCAAGAATCTTAATACTGCCGCCAAGATCCTTAGCAACCTTAGCTGTGTACTGCTCAACAGTCATCTTGTTATCCTTAACAAAAGCCTGATTTACGAGGCAGTTCTCCTCATAATACTTGCCAATCTTGCCAAGAACAATCTTCTGAGCGATAGCCTCTGGCTTACCCTCATTGATAACCTGCTCTGTCATAATAGCCTTTTCATGCTCAATAACCTCATCAGGTACATCGGACTTCTGGAGGTATGATGGGTTAACCGCAGCAATCTGCATAGCAATGTCCTTGCCATATTCAGCAAAGCCTTCCTTGCCTGCAACATCTGTTTCAAAGTTAACCATAACACCAATCTTACCGCCTGCGTGGATATAAGTTGCAACAGCACCCTCATAACGAGCAAAACGACGAATCTTGATGTTCTCACCGATTGTAAGAACCTTCTCTTGGAGAAGCTCAGCAACTGTCATATCAGAATCAGCAGCCTTTTCTGCGAGAAGAGCGTCAACATCAGCAGGGTTCTTCTCGATGATTGTATCGGCAACTGTCTTAACAAAGCTCATAAAGTCATCGTTCTTAGCAACGAAGTCTGTTTCAGAGTTGATTTCAACAACAACACCAACAGTAGCGTCTGCGTTTGTAGCTGCATAAGCTACACCCTCAGCTGCGATTCTTGAAGCTTTCTTAGCCTGCTTTGCAAGACCCTGCTCTCTAAGAATATCAATAGCAGCGTCCATATTGCCGTCAGCCTGTGTGAGAGCCTTCTTGCAGTCCATCATACCACAGCCTGTTTTTTCTCTAAGAGTTTTTACATCTTGTGCTGTAAATGCCATAATAATTTTCCTCCATTTTATAAATTTTCATTATCTTGAAAAATACCCACGAGCATAGCGTGGGTATTTTAATTTTATATTATTGAATTACTCTGCTGCTTCTTCAGCTTCGTCTGCTTCAGCAGCTGCTGCACCCATTCTGCCCTCGTTGCCTTCGATAATAGCGTTAGCAATAGCAGAAGAAATGAGCTTAACTGCACGAATAGCATCGTCGTTACCAGGGATAACATAATCAACTTCATCAGGGTCGCAGTTTGTATCAACGATAGCAACTATCGGAATACCAAGCTTCTTAGCTTCTGCAACAGCGATTCTTTCCTTGCGTGGGTCGATGATGAAGAGAGCACCAGGAATTTCCTTCATGTCCTTGATACCGCCGAGGAACTTCTCGAGCTTTTCAATCTCAAGGTTGAGCTTAACAACTTCCTTCTTTGGAAGGAGTTCGAATGTACCGTCTTCTTCCATTGCACGGAGCTGCTTAAGTCTTTCAATTCTTGTACGAATTGTTGTGAAGTTTGTGAGCATACCGCCGAGCCATCTTGCGTTAACATAGTAAGCACCTGCACGCTCTGCCTCTTCCTTAACGGAATCCTGAGCCTGCTTCTTTGTGCCTACGAAGAGAACTGACTTGCCCTCTACGGAAAGGTCACGAACGAAGTTATAAGCTTCCTCAAGCTTCTTAACTGTTTTCTGGAGATCGATAATATAGATACCGTTTCTCTCTGTGAAGATATACTTAGCCATCTTCGGGTTCCATCTTCTTGTCTGGTGACCAAAATGTACACCTGCTTCAAGAAGCTGTTTCATAGATACTACTGACATTGTTTTGTCCTCCTTTTGGTTTTAAACCTCCGCAGAATCATATATGACAAACATCTCGGAATGAAATGCACCGAAACCATATAAAAGAGTCTGCGTGTGTTTTGCTCGAATATTTTAACACATATTTTCAGATAATGCAAGTCTTTTTTGAAAGTTTATGTGTTTTCAGACAACATAGTTACTTAAAAAATGGCAGCTTCATTCTTTTTTTCTTATATGGACGCTGAACATTCGTGACAATTATAGTATCCTCGCCTATAAGCTCTATGTTATTCCATAATATAACTATATCCTCTTCCCTGCCGAAAAGTCCGAAGCATTTCGGTCTGCCAAAGATTATGATTGCTACAAGCTTAGCATTTTTAGTATCTATTTCAACATCATCAACACAACCAAGTCTACAACCGTCCTTGCCATTTATAACTTCTTTACATCTAAGGTCGGTTATTCTGCAAGTCATATTGCCCCTCCTATGCAAAAAGCTGTGAACCTCCATTATTCATTATATGCACATAATTAATGTATATTTCTAATTCAGTTAATTAATATTTTTCTTATTTAGGCCTATAAAGTGGAATTACAGCCATTATAAAGATGTGGCTTAATAACGGCTGCAAAGAAACACCAGAAGAAATATGCGAGATTATTGAAACAGAATATAGCAAACGAACACTATAAAATAAAACCGCCCTCGTATAGGACGGCTTTTTGCTATTAAACTTCAGATAAACGCTTTAAATTATCAATAGCTTCCTTTGCGTCAGAAGCTTTGAAAACGCCTGTTCCTGATACGCAAACATCAACACCAAACTTAGCAGCCTGAGAAATTGTTTTATCATTAACTCCACCATCAATTTCTACAAGCATATCTTTGCCCAACTCTTTGGCTTTTTCTTTTATAGCAGTAACCTTAGGAAGCATATCTGCCATAAAGCTCTGTCCGCCAAAACCAGGCTCTACTGTCATAACAAGTATCAAATCAACCTGTTCTAAGTAAGGGAATACTTCCTCAGCAGATGTCTTTGGCTTTATTACAAGTCCAGGTTTTACCCCAAGGGACTTAATCTTATCAATAGTTGCTTGAATATCAGATTTTGCTTCAATATGGAAGGTAATTATATCCGCTCCCGCTTTAGCAAACTGCTCTATATAATCAAGAGGATAATCAATCATAAGGTGAACATCAAAAGGAAGCTTGGAATATTGGCGAAGTGCAGATACTATCGCAGGGCCTATTGTAATATTAGGAACAAAATGTCCGTCCATAACATCAAGATGAATCCAATCTGCTCCACCCTTATCTATTCTGATTAATTCATCTCCCATTTTAGCGAAATCACAAGAAAGCATTGATGGTGCAATCTTCATTATCAATCATTCCTTTTCAGAGTTTTTATGGTTTTCGTATAGTCGGTGCAACTATACCTACTATTATGCAGAAAACATACATAATCAGCAATTCAAGGATATTAAGTCTTGCAATTCCTGATATAAATGTAATTACACCAACAAGAACAAAACCTAAAATAATTCCTGCCATTTGCAAGAAAATTGAAAGTGTAACATTTGATTTAATTCTTATACAGCCCGAAATTGCTCTTGCAAATGACTGTATTCCACCCTTTGTTGCAATATATGCACGAGTTTCTTCATCAGGTGTATCTGTCATTTCCTTAGTTATATTTCCCAAACCTGTTGGCAATATCTTAACTGAACGATAGAAAACACCAAAATCTTCTGCAATTCTATCTTGAGTTATATTAGAATCAATCGTTCTCACAAGAATAGTAACACCATTCTGTTCGAGATTTCTAAGCTCCTCAGCGATATATGAGCTGCCCTTATAAGTAACTATAAACATTGCAACAAGCTCTCCGCCAAGTGATAAATAAACCGCTTGCTTGCTCTTATCTGTATACTTCTTTTCATATTCAACAGATGGCACTTTAATTCCGTGAGCTTCAAGAAGCCTGCGGTTTCCGAGAAGTATTCTTTGACCAGCTACCCAACCAACAAGTCCAAGACCGTCCTCATAAATAACGCTTTCAACATGAGGTAATGTATCTCTCTTACTCTTGATAATATTATCGAACATACTCGACATAGGTGCTTTAACTGCAAACATAACCGCTGCCGCACCACGAATAGCGTCATCTACCTTACTTCCGCTAAAGGTTTTTATTCCGCTCATTGTAACAGTTCCTGATGGATATAAATCATTTGCATCTACAATAATAGCGTTTGTATCACAGAATTGCTTTACTGATTCATAGCTTGTAACCATAGACCCTTTTTTAACAACTGCTGAGCAGAGCTTTTTAATTGGAAGGTTGACAGCTACGAGCTGACAAACAGGTGTAAGTATTATTGCAAAAAGTGCGAATGCACTTGCACCCTCTGCAACTCCCCCTCCAATAAACGCATAAAGTAAGGCTGCAACAATAGCTACAACAGAGGTAATCGGTGCAATCTTGGAAGCAATATTTTCGCTTGGGTCAGGTGCATATGAAAGCTGTAAGAAATTACTCAGGAATTTTGTCTTCTTTCTATATGCAATAAGGGGTTTATTAAGAGGTGCTCCCATAAACATTCTCTTTGCATTTCTTTCATCTGTATAAATCTTGCCCGCATAAAGCTCAGGATTTTTCATAATAAACTTAAAGTTATCATGTACACGAGTAATTATCAGCATTCTACCTATACAATTAAGCAAAAGTCCAAGAATTACAAGTGTTGTATAGTAATGCAGATAACCATTTATAAAGCTTTGTGGAGAGAAAAACGATACAAAGGCTTGAAGTATTCCTGCGAAAGATGCAACTGCAAGGCTTGTATCAGAATTGGCCTTGAAATGCCTTAGTGGTATTAGCCCATTTATTATCGGAACATAACAAGCCACTACACATACACACAAAATTATGGCATTTAAAAACGCAACTAAAAGCCAACCAAAAGGCATATTCATAAAGGTTTCGCTTATAACCCCAACAAGTATATCTAATGTTATTGAAAAGACAAGTCCTATCGCAACAATTATTGAACGGAATGTAAGCTTACGATAATTGTTATTTATCTCTGAACGAATTTCTCTCTCATCATTCTTACTTGAATATTCTTCAATTTCTCGATTTTCTCCATTGGAATCAATATCATCAATGTCAAAATCTTCATCATCACTAAAAAGCTTTAACATTTGAGTTTTCTTTTTTATAGCTTTTTTAGCCTCAGATGCCTTATTATTTTTTTTCTTTTCGGTTTTTGGCTTTGCAGTTTTTTCTGGTTCAGGCTGAACAGCTTCTTTTTTTTCCTTTATATCAGGCATTATTTCAGGACGCTGTTTTTTACGAATAAAACTCGGAACAGCCATCTTAACCGCAGGTGGTACTGTCGGCATTTTAGGCTTTGGAATTTTCACCTTGTGTGTTTCTTCTGCCTTTGTTTGTTGCACCTCTTGCTTATGAATAGGTTTAACTACTGATGTATGTTTTTGTTCTTGTTGTGGTTGAGCTTTTTGTTCTGATTCAACCTTTGCAGTAGCTTTTTGTTCTGGCTCAGGATTTTTTTTAAGCTTTTTAAATGAAAATTCACCAAAAACAGAAGTTTTTCCGCTCTCATCATTTTTTTTCTTCTGTTCTAACTGTTTTGACTGTTCAGACCTTGGTGGATTTTGCTTATCATCAGGTGGTGTAGGTGGTTCAGGTGACTTTGGTTTGTATTTATATGCACGATATTCACTTCTTACCGTTTTAGTAAACTTACCCGCCATAACTACAAAATTATTTTTTTCTGATGGACGACTATATGTAAGCAGAGTTTTAGGTATATTATCCTTTACAAAATCAAGCTTAAATTCCTGAATAAGCTTTTCATCTTCTATAATAATAGGATTAAACTGCTTTTGCTGAACTACTGGTTCGCTTGATTTCTGTTTAGGCTTTACTCTATCAACAATTCTGACGAAAGGATTCTCGCTATCTTCAGCCTTTTCCTCGACAACCGCTTGCTTGACTGGTTCAGCCTTTTCCTCGACAACCGCTTGCTTGACTGGTTCAGCCTTTTCCTCGGCAACTGCTTGCTTGACTGGTTCAGTCTTTTCCTTGGCAACTTCTTGCTTGACTGGTTCAGTCTTTTCCTCGGCAACTTCTTGCTTGACTGGTTCAGCCTTTTCCTCGACAACCGCTTGCTTTACTGGTTCAGCCTTTTCCTCGACAATCGCTTGCTTTACTGGTTCAGTCTTTTCCTCAACAACTGCTTGCTTGACTGGTTCAGTCTTTTCCTCAACAACTGCTTGCTTGACTGGTTCAGTCTTTTCCTCGGCAACCGCCTGCTTGACTGGTTCTGCCTTTTCCTCGACAACCGCTTGCTCAACTGGTTCAGTCTTTTCCTCGACAACCGCCTGCTTGACTGGTTCTGCCTTTTCCTCGACAACCGCTTGCTTGACTGGTTCAGTCTTTTCCTCGACAACTGCTTGTTCGACTGGTTCTGCCTTTTCCTCGACAACTGCTTGCTCAACTGGTTCAGTCTTTTCCTCGGCAACTGCTTGCTCAACTGGTTCAGTCTTTTCCTCGGCAACTTCTTGCTTGACTGGTTCAGCCTTTTCCTCAATATGCTTTTTAACTGGCATATCAATTATTTGAATGAAAGGACTATCGAAATCGAAATCATCGTTTTTAACTTCACTTTGAATAGGTTTTGATACTGTTTTTTCAACCTTAGTATCAGCCATTATTTGTTTTGCAACTGATTCAAAGTTAATATCATCTTCAACAGATTTAATTTCTATTTCAGCTGGCTTTGTAGTTTCTTCTTTAGTTTCTACTTCAACTGATTTGGCAGTTTCTTCCGATTTAATTGGCTTCTCAGTCTTTGGCTTTTTAGACCTGCGTGGTTCTCTTAGAGCGTCACCTGCAATTTGCTCTGAAAGAATAGAAAAATCAAGCTGGTCTGAAAGCGGTGAATTTGAAATATCTTCATTCGATTCATCGTCATCAAGTGCAATATCTATTGAAATTCTATTTCGCTTTTCTTCTGCAAGAATTTCGTCAAAAGTTAATTCATCATCAGTTTTCTTCTTATATACTTTTGTATCCGACTTAATTTCAGCTGTTATAGGCTTTTCTTCAACCTCCGACTTAGTTTCTGTTTCAACAGTTTTTTCTTCAATCTCCGACTTAGTTTCTGTTTCAACAGGCTTTTCTTCAACCTCCGATTTAGTTTCTGTTTCAACAGGCTTTTCTTCAACTTCCGATTTAGTTTCTGTTTCAACAGGCTTTTCTTCAACCTCCGATTTAGTTTCTGTTTCAACAGGCTTTTCTTCAACCTCCGATTTAGTTTCTGTTTCAACAGGCTTTTCTTCAACTTCCGATTTAGTTTCTGTTTCAACAGGCTTTTCTTCAACCTCCGATTTAGTTTCTGTTTCAACAGGCTTTTCTTCAACCTCCGACTTAGTTTCTGTTTCAACAGGCTTTTCTTCAGATTCTATTTTAGTTTCTTTTGATTTATCTTCAGTTAAATTAAAATCGGTATTTATAGTTGTGTTCTGTGCAGCAATTTTTAGCAAATCTGGTTTATTATCTTTTTTCTCACCATCAGGCGCTTGATAAACAATATTTTCCTTATATTCCTCATCAAAATCAAGTGGATTAGCATTTTTCAAACGCTCTACACCACTACTTGTACTGAATATAACATCGTCATCGTATTCTTCATCATCTTCAAAACCGAGATAATATAATGCTTTTTCCTTTGCAGTAGAAAGAAATTTAGAAAACTTTGATTTAAAGCTTGGCTTTTCATCTGCTCCTTGAGACAAATCTTCTGAAAATTCGTTTTCCTTTTCTTTTAATTCAATTTTATGTTCAGCTTGTTTTTGAGTATTAGCAATATCATCTACTTCACTATTTAAATCTTGATTTTTGGTTTCCGAACTTTTTTTCTCAGTTTGAACATCTTCTTTTGGTTTATCTTCAACTTTTTTCTTTGTCATATCAGCTTGCTTTTGTTCCGCAATAATTTCAGCAAGCTTTTCATCAGTAAGCTTAGGAATTTTCATAGTAATAGTTGTAACGCCCTTTGATTCCTCTTCAGCCTTAACAACAACTACCGCTTCCTCTTTTGCACTACCTGTAACCTCCTTGCTAAGGTCAAGAATTTCTTGACTGTCGCTAAGATTCATAGAAGATGTCTTCTTTTCAGTTTCGGACAGAGAATTTTTTTGATTACTATTTTTCTTTTTTATGCGTCCGAAAATTCCACGAATTGCAGACTCTTCCTCTAATTGATTTTTCTTTGATTCAACATCATTTTTATCTTTAATTTCGCTAAAAACATCGTCGAAATCATTGGTCATATCATCAAGAACTTTATCTTCTGAGCTATCTGAAGTTCTTTTTTTCTCTGCCATTGAAATTCCCCCTTATTTAGCTTTTATTTCAAGTCGCTGACGAGTAAACTCATACATCAAAACACCAGCAGCAACAGACGCGTTAAGAGAATTAATTTTTCCGAGCATAGGCAAGGACAATATAACATCGCATTTTTCTTTAACAAGTCTTTGTAAGCCCTTGCCTTCAGAACCTATTACTAAAGCACACGCACCTTTGAGGTCGCTTGTGCAATAGGTTTCTCCGTCCATATCAGCACCGTATATCCAAAGTCCTTTTTCTTTAAGCTCATCAATAGTTGCAGGAATATTTGTAACTCTTGCAACAGGCATATATTCATATGCACCAGCAGAAGCTTTGCCAACAGAGAATGTTAAGCCTGCGGCTCTGCGTTTTGGTATTATAACACCATGGGCACCCGCACATTCAGCAGTACGGATAATCGCACCAAGATTATGAGGGTCTTCTATGTTATCAAGTATAATTATAAAAGGTTTCTCGCCTTTTTCTTCTGCTATTTTAAGAATTTCATCAACACTAACATACTCTTTCACTGCCGCAATAGCAATTATTCCTTGATGGTTAGCATTACCACACATAAAATCGAGCTTTCTGCTATCAACTTCTTTAATTGGAATACCCTTTTCCTTAGCCTTAGCAACAATAACCTTAACCGAACCGCTCATTTCTCCGTGAGCAACAAGTATTCTTTCGATAGAACGCCCAGATTTAAGTGCTTCTGAAACAGGATTTCTTCCCGCTATAATATCTTCGCCTTTTTCAAAATTATCGTTTTTCAAACTATATTCACCCTTCTATACGAAAAATATCTCAAAAAAATAAAAATATACCATTAAAAGTTATTCCATAAAATTATATCATAAATAAATTCAAATTTAAAGTAACTTTGCAAATACTTTTGCATTTTCTTGCAAATAAATACATAATACTTAAATTAATATGATTTCTATAAAAATTAAAGCTTTGCTTAAGCTTTTTTAAGCATAAGTCAAATATACTTTTTTAATCAAATAATGCTCTTTGTCAATAAAGACTTGAAAATTTCAGAACTTATGTTATACTATAACTAACAAATGAAAGGATAATTACTATGAATAATAAAAAACGAAAGCTTATCATAAGAATTGTTGCACTTGTTCTTGCAGGACTTATGGTTGTAAGTATCTTCAGTATACTCCTTTCAACCATACATTTCTAAGCATAAATAAAATCGAGGTTAGCATTTTTGCTAACCTCGATTCTTTTTATTTATATCGCACTTGTAGCTGAATCTTCGGTTGCTTCTTGAGAAGCTTCACTTTCTGTGCTGTTTTCTGATTCATCACCTGATGTTTGAGATTCCGCACTTGAATCTGTTGAGGATTCAGAGCTTGAGCTTTCGTTTATAGGTGTAGAATTTTCTTTTGCAGCTTGCTTTTCAGGCGTAAGCCTAAGCTCGTTCATACCATCAGATTTAAGAGTGATTGTACCATTTAAATCTGTACGGAACACCTTAGTTTCATTTTGCTCAAGAGTTTTAAGTGTCTCTTGATGAGGATAACCCTCAATGTTATTTGCACCACAAGAAATAACCGCATATTTAGGTGCAACAGCCTTTATAAATGACTTTCCAGAAGCTGCTGAACCTCCATGATTGCCAATCATTATAACATCTGAGGTTACATCTATACCATTATCAATGATTTCCTGCTCAGAATAATTTTCTGCATCACTCATAAATATAAATTTCTGCTGACCATATTTTAAAAGCACAGCTGTCGAATAGTTATTCAAGTCGCTATATGCACTATCATTTGGTGAAATTATATCTACTGTAAGTGAAAGTGAGAAATAAATATGTGTTCCACTACTTGCATCAAGCTTAATAAGCTTTTTTGCTGAAAGTGCATTTGTGAAGCTTTTATATACTTCAGCTACATTTTTTTCTGTTTCGTATGAGTTGATAATATCTTCTATATTTGGTGCATAAACTCTGCCTATATCAAAGTTTTCTATAACACTTGACATACCGCCTATATCATTGACATCAGCATTAGTTGCGATAAGATAATCTATTTTTTTTATTTTCTCATTTTTGAGATAGCTTACAAGCTTATCACTACTTTCCTTAGGACCTGCATCAATAAGAAGATTCTTGCCATCTGGAAGTAAAACTAAAGTCGAATTACCTTGACCAACATCAATATACCTTATCTCAAGACCACTTCTCTTAATGGTTTCTTCCTCTTTCTTAGAATCTTCGCTTGATTCTGTTTTTGAAACCGTACTGACAGCTGATGAATTCTGAGATGAAATCTGTGCAACAGGCTTTTGTTCTTGATTTCTATTTGTTTGTGAAGAAACTATCAATGCAATAACCGCAGCAATAACTGCGAGCGACAATCCTACAATAAGTGATGGAGTACCCGCCCTACGGTTATAATTTTTATTACTGTTGCTCAATTAATCAACCCCTTTTCAAAGCTTTAGAAATACCTGAGGAATCAAGCTCAGTAAATTCCTTAAAGAAACCTTCTAACTTTTTAAGAATTGTTTCAACGCCACCAACGCTGTTACTCTCAATGTTCATAGGCATAATTGGGTCATGTACGCTCAATCTTAGCAAGAACCAACCGTTGCCATTATTCTTATCAAAAGATACTCTGATGCCCTCGTGATTATCAGGAGCTATAATAAATTCTGGCTGTGCCTCAGCATATTTTGTCAAGCTTTCGATAACCTTTTCTCCATATGCCCTGAAATCTTCTGTAAGAATATTCATTCTGATTTCCTTGCTTTCTATTGGTTCAGCAAGATTTTCGAGAAGTGATTCAAGAGTTTTGCCTTCTTTTCTAAGCTGTGCAAGTTTAATGATAATTTTTGTGCAAAGATAAGCACCATCATCAAGAAAATAGTTTTCTCTCATAGCTGCATGGCCTGATGTTTCGATAGCCAACGGACAGTTTACACCTATTTCATTTTGTCTGATAGCCTCGTTGATTACATTTTTATATCCACGCTTAAAACGGAGATGCTTTCCACCAAGCTCACTCTCAATAAAATCTTTAAGTCCGCTTGAGGTAATGGAGTCAGTTACAATAAGACCACCCTCATTGCCCTCAAGTGCGATAGCTGCTGCGATTGCAACAAGTCTGTTTCTGTTGATTTCATTTCCGCTTGAATCAACAGCACCGCCTCTATCAACATCAGTATCGAATATAACACCTAAATCAGCGTTAGCTTTCTTAACTGCTGAACAGATTGAAGCCATAGCCTCTTCATTTTCAGGGTTAGGTATATGATTAGGGAACATACCGTCTGGCTCGAGATAAACACTGCCCTCTGTATCTGCACCAAGTGGCTCTAAAACATCAGAAGCATAAAATCCGCCTGCACCGTTTCCAGCATCAACAACAATCTTAAAGCCTGCAAGTGGCTTATCATAATTTTCTGCATTAACAGCCTTTTTGATTATTTCACGAAGTCCAGCGGAATAATCCTTCATATAATTATATTTAGTAATAGTTCCGCATGAAACTTTCTCAGGTGTTTTGCCATCTTGTGCGAATTGAAGAATTGCTTCTATATCCTCAGCCTCAAGACCACCATCTCTTGTGAAGAATTTAAGTCCGTTACGGTAGAATGGGTGGTGGCTTGCAGTAATCTGCAAAGCACCATCACAAGCTAAATCAACAGTTGTCATAAACATAGCTGGTGTACTTGAAAGTCCACAGTCAATAACCTCTGCTCCACTTTCTTTCATAACATCAGCACAAAGACCAAGTATATGTTCACCAGAAATTCTTGAATCTCGTCCAACAGAGATTTTAAGCTCAATAGGCTTTTTGCCGACCTTATTGCTAAGCCAAAGTACAAAACCACCTGCCATAGCACGAACAGCATCATCCGTCAGATTAACCTTATTTTCTTTATATTCAACTGCAACTCCTCTTATGTCTGTACCACTTTTAAATTGCTTCCATTCACGATTAAGCATTACCTTTTCCTCCGAAAAATCATTATTTAACAACTTTAGTAAGGTCAACATCATATCCATTGAAAGTTAAAGTCATTGTATCGCCCTTTAAAAGATACGGAATCGTAATTGTATTAACTTCTCCGTTATACATATATTTAACTATTATAGCGTCGTAACCGTCATCACTTTCTCCGAAATTATAAGTACCCTCTGTCTTTGAATTCCCAGTATCTTCAGAAAATCTTCCGTCCTTAGTAAATGTATATACTATATTTCCATCAGCGTTCCACTCGCCAACAACGCCATTATTAAGCTTAAAGTCATCGTCAGGGTCTAAGGCATAGCTATTATCAGCTTGAGTAAATTTCATAACCTCGTCGCCATTAATAAGCTTTAGTGTTCTGCCACTAAATATATTACCAGAAACTTCGTAATTATAGGAATAAGCACTTTGATATGCTGAGAAATAAAGCTGTAAGATATTTTCGTTAGCATCAGAGGTTGTCTTGTTATACCAACCAGACCAACTTCTTCCACCATTTATCATATTTGCACTCGGAGAATTAGACTCTTTATCTGAAAAATAAGATTTCTCATTATCAAAGAAACTCATTTTTTCTTTATTACCAAATTCAAATTTCATAACAGCGGTTTTGGTATTTCCTGAATTATCTGTAAAATCCACATCAGTTGCCCAAACGCCAGAAACATCATTATTAAAGAAAGCATACCAAGCACCAAAGGATAATGCTGTCACCGCAAAAATAGATGCTGCAACTACAAGCGTTCTGTTTTTGTGCTTTTTAGCTTTTGAATTTTCTTCATCAATATCTGCATTGCTTTCTTCGGTATCATCGAGTTCAGCATTTGTTTCATCAGCTGGAATCATTTCAGAATCATTCTGGTTATCCTCTGTATTGTTTTCAATCTCTGATGATACTATATTCTCATTAACTTCTTGAGTTTCTCCATTTTCAAGTTTATTTTCTGTATTATCGTTTAGACTCATAACCTACCTCCGACTATTCGTGAGTATATTTAGCTCTATTATATTTATATAGATTATATTTTACATTAAAATCGTACTAAATACAATAGCTACACAGAAAATTATAAAAAATGTAACCATTAGTGCTATTTTCAGAAATATTTTCGTTTGGAATTTCATATTATTTTATAAATAAAGGAGCGTGTTTTTTTATGTTCATAGTTTCAGTAAAGCCTAAAAAAAAGACTGTAATAATAGTAAGTGCCATTGTCGCAGCAGTAATTTTGCTCATAATTGGAATAACTGTATTGTCAACCGCTCCAGCAAGTGCTAATGGAGAAAAAGGTTCTTACAGTCTTGAGGCTGATGGAAACGCTGGAAGAATTGAATTTTTAGAACAATTTGGCTGGAAAACCTCGGGCAAAGCAACTAAAACCGAAAAAATTACAATCCCATCAGAATTTAATGAAGTTTACACAAGCTATAATGAACTTCAAAAACAGCAGGGTTTAGACCTTACGAAATATAGTGGCGAGGAATGTACTAAATATACATATAAAATTCTTAATTACGATAGTAATAGCAAAATCGTTGCAAATCTCCTTGTGCTTGATAAGAAGATTATCGGCGGTGACATTAGCGAAACAAAAAAAGATGGCTTTATGCAGACCTTCTACAAAAACAAATAACAACAGAAATACCGTCACAGCTACATTCCTGTGACGGTATTTTAAAATATTTTAAGCCTTAGCAATAATCTCTTTTATCTTAGCCTCAGCGGCAACAGCGTCTGCCTTGCCTCTTGAATTTTTCATAACAAAACCAACAAGTGATTTAATTGCCTTTTCCTTGCCGTTCTTATAATCGCTGACAGCATTAGGATTAGATTCGACAGCCTGTTCGCAAAGCGAAATCATAGTTGTTTCATCAAGACCGCCCATATCGCTTTCTGAAATAAATTCAGTTGCCTTTTTGCCTGTATCAAGCATTTTTTCGAGTGTGCTCTTAGCGAGGTTCATCTTAATCTTGCCATCATCAATAAGCTTAATAAGTTCACGCAAATCCTCTGCACTAACTTTAATATCAAAAGCTTCCTTATCGCTTTCTGTATCAAGTCTGCGGAAAATCTGACCGATAATGAAGTTTGCGGCAGTTTTTGGATTCTTTGTACCCTCGCTTGCTTCCTCATAAAATTCAGCAATTTTGCGATACTTTGTAAGAAGTGCTGCATCTGTTTCGGAAAGTCCAAGCTCGGTTACATATCTTTCCGCTTTCTGTACAGGAAGCTCAGGAAGAAGATTTTTAAGCTCCTCAACCTCTTCTCTTGAAACACTTATAGTAACAAGGTCAGGGTCACGGAAGTAACGGTAATCGTTTGCATCTTCCTTACCACGCATACTTGAAGTAGTATTTGTAACATCATCATAGCGAAGTGTTTCCTGAATAACCTTACCGCCGTTCTCAAGAATATCAACCTGACGCTCAAACTCATATTCCATAGCCTTTGCAATAAAGTTGATTGAGTTCATATTCTTGATTTCTGTTCTTGTGCCAAGCTTATCACTGCCAACCTCACGAACAGAAATATTAACATCGCATCTCATAGAGCCTTCCTGCATCTTGCAGTCAGAAACTCCGATATATCTCATAATAAGCTGAAGCTTTTCAACATATTCTCTTGCTTCCTCAATAGACCTTATATCAGGCTCGGAAACAATCTCAATAAGTGGAACTCCACCTCTGTTATAGTCAACAAGAGTATCTCCGTGACGGTGAATAAGCTTACCTGCGTCCTCTTCAATATGGATTCTTGTAAGACGAATCTTTCTGCCATTTGAGAGCGGAATATATCCGCCTACGCACAATGGCATATCAAACTGTGAAATCTGATAAGCCTTTGGGAGGTCAGGATAGCAGTAGTTCTTTCTGTCCATCTTTGCAATTTCAGGAATAGTGCAGTTTGTTGCAAGACCTGCCATAACTGCATAACGGACAACCTGACGATTAAGCTTAGGAAGTGTACCTGGTAAACCTATACAAATCGGACAGCAGTGAGTATTAGGGTCACCGCCGAATTGAGTTGTACAGCCACAGAAAATTTTTGTCTTTGTTGAAAGCTCAACATGGGTTTCAAAACCCGCAACCATCTCATATTTCATTATTTGCAAACCTCCTTATAGCTTTACGCCAAAATCAGAAGCCCTAAATGCCTCTGGAACAGCTGTTTCATACTGATGTGCCACATTAAGTATAGTAGCCTCGGAGAAGCTGTCACCGATAAGCTGCATACCGATAGGCATACCCTTTGCGTTAAATCCGCATGGAACAGAAACAGCAGGAAGTCCGCAAATATTTACAGGAACTGTGCAAATATCAGTAAGATATGTTTCGACAGGGTCGCTTATAGCGTTACCGTTTTCAAAAGCTGTCATAGGAACAGTTGGTGCAAGAATTACACTGCACTTTGTAAATGCCTCTTTGAAAGCATTTACAATAGTACCTCTAAGATTCTGAGCCTTTTTATAGTAAGCGTCATAGTAGCCTGAACTCAAAACATATGTGCCGAGAAGGATTCTGCGTTTAACTTCATCACCGAAGCCTTCACTTCTTGTTTTTTTAACCATATCGTTTACATCATCATAATGCTCTGCCTTAAAGCCATAACGAATGCCATCATATCTGCCAAGGTTAGAAGATGCCTCTGCACAAGCAAGGATATAGTAAACAGGAAGTGCATACTTCAAAACTGGTAAATCAAAGTAAACAATCTCTGCACCAAGTGACTCATAAACCTTTGCTGCATTCATAACAGCCTCACGAACATCGTCACGAACGCCTTCAATATATTCCTTTGCGATACCAATTTTCATACCCTTGATAGAATTATTAAGAGTATCAACAGTAGCCACACCCTGTCTGCCACGAGAAGTTGAGTCCATTTTGTCATATGCAGAAATTGCATCAAAAACAATGGCTGCATCCTCAACAGAAGTTGTTATAGGCCCAATCTGGTCAAGACTTGAAGCATAAGCAATCAAGCCATATCTTGAAACCGCACCATAGGTTGGCTTTAAACCTACAACACCGCAAAAGCTTGCAGGCTGACGGATAGAACCGCCTGTATCAGAACCCAAGCCATATACAGCAATATTTCCACCAACAGCAGAAGCTGCACCGCCTGAACTTCCTCCAGCAACATGATTTATGTTGTGAGGGTTCTTAGCTCCGCCAAAGCAAGAAGTTTCGCAAGATGAACCCATTGCAAATTCGTCCATATTGGTTTTGCCAAGGAGAACTGCATTTTGCTTTTTAAGAATATTCCAGACTGTTGCATCGTAAATCGGAACATAGCCCTTGAGGATTTTTGAACAACAGGTTGTTTCAATTCCGTCTGTTGAAATATTATCCTTGAGAGTCATAGGAATACCCTCAAGTGGGGAAAGCTTTTCGCCCTTAGAGATTTTCTCATCGACCTTTTTCGCAGTGTCCAAAGCAATCTCAGGAGTTTTCTTAACATAGGCATTAAGCTCGCCATTGCTCTTTTCTATTTCGTCAATATATGATTGTGTAAGCTCTGTGCAAGAAATTTTCTTGCTCTCTAACATATCAGCTAATTTTTTTATGTTTCCTCTTGAACTCAATTACTTCACCACCTAAAAATTTATGCACGCTTTTTAACAAGGAAATGACCGTCATCAATATCCTTAGCGTTTCCGAGAATTTTATCTCTATCAAGAGACGGAACAACCTCATCTTCTCTGAGCACATTGCAAAGATTGTTGATATTATCAAAATCCGTACTTGCGTCCTCTGCATTATTGATAGTATCCGCAAATGCTATCATCTGTTCCATATCGGTTGTAAGCTTTGGTAATTCTTCCTCAGAAACAAAAAGCTTACTTAGTGTAGCAATCTTCAAAATTTCCTCGCGGTCAACCATTTTCATTCTCCCTTCTTTTGAGCTGAAAATATCCAATATTATCTGATTTTAATATGAATTTCTCTGAGTTGCTGTTCTGTAACCTCGTTTGGTGCTCCGAGAAGTACATCTTGTGCATTGCTGTTCATAGGGAACGCAATAACCTCTCTGATGTTTTCTTCATCTGTAAGAAGCATAAGCATTCTGTCGATTCCAGGTGCCATACCAGCGTGTGGTGGTGCACCATACTTGAATGCTCTGTAAAGTGAGGAGAATTTCTGTTGTAAGTCTTCTTCTGTATATCCTGCAATTTCAAATGCCTTAACCATAATGTCGAGGTCGTGGTTTCTTACGGCACCAGATGAAAGCTCTATACCGTTGCAAACTATATCATACTGATATGCAAGAACATCACAAGGGTCTTTTGTAAGAAGTGCCTCCATACCGCCCTGTGGCATTGAGAATGGGTTATGTGTAAAGATAACTGCTCCTGTATCCTCGTCATGCTCATACATTGGGAAGTCTGTTATAAAGCAAAGGTCAAAACGGCTCTTGTCGATAAGTGAAAGACGCTCTGCAACCTCTGTTCTGATTTGTCCTGCAAGCTTTGGTGCAAGCTCCTTGCTGTCAGCGATAAAGTAAATTACATCTCCAGCCTTAGAGTCGTTGATTTCGATAAGCTTTTCTCTGTCGCCCTCTTTGAGGAACTTATCAATAGGACCATCGAATGTTAAATCTTCACGAACCTTAACATAGCCAAGTCCTTTCATACCGATAGAAAGTGCAAATTCTTCCATCTTCTTGAACCAGCTCTTTGACTGTGAAGCTGCGTTAGGAACATTGATGCTGCGAACAGTTTTGCCTCTGAATGGTGCAAAATCTGTTTCAACAAACATATCACTTATATCTTTAATGAGAAGTGGGTTTCTGAGGTCAGGCTTATCTGTACCATAAGTTATCATAGCCTCTGCAAATGGGATTCTACGGAAAGGTGGCTTAGAAACCTCTTTATCTGAAAACTTAGAGAATGTTTCATAAAGGACTTCTTCTGCTACTGCAAAAACATCGTCCTGCTCTGCAAAAGCCATTTCAAAATCGAGCTGATAGAATTCACCTGGTGAACGGTCTGCTCTTGCGTCTTCATCTCTAAAGCAAGGTGCAACCTGAAAATACTTATCGAAGCCAGAAACCATCAAAAGCTGCTTGAAAATCTGAGGAGCTTGTGGAAGTGCATAAAACATTCCCTTGTGCTTACGGCTTGGGATAAGATAATCTCTTGCACCCTCTGGTGAAGATGCAGAAAGAATAGGTGTCTGCAACTCAAGGAAGCCAAGCTCTGTCATTTTATTTCTAAGGAATGAAATAACCTGTGAACGAAGTACGATATTATCGTGAACCTTCTTATTTCTGAGGTCAAGGAAACGATACTTCAAACGAACTTCTTCCTTTGTTTCCTTAGATGTAGCAATTTCAAAAGGAAGTGCAACAGGAGCTTTGCCGAGAACAGTCAATGTATCGGCAACAATTTCAACAGTACCTGTTGCGATTTTTGGATTATAAGTTTCCTCATCACGCTTAACAACTGAACCGCTTACTGTAAGTGAGCATTCCTTATTAAGTCCCTTGAGCATATTCTCATCGTGAATAACAACCTGAACAACGCCATACTGGTCACGGATATCAAGAAACATAACACCACCGTGGTCACGAATATTTTCGAGCCAACCAGCAACACGGACAGTTTGTCCGATATGACTTTCTCTTAGGTCACCACAGTATAAAGTTCTGTAACAGTTCTCTCTTAACATAGATAAAAATTCCTTTCGTACTCATAAATACTGCCGAGAAAAATCCCAACAGTTCAATCACAAAATTAGGTCATATTAAACAAATATAATATATTATATCATTATTGGCAGATTCTTTCAATATATTTTTTGCGTTGACTTTTTATTTATTAAGAAAAAAGAAAAAGTCTGTAAAACCAACTTAAAAAGGTTTTTCAGACTTTTAATTGCGATTTTAATATAACTTTCATAGTAATTTATTCAACTTATGCTTCTAAACGCTCTCTTAATGCTTTGCATATAGCATCAATCGGTATAGCAAGCAAAGCCCATAAAAAGCTATAAAACAAACAAACCTGACCAAATAGATTAAGTGGTAAACCTGAATAATCCCACACTTTCATATCAAATATCATATTTACTATTATTCCTGTAAGAAATTCTGCAGTTGTTATAACAGCACTTCCAAGTAAACACTTTTTCAAAATAGGCATTTTTTCTTTGCCTTTACTCAATTTATATAAAGTATAAAAGCATACTCCGCCTGTAATAACCATTGTCCAATGTGTATAATGTCGCCACATAATTTCTATTGCACCATAAGATAAGCCACCAATCGCAAAAATCTCTGCATCTTTTATAAGTTCTTTCATAAATAATCACCAAGATTATTATGAACTTAAAATCTTAAATATATTCATTTTCTTACAATTAGTTAATGTACTTATTTTAGACACTTAAAGTTTAGGTCAAGCCTTTTTAAAGGCTTGCGGTTTCCAAAAGTAGTCATCTACGGTAGAACCATTGGTGGGAAGCTTTTAGCACCTCTTGACTAATAAAGTATCAAACCTTGTCCGACACTATAAAAGAATAAGCGGCGGATAAAATCCGCCGCTCAAAGAGCAAAGAATGTTAAGGGCTTCGCCCTTAAAACCCACGAGGGACGCTGTCCCTCGACCCTGCAAGCTTTTGAAAAAGCTTGAGCAAAACTTTTAATTTTCTTAGGGAGGTTCATTAGCTCATTGTATTTAATTCAACCTTGACAAAACAAGATAATTATTTTATTATGCCAAGAATTTCAACACTTCTTGCTACAAAGTCCTTGAGTTCATCAGCGGTGAGTTTTCTCTGGCTGATAGTTGCAAGGTCAAGAATATGCTTACAAACGAGTGTGCGATTTTCTTCGCTTAATGTTGGAAGTGTCTTGATAATATCATTTGTTGTATTGATAACAAGTGTTTCTTTAGCCTCAGGTGAGCCTCCGAAAATTCCACCATAAAGTGTATTCATATCATTCATTCTTCTCATATACTCATTTTGAAGAAGAATTGCAGGGGTTTCCTTAGCTTTAAGACCTTCTGTCTGAATTTCAAGCTTATCATCACCAAGTGCAGTCTTGAAGATTTCCTTTAGCTTTTCGTTGCTTGCATCATCAGTAACCTCATCAGATTTAAGTGCATCACCAAGCTCTGAATCTATTCTTGCAAGCTTTGTGCCACTCTCTTTATATTCAAGGAAGCTTATGAAATGTGTATCAATAGTATGTGTAAGAAGAACAGCGTCAAGTCCGTTAGCCTTAAACATATCAATATACTGTGCCTGAACACTTTCATCTGTGACATAGAAAATCTTGTCGCCCTGCTTTGGACAATCCGCAAAAGTTTTATATTCGCCTGAGATAGTCTTAAAGAGGATTATATCCTTGACTCTGTCATAGAACTTCTCGTCCTTAATGCAACCAAATTTAATAAATGGAGCAATATCGTCCCAATATTTCTCATAGGTTTCTCTGTCATTCTTAAACATTGAAGAAAGCTTATCTGCAACCTTCTTTGTGATATGCTTTGAAATCTTAGCAACTTCGCCGTCATTCTGTAAGAAACTTCTTGAAACATTAAGCGGGATATCAGGGCAATCAATTACACCCTTTAAGAGCATAAGGAACTCAGGAACAACTTCTTTGATGTTATCTGCAATATAAACCTGATTTGAATAAAGCTTAATTTCACCAGGCATAACCTGAAGCTTGTCTGTCTGCTTAGGAAAATAAAGAATACCCTTTAAATTGAAAGGATAGTCAACATTGAGGTGAATCCAGAAAAGTGGCTCATTAAAGTCGTGAAAAGTCTCTACATAAAATTCCTTATATTCTTCATCTGTGCAATCTCTTGGAGCTTTAAGCCAAAGTGGAGTTGTATTATTAACAGGCTTTGCGTCGTGTTTAATCTCGTTTCCGTCTGCATCTTTTGTTACAACAGCCTCTTCTTCAGCAGGATTGAGATAAATCTCATAAGGCATAAAGTGGCAGTATTTGAGGAGTAAATCACGAAGCTTATCCTTGTCAAGAAATTCTTCTTCATCTTCAGTAATGTGCATAATGATAGATGTACCATGCTGTGTGCGAGTACCATCTGTAATTTCATAGGTTGTGCTTCCATCACTTACCCAATGTACAGGCTGTGAATTTGGCTGATATGAAAGTGTTTCAATCTCAACGCTTTCAGAAACCATATAAGACGAGTAGAAACCGAGTCCGAAGTGACCAATAATACCTGCATTATCCTCAGATTTATCCTTATATTTCTCGATAAATTCTTCTGCACCAGAGAAAGCAATCTGAGTAATATACTTCTCAACTTCATCAGCAGTCATACCGATACCGTTATCTGTAACAGTAAGAGTTTTTGCATTCTTATCGGCAATAATCTCAATTCTTGGCTTAATACCGTCATTTTCAGCCTCACCAATACTGCAAAGGCTTTGATATTTCTTAATAGCATCACAAGCGTTTGCAACAATTTCTCTAAGGAAAATATCCTTATCAGAATAAAGCCATTTTTTAATTATCGGAAAAATATTTTCCGAGCTTACTTTAATTTGTCCTTCTTTTTGCATTATAAAAACCTCCTATGGCGTAATTGCCGGATTTTTTATGTAGATTTAAACAGGCAATACCATATAGAACTATGGTGCTGCCTGTTATTTATATAATAATACCAATTATTCATTTTGTCAAATAATGCAGAAAGCGACAAATAAGCACAGCTCAAAAACGAACTGTGCTTATTTTGAGAGGAATTATAATGTTGAACTGTATATATCAAAAATCTTGTAAGCAAATTATATTGTGTGAATTTTTAAAGAGTTTAAAACATCAATGAGCTTTATTATATATTAAAATCCTGTCATTGTTGGCTGGTCTTATCAATAACTTATTTCATACAAGCATCAGAAATTCAGGCGACATCACCACGATTTGGTACTTGCTTCATATGCAGTCTAAGTCTGTCAGAAATCATTGCCACAAATTCGCTGTTTGTTGGCTTTCCTCTGCCATTGTGGATTGTATATCCGAAGTAAGAATTTAACACATCTACATCGCCTCTATCCCACGCAACCTCTATTGCGTGGCGTATTGCTCTTTCTACTCTTGACGAAGTTGTTTCATACTTCTTTGCAACACTTGGATAGAGCTGCTTTGTTACTGCGTTGATTATCTCAGGGTGTTCTATTGACATAATAATCGAATCTCTGAGATACTGATAGCCCTTAATATGTGCAGGAACTCCTATCTGGTGCAAAATCTCTGTAACCTGAATCTGCAATTCGCTATCAGAGCTTTTTATAGCACCGCTTGTCCTTGAAGAATTTCCTCGAATAAAGTCACTTATTCTCTCAAGCAAATCTGCTGTTTTAAAAGGTTTGATTACATAATAAGCTGCTCCTGCTCCGAGTGCTTCTCTTTCAAGCATAGAACTGTCGAAATTTGAAAGTGTAATATAGATAATCTCCTTACCATTTGAGTTTCTTCTTGCATTCTTCATAACTCCGACAGCGTCAATGTTTTTCATAAACATATCCATAACGACAACATCAGGAGATTGTTTACGAATTTCCTCAAGAAGAGCTGTTCCGTCTTTCTCGCAAAAGCTTGGTGATACACCAAATTCTGCATAAACTGCTGTTCCTACATCAGCAAATTCTGCGGAATCCTCCGCAATAAGCATTTTAATTGTATTTTCCATGACCGTTCCCCCGTTTGATTTATTTGATGATTGAATATTACCATAAATTGGAAAAAATAGCAATAGTCTATCGCTAAAAAATTGGAAGAAAATGGAAATATGGTTGCTTGCATAAAATCAGGCAATATTTTCTATACTGTTTTGTGCAATTTCATTGACACTTTCATACATATTTTCCGCAAAAATCGCATAGCCTCTCGTCGGGTCATTGACAAAAACATGAGTAACAGCACCTATAAGTTTACCATCTTGAATAATCGGACTGCCACTCATACCCTGAACAATTCCCCCTGCGGTATCAAGAAGTTCCTCATCTGTAACATGAATTACCATATTTTTCGTTTCTTGATTATCATTTCTGCTGACATTCTCAATCCAGATATTATAATATTTCGGTTCACTGCCATCTATTGTAGAAAGCACCTTTGCCTCGCCTGTATGAACATTTTGTTTCCAAGCAATAGGGATTTCTAAATTATCTATTGGTGCTTTTTCTGCCTTACCAAAAACTCCTCTCTCTGAATTTGTAAGAATTGTTCCGATAGCATTATCATCAGCGAAATATCCTCTTAAAGAACCAGCCGAACCAGTGGTACTTTTTGTAAGGCCGTTAATCTCCGCTGTAACAATATCACCGCTTAATAAAGGCAAAATAGTTCCTGCCTCGCTATCGCATATTCCGTGCCCAAGCCCCGCAAAACAGCCTGTATCATTATCATAAAAAGTCATTGTTCCTATACCGGCAGAGCTGTCACGCACCCATACCCCTATTTTATATTGAGCCGTCCCACATAAAGCAGGCAAAAGCTTAGTTGTAAAAATAACATTATCTCTGCGAACTTTCAGCTTTATAGATTTACCCTTTGATTTTGAAACTATCTCAGAAAGCTGTTCATTAGTGTCAGTTTCTGTTCCATCTGCGGATAAAATAATATCCCCCACTTGCAACCCAGCGTCCTTTGCTGGATTAAGATACTTGCCATTTACGACAATATCCTCCATATTTATGACTACAACTCCACGAGTATATAATTTTACTCCAAAAGGTGTTCCACAAGGAATAACAGTTTTTTCGTCACTTATTTTAATATCAACCTTTTTTATGGGGATACTGTTAAATAGTTTAAGTTCTCCACTTCCAACTTTTGTGCAATCATTTTTTGTGCTCGCCGAAATAAAGCTATCCACATCAGTTGAAACACAAAGCGGATAAGGTAAGCTTATCTGGCTTTTATCTCCTGAAACAGTAAACGAAGATTGTGCTGAAACAGATTCATAACCTACAACATAAAAAATTATCATTGAAATAATTGAGCAGATATAAGAAAGCATTTTAAAAAAATTTTTCAATCGCTTCACCTCCCTTTAAGAATAGCTTTTCCGACTACGCATAAAATAACTAAGGAAAATGCTAAGCTACAAACTTTTAAGAAAATTACCAATGAGCTACCGCTTAGCTAATGAACTTTCCTAAGAAAATTAAAAGTTTCGCTCGAGGCGGCGAGCCGCCGCTCCCAAGACGCGGAATCGTTCGGCAAGCCTCACTCGACATTCTAAATTAACTTATATTGCCGCGAATAAGGAAATTACCAATGAGCTACCGCTTAGCTAATGAACTTTCCTAAGAAAATTAAAAGTTTCGCTCGAGGCGGCGAGCCGCCGCTCCCAAGACGCGGAATCGTTCGGCAAGCCTCACTCGACATTCTAAATTAACTTATATTGCCGCGAATAAGGAAATTACCAATGAGCTACCGCTTAGTTAATAAACTTTCCTAAGAAAATTAAAAGTTTCGCTCGAGGCTTTTTAAAGGCTCGCAGGGTTGAGGGACGGAGTCCCTCATAGGTTTTAAGGGCAACGCCCTTAACTTTTCTTGCCATATAAGGGCGGACAAAGTCCGCCCTTTTTGACTAATGTTGCTAACAAAAGAAAAAGCGGCGGATAAAATCCGCCGCTCAAAGAGCAAAGAATGTTAAGGGCTTCGCCCTTAAAACCCACGAGGGACGCTGTCCCTCGACCCTGCAAGCTTTTGAAAAAGCTTGAGCAAAACTTTTGAGTGTCTTTGTGAAATTTTATAAACTAATTGTAGATTTTATTCCTTTATCATTGGCAAAATTATATTTTCAACCTGCATAAGTGCTTCATCAATCTTAGTCAAATCCTTTACACCAGCCATAGCTCTTTCTGGCTTGCCACCGCCTTTTCCGCCTACAATAGCAGCTACTTCTTTGACTATCTTTCCAGCGTGAGCACCCTTCTTAACAGCTTCCTTACCGCAAGCAACAGCGATAGTTGCCTTTTCGCCGTCAATACCGAAAAGAACTGCAACGCACTTATCTGCTGAACTAAGAACTCTGTCGCACATATTCTTGAGCATTTCTGAATTTGTAGATGTAAATGCTGCTGAAATAATTCTTACATCTTTCTTGAGTTCAGAATTTGCAAAGAGTGAATCAAGCTTAAATGCTGCAATAGAGTTATTGAGCTTATTAATAGAATGTTCTTTCTCCTTAATATCATTTGCGATATGCTCACAAACATCAACAAAGTCATTTATGTTATTAACCTTGAGGATAGCTGCACCTTGTTTAACCATATCTGAAACATGATTAAGTGCATTAAGAACGCCACGACCTGTAACAGCTTCTATTCTTCTTACACCAGCCGCAACAGAGCTTTCGCTTATAATCTTGAACATACCAATTTTTGAAGTGTTATCAACATGAGTACCACCGCAAAATTCTCTTGAATAATCTCCAATAGAAACAACACGAACTACATCGCCATATTTCTCACCGAACAATGCCATAGCACCGAGCTTTTTAGCCTCTTCAATAGGCATCTCTCTGCAATCAACATCAATAGCGTCAAAAATTACATCATTTACCATATTTTCAATCTGATAAAGCTCCTTATCAGTAAGAGCTGAGAAGTGAGTAAAGTCGAAACGCATTCTATCAGCAGAAACAAGCTGACCAGCTTGCTCAACATGGTTGCCGAGAAGCTTTCTAAGGCTTGCTTGGAGAATATGAGCAGCAGTATGATTTCTCATAGTGGATTTTCTTGTTTCCTTATCAACCTCAGCAGTAACTGTGTCGCCTTCAGAAATAACCCCGCTTTTAACTACACAATAGTGCATAAATATTCCGTTGTTGTTTTTAACTGTATCTTCAACTTCGATTTCGCCATTAGCAGTTTTAATAATGCCTATATCGCCTGTCTGACCGCCACTCTCTGCATAGAAAGAGGTCTTATCAAGAACGATTACAACCTTATCGTCAGCACCAGCAAATTTTACTCTTTCGCCATTCTTGATGATTGCAAGAACCTTAGCGTCATTAGAAAGCTGAGTATAACCGAGGAACTCTGTCTTTGCAACATCGCTCAGGTCTGCGTTATCACTAAGCCAAGCTTCTGAATCAGCCTTACTTCTTGCTTCCTTTGCACGCTTTTTCTGCTCTGCAAGAAGCTGACGGAAGCCTTCCTCATCAACCTTAAAATTACGCTCTTTTGCAATTTCCTTAATCAAATCGAGTGGCAAGCCAAAGGTATCGTTAAGCTTAAATGCGTCATCGCCTGAAATTGTCTGGAAATCTGAATCATCAATAACCTTATTGAGAAGCTCAAAGCCAAGAGAAAGAGTCTTAGAGAAGTTTTCTTCCTCAATCTTAACAACCTTAGTGATAATCTCACGCTTTTCCTCAAGCTCAGGATATGCAGGATTTTCCTTAATAACAGTATCAACAATCTTATAGAGGAAAGGCTCTGTTATACCAAGTATTCTTCCGTGTCTTGCTGCTCTTCTGAGAAGTCTTCTGAGAACATAGCCTCTGCCCTCATTTGAAGGCATAACACCGTCACCAATCATAAATGTAACACTTCTGATATGGTCAGTTACAACACGAAGTGAAACATCTGTCTTTTCACTTTCGCCATATTTTACTCCCGATATTTCGGAAGCGTGTTTCATAATATTCTGAACTGTATCAACAAGGAACAAATTATCAACACCTTGCATAATGCAAGCAAGTCTTTCAAGTCCCATACCTGTATCAATGTTTGGATGCTCAAGTGGTGTATAGTTGCCATTGCCGTCATTGTTGAACTGTGTGAAAACATTGTTCCAGAATTCAACATATCTGTCACAGTCACAGCCAACTCCACAGGTAGGCTTTCCACAGCCGTACTTTTCGCCTCTATCGAAATAAAGTTCTGAGCAAGGGCCACAAGGACCTGAACCATGCTCCCAGAAGTTATCCTCTTTGCCAAGACGAACTATTCTCTTAGGAGATACGCCAACTTCTTTTGTCCAAATATCGAAAGCCTCGTCATCTTTTTCATAGATAGAAACCCAGATTTTATCCTCTGGCAATTCAAGAACCTTTGTGCAGAATTCCCAGCTCCAAGCTGTTGCCTCGTGCTTGAAATAATCTCCGAATGAGAAGTTACCAAGCATTTCAAAATATGTGCCGTGTCTTGCAGTAATGCCGACACGCTCAATATCAGGTGTACGAATACATTTTTGGCAAGTAGTTACACGCTTTCTTGGAGGAGTAACCTCGCCAGTAAAGTACTTTTTCATAGGGGCCATACCTGAGTTAATCAGCAAAAGGCTCTTATCGTCCTTAGGAACCAATGGGAAGCTCGGCAAGCGAAGATGCCCCTTTGATTCAAAGAAAGACAAATATTTTTCTCTTAATTCATTAAGTCCTGTCCATTCCATTTTTTTCACCTTATATTAAAATTATTTTTAACCCATGAGATTGATAGATGATTTTTCATCTTAAAATTCCATTATATATTATATTCTCTTTTCGCTAAGTGTCAAGAAGAAATTTATGCTCGTTTCTTTCTAAGCACAGAGCCTTTCGGAATTTCTACATTTGTTATCATAGTAAGTTTTTGCATTGCGTGTGGTGCTGATTCAATTTCGTTGCCCCACTCATCAAAGAGCTTTTCAGCTTTCGCATAGAAAGGTATGCCTGATGGTGGAAGTACATCAAGTTCATCGCCTGCATAGAATTTATTTCTTTGTGTAAGGCTTGCCTTGCCGTCTGCATAATCCTCACATACGGCGATAACCTCATAATTTCTGATATATCCGCCATTAGATGTAACTTGTCCAGGCTCTCCGCCAAAGAAAAAGCCCGTGTTATATTCTCTGTGGCTTACCTTATCAAGCTCATCACGAATCCAAGGCTTGAGAGTATAATTTTCACCCTCTGCATAATAATCATCTATTGCGTGACGATAAGCATTAGTCGTAACCGAAACATAATAAGCTGATTTCGCTCTGCCCTCAATCTTCAAGCTATAAACTCCCGCCTTAACAAGCTCAGGAATATGCTCAATCATACAAAGGTCACGAGAATTATAGAGATATGTTCCGTTTTCATTTTCTTCAATCGGGAAATATTGTCCTTCACGATTTTGCTCATATAGGTGATATTTCCAACGGCAAGGCTGAGCACAATCTCCCCTATTTGCGTCACGACCTGTCATATAGCTTGAAATAAGACATCTTCCCGAAAAAGAAACGCACATCGAGCCATGCACAAAGGCTTCAAGCTCAAGCTCCTTTGGAGTTTTTGCCCTTATATCAGCAATTTCATCAAGTGATAATTCTCTCGCAAGAACAACTCTCTTTGCACCCATATCGTGTAAAACATTTGCTGTGTCGTAGTTGACTATTCCTGTCTGTGTAGACATATGAATTTCAACATTAGGTGCATATTTTTTTGCCAAAGAAAATACTCCCAAATCTGCAACTATAAAAGCATCAACTCCACAATCAGCGGCACTTTCAAGAAAGCTTGGAAGTGTTTCCATTTCCTTGCTTCGTGGAGTTGTATTGCAAGTAACATATACAGCAACACCCTTTTCGTGTGCAAGTGATACTGCTTTTTTTAGAGTATCGTGGTCAAAATTTGCTGATGAGGTTCGCATACCGTATTCCTCACCCGCAAGATAAATTGCGTCTGCACCGAATTTCAACGCACTCTGAAAACATTCAAAATCACCAGCAGGTGAAAGTAGCTCTGTATTTTTCATTTTATCAGCTCCGAATTTTTTCTTATTTTAAAAACGCCGACAAACTGCTTAGTCAGTCGGCGTTTTTATTTTATTTTATTGGTTATGTGTTGTAGTTAAGCCCGCCTTAACAAGATTTGATTCGTGTTCGATGCCTGTTGAAGCATAATAGGACTGAGCAGGTGAATCAGTTGTAGCAGCCTTATGGCAGAAGAAGTAGTAATTTGTATCATCAGGAGAAAGTGCCGCATCAATAGCATCTTTACCAGGGTTACATATAGCACCAGCCGGCAGACCTTCTATATCGTATGTATCATAACGGCTCTTAAAGCTGTTTTTCTCAGCAATAGGAATCTGAGTTTTACTCTTATATGGATAATAAACTGTAGAGTCAACCTGAAGCCTTGTCATACCAACATCGCCAAATGGGCTTACACCATCTGATTCGGCAGTGTTAAGACGATTATGTAAAACACTTGAAACGAGATACATATCATCAACATCGGCAGCTTCCGCCTGAATAATAGACGCAAGTGTTATAATTTCATCAACAGTCATTCCGGCAGCCTTAGCTCGCTGTTCTATTGTAACACGCTTATCAAAACCATCTACACGAGATTTTGTATGATAAACTTTGAGTTCATAGTTATTGAGAAGCTTTCTCATTACATTCTCAACTTTTTCATCTTTATAGAAATAATAAGTATCAGGGAAAAGATAGCCTTCAAGCTTATAATATCTTTCAGATTTATTAGTAATTTCTTTTAAGAATGTAAATTCTTCATCGTAATTATCACTATTGCAAGCATTAAGGAACTCCGCTGATGAGCATACTCCATTCTTTTCAAGTACTTCAGAAAATTCTCTTACATTCATACCTTCTGTAAACTGTACAGAAACTATATCTGTTCTGTTAGTATCTGTTTGAAGATATGAAATAATTGCCTGATAATCAAGATTTTTCTTTATATCATAAGTTCCTTTAATAAAGCCTGATTTAGATTTCGTCATAGTCGCATAAAGATTAAAGAAACTCTTATTATTGATAATATTATTCTTATAGAGAATATCTGAAATGTAGTCAAATGAAGCGTTACTTGGAATATCTATTGTAACCTCTTCATCAGGCCTTCCAACAGCAAGCATATCATTTACACCAACAACCATATATCCGCCAACAAGAATAGAAATAAGTGCCGCCATTATAACCCATACAACTCTAAAGAAACGCTTATTTTTGCGTGATTTTGCTTTTAAACGCTTTTTATCCGCATCTTTAGCTTTTTTGAGTTCCTTTTTTTCAGCCGGAGTCATTTTTTTAGTAATAACATTTGCACTATAACTCTGTATGCTGTCACTTGCATTATCAAGGTCATCATCAGCAATAATCATACTTTGGTCTATATTTTGCAAAATACTTGATGAATTTATATCCTCATCAAAATTGCTATAAATAGGTCTTTGCGATATACCATAATCTGTTCTTTCATCTTCTTGAGGTACTTCTTCTGCAAAGCTGTCTATATCATCAATATGGACCTTAAAGTTTTCTATCTTATTACGCCTTGAAACAGCTTCACCAAAACTCTCATCGGTTATATTATTTTCATCTGTCTGAGCCTGAGTATCATCAGTAGGAAAGCTTTCTTCATTGATATGAAGCTTAAAGCCCTCTATTTTTTCCTGACGCTTTTCATTCATATCGTCGCTCATATCTATACCTCCGTAGTTCTTTGGTTAGTCTGTCTTATGTATTTTTCGGTAACAAGCAAGTCTGCTCTCCTATCATAAAAGCCATGCACAAGCTTCCACTGAACACAAGAGCTGTAACAAACCCCTGCTGTATCTCCACCAAAACGGCTCAAAAATCTATCATAATAGCCTTTTCCATAACCTAAACGATAGCCGTCAAAATCGAACACCAAGCCCGGAATAATACACAAGCCCTTTGAATAATCCTTCAGAATTTCGCACTGCTCCTTAATCGGTTCAAGCACTCCAAAGGTTCTTGGCTCAAGCTGGTTGAGTGAAGTAATATAATAGAAATCCATTTCTCGGCTATTATCTATACATCTTGGAACAGCAACTCTCTTGCCATCTTTCAAAGCCTGACGAATAAGACCAAATGTATCTACTTCTATCTTTGTAGAAACATATGTTAAGATCGTATCATTAGCTTTATATTGTCTGAGCTTTAATATATTTTTGAGAACCAGCTTATCAAGCAAAGCCTTTTGCTTAGGTGGCATTTCTTCTCTTTGTCTGCGTATTTTCTTTCGCAACTCAGATTTATACTCTCGAATATCATCTATCGGCATTGTATTGCATTCCTTACACTGTTAGCCACATCGTTGCCTTTAAGCTCTTTAAGAAGTTCAAGTCCGAATTCAACAGAAACTCCCATACCTCTTGCAGTAATAATCTTGCCATCTTTCTCAACAAAACCATTATTGCATATAGCACCATCAAGTTCTTTTTGAAAAGACGGAAAAGCTGTTGCGTGCTTGCCTTTAAGAAGTCCCATATGTCCAAGAATTGACGGTGCGGCACAAATAGCACCGATAAGAATATCATTCTTACTGCAATATTCTATGGCTTCCTTAACAACCTCAGAAGCCTCAAGATTAGTAGTGCCTGGCATACCACCTGGAAGCACGATTGCCTCGACACCATCAAAATCGTCAATTTCTTCTTCCATAATATCAGCTGTAACAACGATATTATGTGAACTCGTAGCCTCTCTTCCTGTAACGCCTACAGTAACAACATCTACACCGCCTCTTTTTAAAATATCGACAGGTGTAAGTGCTTCAATTTCTTCAAAGCCATCCGCTAAAAATACATATACCATTTTAAGTTCATATCCTTTCTTTAGTCAAGAACAAAACATTTGCCAATTTCCTGACTACAATTTATGTCACCACACATTTACTTTTAAAAAGCGTAGCAACACTTATACAGATACTATTAAACCTCAAATTTGATATAATGTCAATATTTTAGGCTAAATTTTTACTGATTATACTATATAAATCATCTTTTATTCAGATATTTAGACATTGCTTACCTTGTGTTATTATGCTACTATTAAAGCAAAAATTATGAAACTTGCTCTAAAAATCCTACTAAAAATTATTTCTTAAATCATCATAAACAGGACAAGCTATTGTCGTGTTTGAATAAGTATAATATATTTTATAAGGATGTGATTTTATATGAAAATTGACCGGCTAATCGGAATACTTACCATTCTTATGCAAAAAGAAAAAGTAACTGCACCTTATCTTGCAGAAAAATTTGAAGTTTCACGCAGAACAATAAATCGTGATATAGAAGATATGTGCAAGGCTGGAATTCCAATAGTAACACTTCAAGGAAAAAACGGCGGAATATCAATAATGGAGGGCTATCAGATTGATAAAACACTTCTTACAAATGATGATATGGACTCTATACTTTCCGCTCTCAAAGGTCTTGACAGCGTAAGCAACACAAATAAATATAAACTTTTAATCGAAAAGCTTTCTGCAGGAAATAATAAAAATCCAGATATTCTTCCCTCTAATGAGCATATTATAATAGACCTATCCTCTTGGCAAAAATCCTCCCTTGCTCCAAAAATAGAGCTTATTCAAGCCTCAATAAGCAATTCAGAAACAATCTCGTTTCGATACTTCTCACCAAATGAGGAAAGCCTTCGAGAAATCGAACCGCTCTCACTGATATTTAAATGGTCATCTTGGTATGTATGGGGATATTGTCTGAAACGAAATGATTTTCGCCTTTTTAAATTAAATCGAATTACCGAACTTAAAACAGGCAAAATTATCACCAAAAAACATATAAAATCCCCACCTGACTTTTCATCAGAAAATATATTTCCGACAGAATTTACAATAGAAGCTATTTTCGATTCATCTGTAAAATGGCGTATAATTGATGAATATGGAATCGATAGCTTTAAACAACTTGAAAATGGAAAATTATATTTCGTTCACGAATCTACCGATAAATACAACTTATTTTCTTGGCTATTGACATTCGGAGAATCCGTTGAGCTTTTAAAGCCTGAATTTCTGCGTTCGGAATTTGCAGAATATCTAAAAAATATAAGCAATATTTACACTTAAAAGGGTTGAAAAATATGCACATAGTAAACGCAAAAGGAATTTTATCCGCACAAAATGGAATAAATATATATCGTGGCTGTTCACATGGCTGTATATACTGCGATTCGAGAAGCAAATGTTATCAGATGTCGCATAGCTTTGAAGATATAGAGGTAAAAGCTAATGCTGCTCAACTTTTAGAAAACGCTTTAAAACGAAAACGCAAACCATGTATGATTGGAACAGGCGCTATGAGTGATCCATATATTCCACTCGAAAAAAATCTTTGTAATATGAGAAAATGTCTTGAAATTATTGATAAATATGGTTTCGGAGTATCTATCCTTACAAAATCAAACCTTATTTTAAGAGATTTAGATTTACTAAAAAGTATAAATCAAAAAACAAAAGTTGTTGTCCAAATAACTTTAACTACATATAATGAAAAACTTTGTAAAATTCTTGAACCAAATGTCAGTACAAGTTATGAGCGGTTTAAGGTGCTTGAAATTATGCGTGATAACTGTATCCCAACCATTGTTTGGCTTGACCCTATCCTCCCATTTATAAACGATACAGAAGAAAATATTCGTGGAATATTAAGCTATTGTGAAAAAGCAAAAGTTCGTGGAATTATGTGTTTTGGAATGGGACTTACTCTCAGAACTGGCAATCGTGAATATTTTTACAAAAAGCTTGATGAACATTTTCCAAATCTTAAAGAAAAATACATACAAAAATATGGAAACAGGTATGAAGTAACAAGTTCTAAAAATAAGGAACTTATGCAAATTCTTATATCCTTCTGTCGAAAACTTGGAATTATGTATAATATTGATGAAATTTTCTCATATTTATCAGAATTTAAACAAAGCGAAAATGAACAACTTAATTTTTTTGATATGCTATAAAATATGACACACTGTTGTCGTTATTATTATGATATTCTTATCTTGTCGACAAAAGATATATCTAAAAAATTCAAAGGAGATAAAATTACTATGGAATATGAAATCGTCAATTTGCCCGAAAAAACAGCAATCGGAATCTCTGCAAGAACAAATAATTTCTCACCCGATATGTGCAAGGTCATCGGCAATCTTTGGAAACGCTTTTTCGAGGAAGGTATTTTCTTTGGCATAAAAAATAAAGCTAATGAAAAAGCACTTGGAATGTATTACGATTACGAAAATAACGAAAAAGGAGATTATTCTACAGCAGTAGCCTGTGAGGTAAATTTTTCTGATGGAAATAACAATGATTTAAGCATTATAAAAATTCCTGCTGGAAAATATGCAAAATTTATAGTAAAAGGTAACGGTATAACAGCGGTTTCAGATTTTTGGAAAGAATTATGGCAAATGAATCTTCCAAGAACTTTCGTATGCGATTTTGAAGAATATCAAAATAGCGATATGAATAATGCCGAAATTCATATTTACATAGGTATAAAATAATAATTTAAAGCATAAGGTTTCATTCAAATTCTTAAAATGTATTTGAATGAAGCCTTTGTTTTTTGTCATAAAATACTATCTAAGTACCCTTATGAAATATAACAGCATAAGATAGATAGTGAAAAGCTGAAAGATTTTACGGCAGAAAGGTTTGGTTCTGATGAATATCAAAACAATCTCGCTTTATTCTCTTTCGGTTGGCGATTCTGGTTTTGTTTCAAAGCTACTTTCCAAAGGCGAACTTCGCAGAAGAATGTTAGACCTTGGACTTGTCAAAGGAACATATGTAGAAAGTCTTATGAAAAGTCCTGTTGGAGGACTTACCGCCTATTTAATAAGTGGTGCTGTCATAGCCATTCGCCCCGAAGATGCGAGATATATTTTAATAAATAAGCAGCAGTAATTAAAGCGGTATGTGTATCATTTAGATTTCACATACCGCCAGAATTACTCTATAATGCTCACCTTTCTAAATCCTTATTGCAAATATCCTACTATCTTCACTCAGGAGGTACATAGATGAAAAGTGATACTGAAAAACTTAAAAACTCTAATCTGACAATCGCTCTTGCAGGAAATCCAAATGTAGGCAAAAGCACCGTTTTTAATGCACTCACTGGTATGCGACAACATACAGGAAACTGGGCAGGAAAAACTGTCGCTAATGCAAGTGGAACCTTCACTCATAGAAACATTGATTTCACGCTTGTAGATATTCCAGGAACATATTCGCTTATGGCGTCATCTCCAGACGAGGAAGCCGCAAGGGAATTTATCTGCTTTGGTCAGCCTGATTGTATAATTGTAGTTCTTGACGCAACCTGCCTTGAGCGAAATTTAAATCTTGCTATACAAATTTTAGAAGTAAATAAAAAAGCTGTCATATGTGTAAATCTACTCGATGAAGCAACAAAAAAGGGGATTCAAATTGACCTTGATGAGCTTTCTCTATATCTTGGCGTTCCCGTTGTAGGAACTGCGGCTCGTTCCGGAGAAGGTCTTGATGAATTAAAAGATGCTGTTTTCGATGTAGCTGCCGGAGAAAGAAAAGTCTTTGGCACAAAAATAAAGTATAACAGTAATCTCGAAAAAGCAATAACTAAACTTCAAAATATTATTGAAGATTCAAAGCTTTTTGATGATAAAACCTTCAGCTATCTTTCAAAGAGGTTTCTTGCTTTAAGGCTAATTGATTGCGATAAAAAGCTTGATAATTCCATAAAAGAATACTTTAATTTTAGTCTTGCAGAACACAAAACTATAAATAAAGCCTTCACAGAAATACACAACGAACTTGAAAACATCGGTATGAAACAAGATGATATAAGAGATATTATAGTCGAGGGAATAGTTGCAAAAGCTCAAGAAATCTATGCACATTGTACTTGTCTTTGTAATAAGTGTTATAGTCGGCGTGACAGAAAGCTTGATAAGATTCTGACATCAAAGCTAACTGGTATTCCAATAATGCTTTTGCTATTTGGAGTTATTTTCTATATAACAATTTCTGGTGCAAACTATCCCTCCGAGCTTCTCTCAATGGCATTTTCTAAGGTTCAGGAATGGCTTTATGGGCTTTTTGATTTATTACATTCCCCACCATTTCTAAAGGGCTTATTGATAGACGGAATGTTCAAAACTCTTTCGTGGGTAGTTGCAGTTATGCTTCCTCCTATGGCAATCTTCTTTCCACTATTTACGCTTTTAGAGGACTTCGGATATTTACCGAGAGTGGCATTTAATATGGATAGATTTTTCGCTAAATCAGGCACAAGCGGAAAACAGTCTCTCACAATGCTAATGGGATTTGGGTGTAATGCTTGTGGTGTCACTGGTTGTCGAATTATCGAATCTCCAAGGGAACGAATTATAGCTACCGTAACGAATAATTTTGTTCCCTGTAACGGAAGATTTCCAACTTTAATTGCAATAATAACTATGTTTTTCGCCACAGGAATTTCATTACCATTTCGTTCGCTTGTTTCGGCGGGTTTATTATTGACGGTAATAGTTTTTGGAGTGGTAGTCACACTCTTAGTCTCAAAGCTTCTCTCGGCAACACTTCTAAAAGGCTTGCCTTCATCATTCACGCTTGAACTTCCGCCATACCGCAGACCTCAAATTTGTAAAACAATAGTGCGTTCTTTGCTCGACAGAACCATTTTTGTACTTTTAAGAGCAATGTGTGTAGCCGCTCCCGCAGGAATCGTAATATGGTTAATGTCGAACATTATGATAAATGGCGAATCGCTATGTGTTATAATCTCAAATTTTCTTCAACCTCTTGGTTCACTTATGGGACTTGACGGTGTAATTTTGCTTGCGTTTATTTTAGGATTTCCAGCGAATGAAATCGTTGTACCTATAATCATTATGATTTACACTGCCTCTGGAACGCTTGTTGAATATGATAGTCTTTCCTCGCTTTATAATCTGTTCGTAGAAAATGGTTGGACTTGGGTAACAGCATTATGCACTATGATTTTCTCACTAATGCACTTTCCATGCTCAACTACTTGCCTTACAATCTATAAAGAAACCAAAAGCCTTAAATGGACACTTCTTTCATTTATCCTACCTACAATATTAGGCATATTACTCTGTATGTCAATAAATGCCATTTTCTTTTGGGTATAAAACATAAAAGTGGGCTGCTGAATATAGCAGTCCACTTTTTATAATATAGCCTATGAAATTTTATTTGTACTTTATTCTGATTTTTCACTTGAAGTTTGTTGATTGTCTGAAATCTGTTCGGTTATGGTAATCTTGTCATATTCTATACCGCTTTGTTTATGAACAATATCCTTAATTGTAATTGCTCCTGCATTTGTAACCTTTCCAGCAGAAACAACAATATTACACTCACCATTAGAAATAAATGCTATGCACTCATCAAAACCCTTAGCTTTAATAAGACTTTCTATATTGCTTTGCTGTTCTATCCTTTTGGTGATTTCAGCAACTTGCTTTACTGCCTCGGTTTTTGCGGCTTCATTCTTATCATTATCTTCAATAATATTATTCAGAAGTTCGAGTTCTTCATCTTGTGCCTGCTTGCGTTTAAGCTCAGCTTGTGCAAAATATTCACTCTTTTCATCTGCCTTAGCATTAGTTTCTTTGACCGATTCATTACTTGTAGTTTCTGATTTACTGCTTTCAGATTTCTTAGAAGCCGAAGTATTCACATACTTAGCCTCGCCGATTTCCTTAGATGATGATGTTTTAGAGCTTTCATCAGCGTTAGCTAAAAGTGAATCATTTGCCGAGAACTGCCAGTTAAGATAAACCGCTGCACCAAGTGCCACAACCAATGCCGCAATAATAAACTGTCTTTTACCTAATTTCATTTTATAACCTCCATTATGTAAATATATTTAAGCAGCGGTGGCGGATTGCCTCCACTGTCAGGATACAAGATTGCTAAGAAAGATATTAATCAACAAGGGGGGCGGACTTTGTCCGCTCTCAAGAGTAAGAGATGTTAAGGGCTTTGCCCTTAAAACCCATGAGGGACTCCGTCCCTCAACCCTGCGAGCCTTTAAAAAGGCTCGAGCGAAACTTTTAAGTGTCTTTGGAAAGTTGGTAAACTATTCGGTAGTTTCCTCGACCGTGGCAATATAAGTTAATTTAGAATATCGAGTGAGGCTTGCCAAACGATTACGCGTCTTGTAAGTGTTTTAGAAAAGTTGGGTAATTTATCGGCTCGCCGATTTCTGAACTGAAACTCTTGATGACGCCACACCTAAGACCGTTCGCACACTATCTATAATATTTTGTTTCACAATAGCAGAATCCGCTCCCTCACAAACCACAAGAACACCTTTAATCTTTGGCATAATCTCTGTAACCTTAATCGGTTCTTCGGTGCTGTTCTTCCCCCTGATTACTACAGTTGAAGATTTATTGCTATATTGAGAATTTTCGCCATCAGATTTATTATTTGTGTCTATATCAGTCTGATAAACACTCTCAATTTCTCTATCTATTGTAATAAGAATATTTGTCTTTCCTGCACCATTGATATTTGAGATAATCTTTGACAAATCTTCCTCAAGCTTTTTTGCATAATCATCAGCCGTAATCTTCGTTTCAGAAACAGGAGTATCTGTTTCTTCTGTTTTTTTACCCATAAAGCTTGAAAGAAATATCAGAGCTATCCCAAGTATGCCAGCGAAGATTATCAGATTTTTAAGATTATTACCCGAAAAAATTGATTTTGCGGTCAATTTTTTTTCTTCTTTTGTTTCCTCTTTTATATCTTCGTTTTCCATAAATCTCATTCCTTTTTTGCTTTTTAACATAATAACATTTTGCTTATGAAATTTAGTGCCGAATTATGTTACTCATTAATAAGACATTCAAGGCCTAATTCATCAGCAATTTTACTTCTTATTTTTTCAGAAAGTTCTAAGTCTTTTGCTGAGATTTTAAGTCTTACCTTTATCATATTTATGCAGTTGTCCTCATCAATATCCATATCAATAAGAATTTCTTCTGCTTCAACAGAAATCTCAGACAGCTTATTCTTAACAAGCTCCGCCATACTTTTTTTAACATATTCAACAGATTGTTCGTTGGCAACCTCAATATTAGATGAACTAATATCCTCTATCGGTGGAACTGCACTAAAGTCGAGGTCAATTTCAGAGAGCGGAACTATTACTGCACAAAGCATAAATCCGCCAAAAACAAATCTAAGTATTCCGTTCATTCTTGAGGACGGTGCAAGAAGCTCCAAAACTCCACATATAACTGCCGCTATACAAATCACTACTGCCCAAGATGAAATAGCTGTCACGAACCTGCACCCCCTATAATCAGAATAAGTACTGTCGAAAGAATAAATACTGTCATAACGCAAAGCAAAACCGCTGTAATTGTTGAAACAACCTTTGACACTGAATGCAGTAGTTTGCAAACGCTGTCGGTGCCGAGAATATCCCCTATTGATGCGGATATATTAAGCGAGAATATCCAAAGTAAACATCTGATAAGTACAGGCAGAAACATAAAGGCTATTCCGAAAATCATAAATACACCAGAACCAGATTTAAGCAATTTTAAACCTCCACGAACAGATGCAAGTGATTCACCCAAAGCTCCTCCGACAACCGGCACAAACGAGCTTACTGCAAATTTTAATGCTCTTCCGCCCGCTCCATCTGCCCTTGTAGTTATTACACTCTGAAAGGTAAGAACGCTAACGAAAACCGACATACAAAAGGTCATTGTCCATTTGCAAATCTTATAAAGCATATCACAAAGTGAAGATAATCTCATTCTTGGAGAAATTGACGACATAACCGAAACACCCAGAAATATGTTAAGTAAAGGGAGAAATAAATTTGCCGAAAGTGCTGAAATCGTCTGTGCCGCTGTCATCATAGCAGTACAATAAGATGTACCTGAAATAGCTTCACCTGCTGAAAGCATAAGCCCTCCCATAATGGGAATATATAGCGTCATAAAACCACAAGCACCCTTTATTATTTCACAGGTTTCCTGTATCACTCCACAAAGTGGAACTACAATACAAGCAACAATACAAAGTGTTCCAACAGTAGAACCAACACCACCCATACTGCTTATAAGCGAAACCTTAAAGCCTTCAACAAGTGAACAAAGAATGATTATTCCAATACATACTGGTATAGCACCAAAAGGTGAAGTTGCTTCATTTAGAGCAATATTTGTTATTTCACCAAATACATCTGAAATTCTGACCGAAGATAATATGCTTGTTTCAGAAGATGTAATTCCTGCATTTTCGAGAGCCTTCTGTGTTTCTTCAGGAAGCTGACCAAATAATTCTGCTACACCGCTTGAGTTATATTGTTCGGAATAAAGCTCCTCCTCAGTAGCATTTACACTAAAAGAAAACACTATTAATAATAAGAAAATAAAGAAAAAAATTCTTTTAAACATCATATTAAAACTTTCCTTAAAATAATAAACTATAACCAATTCACAGAATCGATTTATATTCATACAATTTAAGACTATTATTCGGGCGAACACAGTTCGCCCCTACATCTTTGCTTACCCACTTGATAAATACTTCATCTACCACAGCAAATTTTTTAATTGATTTTTCATTACCCCTGATTTATCAAACCCACTGCTACACTTATAAGCTTTTCAAACATCGGCATTGCTATTACTAAAATTGCGGCTCTGCCTGCCAGCTCAACTCTTGAAGCAAGCGAACTTTGTCCAGAATCTCTGCAACAATCCCCAGCGAACTGACATAGAAAGCATATTCCAACAGTTTTAAGCAATATACTTCCATATTCAGAAACAGCCCCCGCAGAATTTATAAGAATTTGCAATTCCTCTATAACAGGCAAAACCTTTGAAATAATAGCTGTAAATATAAGAACTCCTGCACCAATCGCAAGAATAGTCGAAATTTCGGGAGTATGTTTCTTTATGGAAAGTGCAGAAATTGAAGCAAAAATTCCTATAAAGCAAATACTTACTATATCCATAACTAAAACCCGAAAAGCGTTTCTATTTCAGTAAAGAGTGTTGCAATCTCTTTAACAAGCATTAGCAAAACCACTATCAAGCCTGCAAGAGTTGTCATCATAGCTTGCTCTTCCCTTCCTGAACGACTAAGGACAAGGCTCAACACAGCTACGATTATTCCTATTGCAGCTATTTTAAAGATAAAATCAACATTCATTTTTATCCTCCTTTTTATTTTTAAAGAATGATAAGCGAAACTGTTATTCCACCGAAAATTCCAAGCGTTCTATATAGCTTTCCTTTTTGTGTAAGCTCTGTGCGAGCTTTTTCAAGTCTATCTTCCGCCAAAGCAATGTTCAAATCTATGTGGCTAATCTCACCATCAATATCTCTCTGTCCAAAATCTGTTCCAAAATCGGATATAAGCTCCTTATCTGCTTTAGAAAGTCTATACTTTCTAAACGCAGAATTAACTGCCCGCTCCCAAGAGATTTTCACATTAGATTTATTCTTAATATTGCAGGTAAATTCTGCTGTCATAAAATCAAGCGGTTCATAACCTGAATCATTCTTAAAAAGTTCACGAATATCACAGGCTGAAAGTCTTATTCTTGTTTTTGTTTCACTCAAAAGAGAGATATATTTTTCAAGAAATTCTGTTCGTGATTTAAGCCTTAATGACGCATTTATGCCAGCAAGACCTCCAGTAACAGATATAAGAAAAAGTCCTATCAGCTTTAAAATCATTTTGCACCTCGCAATCTGATAAGTTCCTTAATCTTACCAACATTTTCTCTTGAATCAAGTATAACAATCGTTTTAAAAGCACCTGTTCCGATAAGAGCCTTGCCTTGATTTCTTGAAAGCAATTCGTGATAATTTTCTGCGTGTATAGTAGCAATTATACTCACACCAGCATTTATGCCCTGCTCAATTGCTTGCATATCACTTGATGCTCCAATCTCATCACATATAATTGCTTCTGGTGAAAGAGTTCTCAAAGCTTGCATAATTCCATCAGCTTTCGAATAACCATTAAGAATATCTGCAAGTCCCAAATCATTTTTTGAAATTCCTGCATATGTACCAGAAAGTTCACTTCTTTCATCAACAACGCTTGTACGCATAATCCGACAATCTATCCCGAGTGAAATTCTTCTTGCAAGGTCACGCAAAATAGTTGTCTTTCCTGAACACGGCATACCTACTATCAATAACCCCCCGTCAAGCTTTCCAACCTTTCGCAAAAGTTCTTCAGAAGCATTGGGAATTTCTCTTGCAATTCTTATATTCAATGAGGAAATATCCCGAACGGAATTTATCTCTCCATGAATAGAAACTGCTGTTCCACAGATTCCTACACGATGACCACTGCCCATTGTTACAAAGCCGTTTTTAATCTCATTTTGATGGCTATAAACAGAATAGCAACAAATATTCTGAAATGTAGTAACAATATCCTCCATACTTGCCACAAGAGAATTTTTGTAGTTTTCAGATAAAGTAAATTTATTATCTACAAATAAAGTATCATTGCCAACAGATAATGCAAGTGGTTTTTCCGCTCGAACACGAATTTCCTGAACTTTAGCTTTAAGCTCGTTTGGAAGCTTGTAAACCGCTTTATATAGCCTATCACTCAAAGCACGAGAAGCCTCATTAAAGCGTTCACTCATGATTCTCATTCCTTTCAATTGCTTGTCCTTTTAAGAAAATATATGACCTCGAAAACAAAAATAGAACTTCTTAGCTAACCAATTTTCCTAAAAAAATTAAAAGCTTCGCTCGAGCCTTTTTAAAGGCTCGCAGGGTTGAGGGACGGAGTCCCTCATGGGTTTTAAGGGCAACGCCCTTAACATCTCTTGCCCTCTAACGGGCGAACTTTGTTCGCCCATTTTTGACTAATATTGCTGACAAAAGAAAAAAGCGGCGGATAAAATCCGCCGCTCAAAGAGCAAAGAATGTTAAGGGCTTCGCCCTTAACACCCACCAAAGGCTCTGCCTTTGGAAACCGTAAGCTTTTGAAAAAGCTTGAGCAAAACTTTTAATTTTCTTAGGGAAATGCGTTAGCTAATTGCTGATTTACGCTCAATAAAAATAATTATGCTTCTTCATCGTGTGTTGGCTCAAATCTTTCAGCAGTCAAGAACTCAATCGAGCGTTCTATACTATCACGAGAATTGCCCCAATCACCCTCTGCATTTCTATAATCATACATTTTGCAAAAATGCGATACATCACCTTGAAGTTCTTCAAGATAACCTCCGGCAAGCCTCGCTGTTTCCTCATAAAAAGGTACAACACCTCTGCCCATTGCCTTTGTCGCCCCACTCATAAGTGCCGTATAATGCTCAAGACATATAAATTTCTGTTCAGAATATAACTGCTTGAATTCTGGATTCTGCTCCCACATCGCATAAACAATTCTATACATATTATCCATATTCATATTCACACGATTGCAAACAAAACAATCGTGTGTGAGCTTATCAAGATTAGCAAGAACCTTTTTATCAGGCTTACCCTTAACAGTTTTTGGCATAAGTTCTTCTGAAATTTTAAGCAAATGACTTTCAAGAATAAGTGCATTAGAAAGTCTGCTACCTACTTTGAGCATCATTTTGAAGTGCCTATTGCAAAATCCTTGTTCATTAGTAGTGACACGAACATCAGGCTCCATCATAGCCGCACCTGTAACATACTCTGCCATTCTAAGCTCGAGCATATCTCTCATTCTACAAAACGGACAACCGTCTTTAGGAGCGAACACATCATTTATTGGTATACTGCAAATATCCTCTTTCACTTGCTTTCCTCCTCTATATTTAAAACTTTAAGAGCATTTTTTCTGAATATCAATTCATATTCATTTTGAGAAAGCTCCATTTTTTCGAGCATTTCTATATCATCAGCGGAATTCCACATAGGATAGTCTGTACCGAATAACATTCTTTCAGCACCATATGCTTTAATTAATTCCTTACTTCTACGCTGACCTAAATACATCATAGAGCTTGAAGTATCAAGATAGCAGTTCTTATTCTCAAGATATTGCAAGGCTAAATCCCAAAGTGACCAACCACCGAAATGTGCAGCAACAACCGTTAGCTTTGGAAAAGCATCAAGAACCTTTGCAAGTCTTTCTGGTCGTGAATACTGAAAACGATAATCTCCGCAATGCATAAGTATAGGCAATCTGCCCTCAAGCATTTCATAAAGCCTCATAGCCTTATCGCTATCCATAAGAAAACGCTGTGAATCTGGGTGAAGCTTTATTCCTTTTAAACCGAGAGATATACAGCGTTCGATTTCTTCTTCGGGATTTTCCATATCGAGGTGAAGCGTACCTAAGCCAAAAAGTATATCTGGATTTTCTGAACACTTCTTAGCAATAAAATTATTTATACTTTGTACTGTTTTAGGAGTAACAGCAACAGACTGAACTGCAAATTGAGTCACACCCGATTTTTTACCATCTTCAATAAGCTGTTCAAGAGTTCCGTTATAATCCATTTTTATTCCATAACCGTCAGAAACACTTTGAGTTGCTCTTTCGGCGATATTTTCAGGGTATATATGTGCGTGAAAATTTATAATATTATTAAATGACATATTTATCCTTCTTTAAAGCTTTTTACTATCCATTTACCGTCCTGATATTCCCACTCAATAGTACATTTTACATTATCACAGCCAACAATAGCTGCACCTGTATCTGAATTTGTAATTGTATAGGAATATGTAGTAGTTGCAGAATTTATTCTCCATTCCGTTGAAGGATATGAAAAATCTTGCTTTATAGCCTTAACATTAGTTGAGCTTGCTTTATTAAGCCAATCTAATTGCTTATATGTATAAAGATTAAGCACTCCTTCATATTTTTCTGGTAAAACATTTTCATGCTTCCATGAAGACTCAACAAGCTCCTTTGTCATCTGTGAAATATAAAAACTAAAACCAAAATAAGTGACCACACAAATTAGCACCAAACCAATTATAATTCCTATCAATTTTTTCATTAGTAATCGCCCTTTCTTTTATTATTTTATAATAGCATTATTATATTCCAACACAAAATAAAAGTAAACTGCCATTTCATCATTTTTATATAATTATTTCAATACATACTATTTTCTGAAATCATATACAAGGTAACTCTCCATAAAACCATAATTCATCTTTAAATATAAAATCCTCATCTATAAATTTCTCATAGTAGCCATATTCCTGAAGTGAAGTTTTTATATTTCGTTTTCTGACAAATGAAATATCATTAGAAATTGGAGTCCAATATTGATATAGTTCCGTTCGATTCCAAAATTCACTCCAGTATTTCTCATCATAGAAAATAATAATCTTAGAACTCCATAGATTAGGAAATGATAATACAGAAGTAACCTTACAGAACTTAATGTCTGAAGGTTTATCTGCAATAAAGCGTTCTGTGGTTTCAAGCCATTTTCTGCAAAATTCCGTTTTTATCTTTCCACTTGTACACCTATGCTCAATAAACATATCACTTGGAACTTTAAATTCCTCAAATTCTCCAACAATTCTTTCAAATGGAGTAAATTTGTCTATTTCCTTAAACATCGACTTTAATTTCCTGTATTGTCCTCTTTGCTTTTTTCGTTGCATAAACATATTATATTTCAAAAATTCAACCTTTCATATCTATAAGTTTTGTCAGTATCTCATCTGCAACAGCGTCTTTTGAAAGCAAGCCAAGAGAAAGCTCATCACTTTCAGTGATAATAGTTACTATATTAGTATCTACACCAAAGCCCGCACCCTTATCACTTATTGAATTTGCGACTATCATATCTGCATTTTTCTTTTTAAGCTTTTTGCGTGAATTTTCAATAAGATTTTCGGTTTCCATAGAGAAACCGCATATAAGCTGACCTTCACGCTTAAATTCACCCAAGCTTTTTAAAATATCCTTAGTGCGTACAAGCTCTATTGTCATATCTCCATCATTTTTCTTTATTTTCTGTTCGGCAACAATCTTTGGCGTATAGTCTGCAACAGCCGCCGCCTTTATTATAATATCCTGCTTATACGCACAGGCTCTTACTGCATTATACATATCCTCTGCACTTTTCACCTTGATTACATCAACAAAATTCGGAAGTTCACACTCGGTCTTTCCTGCAATGAGTGTAACCTTTGCACCTCTCAGCATAGCTCTTTTTGCAAGAGCCGCTCCCATTTTTCCCGTTGAATGATTTGTAATATATCTCACAGGGTCTATGCTTTCACAGGTTGCTCCTGCCGTAACAAGAACTCTCATTCCGTCCATATCGTGTGGAAGTGCTATTGTTTTAAGTATATAATCAAATAAAAGTGATTCATTAGGAAGTCTGCCATTGCCAATATCACCATTTGCAAGCATACCTGATTCAGGCGGAATTTCCTCATAACCATAGTGCTTTAGCTTTTGTATGTTATCAAATGTAATCGGATTACTATACATATTAGTATTCATAGCAGGTGCTATAATCTTAGGACAGTTACAAGCGAGAGCCGTTGTAGTGAGCATATCATCTGCGATTCCGCAAGCAAGCTTTGCAATTACATTTGCTGTTGCAGGAGCGATTATAAGCAAATCGGCCTTTTTTGCAAGAGAAACATGCTCAACGCTATATTCAAAATTTTTATCAAAGGTATCAACTATGCACTTATGCTTCGTGAGTGTTTCAAAGGTAAATGGAGTTATAAACTCACAGGCATTTTTAGTCATAATAACATGAACCTCTGCCCCAGCTTTTATCAGCATACGAGCGAGATTCGGCATTTTATAGGCGGCGATTCCGCCACTCACACCAAGAAGTACGGTTTTTCCTTTTAGCATTATAATCCTTCTCTCCACAAAAATTATTTTTTAAAAAATCTTTTTAAGACGGCGAGCCGCCACTCCCAAAACGCAGTGCGTGACTGCACAGAACAATATGCGGAATCGTTCGGCAAGCCTCACTCGACATTCTTACTCGTCTTATATTGTCGCATTTGTTGGAACTACCGAACTTTGCTAACCAAACTTTCCCAAGACACTTAAAAGTTTTGCTCAAGCTTTTTCAAAAGCTTGCGGTTTCCAAAGGCAGGGCCTTCGGTGAGCTTTAAGTGCAACGCCCTTAACATCTCTTTCTCTCATAAGGGCGAACATAGTTCGCACTTATATTTATATAGCCCTATTTCTTTAATAATTATAAGCAAAAGCTAAAACAATGTCAAATTATCAGCTCTCAAGCTGAACTTTAAGCAATATAACAATTTACATATTGATGTAAATGTGATAAAATTAAAATATATGTCAATATTTAGCTTATTATGTTGAATATTGAATTTTGCACGAAAAGTGGTGATTAAATGCTTTTAGAAGGTGAAAAATTTGAACCTCTCGGAAGTGGTATTGAAGTTATTGTTTCAAAAAGACATATTTTTTGGACAGATACCATTCTGCTTGCAAACTTCGCAAAGCCTAAAAAATCAGACCTTGCCTGTGACCTCGGCTGTGGCTGTGGAACTATACCACTGATTTGGTGCAGAGAGTCTGCAACCACGCCTGAAAATATTCTCGGCGTAGAGATTCAGAAAGAAGCCTATGATATGGCTTGCCGCAGTGTTGAGCATAATAAGCTTAAAGATAAAATTAATATAATTAATGCTGATTTACGAAATCTAAATGGAATCACACCCTTTGGCATATATAATCTTGTTGTGTGCAATCCTCCATATAAAGCTGAGGGTACGGGGATAGTAAATCCCGATAGTTCCCTTAAAGCTGCAAGACACGAAAGCGAATGTACCATCGACGATATAACCGCCTGTGCGTCAAAGCTTTTGCAGTTTGGCGGAAGATTCTGCATATGTCAGCGACCTGAGCGCCTTCCGGATATAACAGAGGCTATGCGTAAATATAACATTGAACCTAAACGCCTGCGTTTCGTTCAGCTTAATACGAAAAAAACTCCTAAGTTGCTTTTGATTGAAGGCAGACGAGGAGGAAATAAAGGCGGATTAAAGCTTGAACCTACACTTCTGCTTGAAGATGATTTTGGAAATTGCAGTCAAGAAATGCTCGAAATCTATGGCTCATTTGCACATGGTCATCAAAAATAATTTTAATATAAGGTGAATTATGAACGGAAAATTATATGTAGTCGGTACGCCAATAGGCAATCTTTCAGATTTTTCTCCCCGTGCAATAGAAACCCTCAGAAATGTAGATTTCATTGCGGCAGAAGATACGAGAGTTACTCTCAAGCTACTAAATAAGTTTGAAATTAAAACTCCTATGATAAGCTATCACGAACACAATATGCGTGAGCGTGGAGAAATTGTCTGTGAAAGAATTGAAAACGGAGAAAACTGTGCCATAGTAACAGACGCAGGAATGCCTGCAGTTTCGGACCCAGGCGAAAAACTTGTTATGCAGTGTGCAGAAAGAGGAATTGAAGTAAGCGTTGTTCCAGGACCTACGGCAATGGCATCTGCTCTTGCAATTTCAGGGCTTCCAACAGGTAGATTTACTTTTGAAGGCTTCCTCAGTATGAATAAAAAAAGTCGTCACGAGCATTTGCTTTCATTGCGTAATGAGCATAGAACTATGGTATTCTATGAAGCTCCACACAAGCTTAGTGCAACTTTAAATGATATGGCTCAAACTTTTGGTAATCGCAGAGTTTCTATTGTTCGTGAGCTTACTAAGGTTCACGAGGAGGTCATTCGTACAACCTTACCAGAAGCCTATGAAAAATATGGTGACGGTTCATTAAAGGGTGAAATCGTTCTTGTAATAGAGGGTGCTCCTATCATAGAAGAAAAAGAAATGACTCTTGAGGACGCAGTAAGCTTTGCAAAGGAGCTTATGGAGAGCGGTTCTAAGCCATCAGAAGCAGCTAAAAAAGCTTCTGAACTTTCAGGTATAAAAAAAGCTGATATTTATAAAGAGATAGTATAATTATGGTTCAGGGGGTAAACTTTTTAGGAGGAAATTTTATGAATGTTATTTTAGCATCGTCTTCTCCGAGAAGGCGTGAGATTATGAGTATTCTTACAGATGATTTTATTTGTATTCCACCTGATATAAATGAAATCGCACCATCAGATATTGAGCTTGAGCTTAAGCCTCAGTATATCGCAACTCAAAAAGCAAAATATATATCTAAAGGTCATCGTGACGCTATGGTAATAGGTTGTGACACTTCAGTTATAATTGATGGCAAAATTCTTAATAAGCCTGTAAATACCGAGCATGCAAGGCGTATGCTCAGATTGCTTTCAGGCAATACACATAAGGTTATAACTGGTTGTTGCATAAATTACAGAGGCTTAGAGCGTTGCTTTAGTGTTTCGACCGAGGTTGAGTTTTTTGAGTTAACTGAAAACGAAATAGAAAGCTATGTCAATACAACTGAACCCTATGATAAAGCTGGTGGTTATGGAATACAAAGTCATGGTGCTTTATTTGTAAAAGGAATTAACGGCGATTACTACAATGTTGTTGGTATGCCAATCTCAAGAATTGCACGAGAAGCAAGTGAACTTCTCATGGAATATGAAAAGCAAACAGAGCAAAAAAACAAAAGATAAATCTAAATCTCAATTTAAAATATGACTGGAGGAATTTTATGCAAAAAGTACAGAGAAAATCAGGCATAGAGCTTTTAAGAATTATCTGTATGCTTATGATTATCGTACTTCACGTCTATACATACGGAGGGCTTAATCAGCTTTCTAACGCCCAAGGTGGAAGATTTGAAGTAATGAGCGATTTTATGTGGTCCTTTTTCAGAACACCTGTTAATGTTTTTATGATTATCACTGGTTACTTTATGAGTAAAGATGTTCTTGATTTTAAAAAAAGCTATCGACGCATACCAAAGGTATATGTTACGATGCTGTTTTATTCTATTTTGCTTACAGTCTTATCATTTATAATTTATAGTAATAATGGTTTTTCTCCGAGCGAAACAGCAAATAACCTTACTTCTGCTGATAAGCTTGAAATAGCTACTATAAATAAACTTTCCGGACGCTTTGCAGTTTATTCCATTATTAAAATGTTCTTTCCTTTACTTTCAAAGCAATGGTATTTTTTAACAAACTATGTTATAATTTTGCTTCTCTCACCTTTCATAAATAAAGTTCTTGTTGAAATTGATAAAAAGCAATTTAAAATTCTTCTTGGACTTCTTTTCGTATTTTTATCAATCTATCCAACAATTTCAACTATGGGCGGCTTAAAAGAGATATTCTCTACTAATAAAGTTCTACCTATTGAATATGGAAAATCTATGATTTCTTTCTTATTTATGTTTATTATTGGAGCTTATCTAAAACGCTTTGTCAAAGATGATGAAAAGCTTCACTTTAAATATCTTGGCTATTTTGTAGGTCTTTGCATAATAGATTTTTCGCTCTATTATTTCCTTGGCAATGTTACATTCAATAAAGTAGGATTTTATAATGCTTCAGTTTTCGGACAATTCTCAAATCCATTTGTAATACTCGAATCCGTTTCTATATTCCTATTTTTCAGAGGTTTTCAGTTTAAATCAAGAATAATCAACTACATTGCTGGAACAACTATTGGAATATATGCTATTCATGAACACCCACTTATAAGAGGCTTTATCTGGTCACACAATGAACTTGGCGACCCAAATCTCTATAATAATTTCTTAGGAATAATGTTCGTAATAGCAACAATTTTTAAAATATTCATAATCTGTTCAGTAATAGATATGGCAAGACAAGGACTTTTTTCAGGTGTAACAAAATTAGTGCAAAAATTCAAAAAGAATACCACATCTGAGGAAGCCTGAATATTTGTGCATATGTTGTGATATATACCAAGTTAGCTATCACTAATTATATGAATTTTATGTAAATTTCTGAAAAATACTTGATTTTTAAAAATTTTATGATAAAATATAGGTATCATTATTAAGGAGGTTATTTTCTATGGCATATGTAATTTCTGACGATTGCATCGCTTGTGGTGCTTGTGCAGCTGAATGTCCTTGTGAGGCTATCTCTGAGGGTGACGGCAAATATGTAATAGATGCTGATGCTTGTGCTGGCTGTGGCTCTTGTGCAAGTGTATGTCCTGTAGGAGCTCCTCAGGAAGCTTAAGCAAAGATTTAAAGCTTAATACTTATATAACCGCTGTTGTAATAACAGTGGTTTTTTTTATTATAATAATTTTGAAAAGCCTTGAGCGAATTTTTTAATTTTTATCATTATATTGTTATATAAAAATAGACAGTGCCAAAAAGGTACTGTCTATTAAAATATTTTTTAATGAATTTTTATTTATCTGTAAGGCACTTTACGATAACTGCCTTCTGTGCGTGAAGTCTGTTCTCTGCCTCATCAAAGATTTCAGCTGCATGAGCTTCAAATACATCAGCAGAAATTTCTTCGCCTCTGTGTGCAGGTAAGCAATGTTGTACAATAGCATCGGGCTTTGCATAGCTCATAAGTTCTTCATCAATGCAGTAGCCCGCAAATGCCTTCTTGCGTTTCTCAGCTTCGCCCTCTTGTCCCATAGATGCCCATACATCTGTGATAACAACATCTGCACCGACAACAGCCTTCTTAGGCTCTCTTACCATTTCGAACTTATCACCAAAGCCCTTTGCAAACTCAAGCACAAGTGGGTCAGGCTCATAGCCCTCAGGACAAGCTACTGAAATAGACATTTCCATCTTCAAAGCACCAACAATAAGTGAATTCATCATATTATTGCCGTCACCGATAAATGCCATTTTCTGTCCTGCGAGTTTGCCCTTATACTCACGAATAGTCATAAGGTCAGCAAGAATCTGACAAGGGTGGCAGAAGTCTGTCAAGCCATTGATTATAGGAATAGAGCCATATTTTGCCAAATCCTCAACCTCAGACTGCTTGAATGTACGAATCATAATACCGTCAAGATAGCGTGAAAGCACTCTTGCTGTATCCTGAACAGGCTCACCTCTGCCAATCTGCATATCATTTGCAGAAAGGAAGATTGGAAGTCCGCCGAGCTGATACATACCAACCTCAAAGGATACTCTTGTTCTTGTGGAAGCCTTTTCAAAGATAAGACCGAGAGTCTTGCCCTTAAGATACTTATGTTCGATATTGTGCTTTTGCTCATATTTAAGCTGGTCTGCAAGATTAAGAATTTCGCAGATTTCCTCGTGAGAGAGGTCGAGCATTTTTAAAAGATGTTTCATTGGATTTGCCTCCTTATTATAACATTTTAAATTATTTTAATTACACTTCTGAAAGAACCTCATTTAGAATTGCTAAGCCCTTATCAATTTCTTCATAGCTGATATTAAGCGGTGGAAGAAGTCTTAAAAGAGTCTTTGCGGTAAGAATGAGCAAGCCCTTTTCAACACAGCGGTTTGCAAGAACCTTTGCTTCACCCTTTTCGAGAACTATGCCTATCATCATACCAAGTCCACGAACCTCTTTGACATTTGGCATTGAACTAAGCTTTTCTTTGATATAAGTACCCTTTTCGGATACTTCCTTCAAAAATTCTTTTGTAGCCACTCTGCTGAGAACCTCAAGAGAAGCTGCACATGCAACAGGATTTCCGCCAAAGGTTGTGCCATGAGTACCAGCACTGAGAACACCAGAAAGCTTTTCACTGCATATGCAAGCACCGAATGGAAGTCCTCCGCCAAGACCCTTAGCAGTTGTTATTATGTCAGGAGTTACACCATATTGTTCATAACAATAGAATGTTCCTGTCCTTGCAACACCTGTCTGAACTTCATCAATCATAAGCAAAATATCATTATCCTGACAAATTTTTGCTGTTTCCCAGACAAAAGGCTTTTGCAATGGATTAACTCCGCCCTCGCCCTGAATAAGCTCTATAAAAACAGCACAAACAGTATCGTCAATAAGATTACGCAAGCTTTCTATATTATTTGCTTCAGCGTATTCAAAACCTTCAGTAAATGGGAAAAAGTAGTTATGAAAAACATCTTGTCCAGTTGCGGCAAGAGTTGTAACAGTTCTGCCGTGGAATGAATTTACAAGAGTAATAATCTTGTTGCGTTTACCGCTGTATTTTTCAAAGGCATACTTTCTTGCAACCTTAATTGCACATTCGTTTGCCTCTGCACCCGAATTACAGAAAAATACTTTAGATAAGCCTGTAAGTTCAACAAGCTTTTTAGCTACTTCAACCTGAAGCGGATTGTAGTAAAGATTAGACATATGCTGAATCTTACCTGCCTGCTCAGAAATAGCCTTAACAAGTCCGTCATCACTATATCCAAGGCAGTTTACACCTATTCCGCTTGTGAAATCTATATATTCCTTGCCGTCAACATCTTTTGCAACAGCACCCTTACCCTCTGCCAATGCTACTGGAAATCTTCCATAGGTCGGCATAAGATATTCTGCTTCTTCTTTTTTAATTTCTTCAAAGGTCAATTACATTACCTCCTCTTTCATCAAAAAGATGAAATCAATAAAACATTGTTCCGATACCCTCATCAGAGAAAAGCTCTATAAGAATTGAGTGAGCAATTCGACCGTCAATAATATGAGCTCGTTTAACTCCTCGTCTTACAGCTTCTACACAGCAATCTATCTTTGGAATCATACCACCCGAAATAATTCCCTCACGCTTTAATGACGGAACATCGCTGACATTTACAACAGGGATAAGAGTTTCTTCGTCGTCCTTATCACGCAAAAGTCCACGAATATCTGTCATAAGAATGAGTTTTGCTGCACCAAGCTTTGCTGCAATCTGGGCGGCTGCAAGGTCAGCATTAATATTAAATACATCTCCGTTATAACCGCCTGCAACTGTTGCAAGAATAGGTATATAGCCATTATGTATGGTATCCTCGATAACCTCTGTATTAACCTCTGTGATTTCGCCGACATAGCCTAAATCTTCAGAAGCTATAAGCTTTTCAGCCATCAACATTCTGCCGTCAAGACCACAAAGTCCCATTGCCTTACCACCATGCTGTTCAAGAAGCTGTACAAGGCTCTTATTAACCTTGCCTGCAAGAACCATTTGCACAATATCTATGGTTTCCTTATCTGTTACACGCAAACCATTTGCAAATCTGCTTTCCTTGCCAGTTTTCTTGAGCATTTCGCTGATTTCAGGACCACCACCATGAACCAAAACAACATTAACTCCGACAAGCTGCATAAGAACTATATCGCTCATAACAGCGTCTTTGAGTTCAGGTGTTACCATAGCGTTTCCGCCGTATTTTACAACAATAGTCTGACCTGAATATTTCTGAATATATGGCAAAGCCTGTATTAAAACCTGGGCTCTGTCCGCATTTGAAATTTTATACATATTTCCGCAACCTCTTTAGCTTCTGTAATCACCGTTAATCTTAACATATTCATATGTCAAATCACAGCCGTATGCTTCAGCAACACCGTTGCCGTCATTAAGCTCAACAACAATGTCAATCTCGTCCTCTGTGAGAACTGTTTTTGCAAGTTCCTCAGAAAAGTCTATGCCCGCACCATTCTTGCAAACATCAACCTTACCAGCCTTTGATGCAAAGCTGACATCAACCTTGTTAATATCAACATCACAGCCCGAATAGCCGATAGCGCAAAGAACTCTGCCCCAGTTTGCATCTGAACCAAACATAGCCGCTTTTAGAAGGCTCGAACAAACAACGCTCTTTGCAACGCCCTTTGCATCTTTTTCGGTCTTTGCACCACTTACCTTGCAGACAAGAAGCTTAGAAGCACCCTCGCCGTCCTTAGCCATTTCTTTAGAAAGCTTTCTGCAAAGAATTGTGAGAGCCTCAACAAAAATGTTGTAATCCTCATTCTGCTCTGTAATTTCAGCATTTCCTGCAAGACCCGAAGCCATAACAGCAAGCGTATCATTTGTTGATGTATCACCATCAACACTTACCATATTAAAGGACTTATCAGCAACAGTCTTTACAGCAATTTTAAGCATATCAGCAGAAATTGCAGCATCTGTGGTTATAAAGCAAAGCATTGTTGCCATATTGGGGTGAATCATACCACTGCCCTTTGCTATACCGCCGATATAAACTGTCTTTCCGCCAATTTCAGTTTCGACAGCGTATTCCTTCTTAACGAGGTCAGTTGTCATAATAGCCTCGGCAGCATTTGTTGCACCCTCCTTAGAAAGTGCAGAAACAAGCTCAGGAATAGAATTAGCAATAGGCTCAATCGGAAGCTTTTGTCCGATAACACCTGTTGAGCCTACGATAACATCTTTTTCATCAATATTAAGAGCCTTTGCAACCAAAGCACAGGTTTTTTCAGCAACCGCTACACCGTCAGAATTACAAGTATTTGCGTTTCCGCTGTTGCATATAACTGCTTGAGCAGTGCCATTTTCAAGGTTAGCTCTTGTTACAAGGATAGGGGCGCTCTTTACAAGATTAGTTGTATAGATTGCGGCAGCCGTGCAAGGCTTTTCACAATATATAAGAGCGAGGTCACGCTTATTCTTATTCTTTCTTATACCACAATGTACACCAGAAGCTACAAAGCCCTTAGGAGCTGTTACAGAACCGTAGACAAACTTAATTGACATTTTTCATCATCCCTTAAAAAATCAATATATTTATAGCTTAGAATGCAGGAGGAACTATTACAAGTCCTGTTTTTTCGTCCAAGCCGAAAATTATGTTCATATTCTGAATTGCCTGACCAGCCGCACCCTTAACCATATTATCTATGGCTGAAGTAACTATGAGAGTATTTGTGCGAGAGTCGATATGAATTGAAATATCGCAGAAATTAGAATACTTTATGTTATGAATATCAGCATAAGCACCGTCAGGAAGAACTCTTACAAAGTATTCATCCTTGTAGAAATCTTCATATGCCTTGCGAATTTGCTCTTTTGTTACACCCTCATTAATACGAGCATAGCAGGTTGAGAGTATTCCTCTGTTTACTGGAAGAAGATGAGGTACAAAAGTAATTGTAACCTTTTCACCTGAAAGCTTAGATAAAGTTTGCTCAATCTCAGGAGTGTGTCTGTGAGCACCAGCCTTATATGCGTGGAAGCCCTCGTTGAGTTCAGGATAGTGGTTAGCCTGTGAAAGACCTCTGCCCGCACCAGTTACACCAGATTTTGAGTCGATTATGATTCCTGCTGTTGAAACAAGCTTATTTACAATAGCAGGAGCAAGTGCAAGCGGAGCACCTGTTGTATAGCAGCCAGGGTTAGCAATAATCTTGCTGTCCTTAACATTATCTCTGAAAAGTTCAGGTATACAATAAACGGCTTTTTTATGAAGTTCCTTATCAAGAAATTCACCGTTATACCATTCCTTGTATTCTTCCTCGCTCTCAAGACGGAAATCTGCTCCAAGGTCGATAAAAGCTTTTCCAGCCTTATCGCAAGTTGCTGCAAGCTCTTGTGAAAGTCCATGTGGAAGTGCTGCAAAAATAACATCAGATTTTTCTACAACCTCATCTGCATTTTTGCATTCCATATCGCATAAGCACCTGTATGACGGATAAACCTCAGAAAGCTTCTTTCCCTCAAAGCTAACAGAGCTTATTGCGGAAATTTCTACATTCGGGTGTGTTGTCAAAAGGCGTACAAGCTCTGCACCAGCATAGCCTGTCGCACCGATAATTCCTGCCTTTATTTTCATTATCAATATCCCCTATTAAACTTAAAATTCCATAAATGCAATATTATCAAAATAGTAATTAACTGCATCTATAAGCTGTTCAACTGTTAAATCACTTCTTTGGCTAAGTGAATTTGCGATTACATCTTGAAGTGCCTCGCAGGTTGTGACACACTTCATCTGATGCTTAACAGCATATTCAGGAAGAATTTCTTCTCCTGTTTCGTCGTCATAATCAGGATAATCAAAGACATAGCATTCAGTATTTGGCTCAAGCTTTTCTTCAACAGTGTATATACACCAATCATCATCTTCAATAAGCTTTTCATCGCCAAATTCAAGGTATATATTTTTCATATCTTCAATAATATCCTTAAATAAACAGCTTTTATCTTTTATCATAAAATTTCCTCCGCAAAAACAATCAAGCAATTATTTCTCTTACACGCTTAACCTGAGCCTTTACATTTTCAGGTGCAGGACCGCCAAGCACCTTTCTGCCGTTGACGCAGTTTTCGAGAGAAATTGCATCATAAACACCCTCATCAAAGGTATCACAGATTTTCTTGTATTCCTCGATAGGAAGTGTTTCAAGTGTTAAGCCCTTTTCTATGCAAAGAGCAACAAGTGTACCAGTTGCCTTATAAGCATCGCGGAAAGGAAGTCCCTTTTTAACAAGATAGTCTGCACAATCTGTTGCATTTATAAAACCGTGTGCAGCAGCCTTACGCATATTTTCAGGAATAGTTTTCATTGTTTCTATCATTGGAGTAAAGGCTGTAAGGCACATCTTAACTGTATCAACAGCATCAAATATAGCCTCCTTATCTTCCTGCATATCCTTGTTATAAGCAAGTGCAATACCCTTCATAACTGTAAGCAAGGTCATAAGGTCACCGAAAACTCTTCCTGATTTTCCACGAACCAACTCTGCTATATCAGGGTTTTTCTTCTGTGGCATAATACTTGAACCTGTTGAAAATGCATCATCAAGTTCAACAAACTTAAATTCCCAACTGCACCACATAATAATCTCCTCAGAAAAACGAGAGAGATGAACCATTATAATAGAAAGTGCAGATGCAAGCTCCATACAGAAATCCCTATCAGATACGCCATCAAGGCTGTTCTGAGAAATTCTGTCAAATTCAAGCAAGCGAGCTGTTATAGTTCTGTCTATCGGATATGTAGTAGTAGCTAAAGCACCACTTCCAAGTGGCATTTCGTCCATACGACCATAAGCCGACTCAAGTCTGCTAATATCTCGGAGAAGCATTTCTGCATAAGCCATAAGATGATGTCCGAAAGTAATCGGCTGTGCTCTCTGAAGATGAGTATATCCAGGCATAACAACGGACGCATTTTCTTCTGCCTTATCGCAAATAACCTTTACAAGCTCTTTTACCATAGAAACCAAATTTTTAGTTTCCTTTTTGAGATAAAGTCTTATATCAACAGCAACCTGGTCATTTCTGCTTCTTGCTGTATGAAGTCTTTTACCTGTACTGCCCAATCTTTCAGTAAGTTCACCCTCAATAAAGGTATGAATATCTTCCGCATTAGGGTCAATCTCAAGCTTGCCACTTTCTATGTCAGCAAGGATTCCCTTCAAGCCCTCAATAATGAGTTCGGATTCCTTTTTATCAATTATCCCGACCTCACCAATCATCTCAGCATGGGCAATACTACCCTCTATATCCTCTTTATACATTCTGCTATCGAATGAAATTGATGAATTAAAGTCATTCGTTTTTTTATCTATTTCTTTAGAAAAGCGTCCTGCCCATAGCTTCATATCATATTCTCCTTGACTTATATAAAATAACATTCGGGCGAATACCGCATTTTATCCCAAAATACGGTACACGCCCAAACAGAAAATTTATTTTGCGACGGATTTCCGCATAAAATTTATGCTCTTAGCGAATAAATTATTTCTTAAAATATTCGTAATAAATCAGCCAACCGCATTATTTATCGTAACGGAAGCCCTTCTTGCCCTGAACCTTGATTGGAAGTCCGAAGAGGTTGATGAAACCTGCACTATCCTTCTGGTCATAAACTTCATCTTCATCAAATGTTGCAATATCCTCATCATAGAGTGAATATGGAGATGTAACACCTGCGTCAATGATGTTGCCCTTATAAAGCTTAAGCTTAACATCGCCTGTTACCTGCTCTTGTGTTGAATCAACAAAAGCTGAAAGAGCCTTTCTAAGTGGTGTATACCACTGACCGAAATAAACAAGTTCTGCAAAACGAAGTGCAACATTCTGCTTGTAGTGATATGTATCTCTATCAAGAGTAAGCTCCTCAAGCTTGTTGTGTGCGTGGTAAAGGATTGTTCCACCCGGAGTCTCATAAACACCACGGGACTTCATACCAACAAGTCTGTTCTCAACGAGGTCAACGATACCGATACCGTTTGCACCGCCGAGTTCATTAAGCTTCTTAACAAGCTCAACAGAACCCATCTCTACGCCGTCGATAGCTGTAGGAATACCCTTTTCAAAGTGAATTGTTACATAGGTTGGCTTATCAGGAGCCTGCTCCGGAGAAACTCCAAGCTCAAGGAAGCCTTCCTTATTATACATTGGCTCATTTGCAGGATTCTCGAGGTCAAGTCCTTCGTGAGAAATGTGCCAAATGTTTCTATCCTTAGAATAGTTTGTTTCTCTTGTAATTTTAAGAGGAATGTTGTGTGCCTCAGCATAGTCGATTTCCTCATCACGAGATTTAAGGTCCCACTCTCTCCAAGGAGCGATAATCTTCATATCAGGAGCGAAAGCCTTAATAGCGAGTTCAAAACGAACCTGGTCATTACCCTTACCTGTACAGCCATGGCAAATAGCGTCTGCACCCTCTGCAAGAGCGATTTCTACAATTCTCTTTGCAATGATAGGACGAGCGAATGATGTACCGAGGAGGTACTTATTTTCATAAACTGCACCGGCCTTAACTGTTGGGAAAACATAGTCCTCAATAAATTCCTTATTAAGGTCCTCGATATAAAGCTTAGAAGCACCTGTCTTTTTAGCCTTTTCTTCAAGACCTTCAAGCTCTGTTGCTTGTCCTACATCACCAGAAACAGCGATAACTTCGCAGTTATCATAATTCTCCTTGAGCCAAGGAATGATGATAGAAGTATCAAGACCGCCTGAATATGCCAAAACTACCTTTTTTATATCACCCATTTTATGTAACCTCCAAAATTATATTTGCACTATTTAGTGCGAAAGCCTTGTGGCTTTAGAACTTTGATAAGTATATTATACACTCTTTATGCAAAAAAGCAAGCTTTTTATTGCATATTTATTCGGGAATTTTAAAAATTTTTCTTCATTTTATTTTAAAAGCAATATTTTATACATAAATGCCACATATAAAAATCTCTGTAAAGTTTATAACTAAGCCAGTTTCTAAGTTAAAAAGCCCATAAGAAGGCTTTAAATTCATATCTTGTCATAAATTAAGAACAATTTTTTTCAATAAGCAATCCAAACTAATATTAGTCAGAAATTTATCTCTTTTGCAGAAATATTCATAGCACACAGCGATAATTTCCCGTAAAAAAAGCCGTAAAGTGAGCTTTTACGGGCTTTTTAAGTATTATACAGCTATGCAAGTTTATACATAAAATCCATCTCAAAATTATACCACAATAAAATTTCACTAAAACGAAAATATCCTGCCTTTTCAGACAGACTATTGTTTGAGTTATAATTTATTTTCATCATTAAATTTATCACCAGTAAAAGTATCTCCTTGCTACTGCAACATATATATTCAAGACTATCTATAATAATGCTCTATTGCGTTAGTACATTTGGAAATAAATTATCTTTTAAAAGCGTTTACTTCAAACGATAGTATTACCATTTAATAATTTCTATAATATTTAGAAATGGCTATACCTCTCTATTGGGGTATAGCCATTTTCATATGTGAAAGAAAATTCTAACTAAACATATCGTAATTTGAATAACTGCCAATGCACTTCCTATAACAAAGAACAAATTGTTTGCCAATCCTTGCGCATGAAAAAGCTTCAATGCAACTCCACATTTAAACGGATATAATAGTCTTACCTTTTCAAAGTTAAACATATCTATTATAATATGTGATGCAAAACCTATTGCAAAATATGGAATCAAATCCTGCCAAACCATTCCTATAGATGCTGTAAGCAAGACTAACGCCAAGATAGAGTGCATAAATGAGCGGTGTGGTTGTTGCTTTCCAAAGGCACAAATTGCTATAAATAAAATTGCACCTATTGCAATTCTTGCATAGCTACTGTCACTTATAATCTGTTTAACAATTTCTGCATTCCCAATTTGTTCAGCCGCAAATACTGCAACAACAATTAATACCACCACTGCGATGATTCTATTTGCATATTTATGTGAACCAGATGTATCTACATCAATATCAGATATTAAAGCTCCCATACCTCCGATACCAACTGCAAGTATTACATCTTGAACTGTCTTTGGCTGAGTAAATATCAGGCTTGAGGCAACACCCACCGCAAAATGTGTTTTTCCTAACAATTTACAATTCCCTCCCTTTTTCGTTAAAATATGACTTTATTATACAAATTTTTCAATGCTTGTGCAATAGTAGTAAGAATATATTCTTCTTTATAGAAAAATACCAATTTAAATTTGATTCTATAAAAAATTAAAAATTTCACTCAAGCCTTTATTTTAACAGCGAAATACTTTATTTATTTAATTTTGATTTATCAGTAGCAACTTTTCTTTCTTAGCGTATAATGTAGTATAACAAATGAAAGGAGAGAAACGAACAATGTGTGGTAACTTCTTAGGTAACAACAACAGCTGCTGCTGGATTATCATCCTTATCCTTTTGGTTAGCTGCTGTGGAAACGGTTGCGGTTGTGGCAATGACACTTCTAACAACAGCGGTTGCGGTTGTGGCTGCTAATTCTCCTTGTTAAGAAAATGGGGCTGTGAAGAAACGAAGTTTAAGACTTCATTCTTCGCAGCCCTTTCAATTTTTGCAAAAATAAGGCAATTGTTTAAAAAGGGTATACTCTCCCTTACCCCAAACAGTATAATGCAACAAAACAATTTCTCTATATACCAGATAAGAACCTGCACTTAACAGGATAGCCCCAACAATATCTGTCAGCCAATGAACTCCTGCAACCGTTCTTCCGATTACCATAAAAAGGCTAAATGATGCTGTCACAAGTATAAGTATTTTTCGCAAAATTCCTTTCTTCATCCGCCTTTTCAGTTCAAATATTAAGGTCGGCATTACACTTAATACAAGGAGTGTCGTGGACGATGGATACGATGCTTCCATTCTTCCTTCGATAAAAATTGGTCTGTAATTAATCGGTATCATCTCAAAAATCAGATACTCCAAAATTACAATGACATAAAACACACCAAGCATTCGGATATCAAAATCGACTTTTAGGAGACTTCTTCTTTTTATCCACTGACATAATCCCAACAATCCAAAACCTATACACACAAATACCGCAACAAGACCAAGCCAGTCTGTAATTGTATAAATTTTCATATGAACACCTGTCAGGTTATGAAACCAGACATTGATTGTCGAAAAACCAATATTTGTTTCAGTTATCCCCTCCGGCTTCACATCAACCATCTGAATCAGGATTGTCCATAATACAAATCCCAATAAGAATATCACTCCACCACACATGTTTCTTCTTTCATTTTTCATAATTTCTGTTTATCCTTTCTCTTTGCTTGTTTTACTCATGAGCTAATCCTAAAAAGAATAAAAGAAACGCTCTGTAACATTGGCGATACGAATCGTCACACCCGCATATTTCCTTAAATCATAAGTCAATTCTGAACAATTCTATTCCCAGTACCGCATTATATTCCACAGCCACAAACACACTGAACCGCTCAGCAACACCAAAATATTCCTTCGGTACGATATTCATTCCAAGTGTACCAACCAGCATCATTCCCAGAGCAATTCCTGCAAACACACCGAAGCTTCGATATTCTTTACTCTTTGCACTGGCGACTATAAGCATTACAAGCGAAACGATGGATAGCAGTACAACTAAAATCGTTGAAAAGATTTACATTTTCATTCTAAAATATCTGCCCAGGCAGCCTTTTCTTTTCCTTATATGGAAACTGCCTGTCAAATACCTCCGCTTCCTTTTCATCCACCAGATACCCCACTGGAGGTGCATACTCTCCTGTAATTCCATTAAGATATCCTGGTATCAGTTCTTTGCACAGAAAGAAAGATGCATCCTCGCCTTCCAGCAATCCATGATAGCGGATGCCAAACTCACTAGCCTGTCTGAATCCACTTTTTCCATAGAAATCAATATTTCCCTCAAAGCATAATGCACCACAACCAAGTTCTTTCGCTTTTTCCAACGAGTAGTCTAACAGAAGTTTTCCATATCCTTTTCTCTTTAGCTTTGGTGTAATACAGATCGGTCCCATGGTCATAATCGGAATACTTCTGTCATCATCCGCTGCGATTACAGCTTTCATGAACATATTCTGTCCAATCAGCTTTCCGTCTTTTAACATGACAAAATCCAGTTCCGGAACAAATGCTGGATCATTTCGAAGTTTGTGGAGTACATAATGCTCCAAGCATCCTGGACGATACACATTCCAGAAGCCTTCCCTTACCAGATTTTCTACCTCTCGATGCTCATTTTCTTTTTCCAATCGAATCATAATATTTTCTCTCATTTTCTTTTCTCTCCATTTCTTTTTGGTAGTGTAAAATAAAATCCACTATCCTAAATTCAAATCTTTTAGAATTAGCAGCTCTGCGTCTTTTGCGTCTGGCTCTTTAATTGTTCAGTTTCAAAGCAATATCATCGATGACATTTTCAAACCTGTCTTTTATCTGTCCTTTCTCCTCTGCACCATCATACAGGCTATAATAGAAAAACATAACCGAATAGAACATATCTGCCTTATTATCAGCATCTTTCATTCCCATGCCTACAAATAAATCTTTCACATATCCTGCCGGTCCTGCTACAAGGTACTGCTGATACAATGCCTGCATTTCTTCATTTCTGAACTGTTCCAATGTAAGCATCTTGCGGAAAGATGAGGCAAAATCATTCTCCGTCCAATACGCAAACATATCTTTGCTGTACTTTATAAAATTCTCCAACGAAACCTTATCATATTGATCCGGCATACTCTCTTTCTCATCGGCAGGCATATCATTTGATTCTGCCTGTTCGCCATCACCCTGCTCCATACGCTTTATGATATGGTCAAAAATATCCCTTTTGCTCTCGAAATGTCTGTATAATGCTCCTTTTGTCATGCCAAGTTCCCCTGCAATCTGGCTGACGGACACAGCTTCATATCCATATCTGGCAAACAAATGTAATGCAACAATCAAGATATCTTCCTTTGTTGTCTTTGACATACTCCATTCCTCCAAAATCACCATGTAATAAACGACCGTTTACATAGTAATTATAGTGAACGGTCGTTTATTTGTCAAGAAGTTATAACATTATAGCTATTTTTTTCCCTCTGATTGACTTTATATCAGCCGCATTGCCATTGGTTCGGCAGATTATAATATGAAGTGCAACAAAAAATAAAAAATAGACTTCAAAGTAACCAAGGTGTAAGCATACTAACATAACACAGAGGTTACTATGAAGTCATATAAACAGTTCCAACAGGATTACGACTATTTTATGGCGCAGGAAGCTACAAGTATGCTACTCTCCGCTGGACTTATTTCCTTAGTGGAATTCAACAAATTAACTCAAATAAACCGCAACACATTCTCTCCGATGTTAGCCGAGATTATGCCCAAAATCACTTGATAAATGTAGCGTTTAGAGTGATGTATATTATAGATTACTCGTTGGAAAACCGAGCCATGTGGAGACGGTTGTATTGATGTCAAGAAAAGAGGTTTTACTCCAGTTTTATTCAGATTGTATCAATATATAGAATTTTTATATTACTTCACATTATTTATTACCTTAATTATTATATTATTGAGGGGTAAAGTATCGAGAAATACATCAAACGTCCCAATGTTAGGTCTTAGATACATTTTTTCAACATTAAAAATGCAAATAAAAAGCAAAAAAAATTGCCGGAACTCACTTTTTGTGAATTCCGGTGTCTTGTTTGGCTGTTTTTTACAGTATCCTTTTATTGCAACATTCATAATATCAAAACGCAGGCAAAAATAGCTTTTGCCTGCGTTTTATTATTTATGATTTAAATACTAATCAAAATAATCAATTTGTCTTTTTACGTCTCATAACTGTGATGAATACAATAACTGTGATGAATACGAACGCTCCTATAAGTATTGCCGAAAGAACATTTACAAAAAGTATTCTGTTTTCGCCGGTTCCTGGAACCTCAGTAGACTTTGAGTCGGATTTTTCATCTTTGTTTTTATCTTTGTATTCACCGCCCGTAAGCGAAACAGTAATCATCTGATCCTCTTTGACGTTTTCAAGAGTATACTCGCCTGTTTTCTTGTCGGCGGCAAGCTGCTTACCGTTTACCGTAAGCTTAGATATATTATTATACTTATCGGGATTTACTGTAAATTTGAAATCCTTGCCGTAGAATACCTCAAATGTGTTGTCATCAATTCTAACAGCGTGCGAAAGCTTTGAAACAATGTTCAGGCTGTTAGAAAGACTTGAGGATTTCTTAATGCTCTCTTGGTAAAGAACATCGCTTACAAAGCTCTTTACTGCGGTTTTGTTGCCCTCAACGGCAAACGTTACCTTAAGCGTTCTTCCCACACCTACGGATTTAAGAACTGGGAAACCGTCGTTTACCTCATCACTCGGAGAGGTTCTGAAATCATTTCCGAGCTTATCTGCTACATCTGTTTTCATTTCGGAAGCAGTACAAGCGTCGCCTACGCATCTTTGTCCGTTAGAATTTGTGTATGCGTATTCGCAGAGATCTTTATCATACCAGCAGTTTAAAACAGGTGCGGACGCTCCGCAGATTGCTCCTGCCGTTATAAATCTGTCGAGGTTTTCGGTTTCTTTAACAACTCCCTCGTTGTAGCAGTCGAAAATCATATTCTTTTCAAACAGTGAGTTGCTTCCCGCAATACCGCCTACGCAATAAAGCATATTTCCGACAGGTCCGGAAATGCTTCCTCGATTATAGCAGCTGAAAATTAAACCTAAATTTAAGCCGGCAATACCTCCAACCTTGCTTTCATATACTTGCGTTGTGCCGGTTTGAGTTACTTCACCCGTAAAGTAGCACTTGTATATCATACCGCTGTTCCAACCGACAATACCGCCCATTACAGCGTCACTTTCGCTCTTAATAGCTGCGTTTTCAACGCCTAAATCATATATTTCGGCGTCAACATCGGAAACTCCGAAAACGCCTGCATATGCCTTATCGGTAATCGTAAAGTTTGAAATTACGTGTCCCTTACCGTTGAATTTACCGTTGAATTTGTGCGTTTCATCTCCGAGAGGAGTAATCTCTGCACCGTTGAAGTCAAGGTCACTGCCAAGCTCATAGTAAGCATCCTTATATTTGTCGTTAAAGTTATACAGATTTGTAGCCAAGTCCTCAAACTGCTTAATCGTTGAAATAATGTACGGCTTTTCCTTTGTTCCGTCTCCGGAGAAGGTTTCGTTAAAGTGATATTCAACCTTAAACGTTACGTTTGAATCAGGCATTGTAAGTGAATTGTTTTTAATTGTAACTTCGTTTCCGTTATCGTCAAACGCTTTTATACTTTCAATTTCTGCGTCATACTCTGAGCCGTTTTGAACGGTTGCAGGTGTAAGCGTAAATTCAACCGAAGTACCCTGTGCAGCCATTTCTGGGTTACAGCTTATTGTTCCGAATTCGCCCTCGTAGCCCCAGAAGCCGTACATATTCATAAGCTCACTGTTGTTATCAAGCACAGGCAGACCGTTTACAACGCTCTTGGTGCTTTTCCAGTGATAATCGTATTTCTTTGCGGTAAGAGTTTGGTTCATCGTTGCGGCAAATGCAGAGCATACCATTTTTTCCGCAGTGATGCGGCTTGCTTTTGTTTCGCTCTCTCCGTTTGAATAGCAATCGGTAACTTTCATTTGAGTTCCGCCGCATATCTCTTTAAAGCTCGGTTCGGCTTTAACACAATAAGCGTAACAGCCCTCTATCGTTCCGTTTCCTGCGCCTGCAATTGCTCCTTCGTTTTCAATATTCGCAGCAATCGGTTCGATAACGCCGCAGTTTCCGATAACGCCGTCGTTTACGGCTGCAACGGCACCGCAGTATTGGTACGCCAATTTAAAGCTAAAGTTTTCAAGCATAAGGTTTTTAATTGTACCCTTATTTGTGCCGAAAAGTCCTGCCGAAGCCTTGTTGCAGCTTAAATTTCTGATAAAGTATCCTTTACCGTCAAACATTCCCGTAAAAGGTGCTTCGTTTGAACCAATCGGCAAATAATCCGAGCCTGACATATCTATATCGTTTGCAAGAATATAGCTTGCACTCATATATTTGTCCGAGGTCTGTAAAGAAACATATTCAAGCTCGCTTCTTTTTGAAATAACGTAAGGCTCGTCCTGCGTTCCCTCGCCGTCTTTAATTCCCGTAGATGTTTTCAAATAAATATACACAGGCTCGTCCGGCATTACAAAGCTGTTGTCTTTAATCTCTATTTCATTTTGCGTAACCGTTCCGTATGCACACAAGGAATCCTTACTATAGCCATAAGGAATGTCTGCGTCAACCGATACAACCGAACCGACTTCGGCACTGTCATCGCACTTTACGCTTCCTTTCCCGTCAACAGATGAAGTAATAGAATAGGCATTGCTATATTTTGCGTATATCCTTGTCGATTCATAGGGCATATAGAAAGAATATTCGTAACTATCCTGATAATTTTTCGGTAAATCGCTCTCATCGGCAAGAACTGTTTTAACGCCGTTTTCACGAACATAATAAAGCTGTGTAAGGCGGTAGCCGTTCTTAGGGTTTATCTTAATGTTCACAAGAGTTTTCGGGCTTACCGAAGAGCCAAGCGTTTTTCCGCTGCTATCTGTAAGAGTGGCCTTTACGTTTGGTCCACTTAAGTTACCAATCAAAGTAGGCTTTAAAATTGTTTTTGAATTTTCGTTTGAATTTGCAACCCAAAGCACCGTAAATGTTTCAGCGGAATTATCCTTGTAAATATCCTTGGTGTTGATTTCCTTGAGCTGCTTATCATCATTCGTTGTAGCACTGTATTTTGACGTGTCTATTGCCTTTGACTTTCTTGTTATGTCCTTTGATAAGATGTCCTCATCCGACTTTATATTATCAAATGGGAAATAATCTCCCTTCACAAATTCATTCGTAACATTACCGTTTTCATCGGCAACATTTCCGATTCCGCCCAATTCGGCTATATAATAGAAGGGATTTTCTTTGCCCTGCTCTTTATAAATTTTTGCGAAGAACTTATTTGCGTCGGACATTGACGACGGCATTTTGTATTTTCCGTCACGACTTTTTAACAAAGAATTAAATGCTTCACTATAATAATAGTTGTGTGGGTCAATAAATACGTAATTATCGACTTTTCCAGCATAAATATAATTTTTGATTTTTTCGCTGCCGTTCTGGATAAAGGACATATATCCGTTGTCGTTATTAACAACACGATAAGCGGGAATCTCATTATGATAAGGGTCAACTCCGCCACTTGTAGATACGCCTATCATAGTTGTGTTAAGATCCTCATACTCCATAAGCGAATCCGTACCCGTTTGGTCGCAGTTGTTGTTTATGGCGTTCATAGCCTTTGTGTATCTCTGCTCAAAGGTTTTAAGATCAGCCTCTGCTGCGGTTTTTTGAGCCTTAGTGCTGTCTTCGTTATCCATAACAACATCATAGCTGTAATATGTAAACTCACGGTACAAAACCAAAAGGTTTATAAGTGGCTCAATCGATTTGTTTGCAGCCTCTTTAGTAGCGACAAGCGTTTGATGCTCAAAGGGAACAGTTCCTTTACATCTATCTTTAACCGCCTTTACATATGTAGCATCGTCTGCGTTATGCTCTACCTTCTGATCCGTATCGCCTGTAAGCGACGGCTGATCCGACAAAACCTCGGAAAGTGTGTCTACCAAAGACACCATATCAAGACGCTTGTATTCCTTTTGCATTTGAGCAAGCAAAATGTCAAGCTCGTGCAGCTGCTCGTCGGTCGGATTATCGCCAAGCTTTGAAGCTGCTTCCGCATATTTACAGTAATCCTCCCACAGCGACTGATACTTTGAGCTTATATCCGTAATACGAGTGTATTCGTTTGTAACATTTTGATTATAGATAAGACTTTTTACCTCTCCGAAGCCCTCACTTACGGTTTTCGAAAGATCCTTTAAGTCCTGTTCTATAAGCGTAACTGTTTCGAGAATTTGTTGCGATGTTTCCGCAATTTGTTTAAGTCTCATTGATGTTGGTCCTGCTTTATACTTGTAAACAAGATCCAAAATTTTAGAATCCGTTGAATCGGCAGCTTTTCCGAGAAGCTTCATCGCCTGTCTGGAAAGCACGGTGGTTGCAACCGTTGTAAGCTTAGTAGTGATAAAGCCGCCTGCTGCATTAACAGAAACATTTGCGAAAGACGATGGTATTTATGCAAAACGATGAAATCAGCATAATAAACACAAGCACAAAGCTTACGCCACTCTTTAGTCCTTTTCTGACTGTAGAAACCATAATATTCCGCCTTTTAATTCTAAATTACGACAAATGCGAAATTTAGTATAATTTACAAGTTAATATCAACACATAAAGTAATAAAAATCAACGCTTTTTAGAATTAAACTGTAACAAAATAGGACTTAAACGTACAAAAAGTACGTTTAAGTCCTAAATCTTGATTATTTATATTAAATATCTTGAATGTCTATGGGTGCATTTGCCTCAAGCGACAGTTTAATTCCCTGCCGTTTGTAATTATCAATTATTTCATTTTTCGGGTTACCCAAACTATTGACATTGAGCCTCATTATTTTACGCTTATATCTATTTTGGCGGTTTTGTTCATCTACATTCTCTCCTTTAACTTCCGATTTATCGTTTACTCTAATCCTATATCCTTTTTAATATACTTACCACTTTTTATTCTTAAGTCCGTTATTTTTTCAGCATCTGATGGTATAGCCCAATATGAGCCTATCTTAACTGCTCCAGGAATTCTTCCTTCATTGCAAAGCACCTGAATTCTTCTAATGGATATTTCCCATTTTTCTGCCGTCTGCCTTATTGATAGGTATTTCATACACATACTCCCATAAATGAAACAGTTAATATTCCCTTCATCGTATTCTTCAATTTTTCCAATCTGTTCGTTTAGGAACTCCTTCATTTCTGCCACCCTCTGTTTCAAGCCTTCTCGCTCAGCACTCTTTGTCATTAAATTCTGTTTTTGTTCTCTAAGCCGTCCTTCTGTAGATTTCTCCACATTTTGAGCAATAGCAAATGCTTGATAGTGCATATTTAGAACTGTAGACTATTTTCTTTCTGTCTTTTCCACTATGAAGATTGGCTAGTCTTAATAGTTCTTCCTGAACCTTAGCATATAATTCCCTTGGAATAATTGCCTCATGTAAGCAGGTTTTTCGCAAAAGAAAAGAGGTGTCGCAATTTGCTAACACCTCTGCACCTTTTAACTCAATTTATTTCTTTTTAACTCAACAATGTTAAAAGTAAAGTTTTTGTTTTCATTGAAAATTACAGCCTATAAAGGCTTTTTTGTTCAATGAACTTTTATCCTGCAATTTGTGCAGACCGTCTGCACAATTAGATTGTTGCCTCACTGTGGCAACAATCTAAACAATATATAAATCTTCAATAACAGCCGTAGAGATTTTGGATTCACGGAATCCAAAATCTCTAAGAACACTTTTACTATGTATTATCCTTCAGCCAATAACATTGATACAACATATCTGTCATTTTTATTCCATTGAAAATTTCCGCCCATAAAGGCTTTTTGTTCAATGCAATTTAAATTTGCAATTTGTGCAGACGGTCTGCACAAATTACTTTTTCATATCAATTCTACTTCTAATATCTTCTACGGCAGGTAATGCATTTTTCAAATCTAACGGTAAATCCGTGCATAAGTGATATTCACTGACACCAATCGGTTTTGACATATCTCTCAATGCATACTCTGCAATTGTTCTATTTTCATCTCTGCACAAAATAAGTCCCACTGATGGATTATCCTCTGGAGCTTTCACTAAATCGTCTAAAGCAGATAAATAAAAATTCATCTTTCCTGCCTGTTCTGGCTTAAACTCGCCAGTTTTAAGGTCTATTGCCACATAACATCTAAGCTTTGTGTTATAGAAAAGAAGGTCTATATAAAAATCTTTTCCCCCAACCTCAAGATGATACTGCTGTCCCATAAAGGCAAAACCAGTGCCTAATTCCATCAACAAAGAAGTAACATTTTTTACAAGTTCATTTTCTATATCTGTTTCCAACATTTCTTCCGTATAATCAATGAAATCAAACATATATGGGTCTTTCATTGTGCTTAATACCATATCCTTTTGTTCAGCCGGTAATCGTCTTTCAAAATTTGATATTTTATTAGCAACTGCCTGTCGCTCATATAATTGACTCTTAACTTGGGAAGTCAAATCATCAACCGACCACTTATGTTCTAAAGTTTTTTCCAGATACCATATATATTCTTCTCGATTTAACACTTTACTCATCAATATCTGATGATGACTCCAAGTAATTCTTCCCAATCCGTACTCGTCTACATCATCTTCCGTGAAAATCTGTGCAAATTTCTTCATATACTTTAAATTTCTGACAGAATAACCTTTTGCACTTGGAAATCTCATCTTCATATCCTTAGACAGATTTTCTACAAATTTATTTCCCCACTCAGAATTGCGGATAATAACATTTCCAATAAATATATTTGTTTTCATTATCTCATTATTTACACTGACAGAAGCTCTGCATTTAGCCTGATTGACATAATCATTTATTTCCTCTACTGCCTGCAAATATTGATTTGACGGTGTAAGCATATTGGCTCCTTCCTAATTGTGCAGACCGTCTGCACAATTTAAAAACATATCATTTTCATATTCATAATAATTGATTTTTCACACAAATTCTAAATCATTTACGAATCACTACTCACTCTCCTGCATATCCTCATCGGCTTTTGCAATCATCTGTCTGTACTGTTCTTTCACACTTTCCGGTGCAAGTATCTGTACTTTTCCATTAAAGCCAAATACCCAACCGAAAAAGGTAGGGCTGGCTGATACTTCGGTCTGTACCCTGAAAGAAGTCATATCATACGCAAGGGTTGTCACATCTTCTCCGAAACGGTCAACCATTGTTTTCATCAGACTGTTATCACACCGTAAATCTACAAGGACTTTCTCGCCTGAGAACATAAAGAATACTTCCTTTGTGTAATTCTCAATATCAAAATCATCCGGCATAGGAATAATATCTTTATCCAATATCTCCGGCTTGGAAGCAATACGGTCTACCCTGAAATTGATAACCTTGCTTTTCTTCTCTGAATATCCGAGAACATAATAATAATCCCCACACCAGAGAAGTTTATACGGACTGAGCTTATACACTTCGCCTTTATTCTTCAGAACCTTTTTCTTTAATCCGGTATAATCGTAATACTGGAAAGAAATCTGCTTACCTGCATTGATGGCATCATTTATAGCGTCGATGATATAATATATCTGCTCATTATCCGGCTTAATTCGATTGACCACATAGTTATTACGCTTCAGCTTTGCCACCTGCCCCGGACTGGTCATCGTATGTATCTTCTCAATCAGAGTTTCGCTTTTCTTCTTTGTAATGAACTTCGATGACTCTACTGCATCAATCAGCAGTTTCAATTCCGGCAGTTCAAACTTACGGCTGGCTACAAAGTATTTGCTCTGAGTAGAATGGATAGTAACAATGTCCATTCCAAACTCCTGAAGTGCAGCAATGTCCTTTGTGACCGTCGTTCTATGTGCAGATATTCCGTATTCATCTTTCAATATATTGATTAACTGTGTTGTGGAAAGAGGATTTTCTTCATCGGTTCTTTCCAGTAAAATCTTTTGTAAATATAAAATTCTTGGCTTTGTTTCCATAGCCCGACCTTTCTAAAATACTATTTAATCAAACTGTTTTTCTGCAAGTAATTGATAAAGCAATCAATCATCTTTTTATATCTGTCAATAATATCATTCTCGGTAAAGTCAGCCGATGTAGCCGTCAGGTCAAGAAGTTCAACAACACCTGTTCCCTCTTTTATCTGACCTTTACTGTTTGTAAATCCCTCATAATACTTCTTCTTATCCGTAAAACGATAATCAGAAGCACGAATGTTGATTCTTTTCTCAAGTAATGCTTTATTGCCCAATGACTCTACATTTCGAGCATCTGTTAATGAATTTTCTTTCTCGTTTCTATTCCGAGCATAAATATGTTCAATCTCAAAAGTAGTTTCAAGTGAAAGTAGTGGCTGTTTATCATTCTGATATGCCCACCAAGCTATCATTGCTTTTGTAATTGGACGTGCATTATTGAAGCTGAAATTATCAAACATACTTCTTATAGTATCTGCATCGAACTTATATTTTGAAAATTCAACAGGCTTATCATTTACGATATTTACCATCTCAGCATACACTGGTGTTCTAAGTGCATTTACACCCGGATTTGTAATAGCATACGTCCATATAAATCCAGTTATCTTTTGCAAGAATGTATAGAACTTCTCATCATCAAGCAAACCTTCATCATCTTTATTTTGCATAAAATATACGGATACAAAATATGTCCACATTCCGTTCGGAGCATAGTTCAATACAAAAAATTGCTTCAAAACTCTATTTGAAAATCTTTCGGTATCTTGATTGGAAACATCTTCCCAAAATTCAGCCAATACAATCAATTCCGTTAATGTATTAGTATCTTTCAAAAGGGCATAAGAATTTTTCTCATAAAATTTTCTTAAAGCTTCTGTTGTAGATGATACAATCCCCATTTTTGCACGGACAAAATACATATATCGTGTAAACAATTCGTCCATCGGTGTACCAGAAATCGGATGGAATATTCTCTCACAAAGTTCTTCGAGCTTTTTCCATTGAGCAATAAATTCTTCTTTTTTACCCAATTTAGAAAAATGCTTATAAAACTGTGCCTTAAAAATATCCGCATCAGACAGCGGCTTTCCTCTATCATTAAGCGTTGAAAAAATACGCAACGCTGTATCCTGCGACTCAGCTTCAATCGGAAGGAGAATACAGTTATTCATAATACGGGTAGGTAAATAAGCAAAGTAAGTAGGGTATTTGGACAAAAATTCATCAATATTATTCTGGAAGAATCTGAAGTTGCAAGCGTATTTGCTTTTCATTTCTTTATTGACAATTCCTGTTCTTAATATTTCAAGAAATTCTTCCTTATCATTATCAGTAGCAACCTCAGAGTCTATCTTGAGCTGTGACATATCAGGCTCGCCAAATTCATCAGTTTTCCATAAACACTTTTCAATGTTCTGCTTTGTTGATATAGAAGCCTTGTCCTGCATATGACCGAACTTAGAATAGAACGCTCTTAAAAGCAACATAAGAGTTGTCAATCTCTGCTGTCCATCAATAACCTCTAACTTATCCTCATTTCTAAAAGTTACAATCGGACCGAGGAAATACTCGCTATTACTATCAAATTCTGTCTTTCCTTCATCGGGAATAGCAAATGAAAATATATCGTCCCAAAGCGTTCTGCATTCAGCTTCGCCCCAAGCATAAGGTCTTTGATAATCTGGTATTAAAAAGTCCGATTTTTTACTCTGAAATAAATCTTTTATTGTTTTTTGGTCAACATTTAATTTTGACATAATCCAATTCCTTTCTCTTCTAAGTTCTATCTTCTGAAAATTACTCCTGATACAATCAGTTTTTAATTCGCATATTTCTTGAAGTTCTCTGCCTGCTCAAGAACTTCCTTGTAAACATCATCAATGGTTACTGGCGGAT
>ERZ1106963.111-NODE-111-length-123881-cov-9.135101_pt1 | contig 123881 bp, 105 predicted proteins | sample MGYA00403681_ERZ1106963 | MGnify/ENA primary metagenome ERZ1106963 (study PRJEB35170, sample SAMEA104062407) | human gut metagenome | biome: human gut; feature: human-associated habitat; material: faeces | place: Denmark | collected 2012-05-03 ...
TCTGTGTAATCGGCATAACCTGCAGGCTTTTGGAAATTTCCGAAAACGGCGACCCGATAGTCGGGATTTCAAGTTCGTTTTTAGCCTGTTCGTGCAGGACGGCCTTGGAATTTGGGAACATGTCCAGTTCAATCAGCAGCTGCCCGGTAATGACCGAATTGATGGCCAGTTGGGCACGCAGTCCATCGCGGATAAATTTGTCCAGCCTCTCCTTTTCATCGTGTGTATCCGTAATCAGCGAGCGGCCGTTGTAGATTTTGGCATATACCGGAATCAGGAACTGGAGCGTATGCAGGTTGGCTTGCAGGCGAACCTCTGAAACCTCGCCGATTTTAACCCCTTTAAACAGAACCGGTGCGCCGACGTCAAGCCCTTTGACCGATTCGTCAAAATACATGACAACCGTCGATTCGTCGTCCGAAAATTTCGATTTCAGAAAATAGGCAAACATCAGGAACATGGAAATCAGGCCGATGCTGACAAATAATCCGATTAATTTCATGTTAGGCTGTTTTATCATTATTTTTTCCTCTGGTTAAAAATTCATAAATGTCCGCATTCGGCGGGTTTTGCAAAAGGTCGTTCGGGTTTCCCCTGCCGGTAATGTTTTTGACGCTGCCGTCCAGAAAGATGGAGTTGGTGCCGATGGCAAAAATCGACTGCAGTTCGTGCGTAACGACGACAAACGTTGTGCCGAGATTCTGGTTTAATTCCAGAATCAGGTCGTCCAGCCGTTTGGAACTTATCGGGTCAAGCCCGGCCGACGGCTCGTCGCAATAGACGATTTTCGGGTCAAGCGCCAGCGCACGCGAAAGGGCGGCGCGTTTTTTCATGCCGCCGGAAATCTCCGACGGGTAAAAGTCTTCAAAGCCGTACAGGCCGGTCAGCGCCAGTTTGTAACTGGCCAGCTCTGAAATCTCCTGCGGTGTATACGCCGAATACAGTTCCAGCGCCATCGCGACGTTTTCCTTGAGCGTCATGGAAGAGAACAGCGCGCCGCTCTGATAAAGGACGCCGCAGTTTTTCATAATTTCCGTTTTGCTGCGGCTGTCTGCTCCCGAAAAGTCTTTTCCGTCGATGAGTACTTCGCCTTTGACCGGCGTTACCAGTCCGGTCAGAACCCGCAGCATGCTGCTTTTGCCGCAGCCGCTGGCGCCCATGATGATAAAGATGTCTTTTTCGTTGACGGAAAAATTGATGTCGTCAAACAGGACAAAGTCGCCGTAAGCCACTTTCAGGTCTTTGACGGTAATGATTTCCTTTGTCATATTCCCATCTCCTCCAGAATAACCGTCAAAACACCGGTCGCGACAATCATCCATACCAGCGCCGTTACAACGGCTCCCGTCGTCGCCTTGCCGACGCTGTCGGCATCGCGTCCCGCGTTAAGCCCTTCGTAACAGCCGCACAGCGAAATGATAATACCGTAAACGACACTGTGCATCAGCCCGACCAGAATATTTTTTAAACTCAGTGCCTTAATTGAATAATCGAAATAAGAGGATGAAGACAAGTCCAAAAAACTGACGCCGACAACCGCACCGCCCAGAATGCCGAGCGCATCGGCCAGCAAGGTTAAAAACGGAATGGTAACAACCAGCGACACCAGGCGCGGCGTTACCAGATAGTCGGAAATTTTGATGCCAAGCGTTTTCAGTGCGTCAATTTCTTCGTTAACCTGCATCGTGCCGAGCGTGGCCGCATAGGATGAGCCGGTGCGTCCCGCCATGATGATGCCGACCATAATCGCCGCCATAATGCGCGTCATGCCGAGCGCCACCATGCTGGCAACATAAATACCCGCGCCGAAAGTCCGCAGCTGCAAGGCGCCGACAAAAGCGAGAATCAATCCTACCAGAAAGCTGACCAGCGCAATAATGCCGACGGCTTTGTAGCTGCAGTCGCCGAAAATAAACCAGAAGTCTTTGCGCCGCCAGATAGCGCGCCCCGAAAAAAAGCGCAGCAGCGACAGATTTGTCTCGTGCATAAAGCGCAGGGCGCTTTTTACCTGTTCATATATGATAAAACTTTTTTTGCCAATCCGCTCAAGCAGTCCGCTTTGCGATACGGCATCTTTCGGCGGCCTGTTTTCCACCTTGAGCGCCAGTGTCAGCATATCCCGGATATTTTTCGGCAGGCGGCTTAAATCCAAAGTAAGCCCTGCCGCTTGGATTTGTTTGGCCAGCCCGAACAGTTCCGCTGCCGGCAACGAGGCATAGGGCTGCCCTTCCGGGGTTTCGGCAAAAATCTTTGTCTGGCCGCGTTCTTTCAGCTGTTGCAGACGTGTCGAATCAAGGCCAGATGCGGTATTGTTCTTCAACTTTTCGGAAGAGCCGCTGTCAGGCTCTCCGTAAAGCAAAAGCACAAAATCCCCGTTATTTTCTTTTAGCGTAACTGCCATGTCTTCTTTTCCGTCTATTTTATTCAATCTTTCCGGCTTTTTCCGGTTTTGCCCAAGTTCTTGTTTCTTTTTGTTTTGCCGGATTTAGCCAAGTTCTTGTTCCTTTTTGTTTTTTCGGTTTTGCCCGTTTTTTTCAGTTTTCTGTACCTCAGCGCTCCCAATAAGTCTTTTTTCGGCCTGCAGTAAATTGGCTTCGGCCGTTCTTTCGTTTTCAGGCATTTTTCAAATTCGCCCGGCACACGTCAACAGCTGCCTGATTTGCGGTTTCGTGCGCTTCCTGTTGGGATGCTCCTTTCAGAACGGCCGCAGTAAACGTTCCGGCAAAGGCATTGCCTGCACCAAAAGCGAAAGCCTGCCTGATGCCGCTGTTTTTGACAACGGTAACGTCGTCGCCGTATACGCGGCTTTCCTTGGCCATATCGGTCAAAATCAAATATTTGAGCCCGTAGTCCTCTTTAAGGCGGAGACAGAAATCGTCAGGGCTGCCGCTGATTTTCAGCATCGCTTTGAGCGTTTTCAGCTCGTCGGTATTAAGTTTGAGGATATTGGCTTTCGTCAGCAGTGTTTCAATCGTCTGCTTGTCGTAATATTCCTGCCTGATATTAATGTCAAAGAACTTAAGGGCTTTTTCCGGGGCGCAGTCGATTAAGTCCAAAATCGTATTGCGGGAATAGGTTTTTCGAAGAGCCAGAGTGCCGAAAAAGACGGCATCGGCGTTTTTGATGCAGGTTTCTGCCGCTTCCGTATACGGAATATAGTCCCACGCCGCATTTTCCAGAATATGGGCCGTATCCCCGCCGCTCGGACTCCTGAAGATAAGGACCCGCCCGGTAGGATAGGGGGTAATTGCCAGCACGGGTTTTATTCCGAACTTATTAAGTTCCGCAACCACTTCGCGCCCGAGGTCGTCGGCGCCTATGGCGCTGATAAGGTGTCCGTCCGCACCTGATTTTACGGCATAATGCAGAAAATCTGCCGGTGCGCCGCCGAGCTTTCTGCTGTCGGGCAGGATATCCGATACAATTTCTCCGATGGCTGCCACTTGTGGCTTTTTTGTTTTTCCGGTCATAGCGCCTCTTGTTAAAAAAAATTAAAATTTAGTTAATACGATAATCTTGTTTTTTCATAGAGTCAATGCCGTTCATATTTGTTCAACCGCAAATCAAGGCTTTCTTTCAATAATTGCCTGACATGTGCCGCGTCCAGTTTGCACAGGTCCGTGCCGTGGCTGATGCGGTAGGCGGACTTATAGTTTAAACAGTCTTTGTTGTTGCGCATCTGCCCATAGCTTGAAAGGGTAAACGTAACCTCTCCGGGCTCTTTGCCGTAAAGGGCAATGTTTTTCATGACCGACGGGCGTCGCAGGATTTCCCCGTCGGCGCCGACAATCGCCAGACACGTATGTTCGGGCAGGTAATATTCGCAAAACAGGTTGTTGTTGTCAAACGCAAGGATAGGCTTGTCTTTGGGAACAAAGGCCTTGATGTCATGCGCCAGATTGTAAAAGCCTCGGTCAAAAAATGCCGCCTTGAAATCACCGTAAGTGCCGGCAAAACCAAGCAATGCGATAATAATGAAACCTCTGGGCAAAAAGGAGCTTTTTGCCAGCACCGCCGCACCTGCGGCATACCATATCAATGAAAAAATATACATGTAGCGGGTTGTAACCATCGGACGCACCGTAACGGACAGCAGGATAAGCAGCAGATATGTCGCCAGCACCGTTCCTGCCGCTGTAGTAAGCAATTTGCTGTTTGAATCTGGTTTTGCCATTTTGCCGCCGGCTGTGTCCGTCACACCGCATATGACGATAAAAGTCAGGGATGTTGCGGCAAGGGTTGTGGCAATAAAAAACGGGGATTGCCAGATTTCTGCCGCCGGCGGAGTTGTGAAAAATTGCGCGCTGACTCTGACGAAATCCATTGTAACGTACCAGTTCCGGCTGATTTCCCCGCCGGTAGACAGCGGTACTGCCAGCCATGGTGCAAACAGCAGCGCCGCGGCGCCGGCTGTCGCCAGAAAAGGCTTGAGCTGTTCAAAACGCCGTGCCCGCAGAATGTCTGCCAGCAGAAAAAGATACAGGAACATCAGCCATAAGGCACAGTAATAATGGGAATACAAAGCCAAAACCGTCGCTGCTCCGAGCTTAAAGTAATCGCGCAGCTCCGGCTGTTCCGAGACCCGCAGGCCGTAGACCAGTGCCGCCAGCATCAAAAAAGCGGAAAGCATATAGGTTCGCACCTCAAATGCCAGCCACAGCGATTGAGGCATCAGCAGCATCAGAGCCGTCAGCCATAGAGCCGTCCTGTCGCCGTAGTCTTTTCGTACTTCCGTTACGGCAAAAAGCTGTGCCGCAAGCAGCAGAATATATGAGGCGAAATGGGCTCCCCATATCTCGTATTCGTTCGGGAACAGTGCCAAAATCCCTTTCAGGTAAAGGTAATAGAGTGGCGGCTTGGAATCTTCGGTTAAAAGCAAATGGAACATATCGCCCAAACTGTCTTTGGCCATCAGAACCGAGTATATTTCGTCAGTCCATAAGTTCAGGTTGTTGATAAGCAGGCCGTAAAGTACTGCCGTTATCCCAATGAGCAGGCAGGCTTTTCCGGCGAAACTGTGCCGGATTGTTGCCGAAACGAGTGCAATATATGCGGAAATGTGTGGAAACTTTGTTAAAAAAATACGCATAATCAACTGCTTTCATTGTTAATTTTAAGCCGAGTATAAAACATTTCCCGCCTTGAAGTCAATCGCTGCTCCATACCTGTAAACAGCTATTCTCCACACTCGGGAAAATCGTAAAGCCCCCGTTTATTGCATGACGGTAAGGAAATCTTCTCTCTGATTATAAAAGAATCCCCTCTCAGATTATAAAAAAAACGCCGCCCATATGCCGGTACGGCGCTTTTCCCTCCCTGAATATTCAGGAAACTCTGGGTTGGCAAATCTGTTTTTTCCGTTTCAGACCGTTTCGGTTAAAGCCAAATTCGAAAAAAGCCGGTTATTTTTTCCCGTTTTCTTTTTCAAAATAGCTGATAAGCCATTCATAAAACGGGTTGGCAAACTCTTCGTTCAGTGCCCGCGCCTTTTCAAGGCTGAGCTCTTTTTTGGCAAACGCCGCCTCGGTCAAAATCGTGCAGGCATCTTCCCTAATATCGGCCGAACCTCCGGAAATCAGCCATTCCTCGGTTGCTTCGCCTCGCTCGTCCAAAATCTTAACCGCGCCCATGTCCAGAGCCATCAAAGTCGGTGCCCGCCCTTGGATAACCGTAAGCGGCATATCATCTGCCGGCAACACAACCCGATAAACTTTTTGGCTGAGCACAAGCTTTTCCGGCATATAGATTTTTAAGTCGATATTTGCTGTCATGGCTTATGCTGCGCCTTTCATCTGTTCGGCCTTTTCCAGCACTTCTTCTATCGTTCCGACCATATAAAAAGCCTGTTCGGGAATATCGTCGTACTTGCCTTCCAAAATGCCCTTAAAGCCTTTAACGGTATCTTCCAGATTGACAAAGCGGCCTTTCTTCCCGGTAAAGACCTCGGCGACATGGAACGGCTGCGACAGAAACTTCTGAATTTTCCGGGCTCGCGAAACTACCATCCGGTCGTCATCGGATAACTCGTCCATGCCCAGGATGGCGATAATGTCTTGCAGGGAACTGTATTTCTGCAAAATCTCCTGTACGCCGCGTGCTACATTGTAATGCTCTTCGCCCACAATGTCGGGATTCAAAATCCGGCTGGTCGAATCAAGCGGGTCAACCGCCGGATAAATGCCGAGTTCGGAAATTTTTCGTGACAGAACCGTCGTCGCGTCCAAATGAGCGAAAGTCGTAGCCGGCGCCGGGTCGGTCAAGTCGTCGGCCGGGACGTAAACTGCCTGTACCGAAGTAATGGAACCGTTTTTCGTTGAGGTAATGCGTTCCTGCATGGAACCCATATCCGTACCGAGTGTCGGCTGGTAGCCCACGGCAGACGGAATACGCCCCAGCAGCGCCGAAACTTCTGACCCCGCCTGTGTGAAACGGAAGATGTTGTCAACGAAGAACAACACGTCCTGATGTTCCACATCGCGGAAATACTCCGCCTCGGTCAGCCCGGTCAAAGCCACGCGGGCACGTGCTCCGGGCGGTTCGTTCATCTGTCCGTAGACCAGAACAGTTTTTGACTTGTCGCCTTCAAGGTCGATAACGCCGGATTCTATCATTTCATGGTACAAATCGTTGCCTTCGCGCGTCCGCTCGCCGACGCCCGCGAAAACCGAATAGCCGCCGTGCCCTTTGGCGATGTTGTTAATCAGTTCCATAATCAACACCGTCTTGCCGACGCCTGCGCCGCCGAACAAACCGATTTTTCCGCCTTTGGAATACGGTTCAAGCAGGTCGATTACCTTAATGCCGGTAACAAAAATTTCCGGGTCTGTCGACTGATCGATAAATTCCGGCGCCTCGCGGTGAATCGGCATATACTCCTTGGTGTTGATTTTGCCGCGCCCGTCAACTTCGTTGCCGACAACATTGATAATGCGTCCCAAAAGTTCCGGCCCGACCGGAACCGTAATCGGCTTTCCCGTATTGTAAACTTTAATGCCGCGGCTCATGCCGTCCGTGGTATCCATCGCAATCGTGCGGACGATATTTTCGCCGAGGTGCTGCTCTACTTCCAACACCAGGCGCCGCCCGCCGACTTCGCATTCCAGCGCGCTTAAGATTGGCGGCAGAACCTTGACGTTTTGAAATTTGACGTCAACAACCGCCCCCATAACCTGATAAATTTCGCCGAGTTTGTCCGAACCCTCCTGTTCCTTTATCTTTTGGCGCAGCTCGGCCAGACGCAAATCCGCCTCTTTTTTGAGGTCTTGCATTTCCGCTTTTTCTTCAGCTTCTTTTTTCTTTCTTGCCACCATCTCTTTTTTTACTCCTAATGTTTCTCCGCATAAAAGCGCCTTGTTCGCTGTTACATCGCCTCTGCCCGGCGACATTCCTCTGTCATATCGTCTCTGCCCGGCGACATTCCTCTGTCATATCGTCTCTGCTCGGGCGATATTCCCCTGTTACATCGCTTCTGCTCCGGCGACGATTTCCGTAAGTTCGGTCGTAATCGCGGATTGCCGCAGACTGTTGTACTTAAAGGTCAGCGAGCTTATCATATCGCGGGCGTTGCGGTTGGCATTGTCCATTGAACTCATGCGCGCCGCATGTTCGGAAGCCTGCGAATTGATGAGGATTTCAAACATGGCCGTCCGCATATAAACGCGCGAAAGCTTTTGCAACAGTCCGAGCTTGTCCGGAAGATAGCCGTAAAAAGCATCGCCGACCCGATTCAGGCTTTCGTCTTCCGGTGCCGTAGCAATGTCAAACGGAATCACCTGTTTGGAAACCAGCGTCCGCGACAGTCCGGATAAAAAGTCGCTGTATACGATTTCGCAGATATCTGCGCCGTATTGCTCTTTCTTATTCCAGACATCATGCAAAAAACTCATCGCCTCTTCGTAGGTTAAGTGTTTTTTGATAACATTCGGATAGCTGCCTTCGATTTCGGTAACGCCGAGCCTTTTTAAGCCGGACAGCCCTTTTTTGCCGTAACAGAAGACCACCGTCCGTTTGCCCTCTTTGTGCAGTTCGTCAATGCGCCGCTTGGCTTCTTTGGCAATCTGCGAATTGTAGCTGCCGCACAAGCCCCGGTCGGATGCCAGAACAAATAAGGCATAGACTTTCGGATTCTTTGGCTGCACGAGCATTTTCGGCAGCATATACGAAACGCCTTTTTCAGCAGCCTCCTGCTTGAGCGAAACCAAAACGTTTTTGATATTGCCAATCATCATCTTTTGGAACAATTCGCTTTTTTCCAAAGTCAGCTGGGCGCGGCGGAATTTGGACGCCGCGACCATCTTCATTGCCGAAGTGATTTTCTGTGTCGACTTAATGCTTTCAATCCGGGTTCGGAGTTCTTTTAAGCCTGCCATAATCTGCCCTCTTCGCTATGCACTGTTTCCATTATGCTGCTTTCTCCACCGCTTTCTTTTTAAAAGCGTCAAGGCATTGCTGCATATAAGTGCCGAGTTCTTTTTCCAGCTCTTCGGAAATAGCCTTCTTGTCGCGGATTTCTTTCATAATGCTGTTTTTCTCGCGCTTAATGCTCTCCAGCAGAAACTTTTCAAAATCCTTAACCTGGCTGACTTCCAGCCCGTCCAAAAAGCCTTTGGCACCTGCAAACAGGGAAACGACCTCGTCTTCCAGCGCCAGCGGATGGTAAACCGGCTGTTTCAGCAGTTCGGTCAGGCGGACGCCGCGTTCCAGTAGCTTTTTCGTCGCTGCGTCCAAGTCGGATGAAAACTGCGAGAAAGCTGCCATTTCACGGTATTGCGCCAAATCCAGTTTCATCGTGCCGGCCACCTGTTTCATTGCTTTAACCTGTGCGGCGGAGCCGACGCGGCTGACGGAAATGCCGACATTGACTGCCGGCCGGACGCCTTGGTAAAACAGTGATGTTTCCAAGAATATCTGCCCGTCGGTAATGGAAATGACGTTCGTCGGAATATAGGCTGAAACGTCTCCGGCCTGCGTTTCAATCACCGGCAGCGCCGTCAGCGAACCGCTTCCGCGTTCCTCATCAAGTTTTGCCGCCCGTTCCAATAGTCTTGAATGCAGATAGAAAACATCGCCCGGATAGGCTTCGCGCCCCGGCGGACGGCGCAACAGCAGCGACATCTGGCGGTATGCCGTCGCCTGCTTGGACAGGTCGTCGTAGAAAATGACGGCGTGCATGCCGCGGTCACGGAAATATTCGCCCATTGCGCAGCCTGCGTAGGGGGCGATAAACTGCAGCGGCGCCGCATCGGAAGCCGTTGCCGCCACGACGATTGTATAATCCAGAGCACCGTAGTCTTTTAAGGTTTTGACCACCTGCGCCACCGTCGAGCGCTTTTGCCCGATGGCAACGTAAATGCAGAACAGCTTGTCCTTGTCGTTCTTGGCTGCGTCATTGACGGCTTTCTGGTTGATAATCGTATCAACAATTATCGACGTTTTTCCCGTTTGGCGGTCGCCGATGATAAGTTCGCGTTGCCCGCGCCCGATAGGAATAAGCGAGTCGATGATTTTTAAGCCCGTCTGTACCGGCTCGTGTACGCTGCGGCGCTCAATAATGCCCGGCGCCCGCGTTTCAACGTTGGCAAATTCTTTGGCCTTGACGGCACCGAGTCCGTCAATCGGCTGCCCCAGCGCATCCACGACGCGTCCCAGCAGCTCTTTTCCGACCGGAACGCTGACGATTTTGTTTGTGCGCTTGACCGTATCGCCTTCCTTAATCTCTGCATCTGAACCGAAAATAACCACGCCGACGCTGTCTTCGCCGAGGTTCAGCGCCATACCCCTGACGCCGGACGAAAACTCGACCATCTCGTTGTATTCGACGCCGGTCAGCCCGTAAACCGTGGCAATGCCGTCGCCGACCGAAAGCACGCGCCCGACTTCTTCCATATCCGGGTTAAAATTGTACTGTTCGATTTTCTCTTTCAGAATTGCGGAAATTTCCTCTGCTTTGACCGCCATGTTATTTTCCTTTCTTCACCCTGTCTGTTACGTTCGTCCTGCCTGTTTCTCTTGCCCTGCGCGTCTTGTTTGTCGCGCCCGCCCGGCAAGCTTTGTTTGCTTTGTCTGTGGCATTCGTCCTTTGCACTGCGTCTGCCGTATATGTTGCAAAAATCATTTCTCTCAGCCTCCGTCTTATTGCGAGCCGCTTTTAATCAACTGCCCGATGCGCCCGAGTTTGCTTTCCAGCGTGTCGTCAATCAAAAAGGATTTGAAACGAACCCGCAGTCCGCCCAAAACCTCCGGCTTAACCGTATATTCCAGCAAAATAGGCGCTTTCAGTTTTGTTTCCAGCACGCTGCGCAGCTTTTTGTCCTGTGCCGCCGTCAGTTCGACTGCCGTTTCCACCCGGACTTCGACAATCCCTTTGTCCTGATAGTAAAGTTTGATAAACTCATCCAAAATCAGGCCCGTCGCCTTTAATTTGCCGTTTTCGGCGATAAGAGCGAGGGTTTCGGCCGTAATTGAAGATAGGTTTGTCTTTTTTGCCAGATTCTCAATAATCTTGCGCTGGATTTTGCGGTCATCGCCCGGCGCAGCCAGAAGATTCCACAAGGCAGAGTCCTGATTGTAGGCCGCTTTTAACAGTTTGGCTTCTTCAAACGCTTTGTCTTCAATCTTTTTGTCCTTTGCCGCATCAAGCCAGGCTCTGGCATAAACTGACGCCGTTTTGAACTTCGAAATTTTCTGCATTTGCGTTTCTGTCCCTGATACAATCCTTTCCGCCTGCGTTCGGCAAACGCCTCAGCGCGGCAAAATTAAACCACTAAAAACATAACTACAGCAAAATTACTTATTTTGAATTAAAATTTCCACACTTAAACAAACTTTATGCCATAAAATTTATGAAAAAAGGTATGGATAATAAAAAAAGCCTCTTCCCGGAGGGAAAAAGCCTTTCATTAATTTACCTGCGCTGGGGCATAAACATTCCGACTGCAAACAGAAACCACCAGTCAAGGGTATGTCCGTTGACTGTGCCGATATACGAATTGCCCAGATTGTCATAAAGCCCATCTTCCGCGATAAACCAGCCGTTTTTTAACATTTTGACCGCCGTATCGTTGGTAAACAGGAGTCTCTTGCCGTCTGCGCCATATATGCCGGCCTTGGCACCGTCTTCCGCATACCGCACGGACATAAAGTAACAGCCGTTGGCAAAAACGCCGGCTGCCTTAAGCCTGCTGCCGAGGCACTCGCCGTTTGCCTTAAAAAGGGAAACGCCTTCACTGTCGTCAATCTTATACCATCCGTTCCAATACAGTTCGGAACCTGCGGAAAAAGCCGCCGTCTGAATGCCGTCCGCCGTAAAAACCGCTTTTTCGCCGTTTTCTTTGACCAGCATAAACTTGCCGTCTGCCGCCTCGAATATGCGTTTGATGCCGCCGACAAGAATAGGCTGTGCATTGTTTTTGTACAAATAAGCCATATTGTTTCTGAGAAGAACCGCGCTCCAGCCGTTTTTGAGCTTTTGATGCCTTTTAATCAGCCTGCCGTAAATCATGCGAACGTCTGCGGGAATGTCTTTGCCCCCGGAAAATAATAATTTAAAGTCCATAATGCTGTTTGTTAAAGTTATAATAATTTTTATCTGTATTAAAATTTATGTTTTTAGAAGCGGATTGTCAAACGGAAATTTATATCGGCAAAAGAAATTTTTGCCTCCCGCCGTAGCTTTGTCAGCCTCAGTTCCCTTAAAAATCGGCCGCCGCACGCCACAATCGACAGTCCTCTGTCTCCGTGCGCCACAATGGGCTGTTTCCTGCTACAACTTGCTGCGGCCGGCTTTCCTCCGCTGCGCCGTTTTCATATTCATATATCCGTGTTTTTGATATAGTTTTTTACATAAAGGAATATGGGTTAATGTCCACGTCTACGCGGACGTTGCTTTTGATCTTGACCATGTTGAGCCATTTTTTCAGAACTTCCTGAATGTTAACGTTTTTTGCCGTCTTGAGCAGCAGGCGGTAGCGGTATCTGCCGCGCAGCAGATTCATCGGCGCCGGCGCCGGGCCGAGCGTTTCTATCAGTTCCGTATTCGGCGCGCATTTGCCGAGATAATATGCCGCTGCTTCCGCCGCCTGCTGGTTTGCCGACGAGATAATCAGTGCCGCCAGTTTGCCGTAAGGGGGCATATGCAGCAGCCGCCGCGAACTTTTTTCAATCTCGATAAAAGCTTCCCGGTTATGCTCGATCACCGCCTGCAATACCGGATGGTCGGGATAGAGCGTCTGCAGATAGACCACGCCTTTTTTCTCGCCGCGTCCCGCACGCCCGGAAACTTGCGCCAGCAGTTGGAACGTCTGTTCGCTTGCCCTGAGGTCGGTTCCCATCAGCCCGAGGTCGGCATCGACCACGCCCACCAGCGTCAAATCGGGAAAGTTATGTCCCTTGGCCAGAATCTGCGTACCGATGAGAATGTCAATTTCCTTGTTTGCCGTCCGGTGGATAACGTCCGAAATCTGCTTGTAGTTGGTGGTAATGTCGCTGGAAAGGATGGCAGTGCGCGCTTCGGGAAAACGGTTGCGCACTTCTTCGGCGATTCGCTCCACGCCCGGGCCGCATGCGGTTAATCCGTCTTCCGAACCGCATTCGGGGCAGCGTTTCGGCGTAAACATCTTAAATCCGCAATGGTGGCAGATTAATTCGCCGGTAATGCGATGTTCGGCAAGCCACGCCGTGCAGTGCGGACATTGGATTCGGTGTCCGCAGTCCCGGCAGATGAGCAGCGGAGCATAACCGCGCCGGTTCAGAAACAGCATGGACTGTTCGCCGCGCTTGAGATTTGCGGCAAGCTCGTCAACGAGTGTCGGCGCCAGAAACGACACGCCCCACGGGCCTTTCTGCGGTTTGTCTTTTTTAAGGTCAAGGATTTTAATTTCCGGCAGCACTGCCTTGGCAAAGCGCTTGGTCAGTTTCACGCAGTCGTATTTGCCTTCTTCAACGTTGACGATGGTTTCCAAATCGGGAGTAGCCGTGGACAGGATAACCGGAATTTTCTCCAGATGTGCGCGCAGTACCGCCATGTCCCGCCCTTGATAGGTAACGAGGCTTTCCTGCTTGAACGAATGGTCGTGGCTCTCATCAACGACAATAATCCCTAAGTCCGCAAACGGCAGAAACAGCGCCGACCGTGCTCCGACCACGACTTTCGCCTTGTTGAGCGCTACCGCTTTCCAGGTTTTTGCCTTGTCTTTGACGCCGACTTCCGAGTGCCAGATAAACGGCGTAACCCCGAACCGCAGTTCAAACCGCCGCAGCCATTGCGACGTCAGGGAAATTTCCGGCACCAGCACCAGAACCTGCTTGTTTTGTGCCAGCGCTTCGGCAACGGCCTCAAAATAAACCTCGGTCTTGCCCGAACCGGTAACGCCGTCCAGGAGGGTCGCCGAAAAGCCGCTGCCGACCTTGCGTACGAGAATGTCCGCCGCCGCCTGCTGTTCCTCCGTCAGCGCTGCCGTTTTGTTCAGGTTGACTTTTTGTTCTTCGGCTTCTTCGTTGATAAGTACGTCTTTTTTATAAAGAAATCCGCTTTTAATCATCGCGGTGATAATGCCGCTGCTGGCGCCGGTTGCGCTGATGATTTCTTCTTTTTCCGCTTCGAGCCCGCCGTCCAGAAAGTCAAACACCGCCTTGCGCGCTTCCGTAATGCGGATGCCGTCCAGATTTTCGTTTTTTATTTTCAGGCCGTAAAGCGTAACTTTCTGCTTGGGCAGCTGGTTGCTTTTCATGCCCAGTACCATTTTCAGCACCATTCCCAGCGGAGCCAGGTTGTATTCTGCAGTTTTGCGGATAAAGGCCGTCATCTCCGCCGTCAGGCGCGGCAGCTGCACCACAGATTTGATTTGTTTTATCTTTTTCGGGTCAATGTTTGCGCTCTGTCCTTTTTTCCAGACGACGCCGACCAATTCCTCCCGGCCGAAAGGAACTTCGACCAGCTGTCCTAGAACAAGCTCCTCTTCCGCCGTATAATCAAAAACGTCGTCAAAGGGCAGGGGAAGGAGAACGCCGTAAACCGCCATTGCCGGCTATGCCCCGATAACCAGCGTCTGCCCGTTCAGCCTGACGGCAACGCCGCTGTCGCCGAGATAGGCCAGCAGGTAGTAAAGCGGTGCGTAGGAAGATATGTTTTCCTCCGCTTCTCCGCCGTCCAGAACGCGGGCAATGTTTGCAAGTTTTGCCTTGTTGAGCGGCGCGTCGGATTCTGCCGTAACCAGCAGCGCGTTGTCCGTTTGTTTGACGGCAATCTTTCCGCCTTTGACAATCGTGTCCGCCATCATCATTACCGCCGGCATAACCAGCTTGTAGATTTTCGGCGTGCCGATTTCCAGCGCCAAAGTCGTCGGCAGATTCGGATTGCCGAGCGTCAGGAGATAATCCTGCATCACCGTCGCCAGCTCTTCCGTGGTTTTGACCGCTGCGTTGGACATACCGAAACATAAGCGGAAAAATTTAAGCCGCCGGCTCAATACCTTGGAGCTGAAATTTAAGATATTGCCTATATCTTCCCTGTCGTCCTCGTCCCCCTCGTTCAACAGTTCCACGGCGTTGGCGACTGCCCCGATATTGCCGATAAGGTCGTGCGACAGCCTCGTCGCCACAATTTCGCTGATATAGATGTTGGTGTTCATTTTGTTTTTCTGTCCTTTGTCTGTCTTTCCTGTTCCGTATGTAAGTGTCTTATGCCCATTTGTTCCGTTTCAGCCGGAACATCCGCCTTTCCGGCAGGCTTCGTGCATGGCTCATTCTTCTCTGTTTCTCCTTTTCGGCCGGAACATATCCGGCTAAAACGTATAATACTGCGTGTTGGCAAAACGCGTATCTTCGTTAATCATCCTCGCTGTGTCAAGGTCTTTCAACAGCGGGTCGGTCAGTTCCAGCTTGCCCGTTCCCGCTTTAAGATACGGCTTTTTGCCGCCAAGCCCCCACTTGACTTCGGTCGTATTGTCCGGTTTGCCGTATTTAAGGTCGATTCGCCGCCAGAAGTCAAACACCTTGATGTTGTTCAGGTAAACGTTTTTGGATGCCTTGCTGTCGGAAAAGGGAACGCTGCTTTTGTAAAAAATCCGGTGCGCCAGATTGTCGGTAAACGTAGAGGTAAAGTAAACTTCTATACTTTCTTTGGTAATGTAACGGTTGTAAACCTGATGTTCCACGAATTGAAAGCCGTTTTCCTTGGCAACCATCGTTGCGCAGGCGTTAAGGCGCTCAAAGCCGATAACGCCGTGTTGGCGGCAGAGTTCTTCGCTGCGCCATTTGATAAAGTTCGGCACTTCCAGCGTTTCCAAAATCTTTTTATATCCTTGCTGCTTCATTGTTTCTTCTACTTCTTTAGGTGTCATGCGCAGCTTAAGGCCGGAAATGTCAAAATTGGCGGCGTTGGATTTGCGGTTTAACAAAACCCGTTCAATCCTTTTTTCCTCAGCCGCCTGCGCTTTCTCGTCCGGCGATTTGAAAATCTCGCTGGTGCCTTTGCTGATGAGGCTTTTCAGCCAGCTTTCCGATTCGCCGTCATCGGAGGATTTGCCTTTGCCGGAATCTCTGATGCCGCCTGCTGTATTTCTGCCGTTATCCGGTACTGCTTTTCCCGTTTTTTTGTTGTTTTTTGACAGGTTGTCAGTCAGCGATTCGCTGATGTCAATATCGGCTGCCGCCGTTTTCGCGTCCGGGTTTCCCCGATTGGCTTTTTGGGTTCCCTCCGCTTTTTTTTCAAACAGCAGCAAGTCCATTTCCGACTGCGCAGAAACGCCCGCCGTTCCCGCAACAAGTCCGGCAGTCAAAAGCGCTAAAAATGTCAAATATCTGTTTTTAAACATTTTCATTTATCCGTTTCTGCCATTATATCAGGGCTTTTTTAAAAATCACCTAATTTTTGGTATTTACAAACCGGAGAACAGTATTTATAACTTATCTGTAACTCGTTTATAACTTGTTGCGGTAATATTTCAAAACTCAAGGGAAAATATGTCGTTAAGTGCAAATGTGATAGGAGCCGGCCTTGCCGGAGCCGAGGCGGCGTGGCAGCTGGCTTTGCGCGGGGTTGCCGTCCGGCTGTATGAGATGAAGCCCGAAAAGCGTTCGCCGGCGCATAAGGCAGGCGGTTTTGCCGAATTGGTCTGCTCCAATTCGCTGCGTTCCGATGACAGCACATACAATGCCGTCGGGCTTTTGCATCAGGAAATGCGCCTTGCCGGTTCGCTGGTCATGGAAAGCGCCGACAAAAACCGGGTTCCCGCCGGCGGCGCGCTTGCCGTAGACCGCGAAGGCTTTTCCGCATATATCACGGCGCGGATTAGGGAACACCCGCTGATAACCGTCGTGTCAAAAGAGATAACAGAGCTGCCGTCGGAAAGCGAGGGGCTGAGCATAGTCGCTACCGGGCCGCTGACGTCCGCGGCGCTGGCGGAGAGTATATCCGCGGCGGTAGGCGGCGAAAAGCTCTCTTTTTATGACGCGATAGCGCCGGTCATATATAAGGACAGTATAAATTTTGACATCGCCTGGTACCAGTCCCGCTACGATAAAGGTGATAAATATGATTATATCAACTGCCCGCTCAGCCGGGAACAGTACTACGAATTTGTCAATGCCCTGCTGGAAGGGGAAAAGGCCGGGTTCCACGATTTTGAGAAGCCGAATTATTTCGACGGCTGTCTGCCGGTGGAGATAATGGCCGAACGCGGGGCGGATACGCTGATGTACGGTCCGATGAAACCGGTCGGGCTGACCGACCCGCACCGTGGGGAACGCCCTTATGCGGTAGTACAGCTGCGGCAGGATAACAAAGAAGACACCCTGCGCAATATGGTCGGTTTCCAGACCAAGCTGAAACATTCCGAGCAGACCCGTATTTTCCGCACCATTCCGGGGCTGGAAAACGCCGTTTTCGCCCGTCTCGGCGGTATTCATAAAAATACTTTCATCAAGTCGCCCGTTCTGCTGGATGCCTTTCTGCGGCTGAAGTCCCGCCCGCATCTGATGTTCGCCGGACAGATTACCGGCTGCGAGGGGTATGTCGAAAGTGCATCCGTCGGGTGGCTGGCCGGTTATTTTGCCGCCGAACTGCTGCACGGGAGAACGCCGCAGCTGCCGCCGCGTGAAACCGCATTCGGCTGCCAGCTGGCGCATCTGACTGATGCAACGGACATAGAGCATTATCAGCCGATGAACATTAATTTCGGTCTGTTTCCCGAACTGCCGAAAGTCATGACCGCCAAAGGGAAACTTCGCCCGCTCAAAGGGACAGAGAAGAAGGCGGCGCTGACTTCCCGAGCCCTGGCTGCGGCGGAAGTCTGGCTGCACGGTATTTCCGCAGGGGAGGCGTAATGTCTTCGGGTAAAAATTTTTCCTCAGAAGCCAAAGCTCTTTTCGAACTGCCGTTTTCCACCGCAGCGGCGATTCCTTTGCCGCCGCCGTCTTTGTATCTGCAACTGGTGCCGGCAAAAGACCGGGAATTGTTCCGGGCGTATATTTTTTATCTTTTTCTGCTGCTGCAGCGGGGAATGCACCGAAGAGGTCTGCATCCGAAAAGCTTTAATCTCCTGTATCGTGCCGTCAGCCGTACCTGGCCCGGACGGACGCTGCTGGGATTTTTGCAAAAGGAATTTATCACCCGCAATCTTTCCCTGTCGCTGCTGCTGGAACCGCTGGACGGTTTTGAATGGCTGTCTAAAAACCGTTATCCGCTGGAATTTTCCGCCGCGTCGCCGATTTGGCTTCAGGTGATTTCGCCGTTTTCCCGCCTTGTCGCCGTGCTTAATAATCAGACGCCGCCGTTCTATCAGCCTTTTGCCGCCTTGGCTTTTGTTTATGCTGCCGTATATGTATTGGCTGTTCCGTCTGCTGCCGTGGCACTGGAGGGGGCAAGGGTATCGGTTGATGCGGCTTGTTTGCGCCGCAGCTTGCCGTTGCAGCAAAAGGAAATGTTGCAGCTTTTTGCCGCTGCGTCGGGATTTCTTTTTCGGTTGAAAACAGGATTTTTTGTCGGTCTGTCCCGCCGCCTGATACGGCTTTTGCCCGATGTCTCCGCTTCCGCAGCAGCTGTTGCTGGTTCTTCGTTCGCAACCGGTTCTTCCGTTTCCGCCGCAGCAACCGTCGGTTCTTCGTCCGCAGTCTGCTCTCCGGCCTCCGCTGCAGCCGGTTCTCAGGGCACAGCTGGTTCTTCCGCATCCGCCTTATGCCGGAAAATAAATTTTTTTATTTATGTTAACGCATTTTTATATGGTTTGTGGCATACTCTGATAACAAGAAACAAAACCCGCGATTTGCATCAGCTCTGAACTGCGGGGAATATGGTTATGAAATAAGGAAAAGCAATGAGTTCAATTGGTCGCATCGTCAGAAAAAATCATTCTGCCCTCTTTTGGTGCACGAGGCATTATCCCAAAGCCAAGCGCGAAGCCGTATACACGCTGTATGCGCTGGTCAAGCATTTTGACGATTTGAGTTCCAGCTCTCTGCCTGAAAAGGATAAGGCTGATATTTTGGCGGCATGGCAGCGGGAAATTGCCAACATCTATGACCGGAAAGTTCCCGAAACCGACATCGGCCGCCGCATATATAAGAACTGTATGCGTTTTAAGCTGCCGCGCGCGTGTATGGAAACGATGCTGTCGGGCTTTGCCATGGACTGTCCGAAACCGCTGTTCCGCCCGTCGCTGCATGAGTTTGAGGAATACTGCCGCGGCGTGTCGGAAACGCCGAGTTACCTGATTTTGAAAGTAATCGCCGAATTTGACGAGGAAACGACTGCCGAACTGGGGCGGCTTATCGGGCGCGCGGTAGAGATAACCAATATTCTCAAAAATATAAAAGAAGACATTCTGGGCGGCCACGTCTATATTCCCGAAGAGTTTTTGGCCGCGGCGGAAATAGAGCAGGGGCTGGCAGCCAAAGACATCCTGACTCATAAAAATCTTTATGTCGCCCGCCGGAAATTTGCCGAAACCGCCCGCAGTTCCTTTGCGGAGGCTTATCGGTTGCTGGAAGAAAACCACAACCGCAATTCCAAGCCGGTCGTTTATATGCTGAATTTGTATCATGCTTATTTTGAGCTGATGGACAAGCGCGGATGGGAAATTATTTCTCCAAAGCCGGAATTAAAATTCAAAGACCGCTGCCGTCTGGTTATGAAAGCGCTGTTAAACCGCGGCGGGTGTTAACGAACGGAATTGTCAGCAGCTCTTCCCATACTGTGGCCTGCTGGTTTGCTCCGCTCCGCTACACATATCTATTCCGGCAAATCCAGAATTGCCCGATTGCCATTTATCCGTTGATAAATCGTTAAAACCTTTTGCCAGCCTGTTAAAAGAAGCTACACTGCACTCATAATGAAATCGGTGTCAGAGGACTTTAGTATGAAAAAAAATCTTTGTTTGGCGGTGTGGGGAGCCGCTCTATGCGCAACTTTTCCCGCTGCTGCGGAGACTGCTTTGCCGGCAGCGGCCGAAGTTTCGGAGAACGCGTCATCTCCGGCTGAAACCGTTGCAGATGCAGCATCGCTGACCGCCAACATCAAACGCATCGCGGTTGAATATCTTGAGCATAGCGTTACCAACAAGGATGATCCGAATTACCCCGATTCGTATAATGCCGATGAGCAGCATAACATCAGCGGCCTTTTTGACGGCAATCTGACCTATGACCGCAGCACGATGGTTTGGGTTAACGGCTTGTATGCGATATATGGCAAATCCAAGACGACCGAGAACGGCGTAACGACCGAAAATGAGAACGATGACGAAATTTTGCTCTATACCGATTATACGCACAAAATCTGGCATTTGGAACAGGGGATAGTCGGCCCGTTTGCCTATCTCGGGTATGAAACGGAATTTACGGATTTTAATCTGGACGGGACGGATTACCGCACTAAAATTCTCCGTGCCAAAACCGGTTTGAAACTTTACGACAGCGAGAATTTCAAACAGCTTTATATTGCCTTGGTGGAAGAAGACGATATGACTTATAAAAATGATAATATGAAAACCGGTGCCGAAATCGGGTATGAATTCCATTATCCGCTGAATCCGAACACCACGTTCGTTTCCGAGGGGTATTACCGTCATTTTTTCAGCTACAGCCAAAAAGAAGCGACGGATTTCAAATACAAACTGTCGACAAACAACCGTATAGAAACCAAGCTTGTCGGGGATTTGTACCTCGCGCCGTTTTACAATTATGAGCTTGCCGAAACCCGTGGCGCGTCGCGTTCCCGGGCACAGAGCACATTCGGACTGTCGCTGAGTTATAATAAGAGTTTTGACCTGTTTTAAGGTCGTGGAGGAGAATTGCAGAGTAATGACAGATAAGGAGGCATTATGAATTTCAAATATTATATTCCGACCAAAATCCTTTTCGGCCGCGGACAGCTGGCTAATCTGCATAAGGAAAAGCTCCCCGGCACGCGGGCGCTGATTGTAACCACAGGCGGCCGTTCCGTCGTCGATAACGGCTATCTGGCCCGGACAGAGGAAGAGCTGAAGGCCGCGGGATGTACTTTCGTGCTGTTCAATAAAATAACCGCCAATCCCGACCGCAGCGAAGTTATGGACGGTGCGGCGCTGGCAAAAGCCGAAAACTGCGACTTTATTGTCGGTTTGGGCGGCGGTTCGCCGATTGACGCAGCCAAGGCGATTGCTGTTATGGCGACAAATCCAGGCGATTACTGGGATTATATGGTTCGCGGAACCGGCGGCGGACGCCCGGTGTCTGTAACGCCTCTGCCCGTTGTTGCCATAACGACAACCGCCGGAACCGGAACGGAAGCTGACCCGTGGACGGTTATCAGCAATGCTGCGACCGGCGAAAAATTTGGTTTCGGCATTGACGGCACATTTCCCGTTTTGGCGGTGGTTGACCCCGAGCTGATGTTGACCGTTCCGCGAGACTATACTGTTTTTCAGGGGTTTGACGCGCTGTTTCACAGTCTTGAAGGCTATCTTGCCAATATAGCCACGCCCATAAGCGACATTTTTGCTCTCAAGGCCGTAAGCCTGATTGCCGAAAATCTGCCGGCAGCCGTTTTTGACGGCGGAGATATTGCCGCACGGGAAAATATGGCGCTGGCGAATACACTGTCTGGTATGGTCGAAAGCACATCCGGCTGTATCTCGGAACATGCGCTGGAACATATCTTAAGCGGCGTTTATAAAAACCTGCCGCATGGTGCCGGCTTGATTATGCTGAGTGTTGCTTACTTTTCTAAAATTGCCGAAAAACACACTTCTGACGACCGTCTTGTCGAATTGGCCAAAGCTCTCGGCAATAAAAACGCCAAAACGCCGGAAGACTTCATTGCTGCTTTGCAGAAATTGCAGCAAGCCTGCGGTGCGGACAAGCTGAAGATGAGCGACTACGGAATTGAAAAAGAACGCCTGCGTGAATTTGCTGCCGCCGCGAAAACTCAGAATGCCTTGTCTTTCCGGCTTGACCCGTGTGACTTGAGCATTGCCGACTGTGCCGAGATTTACGAACGGTCGTACCGATAATACGGCACCGTGCCGGCAGCCCCCGGTCGGTACGGAGGTATCGGTTAGTCTGGGAACTTTCGGCCGGTACAGAAATACCCGTCTGTATGGAAACTCCCGGCCGGTACGGGAATGCCGGTCAGTCTGGGAACTTTCGGTCGGTACGAAAGTGCCCGTCAGTGCAGAAACACCCGGCTGCCGCAAAATTTTAACGTTTAAAACAAAAACAGACCAGAAAGGAGAACCGCCGATGCGTTATCTTGAAATTGAAGCCAAAATCGCCGGTATGGCAAAAAATTTAGACCGCCGCTATATCCGGGCGTTCTGGATAGCCTTTGCGCTTGTCAATCTCGCCTTTTTGTTTTATACGGTCAATTTTATGTTTGGCGACCACGATTGGAATTATGTCCGTGGTGCTTCGGCGTGGAACGAGGGGGCTTTTGAGGGGCGTCCGCTGCATTTTGTTCTGCAGGCGGTTTTGTTTGACGGGCAGGTGCTGCCGTTTTTAAACAGCCTTTTTTCCTTTGCTGCGCTGGTGCTGGGGTACATTTTGCTTGCCAGATACTGGCAGGTGCCGCTGACGACGTTCAATTATGCGCTGTTTGCAGTGTTTGCGGCAGTCTTGCCGTATACGCTGGTCTGGCTTTACTATGCCAAAGATATGCTGATAAACCTCAGCCTGCCGCTGGTCTGCGTTGCTTCGCTGCTGGCGGCGTCGGCGGCCGTCTCTTCAAAAAGGCCATGGCTGCACGTTCCTGCCATGGCGCTGATGCTTTTTGCCTTTGCCTCTTATGCCGCGGTAATCAATTTTTATGCCGTCTGCCTGCTCGGTTCCGCCTTTTTCGCTTATGCCGCCGGCAAACCGTTTTGGACGGCCGTGCGCGAAAAAACGCTTCCGGCGCTGGATATCCTGGCGGCATTAGTTTTGTATAAGGGAATGCTGGCGTTTTCCGTTTTGACTTCGTCATACAATACGCGTATCATCAGCTGGGATTATCTGCCGCAAAAGCTGCTGGAAACCTGTTCGGCAATGTTTATGCAGTTTGTAACGCCGCTGCCTTTTATGGAGTATAAGTATAAACTTTTGCTGTTGGCATTCTGCCTGTTGGGGCTGGCGGCAGCAGTATGCCGCGGCGGCATAAAGAAAATTCCGGGATTGCTGTTGCTGGCGCTGGGATTGCTGTTTGCGTCCAAGCTGGCATTTTTTGTCGCCGACGAACGCGGGCAGATTCTGGCAGAGCTCGAAAATTTTGCCTTTGTCCCGCGGTTGGATTTTTATGGTCTGGCCGGCATTTATGCATTTGCTCTTGCTTGCCTGCTGCGTTTTTCATCGGGAAAATTCCGCAAAGCGGCGGTTGCATTTGCCGTTATTATTGCATTTATGTCCGGCGTTCGTGATATGTATGCGCAAAAAGTCTGGAAACTGGGATTTGACGCGGAGATGAAAGCCCATGAGCGCATCGTTGCCCGGCTGGAGCGTTTTCCCGGTTTTGATGCCCGCCGCAAATACCGCCTGTTGCAGATAGGGAGTTTTTCTTTGCGCCGAAACTATTACCGCCGTACCGCCGGCGAGGAAATCAGTCTTGATTTGCTGGAAACGTCCTTTACGCCCGAATTTATGTCGCGTATCGTTTATAATTTCTACTATCCTGAAGATGTCTTTTACGACAACGCCGTTCCGGGAGAACTTTCCAAAGCCGGTCAGGATTTCGTCCGCAATCGGGCCAAACCGTGGCCGTCAGCTGACGCTGTTTATATTGACGGCGATATTGTCGTTATTGTTCTGACCGAAGAAGGATTGGAAAAAGCCCGTTCCTTGTTGTATTTCTAAGTTATACATCTAAAGGACGGGCCGTATTCAGCCGATATGAGGTTTTTACTTCAACAGAGCCTTGACGTCGTCATAGCTCGGATAGGTGCCGCCTTCGCAGCCGAGCAGGGCGTAGGTCGGCGTTGATGTAAAAATTTTCTGTGCCAAAAGCTGCAAATCGTCTGCCGTAATCGCTTCGATTCTCTCGACAATCTCCGCCGTCGGGATGACGCGTTTGAACAACAGCATCTGTCTTGCCATAATTTCCGCCGTTGTAGAAGAGCTTTCCAGCGACATCAGCAGGCTGGCCTTAATCTGTGTTTTGGCACGCTTTAACTCCGTCTCGCTGACTTTGTCGTTCATCATTTTTTTTATTTCATCGGCAACGACCGGCAGCAGTTCTTCCAGCTCTTTTGGGGTTGTACCGGCATATATGCCGAAAACGCCGGCATGCTTCAACGCCTGGTTAAAGCTGTTAATGGTATAAACCAGCCCGCGTTTTTCGCGGATTTCCTGAAACAGGCGCGACGACATGCCGCCGCCGAAAATCGTCGACAGCACTGAATAGTTGTAGTAGTCTTCGTCCATATAGGATGCGCCTTTAAACCCTAAGACCAGATGCGTCTGCTCAATGTCTTTGCATTCCACGCGCCCGCCGCCGACATAATATTGCGGGTCTTCGGCAAAATCCGCATGCGCGGGCAGGGTATTCATCCGCTCTTCAACCATCTTGACGAATTTGTCGTGGTCTACGCGCCCGACTGCGGCTGCTACCATATTGTCTGCGGTATAGTGCGTACGCATGTAATTGAGCATGCGTTCTTTGTTAAAACCGCGCACATGTTCGGGCGTTCCCAGAATAGTGCGTCCCGATGCCTGATTCGGAAATGCCGCTTCCTGAAAGTAATCGAATACCAAATCGTCCGGTGCGTCTGCGGATTGTTTGATTTCCTGTACCACGACTTCTTTTTCTTTGCTCATCTCCGCCGCGTCAAACGTCGGGTCGGTGATAAAGTCGCAGATAACGTCGGTTGCAAGTTCCAAGTCGTCCTTGAGCATTTTGGCATAAAAACAGGTGAAATGCCGTGATGTATAAGCATTTGTGGCACCGCCGACGTTTTCGATGTCTTCGGATATCTGCAGCGAATTTCTTTTCTTTGTGCCCTTGAACACCATATGTTCGATAAAGTGCGAAATGCCGTTGTCAGCCTCGGATTCGGCAGCTGCTCCTGTGTTGACCCAGACCCCGAGCGAAACCGTTTCAATCTGCGGCCGTTCGGCGGTAATGATTCTCAGTCCGTTTTTTAATGTCGATTGTTTAATTTCCATGTTACCCAGATTTTGCTAAAGGTTGTTGTTAAGTTCGGCTATTTAAAATAGTATATGTCAGACTAAAAATAAATCAATATAATTTATCGTATGCATACATATTTATAACCCCTTAAAATTTTTTTAATTTTGTATATTTATATACCAAGAAAGATAAAAAAATTTTTCAAGGGAGAAAACAGATGAAAAAGATGCCTCGTTTTGCCGTTGTCTTATCAGGCTGCGGCCGTGCCGACGGTTCGGAAATTCATGAAGCCGTAACCGCTCTGCTGGCGATTGACTGCGCCGGCTGCGCATACCGGTGTTTCGCTCCGGATATCGAACAGGCGGCAGTTATAAATAATCTGACGTCAGAAAAAATGGAAGAACGCCGCAATGTCCTTGTCGAGTCTGCCCGTATCGCACGCGGTGATATAAAGCCTCTGAATGAACTGAACGTCGGGGATTTCGACTGCATCGTATTTCCCGGCGGCCTTGGCGCCGTTACCAACTGGTGCGATTTTGCCGACAAGGGGATTAACTGCACCGTGGAAAGCTCCGTCAGCAGAGTCCTGGAAGACGCGTATAAAAACAAACTGGTCATCGGTGCAATGTGCATTGCTCCCGTAACGGTATCCAAAGTTCTCGGTAAATATGGCATAACCGTAACCATAGGCAATGACAAAACCGTCGCCAAAACCATAGAACTGACCGGAGCCAGACATCAGGATACGCCGGTAACCGAAGCCTGTATTGATGCAAAGCACCGCGTCGTAACGACGCCCGCTTATATGCTGGCTAAATCTGTCAGGGAAGTTTGCGAAGGGGCTGACGCGATGGTTAAGGCGATGGTCGCACTGGCGGAATAGCCATTGCCGCAACAGGTGCCCCGCCACACGCCACGCAGCAATCCAGCCATCTTTTTCTGCGGCAGTGCCGTCCGCCTCACGCCGCCTTGCAATCTCGCCGCCTTTTCCCGCGGCAGTTTCGTCCGGAACTCTGTCCGTTACGGTTCCGCAGCTATGTCCATTACAGCCCCGCCGCCTTTTCCCGCGGCAGAAAAGCTTGACAATTTCCGCTGCCGGTCGTATACCGTAAACGATAAATAATAACTTAAATATAGATATGTATGGAAAAGTATGATTTAATGTCGGATAAGGCTCAGAGCTTTATCAACCCTGCGGAAATCAACCGCACACTGGCTTATGCGAAAAAATACGGCAACGATGCCTCTATGGTTCGCTTTATTCTGGACAAGGCACGCGAAAAAAAAGGGCTGACCCATACCGAAGCCGCAGTTTTGCTTTTGAACGAAGACCCGAAAGTCGCCGCGGAAATCGGTACGCTTGCCGAAGAAGTCAAAGAAGCTTACTACGGCAACCGGATTGTCCTGTTTGCGCCGCTGTACCTGAGCAACTACTGCGTCAACGGCTGTACCTATTGCCCTTATCACTCCCAAAATAAACACATCTTCCGCAAGAAGATGACGCAGGAAGAGATAAAGGCGGAAGTTATCGCTTTGCAGGATATGGGGCATAAGCGCCTGGCTCTGGAAGCGGGAGAACATCCCGTACTGAATCCTCTGGAGTACATTCTTGAAAGTATAGATACGATTTACGGCATAAAACACAAAGCCGGCGCCATTCGCCGCGTTAATGTAAACATCGCGGCAACGACGGTAGAAAATTACCGCCGCCTGCACAACGCCAAAATCGGAACCTATATTCTGTTTCAGGAAACGTATAACCGGGAGGATTACGAAAAGTTGCATCCCCGCGGGCCGAAGGCAAATTATGCCTGGCATACCGAAGCGATGGATCGTGCCATGCAGGCCGGGATTGAAGATGTCGGCTTGGGCGTTTTGTTCGGGTTGCATAACTATGCGTCTGAATTCGTCGGTCTGTTGATGCATGCCGAGCATCTGGAAGCCGTTTACGGTGCCGGGCCGCATACAATCAGCGTTCCGCGCCTGTGTCCGGCAGATGACATCAATACCGGAGATTTTGCCAATGCGCTGCCTGACGATATTTTTCTTAAAATCATCGCTTTGCTGCGCCTGTCGGTGCCGTATACGGGAATGATTATCTCGACCCGCGAAGGAGAGCGTATCCGCCGGGAAGCACTAAGGCTTGGTATTTCGCAAATCAGCGGCGGTTCCAAAACCAGCGTCGGCGGTTATGCCGCGCCTGCGGAGCCGGAACCGGACAGCGCCCAGTTTGAAACTGCTGACCGCCGCAGCTTGGACGAAGTCGTGCGCTGGCTGATGCAGTTGGGGTATGTGCCGAGTTTTTGCACGTCCTGTTATGGCAACGGCCGGGTAGGGGAAGATTTTATGGCGCTGTGCAAAAAGCAGCTGATTCATAATTTCTGTACGCCGAATGCCCTGCTGACGTTAAAGGAGTATCTCGACAACTATGCGTCGCCGGAAACGCGCCGTATCGGTATCTCCCTGCTGGCGGAAGAAATGAACCGCCTGCCGGAAGCCAAAAGGCTGTTTTTGCAAAAACGCATGGAATTCTTGAAAGAGGGAAAGGTTGTCTTTTTCTGAAAGCTTTTTTTCCTGCCGAATTAAGCCGGCTTTTGTTTGAAAACCCCGCCATATCGTAAAAGGTATGGCGGGATTTTTGTTGTCCGTTCCGTTTTTTCAGTTCTCTCTGCCGTCAAAATCGCCTTTCGCCGTTTCCGAAAATAAAAAATACTTGACAAATAAGTAAAAACTTGCTAAATATGACGAAATTTAATAATTTTATGTCAAACTATTAATATATTATAGAGTATGAAAACAAAAATTTTTCTTCAAGAAATCCTGATTAAAGTATTCGGGAACACTTGGTTGTTTGCGTGGTGGATTAAAAAACATCGTTTGGACGACCATATTGTAGATTTTTTAATTCGTGAAAAATTTAATCTTCTGGAAAAGTATGCGCGCCGGCATCAGCTTTCCTCCTACCAGATAACGGATATTTTATCCGATTTGGCGGACGTTGATGACGAATATACGCAGGCTTTTATCCGCGAATTGTTAAAAAACAACACGCTGAACAGAGAGCAGGAACAGCTTTTGGTTTCCAAAAACGACGTATTGTTTTTGGAAAGTTATCTGACACCGAACGGATATTTTGATGCGTCGAGACGTTTTCATGAAGTCGCCGAACATAATTATATCCTGGGTATGGCAGAGGCAAAGAATATGACGGGAATAGAGGTGTTTAAGGCTTATGTCGACAATACCTGCCGCGATATGATGACCGATGAGCTGTTGGCCGAATTGATTCTTCTGCCGGAAAGTTTTGCTGTGCGGTACGTTTTGCAAAAGGCGCGCCTGAGCAAAGAACAGGAAGATTTTCTGGTAGACAAGGCGCCGGAGAAATTGATTAAAATTTATATCGGCGAAAAGGAATTGGCCTCCGATGCGGCACAGTTGCAGCTGGTTGAAAAACATTTTGAACTGGCCCGCCTGTATTTTGAAAAATACGGGTTGCGTTCCAAAGCCCAGCAGACATATCATCTGTTGCGCAAACAGGCTTTGGAAAAGACGCCGTCGGAAGAAGATTGTCCGTAATGTTTGTTGGATTTAGTCCCCTGTGCCGCGTTTTGCGGGGCAGGGGATTTTTTTGAACGCAGGCGCTGCCGTCCGTTTAGGTGTACCGTTGGTTGCTTCGGCGCCGCTGCAGGCTGTTCTGATATCGCTGCTGGTGTTTTAGTACCGCTGCCGGTTTTAGTATTGCCGCGGGTTGCTCTGTTGCTGCCGTGGTACGCACAGGCCAGCCGCAAAACGGGCGGATTTTCAAAAAAGATGTTTTTAATTGCGAAAATAAATAACCGGATATAAACTGTTTAAAAACGGAGGATTTATGGAAAAATTTAAATTAAGTGAGAGTATTTTGGCAGACCGCCTGATACTGCTGAAACGCAGCCACGAGCACGATGAGGAAATGTGGCGGGCGATAGAAGAAAGCCGGGCTTTCATCCGCGAATATTTGTTTTGGGTTGACGGCACGCAGTCGCTGTCCGATGTCGAAAAGGCAACGGATATGTTTTTCAAAGCCTGGGATGAAGACGGTGAATGGTGTTACAGCCTGTACAGTGTGCCTGAAAATGATTTTCTCGGTTGTATCGGTGTGCACAACATCAGTTTTCTGAACCGGTCCGCGGAATTGGGTTATTGGCTGCGCTTGTCGGAAACCGGCAAGGGGTATATGACCGAAGCAGTCAAAGCTGTGGAAGCGGAATTGTTTGCCGCCGGGATTCACCGGGTTGTTATTTGCTGCGACGTAAATAATTATAACTCGGCAAATGTGGCGCTCCGAGCCGGATATGAGTTGGAAAGCATTCAAAAAGAAGCTGTCTACCATTATACCGGCCTGCATGACCATGCAACGTATGTTAAGTTCAGCCCTTACCCGATACGCGGGTTTGAACGCAAAGCCTGATGCGAAAAGCCTGATGCGAAAAGCTTGATGTGGGAAAATCTGTTGCGGGAAAGCCGGACGCGAAAAAAATGAATCATTCGGTACCGGATTTTGCCGCCGCGTTAAACAAAAAAAACAGTTCTCATGCGGAGAACTGTTTTTTTGTTTAGGGATTATAGGGCTTCAATTGTATCGCGTCAGCTGCATACCGCCGACGGCTTCTGTTGAAAACCTTTCCGTAAATTCTTTAAGCGATACGGAAATTTCTATTTTCATATCGTCGAATGCCGTAAAGACAAAAGCACTCTTAAGCAGTGAAAAATGGCATCTGGCCCAGACGAAAGTCTGTTCTTTGCAGAGGCGCAAAGCCTGAATTTTATCCCGTCCGCCGGTCAGAATAACATACAGGCCATCTTCGGGCACGCAGATGACGGGAACCGGCTGCCCGGTTTTGCCGTCTTTTTTCCTGCCATTTTCTTCCTTAGGTATAAGGAAAGCGCAGACGAGATAAATAGCCTCTGTTCGCAGCAGCTTTGCAAAATGATAGCAGTTGATAAACGGCCGCGGCGGTGCCGGGTAAAGGGGGCACTCGCCGCCGCATTTGATGTGTGCCATATTTTTATGTGCTAAAATGAAACAATCGCCGTCCCGTAGTGTCTGACCAAAGTGCTTTTGTTTACTTTGGCTTCGGTCCGCGGAGCGGAAAAAACAAAATCACCATTGTCGTATTTGACTACCGCGGCAAAAAAGTTGTGCCGTCCGGCTCTTGCCGCCGAATGGCTCATGGAAACTTTGATGCCGTGCACCAAATCGATATACTCGCCTGAATTGGCAATCAGAACAACCGGCAGCAGGTCAAAGCCGTCTTCGCCGTCGGGTATTTCCGCAACCGCAAAAGACAGGGTGTTTTTGTCTACGCCGTAAATATCTGCCAGACAACGCAGAACGATAAACGGGGATACCGGTTTCGGCAAGGCGTTGGTCTTTGCCGCATTTGCTGTTTTAGCAGAGGATTTTTTTCTGCGGGCTGCAACAGGCATGCTGTTCAAACCCTTGTTTTTCTTTCTGTTCATATACAAAAAAATTTTTAAAAAGTAAAACATAAAGGTATTTAATTGCAATCCTTGTAGCATAAAAAAATATTTTTTGCAATAGAAAAATATTGGTTTTGTCTAAAATGTATGGCATTCCCCAATTACGTTTATCTCAAACAACCATTAAGGCGTATATCAGATTAGCAGTCCTCAAATCCACACCATAAAAACAGTTCCGGTGCAAAGCCGTTTGTTTCTAAATTCGTACCATATTCAATATTCGCGCCAAATCCGCGCCATATTCGATATTTGCGCTACATCTGCGTTATCTTCGCGTCATAAAAAAACAGCCCCGCAAAGAGGCTGTTTTTTTGCTTGTTTCATACCTGTAACCGGAGAGATGATTTATCCGGCATCAGATTATCTTAGTACGAGCGTGCGTAAATCACGTCCAGCGTTGCCTTTTTGCCGGAAAGCAGGCATTCGCCTTCGCTGCCGCTCTGGTCAAACGGAATGCAGCGGATGGTCAGGCGCATTTCTTTAAGCTTGTCCAGCGTTGCCTCGTCTCCGCTCCATTTGCCGCGTACGAACGCGACTTTCGGCGCTTTGCCGCCGTTTTCCAGATAAACGTTGGCGTTGGCAAAATAGGCTTCAAATTCCGCTGCGGTCTTAATATCCGTAACCACGTTTTGCGTCAGGCGTTCGTTGGCGCGTGCCAGCATTTCGTCCTGAATTGTCTGCAGCTTTTCGCTGATTGTCGCAATGAAAACGTCCACGTCTTCAAAGTTCTTCCAGCCGTCCCGGTTGATTTTAATGCGGTTGCGGAACATAACGGCGTTCTTTTCCAAATCCTTGGCACCGACTTCCACAATCAGCGGCGCGCCTTTGCGCGTCCATTCCCACATCTTGTCGACCGCTTCTTTCGGGCGGTTGTCCAGCCGGACGCGAACTTTTTCACCGGCAAACGTCTGGGCCTTGAGTGCATCGCGCAGCTTTTCCGCATAGGCATTGATGGCTTCGGCTTTGCTCTTGTCCTTGACAATCGGCACGATAATCACCTGCTGCGGTGCGAGTTTCGGCGGAACGCACATTCCCTCGTCGTCGGCGTGCGTCATAATCAATCCGCCGATAAGCCGGGTAGAAACGCCCCACGACGTCGTATAGGCATATTCCTGCGCATTGTCGGAGTTAATGAACTTGATATCCGCCGACTTGGCAAAGTTCTGCCCGAGGAAGTGCGACGTGCCTGCCTGCAGCGACCGTCCGTCCTGCATCATCGCTTCAATGCAGTAGGTTGTAACCGCGCCCGGGAATTTGTCGTATTCCGGCTTTTTGCCTTTAATCACCGGCATCGCCATATCGTTGACGCACAAATCTTCATAAACGCCGAGCATCGTTTCGGCTTCTTTTTCCGCTTCCTCAAACGTTGCATGAGCGGTATGCCCTTCCTGCCACAGAAATTCGCGGGTGCGCAAAAACAGGCGCGGGCGCATTTCCCAGCGCACAACGTTCGCCCACTGGTTAATCATGACCGGCAGGTCGCGGTACGAATGTACCCACTTGGAAAACGAGTCGGCAATAATGGTTTCTGAAGTCGGACGCACAATCAGCGGTTCCTCCAGCGGGCTTGCCGGCACGAGTTTGCCGTCTTCCATACTGAGGCGCGAGTGCGTAACAATAGCCATTTCTTTGGCAAAACCTTCAACGTGTTCTGCCTCTTTTTGGAAATAGCTTAACGGGATGAAAAGCGGGAAATAGCAATTCTCGTGATTTGTTTCCTTAATCTTTTCGTCCAACAGGCGCTGGATACGTTCCCAAATTCCGTATCCCCAGGGTTTGATGACCATACACCCCGGCGAGGACGAAACTTCGGCCATATCGGCAGCGGCTATCACGTTCTGGTACCAGTCCGGATAGCTGTTCTCTCTTATGTTCTTCAGAGCCATAACCAAATATCCTTTTATGTAATTGTTTTTAAACCGCCCAAAGTAAACACCAAAAAATGCCTGCTGTCAAGAATATAAGTGTATAAAATATCGTTCCGGTTTAAGCCATGGCATCGGTTTTGCCAGCGGCATTGGGAAATTTCAGCGGCGTTTGGGAGAAATTTATGCGTTGTCCTTCCTCTTTAACTTTTTTTAACTCTTTATTATATAAACTGATACCGTTTGATAAAGATTGAAAAGGAAACCCAAATGAAGCGTATATTTACTGTTTTGGCCTTGGCTGCGACCATGGCGCTCGGCGCCTGCAAAGAAGAAACCGCCGCCAACCGGATTTATGTCTTTTCGCAGCCCGGCTGCCCGCATTGCGAACACGCTGAGGAATATATCAGCCGCTATTACCGGAATTATGACATTGAACGGCTGAATATCCGCGAGGGCAATAATATGGGGTATTTGCTGCGTTATGCCAAAAAGTTCAAGGTGTCCGAACAGTCGCTCGGCACGCCGTTTATCGTTATGGGTGATAAATATATAATGGGCTGGGGTAATCAGCAGGTAAAAGACTTTAACCGCTATGCCAAGAACTTTAAACCGAAATCGTCGCCGCTGCGTTCTGTTGCCGCGCCGCAAAATGCGCAGCCTCATAAGGAACAGCCGCAAAATAAGCAGCCGGCTGACGCAAATACTCCGGCGGCACGCCCGTAGGTTATGGCCTTCTGCCGGTTCGGACGGTTCCTCCCCCGCAGGCTTCGGCTTGCGGGGATTTTTTTATACTTTCGGCTGCTGATATTAAACGAACCATAAAATTCAACAGCCTGCACAAAAATATTATTGTGCAAAAACAAAAGCTTTTGATTGCCCACATACAACCTGAGATGTAGAAATAAAACGTTCATATTTTTTCAACAGTTTTTAGGATACCTGATGAATAACCAAACTATAAACAAAGAAACGCCGGCGCCGAAAGTTTCGGTTCTGGTGCCGGTTTACCGTCCGCGGGAAGAATATCTGCGCGCTTGTATCGACAGTATTTTGTCGCAGACTTTTCGCGATTTTGAACTGCTGCTGCTGGACGACTGTCCCGAGGACAGAACCGCCGAAGCCGTCATAAAAAGCTATGCCGACGGCCGGATAAGATATTCCCGCAATCCGGCCAATCTCGGCATATCGGCCAGCCGCAACCTCCTGATTGATATGGCGCGCGGGGAATATCTTGCGGTTATGGACCATGACGACATTTCGCTCCCCGAAAGGCTTGAAAAGGAGACCGCATATCTGGACGCCCACCCTGAAGTCGGCGTTGTCAGCGGCCGGGTTTTGAAAATCCCCCAAAATAAAGCATCGCATAATCCCGAAACCAGCCATGCGATTAAATTGTCGCTGATGACGGTCTGCGCCCTGACGCACCCTGCGGCAATGATAAGAAAAAGCGTTTTACAGCAGCATCATATCCGGTATGAAGAAGAATTCAGCCCGGCGGAAGACTATGCGCTGTGGTGCCGGCTGCTGCCGCATACGGAGTTTTATAACCTGCCCGATATCCTGTTGCATTACCGTTGGCACGAGAGCAATACCTCTATTGTGCAAAATCAGAAGATGCACGATGCGTCGTACGCTGTCCGCGCTATGGTGCAGGCAGAAAACCCGGCATTGTACCGTGAATTTGAAAAACGGGCGCGCTATACCGGAACCTGGCGGCTGTTTGGTTTTATCCCTCTGCTGCGCATTGTCCGCGATGCCCGTCGCACAAAAATTCTCCTCTTTGCCTGCCTGCCGCTGGTCAGTTATCGCTCAGCCGTCAAGCTGAAAGGGGAATGACGATGATTCCCAAAATTATTCATTATTGCTGGTTCGGCGGCTCCCCGAAAAACGAAAAGATACGTTTTTGCATGGAAAGCTGGAAAAAAGTTCTCCCCGATTATGAAATTCGCGAATGGTCGGAAAAAGATTTATTCCGTTTTTCCGATAACCGGTATGTCCGGCAGGCTTATGAGGCGAAAAAATGGGCTTTTGTATCGGATGTCTTCCGTCTTTTTGCTTTGTATAAAGAAGGGGGAATTTATTTGGATACCGATGTCGAAGTCAGAAAAACGTTTTCCCCGCTGTTGGAGGGGGAGTTCTTTATCGGTTCGGAAAAGCACGGGCGTTTTGAGAGTATCGGTACGGCGGTGATAGGCGCTGCGGCAGGCAATGGGATTATAAAAGATATGCTGTCTGTTTATGAAAATCTTGATTTTATACCCAAAAACAGAATTCCGGATTTGACGCCGAATACGGTTCGGTTGAAGCCTGTGTTCCAAAAATATGGTATAGTGAACGTCTACAGCAATGAACGGATAATTGAGATTGATAACAAGTCCCGCATTTATCCCGATTGGTATTTTTGCGTGGATACGCCGGATAGTTTTTGCGTTCATCATTTTCAGGCTTCTTGGATTAATGACTTTGACTGTAAGCTGAATGTGCATATACCCTTGGGGCATGGCAAGTGGCTTGGATTATACCGCTATAAAAGGATAAAGCCAGAGGCGAAGCTTGCATATCCGGAAACAATGAAGAAAAAAATTTGGGAGTGGGACTATGCCAAACGCAAAAAAATCCTGCTGACGTATGAAGAAAAGGGAAAGGGGGAGTAAATGCAGCTTTCAATTGTTACCGTGTGCTATAATGAAAAGGATATAGGGCGCACCTGCGAAAGCATTGTCAGCCAGTCTTGTCAGGATTTTGAATGGATTGTGGTTGACGGCGGGTCGACGGACGGTTCTTTGGAGGTAATAAAACACTACAAAGAACGTATTGATATTCTGATATCGGAACCGGACAACGGCATATATGATGCGATGAACAAAGGGATACGCCTGGCAAAAGGGAAATGGATAAATTTTATGAACGGCGGCGATACGTTTGCCGATAACTGTATTGTCGGAGATTTTTTGCATTTTGCCGGAGATAACCCGGCAGCAGATGTCATCTATGGTGATTTCAACCGGATGCTTCCCGACGGGGGTGTCAGAAAATCAGAATTTCCCGATGTCGTAGATAAGGTATTTTTTACAATAAATCGGTCAATCATCAGGCATCTTTTATCCGGGGCCGTCTGTTTCGGCGTTTTGGCATGTATGATGAAACTTTCAGGATTGCCGCCGACATGGATAAGTGGCTTATGTTTGTAAACAATGGCTGTCTGTTCCGGCATTGGGAACGGTATGTTGCAAATTTTTATCTCGACGGAATAAGTTCGACGCATAAACAGCTTTTGGCGGAAGAATTGGGGCGCATTCACGAAAAGCGTTATGGGCGAAGGGAAGAAAAAGCCGTCTTGCAAAAGATTTCAAGCCGTCGGGATTTTCTTTTATTTGATATTTTTCCATTGCTTGAGATTGATGATAAAAATGCCGGACAGACAACAGTCTGTAAATTATTCGGGGTTTTGCCCGTATACAGAAAAGTCAGCAAGCATGGAAAAGTGCGTCATTATCTTTTCGGCTTTATTCCGTTTTTGAAAATCAGGCAGAAATAAAAACTGCCTCGGAATATATAAAATAAAAGCCGGCCGGTTTATGACGCAGCTGGCTTTTATTTATAAATACTTTCCCCTGTACCGGCTGCGCCGGTTAGGAAAACCGCTTCTCAGCGCCTTATTTGTTGAAGTAGCGCTTCAGCAGGCCGTCAAAGCCTCTGCCGTGGCGGGCTTCGTCTTTGGCCATTTCGTGAATGCTGTCGTGAACGGCATCGTAGCCGAGTTCCTTGGCCAGCGTGGCAATCTGCTTCTTGCCGTCGCAGGCGCCGAATTCTGCCGCCGCGCGCATTTCAACGTTCTTTTCCGTAGAGTCGGTAACGACTTCGCCCAGCATCTCGGCGATGCGTGCGGCATGGTCTGCTTCCTCAAAAGCATAGCGCTTGAAGGCTTCGGCAATTTCCGGATAGCCTTCGCGGTCGGCCTGGCGGCTCATCGCCAGATACATGCCGACTTCGCTGCATTCGCCGGTGAAGTGTTCGCGCAGGCCGGCAACAATGCGTTCGTCCAGGCCTTTGGCAACGCCGATTCTGTGTTCGTCGGCATAAGCCTTGTTTTCTTCGTCCATAACCTTAAACGTTTTGGCGCCGCAGACCGGACATACTTCCGGCATGGTGTCGCTTTCGATAACCTGTCCGCAGACTGTGCAAATGTATTTCATTACTTTTTCGTCCTTTTCAAATTGTTTCAAACAAATTATATTTAGGGAGAGAATTTGCCGATGTCAAATGCTAAAAGCTGTGTAAATAAAAAGTTTTTGTCTTGTGCCGCCCGGCAAAGCGCATAAACTGACAGGCAGAATGCAATATAAGGGAGAAAACGATGAGTGACAAGACTATGAAGATAATCCTTTCCGTCCTGACCGTCATCCTGCTGGCGCTGATTGTCGGCCTGGTGGCGATGAAAGGCAGCTCGGTAAAGGCCGATTTGAACAAGCTGGCGCTGCGTATCGGCGAACTGCGGCAGTATCGCACGATGGGGCGTGCCGACGTCAATGCGGCGATGGAAAAGGCATTTGCCCGCGTCGGTTATAACGTTGTGTCGGCTACCGAAGACAACCTGTATCCGGATACGGCAGCCGATGCCGGTGTAAACCTGTATATCCGCGGCTACGGTCCGTTTAATGAGGTAAAGACCAACAAAAAGGCGGTTAATATCGTCTATATCCGCGACTACGATTCTCTGTTTGAGAATGAAATCAAGGTTTATGACGGCGTGGCTACGTCTTCGCGCGATTTCTACAACTATCTGCTCGGCAGCGGATATGCTGCGGCGTATATTCCGGAACTGACGGATCCGTCCGTATTCTATCCGGCGCCGAAACCCGAATTGGAGCGCGATTTGCTGTATGTCGGCGATAACGAACGCCCGAGCCCTGCGGTTGCTGCCGCGGTGGAAGCCAAGCTGCCGCTGGAAATATTCGGCCGTTTCTGGGCTGGAAATATCGACGATTCCTATATCAAAGGCGAATATATTCACGACAATGACCTCGGTGCTTATTTCTCGTCGGCGAAAATCAATCTCGTCAACGTTTCCGAACACGAGTCGCAAATCGGCATGATTCCGTCGCGCGTTTATGACATTGCCGCAAGCAAAGGCTTTATGATTGCGCCGTACAACAAGGAAATCGAAGCCGTTTTCGGCGATTCGATCCCGATGTTCAAAAACGCGGATGAACTGAAGGCTTTATACAATCAGTACCTCAATGATCCGAAAGCGCGTGCCGAAAAAGCCGAAAAGGCATATAAAATCGCCGTTTCGGAATATAATGCCGATATGTTCGTACAGCGTATGAACGGATTGGTCGAGTTTCTGATTAACGAAAAGAAGCTCTGAGATGAAATTGCCGGCGGCTCAAAAGACGGTTTTGGGGCTGTTGGCAGCCATTGCGGCAGCGGCGCTTTGCGCCCTGCCGTTTTTGGCTGTTAAAAAAGACATTGTTTATGTTTATGCCAAATCCCCTGTTCCCGATTCCCGTGAAACAGGTTTTATCCGCGAATTAAAGCGGTTAGGCTACGAAGTTAAATTGAATTCTTCGTCCTTGCCGGCAGCCGGGACGGTCGGCTTGTGGTTTCGTCCGCCTGAGTTTGCCTCTCAGTTGGAGACGTCCCCGGCGGCATGGAATTTTATCTATAATGAAGACTATTATCCGTTTGACTGGCGCGGGCTGAAAAAGTTTCCTGTTGTGTTGACTCCGTACCGTGAGCTGTATGAGCATTATGCCCGCAGCAATATAAGAACGGCAATGTTTACTGTCGGGGTGAATACGACGGATTTTTACGCGCCGGAAACGGTTTTTCAGCCCGGATATAAGGTCTATCCGCTGGTTTATTACGGCGATAATAATAAATCATCGCCGTTGGCCGAGAGCCTGAAAAAGCAAAGCGGAAACAACAAGCCGTCGCCGTTGGCCGGAAGCCTGAACGCCCAAAACAGTACGGTGCAGGGCAGCGTATGGTTTATGGGCCGCTTTTGGGAAAACGGGCTGCCGCAGCTGGTGCCGCAGGGAACGCCGGCGGAAAAGGGCAGGGAGCTTTCCCGCGCTTTTATCGCTGCTATATACGCCAATCCCGAAACGCCTGCCGCCAAAATGGTTCCCGCCGAAACGGCGGAAGCCGCTGCCGCCGGTGCTTTGGTCATAATGCCGTCAAATCCGGCAGTAAAAGAAATCTATGGCGACAATGTGATTATGTATGAAAAAGAAAGCGATTTTCCCGGCCTTGTCGATTATTATCTGCAAAATCCCGAAATTTCCCGCGCTAAAATTGTTGCGGCGCAGAAAATAACTGCCGACCGTCTGAGTTCGGCTGCTTCCGCCCGCCGGTTTAAAGAAATTCTGGACTGGCTACGGCAGAATGTCGAACCATAGCCGCCCCTCCTCACAACCATCCCGTACATACTCAAAAACAGTCCCGCACCCCAAGCAATTCGGATTAAAGCAGTCCCGCACCCGAAGCAGTCCCGATTGCTGCCTATAGCCGTTTCCAGGTGCGCAGCTTGTTTTTTTCTTCTTTATCGCGAAAAGCCTGCTCCAAATCAATGCCGTGCATATTTGCCAGCGAACAGACATAAATGAATACGTCGGCAAGCTCCTCTGCAACATTGCTGACGGCTGAACCGCTGCCGACCGAACCGCCCTTTGCGTTTTTGCGTACGGCAGAAATAACTTCGCCGGCTTCTTCGGCAAACAGGCAGCATTCGTAAAACTTATCCGTCGTATTGAATCCGCGTTCCTGTTTCATCTGCCGGACATACGATTGAAAATCTTGCAGGGTAGGGGATTTTTTAAGTTCTAAAACCATAGCCTTCTCGCTTTTTTCTGCCGGTATGCGGTACAAACGGCACTTTTAGCCTTTATATGCCGGTACTTATGCATACCTGCGATTGATAATCTCGGCGGCGTCTTTCATCTCGTCTTCAATCAGGCGGTGCTCAATGCCGTCGTATTCAATAGCCTCCCAGTCAATATCGTGCCGGTCAAGCCATTCCTTGGTAAAGTCAAGCGTCTTATACTGCACCGAAAGGTCGCTCGTGCCGTGAAACAGATAAACGCCCGGCCGCGATGCCAGTTCTTTTTCCAGCATGTCTTTGCCGCAGACGATGCCGGCAAAAGGAAAAACGCCGCCCAATTCGTATTTCCGGGTCAGCCCGACATACATTGCGAGCATGGCTCCCTGTGAAAATCCCATGACATAAGTGTCTTTGTTTTTGATTTTAAGCTCTTTTTGCAGACTGCTGATAAAAGCATTCATCTTTTTCGCCGTCTCGCTGATGCGGGGACCAGTGCGATTATAAATCTCCACAATTTCGTCTGTTGGCGTCTCCGGTTTGCGCCGTTTGCGGTCAGGGTCAACGTCAACAAGGGCATACCACTGTTTTTTCAGCGGATTGCGTTCGCTCTGCGTGTCCGCCTCGGGCATAACGACCAGCGTATTGTCCAAATGCTGCAACAGCATCTCTGCAAAAGGTTCAACGTCTTCAATGCAGCTGTTGTATCCGTGCAGAAAAATGATTAGCCGTGAAACCTTGCTGCCGGACTTGAATGCCTTATATTTATACACGCTCATATTTCCCTCCGTCATTATCCTCTCTCTTTAGTCTGTAAAAAGTTAAGAATATCCTAATACATTCCCCGAATTTACGATTATTTAAGCTATAGGCGCTAAAATCAACTCAAAGTACGGCACACTCGTGCCTGAATCTGAAGTTCAATCCGTTTGCCGTGCAGGAGCAGAAATGCCGCATCAAGCCAGTGTTTATGAAAAAATAGTTTCCGACGTTCTTGCGGGCAGGGCACCCGTTTATAAGGATTATGCTGCCGAGTGGCGCCGCCGCGGGCACCACCGGGAGGAGTTTGCCGTCTTTGCGGAATATGCCGGATATGCAGCAAAGCTGGTCTGTGCGCCTGATTTTGAAATCGGAGCGGCGGTTCGGGCTGCCCGCACGGCGCAGATATCCCGGCACCTGATACCTGAGTTTTTGTTTACACCGGCAGAAAAAAAGACTATTCTCAGAGCGGAAGAAAAAGGCCGCATAAAAGCCGGACAGGTCATTGCTTTTTCCGGCTGCCGGCGAAAAGTTTTCGGCTGCGATTATTCCGGATTGCCGGACGATACGGACGCTTTTGTCGTCTTTTCCGGGCATCCCGGTGCCGCCAGTCCGGCTGTTTTTGCCTGGTTTAACCATTTTCGCCGCACCGGCCGGGCGGTAAAGCTGATTTTTTTAGGTCTGACGGACAATCAGGGAAATTCGGACTTTACCGATTCGTTATTAATTTACAACGTCGGTTCCGAACAGGAAATGTACCGCCGCTATTTTAAGGCAATGGGCGTTTCGCATGAGATTATCGACGAATGCGTCAGTGTGCCGTATGATATTTCGACCGAAGACAATATTGCGCGTCTGGCAGAAATCAAAAACAAGATTTTCGGTGCGCGGGAGGTGAAGTTTGTCATGTTCGGCTATCCCGTTTATCAAACCCGGATTGCTACCGAGTTCGCCTGGGCGTTTCAGAAAATGGAAGACGAAGGGAACTGCTTTGGCGTCAATTTCATAATGCCTTCGTACCGGCCGAGCCAAAACGAGTATGACCGCTATTTTTCCTATGACAATTTAAACGGCATCGCCGCCGATATCATTATCGGCAATTGTATGGCACATCCGTACCGGGTTAAGGGGCAGCCCCGTTTCGATATCGGTTTGGGCACATATCCCGAAGCGTATAAGAGGATATTGCCGCTCAGCCTGGTGTATTCCTATCCGAACGTTGCCGCGGAACTGGCCGGAACAGATATTAAAACCGCGGCAGTACTGAAAATCCTCCGCGCCATCCAGCATCGCACTTATGGCTACGAACATCCGCAGAAGACCGACCGCCAGATAAGTTACAACGTGATGCAGACCCGCCGCCTGCTGTTGGAGAGGGGATTGGTATCGCGGGAACTCCTGCGCTGCGGATATAGGCTGCCGCGGGAAGAATATCTCCGCCGTCTTGCCTCTTGCCGTTAATATCGGTGCTTCGCGTTCCATACACCCTGACGTTAATGTCGGCGCATTGCATTCTGCCACTGCCTGCCGTTAATATCTGCGTTTCGTTTCCCGCCATCGTAATTTCTCACGCCGCTCTGCCGTCCAAACTGCAAAAAAAAGCGCTTGACAATCATAAAAATAAGAACTAAAGTAGAACAAAATTAAAAATGACGGAGGGAAGATGTTAACGCCAAAACAACACAACTTGCTTGTATATATTGATAATTTTATTAAAGAAACCGGCCATTCGCCGTCTTTTGAGGAGATGAAAGAAGCTGTCGGGCTGAAGTCGAAGTCCGGCATCCATGCGTTGATAAATGCATTGGAAGAACGCGGCTTTATCCGCAAGCTTGCACATAAGGCGCGAGCGCTGGAAGTTCTGAAAATGCCTCAGGTTGAACCTCATCATGAAAACCGTTTGGACGCGTGTTTGAATGCCGGGCAGTCTTCAAAGGACGGCCTCGCAGGACAGGAAGTTTTTGCTAATGACAACGGAGAAACCGAGTTTTCGCTGATGATACCTTTATACGGAAAGATTGCTGCCGGAACGCCGATTGAAGCCATCGCCAATCCGTCGGAATATATTTATATCCCCAAAAGCTTTTCTACCCAGTCTGAGCTTTATGCGCTGACGATAGAAGGTGAGTCTATGGTGGAAGCCGGAATTTTTGACGGTGATACGGCAATTATCCGTCGTGCCGACCGTGCCGATAACGGGCAGATTGTCGTTGCTCTGGTTGATAATGAAGAGGCCACCCTGAAAGTGCTTGACCGCAAATCCGGGAATGAAGTCTGGCTTTTGCCCTGCAATAAGGATTATGAACCGATAAAACTGACGGCAGACCGGCTGAAAATCCAAGGGATATTGTACGGCATTGTCCGTAAATATAATTGATGGCAGATGTCTTTTCAGCCGGAAGTAACAGAAGGGAAGGTAAGGAGCATGACAACAACGGCAATAATTACGGCAATGGAAAGCGAATATGATTCGGTTCGGAAATTGTACGATTTTGATGAAAACGGCGATTATCCACGCGCTCACGTATATGGCAGGAATATTCTGCTCGTAAAAGCCGGTATCGGTAAAGTGAATGCGGCGCTGGCAGCTCAAAAGGCATGCGATGCCGGTGCGGATTTGGTTATATCGACGGGGCTTGCCGGCGGAATTGATACTTCTTTGCGGCAGGGGGATATTGTTTTGGCAGAAAAAGTCTGCTATCACGATGTCTGGTGCGGTGAGCCTAACCAGCGCGGGCAGGTACAGGGGTTGCCGCTGTATTTTGAACCCCGTCCCGAAATGATGGAAAAAATAATTGCGGCCGTTCCCTCAGGGTACTTCAAACGCGGTCTGACCGTAACCGGAGACCGGTTTTTAACCGATGCCCGCCGTTTGCAGACAATCAAGGGCGAGTTTCCGGAAGCTCTGGCTGTGGATATGGAAAGTGCGGCTGTCGCGCAAGCCTGCTATTTGAATGAACGTCGGCCGTTTTTGTCGCTGCGGATAATCAGCGATGTCGTCGGTACTCGAAATCAGGAGGAAGAGTATCGTATGTTTTGGCAAAATGTCCCTGAAAAAGCGGCAGCAATGGTAGATATTGTCCTGCGTGCGCTGGCAGAAGAATAAAATACCGCAGACAGAAAGTAAAAACAGCTTTCGGATCAGGATGAGTTGCCAAAAGATAAGCCTGAACAGCTGCGGCCGGTTTTGCCTGATGTCGGTTGAGAAAGTTTTACTAAAAAGTTTTACTAAAGTCTTCGCTCGGCTACCAAAATAAACCAGTTTAAGCCCGGAAGCTTAAACTGGTTTATTTGAAATTGTCGATTATCTCTCCGGGATGAAATAGCGGCTAATAATAGCCGTTATACCCGCCTCTCTCAACAGCATCCATGTAGGTTGACATAAAGTACGTCAAATAGCCGACAAGCAGGAGCAACAGATAAATGGCAGCATACCTGAGGCTTTTTGCCTTGTGCCCGGCATCATAAAAGGAGGCTGTGCCATACTGGTTGGCTCCGCGTTCTTCCTCGAAGAAACCTGCCGCAATGAAGATTTTCAGGCTGTAATAGCCGTAAAACATCATAACCAGCAGCGTTGCCGCGCCGCACCCCAGTATAATAAAGCTTTCTCCGGTTGAAAAGCCGCTGTAAATCTTGCCGCCCTGCAAAGCGTATGCAGTCCCTGCAGCCGACAAAATGCCTGTTAACAGCCAGTAAAGGACAAACGGACGGAAAAATCCTTTCCATGCGCCATAACCGGCGTCGTGCAGCCTTCTGACAAACAGCGACAAATAAAAAAATACCTCTGCAATATAAAATAAAATTGCCAGAACTGTCGTTATCTTATGGGCATGCGGCATAGCAAAAGCAACTCCGGAAACCAGCAGAAGAATAACAAACATATTAATCAGCATGGAACTCCAAAATTCAAATCTGGATGTTCTGCCCTTGAAGTTAAACAGGTTTTTGTAAGCGCGGGCCCAGGCGCAGAATGCGCCGCCGCAGAGTTCGCTTTCGCCGTTTTCCGACACATTGCCGGCCGCATCGGCGCTTTCTTTCATTTCAAGAAATTTTTTTGCTTCGGCAATTTTGGCGTTTTCTTTGACTGCCGCCCGTTTGCTGTTTTCGGGAACCGCTTTGCGGCCTTTTTCTTCAACCCCTTCCGCCGGCATTGATTTTGCTGCCGCTTTTTTCGCGGTTTGCGCAGCCGCGGGTTTGGCGGCCTTTTTCTCTTCGTTGCGCGATTTAATCGTCATGACTTCGCTGATGATGTCATGATTTTCCGCCTCGGGGATATTGGTTTCTTTGCTGTCGGCAGCCTTAGCCGTCTTTTTTGATGCCGAAGTTTTAGCAGCGGCTTTCACGGTGTTTTTTGCGGCGGATGCCTTGTCCGCGCCGCTTTTCGCAGGAGCTTTTGCCGCGGAAACTTTTGCTGTTTTAGCCGCGGAGCTTTTTGCCGTCTTAGATGCATTTTCCTTGGCAGGCTTGGAAACTGCCTGCTTTGAAGCAGTTCTTTTGGTTGCGGCGCTTTGGGGCGCGTTTTCGTCTGCTGCGGTTTGAACCGCTGTCTTTTTTACATCATCGGCCGAAGCCTTTTTACTAACCATTTTTCCCTCTCAAAAAAATTAAAAATCAAATACATAATAATCATATTTATTTTAATGGCAACCCCGGTTGCTTTTTAAATCACAGTTTTCTTGATTGACCGAAGTTTGGAAAATTTAGAAAAACTCCTCGCAATTACCGAGTATACTGTCGCAATAAATGTACTTGCCGTCGCCTAGACATGGAGTAGCCGTTTTGCAAAAGCGCAAGTATGGGAAAAACAGCTTGAGGAAAAGTGGGGAGTGAGGGGAAAGCAAACCCATTATCGTCCAAATAAAGGAAAAATAGAAGAAGACAGAGATGGCAAAGAAGTTTAGTATGTAGCGGAATTTGCTTATCTGATGCGTCGTTTTCCCCTTGACAAAAGCCGCTATGCAGAAAAAGAGTGCAAGAGTGCCGCAGATGACATCAGCATATATGCCGGCTGCCGTACGGAAAGGATAGCTGATGATAACCCAAATCCAAAAGATGCCCCATATATATTTGGCCATTGATAGCCCTCTGATGTCATTCAACCGCCTCGCCACCAAAGCAGTATAGAATAATATGCAGGGGAGTGCTATAAATAAATGCCAATTAGGATAAGATAAAGCGAAAAACATCAAAGATGAGATGTAGAGAAAATAAATTACAGACACAGCACACCAAAATTCGTGTCTGGTGCTGCAACTTTTCCAGTCAAAAAATATTTCCAGCTTTCTTAGCGATGTTCTCCAAAATCCGTCGCAATCGCCGGAAACACTTTTGCTCAAATTTTCGGAAACCTTATGGCCGCTGTTCTGCTTTAACGGAGATGCAGATGTGTTGCTGCCCTCTAAAGAGGCATCATGTTTATGTTTTATCATACTGTTAAATTCTCCGTTTCACTATAGTTGCAATAAAGATTTTGCCTGCGCATCGTTCAGGGGTTCCTGCGCATCGTTCTGGGGTTCCTGCGCTTCGTCCCGGGCGGGCTAAAACAGAACCTTGGCTGATTTGAATTTTTTTGTTTTTTCGTCAAAAGCCACCCGCAGGACGGAACCGTTTTCGAGTCGGATGGTCTTTTTCAGGCATATTTCGGCAAAAATGCGGATAAGCATTCCGTGCGTAACCAGCAGCACGCGCTCCCGCCCTTCTTCAAACAGTTTGTTGATAAATTTCATAAAACGCTGCTGTACTGCGCCGGTCGTTTCCCCGCCGGGGTAGCCGATATCGTAGCGTTCGGGGTTTTTGATGTCGTTGAAAGCCTGATAGATATAGGGAAAGACCGCTTCCAAATCGTTTTTTTTCAGCCCTTCAGCCTTGCCGAAATTCATCTCGCGCAGCCTTTTGGTATAGTGCACCGGCAAATCAAGTATGCCGCTGATAATGTCGGCGCTTTTTCTGGCGCGTTTAAAATCGCTTGCATAAATCGTTTCAATCTTTTCCCCGCTGAGCTTCCCCGCTGCAGCCCGAGCCTGCTCTGCGCCGGTTTCGTTAAGCGGCGTGTCATTCCAGCCCTGTACTTTTTCTTCTGCGTTCCAGTCCGTCTGCCCGTGTCTCATCAGGTATAAAATCATCGTCGCTCGCTGTTTCCTTTTTTATCGTTTTGCCCAGTCCGGTATATTTGTTAAAAACAGGATAAAAAAATTGTCGCAGAAAATCAAGCCGGAAAACGAACTTAACCACATCGCTGTAAGTGTCGCGCTGTATCTCTGTAAGTTTTGCCCTGCACCTCTGTAAGTGTCGCGCTGCATCGTCCGCTTTGGTTTAACTTTCGGCAACAGCCTTTTTCATGGCACAGAAGAAAAAGCCGTCGGTTTTGGTGTTAAGCGGCGAAAATTTCAGCCATCTCGTATCATCAAACGGATACAGCGGAATGTCCAGCGTTTCCCGCCAAAGTTCTTTGTGGTCAATCGGGCTGAATTCGGGATGTTTCGCCAGAAAAGATTCGATTTGTCTTTCGTTTTCTTCCGGAAGAACCGAGCAGGTAATGTAAATCAGGCGTCCGCCCGCAGCGGTATGCTCCGCGCCGAATTCAAGAATTTCAGCCTGAATGCCGAGTATTTCCCGCAGCCGTTGCGGCGTAATGCGGAATTTGGCGTCCGGCGTCCGCCGCCAGGTGCCGCTGCCGGAGCAGGGGGCGTCGATGATAAAACGGGTGTAGTCTTTGTCTTGGACATTCTTTATGGTCTTTATGTTAAGAATGTCCAGCCTTTCCGCCCGTTTTTTAATGCGCCCGAGCCGTTCTTCGTTTATGTCGTGTGCCCAAATCAGCCCGTCGTTGTGCAGGAGCGAGCCGAACGCCAGCGCTTTTCCGCCTGCTCCGGCGCAATAGTCAATTATTTTATGATGCGCCTTGACGCGGCACAACAGGGAGATAAGCTGCGATGCTTCATCCATTACTTCAATTTCGCCGTCCTGATAGGTCATGCAGTTGTTGAGATTAACCCTGTCTTCCGAGCGCAGGCCGATGGGAGAAAACGGTGTCGGTGAAAAAAATAACCCTTCTTTTTTGAGGCGCTCGCGGGCGTGGTCGCGGTCGGTCAGGTTGGCGCGGACATCTGCCGGCGCCGTCGTGTTCAACGCGTCAAGCAGGCGTGTGTTGCCGATTTTTTCAAACAGCCATTGCGGGCATTCATACAGCGCGGCTTCCGAAAAGTCTTCAAACTGTTCCGCCGCCTTCAAAGCCGCTTTTTCCTCTTTGCTGAGCGGTTCCGGGGCGTATTCCTCTCCGTTGAAAAGGAGGTCAAGGTCTTCTTGGGCAAAACAGAGCGCCGCCGCCGTCCGCGCCGAAAAGGCGCTGCCCAGCGCTTCGGCATATTTCATGCGGCTGCGGATAATCTTCCATACCGTATCGGCGATAAAGCGCCGGTCTTTGGAACCGATGTAGCGCCGGTCCTTGAAATATTTGTCCAGAATATTGTCAGCCGGCCGCTTGTCCTGCAAAATTTCTTCCAATGCTTCAATAACGGCCTGAACTCTGCTTGCTTCTTTCATCTGCTGCTCCGCTTTGATAAAGATAAATTGTATTTTGGTGCCGGTTGGAACGTCCTGCAGCCATACGCCCGTATACCCCGACCGCCCCGACAATACCCGCTTTTTTTGCGCATTGCAAGTGTTGTTTTCGGATTTCTTCCCCGCTGCCGGAATTTTTTTGTTGCCAAAAACATAATTTTGTGCTATAAACTGCGGCAATATTAACGGCAGAAAGTAAAATATATGGAAAAAATTCTGGTTCTGAACTCCGGTTCCACCACCGTAAAATTCCAGCTGTTTGAGATGGAGCAAGGTTTTCATCGGGTTCTGGCAAAAGGTATGGTCGACCGTATCGGGCTGCCCGGTTCCAAAATTGTCGTCCGCGCCGATAACGGATATGAGTTCTCCTGCGAATGTCCGGTAACGGATCATAAAGACGCTATAAAAGCCATATTGGACTATCTCTCCCACCGTTTTTTGAAAAATGCCGCCGAATTGTCGGCCGTGGGACATCGTATGGGACATGGCGGCGAATATTTCGACCGTTCGGTGATTATCGATGATGACGTTATGGCAAAAATCTATGACACGCTGCCGCTGCTGCCTTTGCACGGGCCTGCGTTTGTGCACGGCGTTGAGGCGATGACCGAACTTCTGCCCGGCGTTTTGCAGGTGGCAACGTTTGACAGCGCTTTCCATCAAAGCGTGGAAAAGCCAGCGTTTACTTATGCCATTCCTCGCGAATATTATGAAAAGGAACGTATCCGCCGTTACGGTTTTCACGGCACGTCGCACAATTACGCCGCGCAAAAAGCGGCGGAATTGTTTGGGCGTGCGGGGCGCTTTATCTGCTGCCACCTCGGCGGCGGCGCGTCCGTAACCGCGATTAAAGACGGCAAAAGCGTTGACACCACGATGGGATATACGCCGTCTGCAGGGATTATGATGGCGACCCGCGCCGGCGATATGGATCCGTATATTCCGTTGCACATTATGAAAACGCAGGGCAAAACCGCTGACGAGGTAAACGCGATGTTTAACAAACAGAGCGGTTTATACGGGCTTTCCTGCGGGCATTCTGATATGCGCGATATTATTGAAAATGCCGCCAAAGGCGATGAAAACTGCGCTTTTGCGATAGATGCGTTTGTTTATTCCCTGCTCAAAACCATCGGGTCTTACGTGGCGGTTCTGGGCGGCGTGGACGCCCTGATATTCACCGCTGGCATCGGTGAAAACGCTTCGCTTGTCCGTGAAAAGCTCTGCGCCCGTCTGGCGTATCTTGGCATAGAGCTTGACGGGGAAAAGAACAGAGCCCGCCCTGCGCCGGCGGAAATTTCCGCTCCGCAGAGCAAAGTCAAAGTATATGTCATTCCCGCCAACGAAGAGCTGATGATAGCGTCCGAAACGTTTGCGCTGCTGGATGAACTGGCGGAAACCGAACCTTTGGCGGTTTAAAGATTGGATAGTCGGAGATGGACTGATGTTGAAAGTGTTGATGCCCTCGCTTAATCAGCTTATAAATGCCGATTACAAAGCGGTAAAAACGCCCGAAACAGAGGCTTTGATAAAGCAGAGCCTGCAGGGGCTTGTCCCCTCGGCTCAGCCGGAATTGCGGCAGATATCCGGAATCCCCGGTTCCGGCAAAAGCACGTTTTGTGCCGCGCATTTGCCGCAGAATTTCCTGTTTCTTAGTTTTGACAAGATTATGGTTTCTCTGCCGGCATATCAGCGGGATTTGGCATTGTACGGCAATGTCGTTGCGTTTAAAAACCATGAAATGACCGCGCGGATTATCGGCTACGAACTGCTGCGCCGTGCCGTCAACCTGCACCTGAATATCATGTTTGAGCACAGCGGTACCAATGCCGCCCATCTTGAGCTGTTTAAGAATATCCGCCGCAAAGGCTACCGCACCGCCGTCGACTTTATCGTCTGCGATACAAAGCTTGCGATAAACCGTGCCGCCGAACGCGCCAAAAAGATAAACCGTTTTGTGCCCGAACAGCTGATTTTGGAACGAGCCGCGGGGCTTAAGCAATATGCCGCCGCATATCAAAAATTGACTCCCTCCGTAACATTCTTCGACGGCGCAAATAATTTCCGCCCGTTAAAGAAAATTTAAGATTATCCGTGCAAATATTTCCTTATGGAAGACTAATTTTATAAGGTTTTTGCCGATGAAAAAATATCTGCTTTTATTTTCCGTTTCGCTGGCTGCCGCGTCTGCGGGGCAGGCGCAGGCGCTGACCGCGACCGAACAGCTGCAGGCGACCAAAGCCATTTTTGTAGCCGATTTTCATAAGATGGATGACAACAAGGACGGTAAGCTGTCGCTGGAAGAATATTTGAGCCACCAGTTTGAAAATTTCCGTGCCAATATCATTGAGGCGGAAGGATTTGATGCCGCGGTCGCGGATAAAAAACTTCCGGCCCGGGCCTCGGCCGCTCCGGCAGATACAGCCGCCGATGATAAGGGCAAAGAGCCCCGTGACGAGTTGAAGTCATTGAGCGATGTAAACAGCGCCTTGCAGGAAATGGCAAATTATGAGCTGGATTTTGATGATGATTTTACTTTTGATGACAGCCTTTCCGGCTTGGATGAAGAACCGAAAAAGCTGACCCGGGAAGATGTAATGCCTGCGGCTGACGTTTTATCTCCGGATAAAACGGCCTCGGATACGGACTTACCGTCGTCCGGCTCCTCTTTAACCAAAGAAGATGCCGCTGCACCCGCATCGGATACTGTTGCACCGGCACCGGATACTTCAGTGCCTGCACCGGATACTGTTACGCCCGCATCGGATACTCCAGCCCCGGCATCGGCTGCTTCAACAAAGAACGAGGCCTCAGCTGTTTCCGAAGGGGCGGCGCACTCTGCTGAGACGGATTTGTCTGTTTCTGGGGAACCGGAGCTTCCCGCTGAATTGGACTTGTCCGTTTCCGAAGATGAAAGCCTGAAAAGTCTGCTGGCGGAAATAAACGAAACGCCGGAAGAAAAAACTGCCAAAAAGGCCGCAGCCGAAGCAGAAGCCAAGGCAAAGGCCGATGCCGCAGCAGCCGCAGAACAGGAGAAAAATGCTGCCGCCGAGCGTGAAAAGCAGATTGGCTTTATGCTGGATACGATAAAGAAAACCCTGCCGAAGAAAATCGACGAGGCGACGACTTGGACGGACATTGAATACAAGGACAAAGCCATTGCCTATATCTATGAAGCCGATATCGATATGGCGGCAATGTCAGCCAAAGAAAAAACGGCTTTGCAAAACAGCATAAAAACCGAAGCCTGCGGCAAAGCCTATCAGGAGATGTGTCCCAGACTCAAGCCGATGTTTATTAATGACGGGATTAACGTCCGCATCCGTTATCTGGATAAAGGCAAGAATGAACTCGGCATTTGTGAATTTAACCATGACACCTGCAGGTAGCGGCATGCGCCGGTCATAGCCGCTCCGCGGCGGGAAAACCGGAAAAGTCATTAAAAAGCCGTTATCCGGCAAAAGATTTAACCCAACAAACCGTAAGGTTAGTTAATTTTAGAGAGGGAAAAACATGAGAAAAATTAAATTATTGTCAGCAACGGCTCTGTCGGTAATGCTTGCATTTTCCGCCAATGCCGTCGCAGCGGGAAGTTTTGACGACGCGTCGGAAGAAGAAATTGCCAAAGCTGTTGTCAGCGTTTTGAAGAAAAATCCGCAGATAGCGTATGATGCTTTGGTCAAATTCCGTGCCGATGCCGATACGAAAAAGGCCGAAAGCGAAAAGGAGCTGACTCCGCTGGAACAGAAGGTTGCAGACGTTTTGATGGACAATCCTCCGATTATCGTCGGAGCGCTGCAAATCTATCAGCAGCAGGAAGAACAGAAAAAGCTTCTGGCACAGGCGGAAACCTATCAGAAATACGCCGAAGACATCAACCGTGCCGAACTGTATGCCGGCAACCCGAAAGGGAAGTTTACGCTGGTCGAGTTCTTTGACTTCTCCTGCGGCTACTGCCGCCAGATGGCGCCGCGCATTGAAAATATCATTAAGAAAAATCCAGACGTAAAAGTCGTTTTCAAACCGGTGTCTTTCCTGTCGCCGAATTCGGAACTGGCAGCCAAAGCCGCCGTTGCCGCGCATAATCAGGGCAAGTTTTTGGAAATGTATTCCGGCCTGATGGCGGAACGGGTTGTCAATGAACCGGTAATTGACAAGCTTGCGCGCAACTTAAAGCTGGATATGGTAAAGTTTAAAAAAGACTATGCTTCTGACGAAACTAAAAATATCCTGCAGAGCATAAAAGCGACTGCCGACAAAATCGGCATGAAGAGCGTTCCGACCTTGGTACTGAACGGCATGCCGTTATACGCAGTTGAAGAAATCCAGCTGCAGCGGGCAATAGACGTTCTGCGCGACGGCGAAAAATAATCGCGTCCCGTTTGCTTGCCGCCGCCTTCTGTATTTGGCGGGGCAGCCGCAAAACCGGGGGAGTCGCACGATCACAAAAAAAAGGTTCTCTGTGCAGACGCACAGGGAACCTTTCTAACAGGGATAAGGGTTATTTGCCAAGCAAATCTCCAAGATCCATCATCGGAGTAACGTTTCCGCCACCGTAGACCTTCGGGAAATTCTTCGCCAAAACTTCCTTGATAAGTTCAGGATGGGCTTTGAGGATTTCTCCCAGCTTTTCCCGTACTTCGTTCTCGGAAGCCCCCTTCAGTTTCATAGCTTCAGCCTCAGCTTCTGCCATCTTACGAACGTAAGCGGCTTCACCGTCTGCCTGCATTTCGCGGGCTTCTGCCTGAGCTTTTGTTGAGATTTTCAGCTGTTCGGCCTTTTCCTCAACAATTTTTCTCTGCATTTCGACCTTAGCCATTTCGCTGACGGCATCTTCGTAATCTTTGTCAAATTGAACATTGATAATGTTCAGTTCAACATTTTCAAACAAAGAATGGTCATAGCGCGGTTCGAAATTGGCCTTGACTTCTGATGACAACTCGGCAAGTTTGCCGTTGATGTCCTCGTAGGTCTTTTCAGCCACCACTTCGGTAAAAGCGGCATCAAGCTGCGGGCATAATGCCTTACTGATGTAGTCATTCTCTCCGATTGTTGCGTGGAGAGTATGCACATGAGCAGGATTCAAATTCCACGTCAGAACATAAGTCAACGCGATATCGCGTCTTTCTTTGTTCTTCATGTTGTTTGTATCCTGATGGCGCTGGCGGGTGATGTCCACTTCACTCATTGAAGAAATAAACGGAATCATCCAGCCAAAACCGGCAGAAAAACTTTTGCTTGCCATGGCTCCCAAGGTAATCTTGTAACCAGCATGCCCCGGCATGATAACATACATACCGTTAATGAAAGTCACAAAGATTAAAAGGAATGCTGCCACCAGCCAGAAACCCCAACCGAGGAAAAAGGCTGCGACAATACTCAAAACTGTTACAATCAATAACGGTTTTGTCAGTTTTTCCCGCATACTCAAGATCATGCTTGTAAAATCTGTTGTCATATATCTAGATTTTAGAAAACAAAGCACTTGTCAGCTCTTCAAAACTTATTTTAACTCATAAAACCCAGGTCATCTCTCCGCGTAGGAGCATCAGCGCAAGCTAACCGCCTTCTAAACCGAATTTTAATAAGTGAACCTGCAAAAACCGTAAACAACCCATTGCTTGAGCCGTAAACAATCCCTGCGCGTCCTAAATCTCTCCAAACTAACAGTAATCCCTGTTATATTAAAACAATAATTTTCAAACTAATCAACATCACAATATTCATTACGCTTTTAATATACCATATTTTTCGCCCTTGGTCAATCATAAAATACGGCACAGCGTCAGTCTTTCTCTGCCGGTTTTTAATTTCAGTTTCTGCAATTTGCGGTCGTCTTTTCCTGGAAATCAGCTTTCAGTGCCTTTCCGGTTATATCTCCCGGCTTTATCCTAAATGGACAATGTTTTTGCCGAATTTTTCTTCCAGTTCATCCAGAATGCTCCCCAGCCGGTCGTCGCTTTTTTTCGCCAGTTGAAACAGGTCAAGCTGTTCGCGTTCTCCGTAAACCAGTCCCGTCAGGGTAATTCCCGTGCTGCGCCAGACGACAGCCGGCGTGAACAGCTGCGTCAGCAGCCGCAGGGCAGGGGGCGTGATTTCCGTTTCCTGATTGCTGGCAAAGTCAAGTTTTGCGCGTGCCGTTACCACCTTAAAATCTTTGGTTCGGAGCATGACTTCAATGGCGGCGGCCTTGGCGCCTTCGCTGCGGGCTTTGCGGCAGGCGGTATGAATATGGCGGCACAAATCCGTTTTCAGGACGGCAATGTCGCTGCTGAATTCCCTGAGGGCGGAAGTTTGCTGAATGGAAAGCGGAGCCTTGTCGTCCGGTTCCACCTTAAACAGGGGAATTCCCGACAGTTCCGCTTTCAAATCCGCCCCATGCGTTCCGAACCTCGCCTTAACCCAGTAATCCGGGCGCATTACAAAGTCCAAAGCGGTAAAAATGCACTCTTCCCGCATTTTCAGAAGCAGCTTTCTCCCCACGCCGGAAACGTCCGCAATCAGCGTCTGCGCCAGAATCTTATTTCGTTCCGCCGACCCGATGGCAAAAACGCCGCCTGCATTTTTGGCTTTGTCGCTGGCAAGTTTGGCCAGAGTTTTTGTCGTCGACAGGCCGATGGAAACCGGAATGTGCAGTTCGTCCCACACCGCCTGCCTGATCATTTGTGCCGTTTTGATGTAATTCTGCCGGTAAAGCAGCTTAGTTCCGGTCAGGTCAAGATAAGCTTCGTCTACCGAACAGACTTCGACGTCCGGCGTAAACGATTTGAACTTAGCCATGACTTTTGCCGAAATGCTGCGGTAAAGATCGTGATTGGCACGGACATACAAAACCTGCGGCAGGCGTTTCTTGGCCATAAAATAAGGTTCGCCCATCTTCAACCCCAGCGCTTTGGCTTCTCTCGACCGCGAAATGACGCAGCCGTCGTTGTTGGAAAGAACCGCCACCGCCCGCCCGTCAAGCCGCGGATTGAAAGCCCGCTCCGCCGAAACGAAAAAACAGTCGCAGTCTGCAAGGGCAATATAGTGTTTCATCATAGCCTCGGAATATGTGCCAGCCGTATAGTTTCAAAATCTTGTTTCATAGTCATCTTAGCATTGCCGAGCCTCTTTGTCAATAAAAATGTTCTAATTATGTTCTGTTTGTTGAAAAAAGAGTGCGATGTAAACATCCGGCCAATAATGTTCTGTTTTTAAGGAGTGCGAGGCAAACCTCCTGCCCATAATATTTTTTAAGGAGCACGACGCAAATCTCCTGCAAAAAAAACGCCCCGTTTAAGGGGCGTTTAGGAAAAGAACGGCGGCAAAAGCGTCAGTGCTTATGAATGCGTCAGTGTTTGTTCAGGCAAATGTCTTCAGCCGATACGTGATAGGCTGCCGGCATACCGTTTTGAGCAAGGCAACACTTGAAAAGCGTTGAGCCTGCTTCATTCTGACAAAGCAGAAACCTTCCGCTTGTTTTATCCGCCTTGTCAGCAGAAAGCTCGGGCAGGCCTGACGGCGAAATTTCCTGAAAAACAACGCTTCCGGGTTTGCAGGACAAATCCGGGTCAACGCTGAAAGTAACGGTTTCAACAGGGAACATAACTGTGCCGTGGAAAAAAATTAGAAGGTTTTTTCCGGCCGCTATCCGTTCGGCAAAAACATAATTGCAGAGTTTCCGTCCCAGAAAACGCCCGTCTTCAAATCCGTTGCAGACAACGGCCCATGTAGCGGGATAAGGCTTAGCCAGAAAAATGCCGTAGCGGCACAGGCTGTCGTCATATCCGAACACTTCGCTGTCCGGCCATACCGTTTCGCAAAAACCGTCGGCGTGGCATGCGATAGTTCTGATGATGAAGCGTTTGCGTTTGCTGTCTTTCCTGTGCCGTCTGGCAAAGTCGGAAGCATAAATTGCAATAAAGAGCGTTTTGTCCTCCATCTGCAGGGTATAGGTCTTTTCCGGAAAGATGATAAGATGTACCATAAACAGAAAAACGAACAACGCCACAAATCCTGCCGTTGCAAACCAGCCGGTAAGCAGAAACAGCAAAACGGCTATGGCTCCGCCGACAACCTGATGATTAACGGCGGCACAAATCCAACATTGCGGGCGCAACAAGGCCCCAAACCAAATTCTTTTTACAAAATTATTCATAAAAATGTATTTAAGTGAAACAATAATTGATTTTTAAACGCATCATAAAGAATAAATGAGGAAAAAGCAAGCATTTTTCTTGTCAAGTCGTCGGCAGGCCGCCATAATTGCCGCAAATTTAGACGTGCGGAAACGCCATAGCTGCCGGTTTTCCGGCATCAGGGCGCAACAATCGCTGCAATTCCGCCGCCACAGGAAGTTTGCCGGTGCAGTTCCCGTTCCGGCTTTGTTTTGATAAACTGTACTAAGGAGAAAAATATGCCCCGTATAGCCGAATTTGCCAAAGTCAGTTTCAATCAGTTTGAAACGGCATGGAAAAACACTTTTCTGACGGATGACACTGAAATCCGGCGCATATATGACAGTATCCGGCTTCCCTCCCGGGCAACGTCCGGTTCTGCCGGATACGATTTTTACACGCCGGTAGATATCTCCCTGAAACCGAAGGAGAATTTTCTGCTGCCGACGGGAATACGCGTCAGAATGGAAGACGGCTGGTTTTTGGGCGTTATGCCCAAATCCGGGTTGGGTTTTAAATACCGCCTGCAAATGGACAATACGATTGGGATAATTGATGGCGATTATTATTACTCGGACAATGAAGGGCATATTTTTGTAAAGATGACCAACGATTGCAATGGAGGTAAGGTTCTGGAGCTGAAAGCCGGCGCCTCGGTCTGTCAGGGGATTTTTCTGCCTTTCGGCATCACATTTGACGATAACGCTACGGCAAGACGCAACGGCGGTTTGGGATCGACATCGAAATAAGGCCTGTGCGCAAGAAGATAGTGTGCAAGAAGATAGTGCACAAGAAGATAGCAGTACACAAGAATATAAGGTCTGCCTGCAAGAATTTTTTTATGTTGCGGTTGTATTCTAAACGAAAGGCACAAAAAAGGGCGGTAGTTCCGCCCTTTCTCATAAAATCTCCGTTTTATGTTCCCGACAGTTCAAATGTATGTCTCCAACAGCTCCGAGTTTCGTCAGTCTATAACCTCGCAGCTTTCAGCGTTTGGGTTTGAACTGAATGATTTTCGGTTTCCCGTTCGCCGTATCGGTCTGCATTTTTACGGTTGCAAATCCGTTTCCGGCAGCAGCTCTGGTTTCCTTTTGTACATTGTTGCCGTTTACGGAACCGCCGCTTTTCTGTGAAAATCCGCTCATTGCCGTCTTTTGGCATCCGGGCTGCCGGTGTTGTCCGGGAATAATGCGGAATTTCTCGCCGACTGCGGTTTTCAGGGCATTTTGCTGCGCCGAAACTTTTTCAAAGTGTTTTCCTTCAGCCGCATTATAACAGAGCTTAAACAGCTCGCCGCCGATAGTCGCCGTTTCGCCGAGTTCTACCGGATATTCGGTGAGAGTGTCTCCGTCAAAAGCGTCCAGCAGCTTTTCATCGTCTTTGCAAACCGGATGCCAGACAACGTCATCAGTGTCCTTTTCCTTTTGTTCAATCGACCAGCAGATACAGGCGAATTTCTCTTGTTGCAGCGAATAAAGCTCCACCGGATAAACGTCTTCCGCCTCAAAGGCCCCTTCAAGCCTGAGGATATTGAGCATATCTGCTTCAGACAAAACCGCCCGGACTTTCTTTATCGCAACTTCTCCGGCAGAGGTAAACACCGTAGAATACAGCGTCTCCCGCCAAAACAGAAAGATTTCGTTAGTCAGCGGCAGAAGTTTGGTAAATTCGCATTCATGAAAAACTTCCGGATTGTCCAGCTTAAACACCGGTGCTAATGAACGGATGTCCTGGGCGTCCAGGTCAAAATACACCCATACCAGCATATTGGAGCAAGCCAGGTTGTTGAGTGATATGCTTGCCAGAAGCACGACGCCGTTGCCGCCGTAAAAGTCCTGAAAAAATTCCAGTGCGTCAATCGAATTGTCAAAAATCACTTCGTCTCCCGCCGGAGCATACTGCTCAGGATTGGGAATAAAACCTAATTTATCCATATTTATAAAATTTTAGTGAAACATATGCTTATTTTATCATCTTTAGCCTACACCCGGAAATAAAATTATGTCAACAGTTTTGTCAAGTGTTGCGCATTTTTATTGTATATGTTTGTTTTTGCGGCGGATGCGGGGCGAAATGCCACGGAATTTTGCCCCGCCGGTATCAGTCCTCATACACAGCAGCAATCCGCCCCAACAGTGCTAACGCCAGTCCGCTCCAACAGCGCCAATCCTCATAAACAGCGCCAGTCAGCCCCAATAATACCCAATCCGCCTCAGGAGAACCATCTGCCCCAGGATATCCGATTTACCCCGGTAGCATCGCTTCTCCCGAATGATGTACAAAAAAGGCAGAGAGACCGCTGTACTCTCTGCCTTTTCCCTTAGATGAGGAGTGGGAAGTTTAGAACTTGTATTTGGCGTTCAGCATACCCGTATGGTTCTGATAATCCTCACGGAAACCGCCTTCGTAAGCGAGGGAGATTTCCCAGTTGTCAGAAACATCGGTAGCAACTTTTGCGCCGAGTTCAAATCCCAAACGGTTCAGCTTTTCGCCGTTGACGCGATAGGCAACGCCGTTAGCCAAAACCACGTTGGAATTGTTGGCGTCGTCAACCAAATCATAAGTAACGGCGGCTCTCAATTCCGGACGGATAATGGTATCGCTGTCCAAAGCATAATCCTTGGCAACTTTCGCCCCGACGATTGCGGTCAGAATGTCGCTGTCATTGGCGGCAACGGACGTTCCGAGAGCGTCGGTATATCCGTCTTGCGAGATATGGGCGTAGCGCAGTCCGGCTTCCGGCGTAACGTCATAGCCGTTCAGTTGCATTTCATATCCGTACAAAGACTGGACAGCCCAGGATTCGACGTCATAATCAGCGTTTGCGTTAAATCCGAGCGCAGCTTTCTTTTCGCTGTAATCAGACCAGTTATAAGCAACAACGGTGTTGATGTACCAGTTTGCCGGCTTATACTGCCCGTAAACAAACGCGGTATGCGTATCAACGTCCGTATCGCGAATGCCCGAGGAAATATCCGTGCTGCTGTAAGCATAGCCAAGGCCGACTTTCGTTCTGTTGTCAAGCTGCTTGTCGATACCCATGGCGACGCCGTCGCTGTTCGTGTCAAAACCGCTGGCTTTTGACGTCGATTCGTGGTCGGAGTGGCTGAACAATGCTCTTACCCAGGCTTTAACCTGCTTAAAGGCATCGCCGGAAGATTTTCCTTCGGCCATGGCTGCGGAAGTTCCATTCAGTTCATCAGAAACAACCGAGAATACCATATTATGAATACCGGTTTCAACCGATCTGATAACCGGATTGGCGTCTGCGGTCAGCAAATCCGCTGCGCCGGTACCGTTGGAAACCTGCGCCTTGTCGGCAGATTGCAGATGCTGGTTCAACGCTTCTCTGAAACTGTTAAAGTTGGCGTTGTCAGAAGAACCGCCGGAAATTGCGCCCAAAACGGCTTCTGCCTGTGAACCGGAGAGCCCCAGAGAGGCAGCCGCTTCGTCGGCGGATTTCTGTTCCATGGTAACTTTTCCGTTATCGCCAACAATCGCATTATACAAAGCGTTGTCTGCCAGTGTGAAGCCGTTTTCGCCCAGCAGCTTGCTCGTGTCAAACTCTGCGGATTCTTCACCGCTGTCGACAATCAGGCCCAGTTCGGTGTTTTCACCGATAGTGATTGCGACATCTTCGCCAAACGTTGTGTTTTCAGTAATATTGAGCTTCGTATTATCCGCAAAAGAAGTTGTGCCTTCGCCGGAAATGCCTCCGTCAAGCGTCAGCGTGCCGCTGACGTCTACCTTGGCCTGACCGTTGTTCTGATTCAGGTTAATATCGTTCAGTTTATCGCCGACTTTATTGCCGGAGAAGGTGTTTTCGCCGCTCAATTTAACCGTTCCGTCAACGTTAATTGCGCCGCCGCCTGTTAATGCCGAATTGTTCTCAAACGTGGCGTTGGCAATATTAACGACACCGCTGGTGGAGATAGCTCCGCCGCTGCCGTTTGCCGCCTGGTTGCCGATAAACTGGACATTGTCGAGTGTGATGTTGGCTGCTGTCGTGCCGCCGTTAAAAATGGCGCCGCCGTTTCCTTTTTCCGCAATATTGCCTTCAAAAACAGTATTGCTGATTTCGGCAATCTCACCGCCCTTGTTATAAATCGCAGCACCGCCGCCGTTCGTGGAAGTGTTGTTTTTGAAGATGCTGTTTGTAATAGAGGCAATTGTGCCGCCGTTGGAGTTCAAAATCGCGCCGCCGTTTGTTTCGGCAGTGTTGTCTTCAAAGGTAACGCCATCCAGAGTGCCGAGGTTTCCTTTGTTATAAATCGCCCCGCCGAGCTTTGCGGAATTGCTTTTGAAGACGGCTCCGGAAGCAATTTCCATGGAACTGCTGGCATCAGCTACAAAAATAGCGCCGCCGGCATTTCCTGCTTCGTTTCCGGAAAATACCACCGTTCCGGACAGTTCTGCATTGGTGTTAGCATCGTTAAAGATGGCTCCGCCGTTGGTTGAAGCTTTATTGCCGTCAAACGTAACATCGGCAAATTTGATGTCTCCGCCTTTGTCGGTTTCCTGCGCCTGATTATTCGTATTGTAAAGGGATTGGTTGTAAACCGCCCCGCCGTTGATTGCTTCGTTCTTTTCAAAAACGGTATTGCTGATTTGGGTGTTGTTAAAGGAGTTGGCGATTGCGCCGCCGTTGCCGCCCTGAAGTTTATTGTCGGCCCGGTCTGTGGTCGTTCCGGTCGCTTTGTTTCCGATAAAGGCGGAATCAGATATAATCAGACTGTGATTTTCATGCGAACCATTGGTAATATCCCCGTTGTTGATAGTACGTCTGGTCCCGATGGCGCCGCCGTTGAAACCGGTTTCATTATTGACAAACTTTGTGTTCTTGATTGTCGTTTTAGAATCAATGCCTAATGAGATGGCCCCGCCGCCGACAGGTTGGCTGTCTGTTGTTTCGGTTTGGGATTTGTTCGCTTCAAATGTAGCGCCGTCAATGTCTAAAACGCCAAAGTTGGCAATTGCGCCGCCATCATATTTTGCCGTATTGTTTTTAAATACTGTTCCTGATTTGACGATAAGCGTACCAGGATTTTCAACTCCATTTTTCGGCTTGCTTGTAGAAAGGGCTCCGCCGATACCATCGGCGTTGTTTGTAATATTTTCAACCAAAGAATTTTCTTCTAAAACAAGGGTTTCTCCTTGGGGTATGAGATAACTTGTTTTCCCGTCCCATTCTTCGGCAGCCATTGTCGGCATTGCGAATGCGACGCCGACTAAAGCCGTAGTCAATAAAAGTTTGTTTTTCATAAAGTAACTCCTAGAAAAGTTTCTATGCAAACGTCCTGAAAAATGTGTTGAAAAAATACGAACGTTAAAAATCATCAATTCAGTTAAAACAAAATGTTACTTTTTTAAAAAGGCGAAAAAATAAAAAAACATTACGGATTAATGATTTAAACTTGACATACGGCGTTCGTTACGGCTAAAATCCGGATAAACGTTTTAGAAAAAATTGCTGAATTAAATCGTTCCTATTTTTTCAGCATCTGCCTGTGGATATAATGTTCTGATTTTTTGCAAAGTCATTAAAACAAAAGTTGATGACTTTAAACGAACCTTTTTTTGCCGCATGCCGCAGCTCCGCTTCAATCCAATCCCCTTTTTGTCAATCTACATCAAATGGATTTTGCGCAGCAGGACAAAGACGGCAATAACTTCCAGCCTCCCCAAAACCATGACAAACGACAGGATATATTTTACAAAAGGCGTAAATCCGGCAAAACTACCGGCCGGTCCGGTTGCCTCGGTCAGGCCCAGGCCGGAGTTGGTTATATTGCCCGCAACCGCGCCGAGCGCCGTAACAAAGTCTACTCCCGTCATGGAAATAATCAGCGTAAACAGCATAATGGCAAGCAAAAAGCCGAATGCCATGACGAACACCGAAGAAACGATATTGTCGTCGATGACCTTTCCGCCGGCTTTCATAACCGTTACCTGGCTTGGCGAGAGGGAATTGGTTGCGTTCTTTTTGAAAAAGGCCATAATGACCTGCCAGCGGAAAATTTTAATTGAACCGGTTGTCGAACCCGTACAGCCGCCGTGCAGGAATAAAATGAAGAAAACGGCGACAGCCCATGTCCCCCACTGGATAAAATCATATGAGGAAAAGCCGGTTGTCGTCATAGCCGAAATCATATTAAAAGAGGCTCTCCGGAATGCCGTAACAAACGGAATGTCTGAGGTATAGGCATAAAATGCGCTGATAATCAGGATATACCAGAAAACCAGTTTCAAAAACGTATTGACCTGATTGTTTTCAATAACGGAAGCAAAGCTTCGCTTTTTCGCAATTAAAACAAAATAGGTCATCGGCAGCGACCCCAGCAGCATAAAAATGCCGATAATGGTTTCAATCATCGGGCTGTCAAAATAAGCGACGGAATTGTTTTTTGTAGAAAGTCCGCCCGTGCACAGCGTCGCCAGCGCATGGCATATTGCGTCAAACCAGTTCATGCCCGCCCATTTCAGCAAAACTGCGCAAATGATGTTCAGCAAGACATATACCAGAATAATGTCCTTGGCGATATAGCGGATTTTGGGCAGGAATTTTTCTTCAATGTCAGAGTTTTCCTTGTTGAAGATGTGCATGCCGCCGATTCCCAGAAAAGGCATCAGCGCGACCGCAAAAATGACGATGCCGACGCCGCTGATGCCGTTAAGCACGGCGCGCCAGAACAAGACGGATTTGGGCTGCGCCTCAACATTGCTTAAAATGGTCGAACCTGTGGTCGTCAGGCCTGATGTCGCTTCAAACAAAGCGTCGGCGTAAGTTTGAATGTCTCCGTTGCCGTAAAGGGGGAGGGCACAGATAAGCGGGCAGGCAAACCAGCATATAACGGTAATCAGATACCCTTGGAGGATAGAGATGTTTTTTATTTTGCCGTAATTTGCCAGAAACAGCGACCCGCCGATAAACATCGTCAGAATGCTGTTTTGGATAAAAATGGCATCAAACGAACCGGTGTAGTATTTCAATGCCGCTGCCGGCAGCAGCATCAATGCTCCCAAAACGAAAATGATAAACCCGTTAATCATCAAAACCGGCTGCCACATTGCTGTCTGAACCCTTATATTGTTAAAATCGTTGCCCAATTCCGCATCATAATATAGCCCTGCGCAAAAACTTTCAATGCTGCCGGCAGGTTATCCACCTCAGCTGCTGTTCTCCGCCCGCCCGGACGCCGTTGTCCACTTTCCCCGTTCGTTCGTCGCCCTGCTTCCTTTCTGTTTATCTGCTTTTCCCGTCCGCGCGCGCACAGCCTTTCTCCGATTTCTCAGCTTTTCCCGTCTGGTTGTCCCTCCGCCGTTTCCCGTTTTCCGGTCTGCCTCTCTTACGTCCATAAAAAAAGCTCCCCGCAGGGAGCCGAAAATCAAAACCTTACTCAAAATAGCGCGCATCAGGCGTATTTTGCAAAAAGTTTCTGAATTTTCCGTGTGAACACGGAGTATACGCACTGCCGATAAAATCGGCATACGCACCGAGCAGGGAGGTAATTCCTCTGTCATACTCTTCCGGCGTATATGATGCGCGTGCGAACAAATCCGACAGGATAATGTTGGCAACAGCTTCTTCATGGTCAATGCCGTACAGGATTTCCTGATAGTTCGGCCACCCCATGTTGGAGTAGTTGACGATAATATCCCGGAACTTTTCCCAGTCCGCTCCGAAAACACCGGGCATGGCATAACGCTCCGGCTTTGCGGATTTGGTAACGCCGTTGAAGCGTACCGTATCCTTCTTAAGAGGGCCGAGGCTGGCAGCGATATAGCCGAGGTAAATCTCGGATATTTTCGCTTCCGGCACTGCCGCTAAGGTTTTCGGTAGGAAAATCGGGCAATGTGCCAACACGAGGTTGACTTTGACTGCGGCAAATTTTTCCTGCTTCAGCTGCCACATCCACTCCGCCAGCAATCGTTTGTCATAGAACGGATTGCCCGAACAGATGACAAACGTTACTTCTTTCAGCCCCTGAGATACCGCAAAATTGTATATCTCAATCAGGTTGCCTTCGGAATCGTCGTCTTCGCACGGGGTATAATTCCTGTATGCATACTGCGTGCCGGTCAAAAGGCTCATCAGTTTGTAATACGTATCATACTCCGTTTTGCGGATAAGCCCTTCTTCACGGTAAAAAAGCTTCTGGAACAAGCCCTTGTTACCTTCTTTTCCGGAAGAAAGGAACGGCAGCACGCGTCCTGTCTGCTTTGCATAAAAGCGTAAGATTTCAAACGCAAACAGCGGCGCCGTCATCATTCCGCTGAAACAATACAGGAACGGATGTATCATATTCTTCGGCAGGTCATACAATGAGCATACGACCGCTTTGGAAGTTCCGCCCTGCGCATTCGGGTATTTAAATTCCGACCCGGGTTTCAATCCGCCGATTTCTTCCGCATAGCGTAAAGTATCCATATCAACGGTTACCGGACGGGATTTTGATACCTTGACGCGTTCAGCCATAAATCTGCGGCCTGCGGCGTTGCATTTAAATTCATTACTCTTTAATAAAGCCATAAACTGCTCGCGGTTCGTGTCCACGAATTCATAAAAATTTTTCATAATCCTTAATTTTAAATTATACTTAATTAGGCTCTAAAAATACCATATTTTAAAGGTTTTGTCAAACATATTTCTGCCGGCTTTTTTCCCTCCGCCGGTTTCCGTCCGGCTGTTCGTTGCCCCGTTTCCCGCCACCTCAGAATGAAATCCGCCACCAGACGAACGCCGAAAGAAACGCAAACGCCGCAATCAGCGCCAGCCCTGCACCGCAGGCAAAAGTTTTCTCCGTCCGCCGTCCGGCATTCGAGAGTTTGTCAAAAAATTGTGCCAGCAGCAGCGCAACCGGCAGCGTGATAATTGCGACATAGCGAAAATCCTGATTACACATATACGGGTGCTTAAGGCCGAACATAATCTGCCCTGCGATAATCCCCGCCAGTAAAATCATTGTCAGCCAGAATGTCTGTGTCTGCCGTTTCTTGACGCCCAGATAAGCGGCCGCAACAACCGCCAAAACCAGCAAGGCTTTATAAATCAGAACCAGCGCCGTAATCAGCCCCATAATGTCCGCCCCGCGCATAGAGAAGTCCCATTGCCCGAACAGCGCCGTTTTTGTCATCGTCTCCCACAGGTTAATGCCGAAATCATTATAAAACATTTGCGGATAAAACAGGGCGCCGAGCGGGTTAAACCGCTGCCACAAGCCGTAGCTTTTAAGCGACAGATGTTCCTGCGGCGGCACAAAGTCAAACCCGACGTTGAGGAAATAGTGCTGATACAACGGCCAAATGCTCAGCCCGGCAACGAGCAGTATGCTGAAAACCGCGGCTTCCGCTAGCTGCCGCTTGTTCTCCGCTCCGCTTTTCAGCTGCTTGTGTATTGTCAGCAGCCGTTTGTCCTCCGTATCGTTTTTCTGCGGCTTGTTTTTTGTCTGTGTCAGCCGCCGCCCGTTTTCCGGTTTTTTTCGCTGCTGCCACAGCCGGAGGGCGATAGCCGCACCAGTCAGCGGCAGGACGATAATGCCCGAAAGTTTGGTCAACGCTGCCGCGGTGGCAAACAGCAGGATACGTGCCAGATTTTTCCGCCCGCCGTCACGGTAATAGAGCAGGGAGTAATAGACGGTTCCCGCCTGTAACGGCAGCAACAGGCAGTCGTTGTTGAAAAATCCCGCGATGGCGTTGTACGCCGGGAAGAAACAGATAAAAGCCAGCCCGCCGAGGTATGCCGCCCGGGAAAGCCGGAAGAAACGCAAAATTTTTCCGGCCAGAAAATAATACCACAGCATATAGAAGCAAAAACAGACCTGTGTCGCTTCCGCCGCCAGCTGCATATTGGCACCGGCGCCCATTGCTGGCAATTCCGCGTTCAACATTCCGGTTTCCAGAACCGTTGCCAGCCGCATTTCTCCCGCTGCCAGCAGAAAATGCAAAATCGGGTGATAGGTCGAATAGCTCGGGCGGGTCAATAGCGGATTTTCCTGCCAGAACAGAAAGTTGTTTTCCAAAATATATTCGATATAGTTAAAACACGATGCAAAGTCGTATTGTACGTCGGTATGTCCGGTATTGGTGATAAATGAGAGGTTGAAATACGCCGCCGCTAAAATAATCAGCCGTCCGTATTCGGTTGCCTTCTCATTGCCTGAGTTGCCGTTTTTTGCCTCATTGTTAGGCATCCCGTCGTTGCCGTAAAGTCGTTTCAGCAGTCCGCCCGCTGCCAGAAAAGCCGCAAATATCCAGACGCTCCATATTTGCGCCGGAAGAGCAAACGCGCCTGCCGCGGCAATGCCGGCGCACAGTCCCCAGACCGCCGTCCTTTTTCCATTAAGCCCGAGCGGGTTTAACGCCAGGGTCAGCCCGAGCGCCAGCCATAAGTTCAGCTTAGACGCGCTAAATCCGTATATGCCGGCTGTCAGCGTGGCCGTGAAAAACAGCGCCGCCGCCCCCAAAAAACTCAAAACCGGAAATTTCAGCATTTGTCTCTCTCCGAAAAACGGCCTTTCGCAGTAACGCGTCTCAACCAGAAAGTTGAGAGTTGCCCCAAGGCCGGAAATCATTTAAAATCAGATAACAGCCTTTTAAACCTCAAGTCAAGTCTGAAGATAAAACACACACACGCCGCTTTGATTTTTGTTTTACAGGGATTTATGCTGTTTGCCTGCCATGTGCATGCTGATTTTTTCTCGCCGCGGGCGTGCTAAAAAAATCTTGCTAAGCCCCGAAAAGTATGCTAAAGTATATTAAATTATGTAAAAAAAAAGCCTGAAAGAGGTCTGCTATGGGGATAAAGGATATTTTGCAAAAGCAGGACAAAGAAGCCGCCGATGCCGTTATGGATACCGGGCACTACCGGCGCGAAGCCGGCGTCCGCCATATCAAAGACATTGTTAAAAATCCGCTGAACCGCCTGCGGATAGAATTTTCCGAAAAATTCCTCGGCGCCAAAAGTAAAGAAGATATAAGCGAAGAATATGTCCGTGATTTGCAGAACCGGCTGGAGCCGATGTTTCAGGACAGTGAGGATAAGAAAGCCGTATTCGCGTCCCATCGCGAGAATTTTGAGCATTTTCTGCAAACCGGCGACCTTAAAACGCCGTTGAACCTGAAAGACGAAGAATCGCAGTTTTTCTGGGGAACGGCTTTGGCATTATATGCCGTCCGTCCTGAAATGCAGGAAAAGTGGGACCGGCACAATCAGGCAGACCGTATTTCGCACAGTACAATCTGGCGCCGCATCGCTTCGTCGTCATATATGCAGCAGGAACTGCAGCGCCATGCACATATTGTCGAAAGCGCGGTGGAAAATCAGGATACCAGGCTGGTATGGAGCGAAAACGGCTACCCGAATATCAGCTATTGTTTTGTTCCCGAACAAAATCTTATCATTGACGACATGTTATGGACGCTTGTTGCCGGCGTTGATGCGGCCGCAACGGCTATGAATCACGAAATAGCCCATTCCAAAGGGACGCAGTTTACCAATTCTCCGCGGATGGAGGAAATTCAAAAACAGCAGGAAGCTTTGGTTAAGGAAATGGAAGAAGCCTCGGCGCGTAACGATATGCCGACGTGGAAGGCCTCGGCAAAAAAGGCGGCGCGCCTAAAAGCCGAGTATACTTACCGTTTTTACTTTTTTGACGAACTGGAAAATATGTATGCCAACCGTTATGCGGTCAATTTCGGCGGCGATTTTGACCGGGCGCATTTAAACGAGCTTGAGGTGGATATCAATGTCGGCCGTAAATATGTGGCACCGTTGAAAATGGAAGATGCCGAAAAGGAAATGGCCGCCAGCGCCGAAAAACGCATTGCTCACGTCAAGGCCATTGCCCGCAACAGTTTTTTTGCCAATAACGGTCTGATAGAAAACCACAAAATGGAAGATTGGCACAGCCTGAACCTGTATCCGGAACTTTTGAGCGGCATAGATGCCGACGGCCGCAAAATGGGAGCCGCCGAATGTTTTGAACGCATCCGCGAAATCTGCGATAAGTTTGAAACCTCTCAGCCGAACAAAGGGTTGAAAATCCTGAATGAAACGATTTATAACAAACGGATGACGGCAATGAGCCGCCGCCGTGTCGCCATGACGGATGAGTTTTTTGACCTGTTTGTCGCTCCGCACATGGAAGATATATATAAAGCGGCGGAGAAACAGCTGGAAGATCAGGTCAGCCGGATGCAGAATCAGCAGCAGTCCGGTCAGAATGGTTCGTCTTCTCAGCAGGGAGAACAGAGTGAAGGGCAAGGCACCTCAAACCGGCAGCAAGGCAGTGCTCAAAACCAGCAACAGGAGAACTCGGGGCAACAACAGAACAGTTCCTCCGCACAGCCGAACCAGTCTCAGGGCGGACAGGAACAAGGGCAACCTCAACAGTCGCAAAGCGGGCAGGGGCAAGGGCAACCTCAACAGTCACAAAGCGGGCAGGGGCAGCCTCAGCAGTCGCAAAGCGGGCAGGGGCAGTCTCAGTCAGGGCAGGGTGCCGGTAGCGGAATGCCCGGTATGCCGCCTTTGCCGACTCCGCCGATGGGAAACCAAAATCAGCAAGGCAGGGGCTCCGGCAATGAAACAGGACAGCAGCAAAGCAACACCGGTCAGCAGCAGTCAGATAACGGCCAGTCCGGCTCTCCGCAGTCCTCCGGCAACTCCAATCAATCGCAGCAGCACGGTAACTCCGGCAGTCGGTCTGCCGATAACCAATCCGACGCTCAGCACTCTTCCGACAACACGCAGCAGGGTTCCTCCGGTGCTCGGCAATCCTCGTCCGGCTCTCCGCAGTCCTCCGGCAACTCCGGCCAATCGCAGCAGCACGGTAACTCCGGCTTTCCCGATACCGGTCAGTTCCGCCTGCCGAATACCGACATTTATCAGCCGCGCCTCAGCGACGGGCAGATAAAAGAGTTGCTGGAAAAGGCAGAGAGCATCCGCGAATTGAAAAGGCAGGCCGGCGAAAACGGCATGAAGGCTAATGATTTGCCCAATCGCGGCGACAATGCTGATAGTCGCGGTGCGCCGCAGGAAAGCGGTGCGTCAGACAGTCAGCAACACGGGCGCAGTGAAAACAGCCTGGAGGATTATCTGCCGCAAAACGATATGCCGAGCCTGATTTCGATTGATGATATGGTCAAGCTCAGCGAAGACAATATGCAGGCTGCACGCTTTTACCGCGAAGGCAATTGGGACGAATATCAGAAATATATCGCGCAGTATTCCAACGAAATAGCCCAGGCGAAAAAGCTTATCGGCGAAATCATCAAACAAAACAAGTTTGACAGCGTCCGCCGCGGCCACGAACGGACCAAGGAAAAAATGACCCAAATTCCGGTTCAGGGCGGTCGCACCATAGATTTGCAGCGCCACGTCGCCCTCCAGCAGAAGCTTCGCCGCGGCGACCCGAACATCGGCAAAAAGGATTTGGAGCGTTTCCGCACCCGTTATAAATACTCTGAAGACGAGAAAATCAAAGAAGTACAGCTTCCGCAGTCTAATTTCGGAATCCTCATTGACGGTTCCGGTTCCATGACCGGCAGGCCGTTTGACAACGCTTTGGCCATCTCCTGCATTTTGTATGAAGCCGCGCGCAGTTTTAAGGAAATCAACGTCTATATTTATATGATGGGCGAGCCTTACCCGCTGACTGTAGCGCTCCCCGACGACAAAACCAAAGAGATTGCGAAACGTCTGGAAAGCGTTCGCCGGGGGCAGGGCGGCTGCAACGACTTTTTGATTCCGGCGGTAAAAGAGTTTTTGAAGGATGTTTCCTCGGATATGGCAAAGCACCCTCATGTCAAGAGCGGCTTTACCCATATCTTTTCCGTAACTGACGGCGGCAACAACGACTACGGTTCGACCGATGTCAACGGCTGTCTGAAAACCATGCTGGAGAAAAACGAACAGCTGACGTTCGACAGTTTCTTTATGGATCAGGGGGAAAGCAATTATACCAAGCCGCTGGTCAGGGAAATGCAGGCTAAGGGCTGCGACCGGATAGATTATGTCGACGGCATCGTTTCCGGCGACCAGATACCCGGAAAAATTATGGAGATGTTGAAAAAAAGGATGAAACACAGTCAGATAAAAGAGCCGATGACCAACGGCGTTAAGGAAAAACTAATAATTGAAACCTTAAAATCCCTGAAAAGGCGCTGATATTTGGATTTAAGCCGCGGCAGCCGCGTTTCTGCTCTTGCCCGGCAGCAAAAAATATGTTAAAATAAAACAATGGGCAGCCATGATAATTAAAGGAGAAAAGTAATGGCGAAAATTTATAAGCATAAATTCGGTACCGAGGAATTTCCCGTTCCCATCGCCGACAAAATTACCGGAAAGATTACCTGGCTGGCATCGGAAGAGGACGCAATTTATATCCCGACCATGCGCGACGAACCGAAAGAGGCCGTCTACGGCCGCCTCATCCGCAATGTTGTAACCGACCCGACGATGATGAAAGATATGACCGAAATGCTGTTGCGCCTGGACAAGGGGCGTACCCCGGAGGAAAGCAAAAGCTACGGCTATACGACAATGGGAGCTCCCGGTAACGGTAAGACTTACCTGACCAAGGCCATCGGCGCTTTGGTTCACCCGAAAGGCGCGCTGGTTGTCGACTGCAACAATATAGATAATCCCGACGAACTGTACAAGGTAACGACGTTCAGCGTTGACGAAACCCGCAAACAGCGCAAGATTGACGCCCGCGTCAAAATGGGCAATATGGACCCGGAACAGGCATTGTCCCAAAATGCCGTCGCTTACATGAAAAAGATGTTCGGAAATGATGTCGTAACGCAGGAAACCCGCGACGGAAAGCGCATCACGGCGATTGACTGGAACGCTGTCAAAGGCGATTCGGCTTTTGTTGAAGGCGTGATAGACAAAGTGATGGAAATGGAAAACATTCCGTATGAAAAAGACCATAGCTCTTTAGGTTTTGTCGTTTCCAACGGGCCGTTGCTGCGGGCGCTCGTCGATCCGGATTCCCCTGACTACGGCCGCATGGTCATCCGCGATGAGTCGAACCGCGGCCCTGTGGTTGACGCCTGGCTCAAAATTGAGGCCTTTTTCTCTGAACCCGGCGCCGATGAACTGAAACTCAAGGGAGAAGACGACAAGGAGTTCACGATTAAGCGGTCAGAGATTCCCGAAACCTTTATGTTTCTCGGTACCGCCAATCAGGCGACCGAGGATATGGGCTCAAGCGCCAAAGAACTGACCAAGCCGATGATTTCCCGTCAGGGTATGGGGATTGACATCCGTCAGATTGCCGACGCGGAAAAGGCCGACTACCTGTCGCGTACCTTAAAGCACCTGACCGGCGTGCCGGCATACCACGTTTATATGATGGATCCGGAAACGTTTGACCGCAATCCCGAACAGCTTGCCGAAACGCTGATGTATTTCCGCACTGTCGGGCTGACGCCGGAAGAAAAGAAAAAGATTCCGCAGGAAGAATTGTTTAATATCCGGCATATAGACCGCACAATTAAAGTTGCGACGCAATACGGAGCCCTGCTTTCCGAAGCCGAAAACATCATCACCAAAGCCGCCAAGGACGAAACGCTGCCCGAACGCTATACCTCGTATCTGGAAAATCAGGCAGTCGTTGACCTGCGTTATGTGTTCAAGCTTTATCAGCACGCCAAGATTGACCAGCCGCGCGGCAAGTCGTCCGGCGCCGGGATTTTCTCTAAGCTCGGCCGCGCCGTCAAGCCGCAGACGCAGGAAGAGGTGGCGTGGGAGCTGAACAAGCGTATTGCCCGCCGAGAAAAGGAACAGCTTCTGGTGCGCGGCACAAGGCTTGAAAACGAAGTCGCCGTCAAATTAAAGGATATGATAATCCCTGACAGCATCAACAGCCTGTTGCGTGATTCGGAAGACCGCAAAGCGGATTATGAAAAGATTGAGGGGCTGTGGAAGTCTTTGCAGCAGACGGCCAAAGGGCTGAATTTTGAATTTGCCGGCTATGTCGGCGAAGATTCCGTTGCCAAGACTTACAATGCCCGCCCCGAAGACCTGCCGAGTGTTGCCCTTGACGAGATTAAGGAAGTGCTGATAGCGTCCATCCGCGAGGAGTACAAGGACGAATTGCAGGGGCAGAAACTGTCCGCCGAAGACGTGTTTGACGACAATACGCTGCTGGAAGCGACGCAGATGCTGGCCAGGGAAAACGAGGGGCAGAGTATTTTCGTCCCGAACTATGATTTGGAAACCACGGCCGAAAAGCCTTTGAAACAGGTGTATATGGCTCCGGTTCACGGCGAGGGTGCGAGGATTGACCGCGAGAGCCTGATTAATGCCAACCAGTTTGCCGACAGCTTTATCATCAAGAGTATGCGCAGCCACAATATCAAAAAATATGCCAAAGAGGCGCCGCATCTGGATGTTGATGCGTATCTGGAAGAGCTGGCGCAATACGGCGAGGACTGCGTAAACAACGGAAAAATGAGCTGCGAAATTGCCTCTGACAAAAACGACGCCTTTTTCACCACCGTTGTCTTTGTCAATGACCGCGAGAACCAAAAGACCGGGGTCGCCGGAATAGTCTATAACAAAGCCAATCAGAATACGTTGATTCTGGCTGACTTTGACGTCAGCGACGACGATAAGGCCAAATTGAGCAAAAGCGGCGTCTTTTACGTCAACCTGAACGAGGTCAACAAGACCGGCGAATATGAAATTATCGGCAATTACCTGAGCAAACAGACGATGATGCACGAAGGGGTTACCAATGCGCATGTCGTATCGTCGCTGATGCTGCGCATTGACACAGAAATGGGAATGGGCAGCAGCGGGGATGAAAATGCCGTGGAATTTTGCTATTTTCTGCAAAATATGGGCGAAAACGAAAAGCAGAACATTGATGCTTTGCAGTTGACGAACGTCGAATACGAAAAAGGCCTGCCGGTAAAAGTGGCATTGAACAAAAAACTGAATGGGAGATAAGCATTATGGAAAAGCGTTATGACAAAGGGCAGATAGAAACCGTCGTGCTGCAGGCTGTATTGGCCCGCCCGTATAAGGAATTCGGCGGCTGCCGGATATATCCGCTTCATGCCGAGGGGGAAGAGGCCGTCGTCAAAAATCTTGCGGGCAGCCGTGAGGTAACGACGCTTGCCGAGCTGGAAGACGCTGTCAATGCGCCGGAGGTGGCAAACGTCTTTATCGGTCGTTTTGCTGCCGTTACGTCCAAAGGGATGAAAAACGTCTTGTCCCGAACGTCGCTGGCAAAAGATATTTTCTGCGCGTTTGAAATCAGGGAATAAGAAAAACGGGGGTGGCGATGAAACTGGAAATAACCAATCCGCAAAGCCCTCTGCACTGCAGCGTCATGCTGCAGGAGCGCCGCAAGTCCGGCGTTCCGTTGACGCCGGATTTCTGCCGCGAGATTCTGACGTCGTCCGCTAACCAGAGCGTTGCCGGAAAACTGCTGGATATGATAGAGAACCGTTTATCTGCCGCGCCGCAGGAGATAGACGCATACCTGCCTTATGTTGAAGCGATGGTTTCCCGGACGGTCGCCACGCCGAAAATTATCGAAAAAGCAGCCAACCTTGTCAATGAATTTTTCCCGTATGATAATTATACTGCCGAAGAATACGCTTTTTCCTGTCGCTTTGCGGCATTGAAAAAGCACACTGCAAATTCGGCATGCATTGCGCAGAAACTGTTGAAACGCGTTAAAAACGGTGTCCGCGGCGATGCCGGGACGGTATATAACCCCGAAAATCCCCGTTTTAATCTTGATGCCGGCATTTACTCGGCATATCCTGAAAGGCTGGCTCCCGATATGGTGCGAATGCTGCGCGGCTTTTGCCGGAGCGGCAGTATCCGTCCCGATACACTTTCCGGCCCCGGTATCCAATCCGACACCCCTTCCAACCCCGGCTCCGGTATCCAATCCGACACACCCTCCAATCCCGGCCTCGGTATCCGTCCCGATACACCTTCCGGCTCCGGTATCCGTCCCGGCCTTTATGATGACGCACCGTCTGCTGCCGATATCTTTCTGATGGGGGAAATGGGCGATTTGCTTGCTCCTTGTGCTGCGGGGCTGCTGCAATCCAATCCCGGCGACATATTTGATGCTGTAGCCTGGCTCGGCATGGCGGCGGCGGAATTGTCTTCTCCGGCGCAAAAAGATGCCTGTGCCGGCTGTCAGAAGCGCATTTTGTACGCGCTCCGCAATGTGCGGGAAATGCCGCCCGAAATGCTGCATGGCGAAAAGGCGTTGTTCCCGCTGCTGCTTGATGCAGTCGGTGTCCGTCCGGCAGACAGGGAATTTCCCGCTTTAGTGCGCCAGGGAAAAGAAATTTATGCCGGGTTCTTGCCTCTGATGTGCCGGTTTCATTTTGTCGAGGCTTTTCTCCCTCGGCTTTTGGAACAGAGGGTTAACGTGAGGGCATGCCTGCAGGAGGAAAAATATCAGGGAACGCCTGAACTGCTGAATGTCAGCCTGCCGGAGCTTGCTTCCCGTGCCGGAAGCGTTGACGAAGCCGCCTGGCTACTGCATGAATGTTTTGCTTTTCGGGTCTGCCGCAATACCGTAACGCAGTGGCTGCGTTATCCGGAAACCTCCGGAGCCCGCCTCTATGAAGACTATCTGATTGCACAAAAGGAAGGGAACGCGACTGTCAGCGAGCTTGCCGCCGCCGTCAACCGCGGCGCATTGTCCAACTTCCGCCTGATTGCCCTCGCCAATCGCGAGCCTTTTGTAAACAAGCCGCGGACAGATTTGCGCGATAACGGGCTTAAAGCGCTGTTGAACGTTTATTGCGAAGCTTACGCCCGCAAAGCGGAACCCCCGGAAGACGTTTACAAGTCGATTTATAATGTGCGTTTCGGCAAAAGCGGACGGCTGGAGCAGGATCCGCGCAAACCACTGGAACTCTTCCGTCTGGCTGTCGCGGAACTGGGATATAAGCGCCAGCCGCCTGAATTGGCCAAACTGACGCGCCCCGGCTGCGGATATAACCGTCTGCTGCTGAAAAAGCCGTTTACGCGCTGACCTCGCAGTCTCAGCTCCCGCAGAAGCTCCGGTGCTGTGTCGTCCCGTCCCAGGCTTATATGAAACAAACGTCGGCCTTGTCGCACGTTATCAGGGCAGGACAGGGAAGACAATTGAAAAAGGAAAGGAACCCCAATGTTGCATCCGATATTGGTTACCGCAGAAAAAAGCCCGCTGCTGACGGCGGCGGAAGTGATGAAACATCGCAACGAAAAGCGTCCGTTGACGCCGGATTTTTGCCGCGGCATATTGGCGTCGTCCGGCAATCCGGGCGTTGCTGCAAAATTGTTGCAGCGGATAGAAATGCACCTTGCCGATTATCCTGAAGAAACATCGGCATATGTGCCGGTACTTGGCGCATTATGGTTTCGCTCCCGCCATCATGCCCGAAATATGGAGGTGGTGGCGCGCATCTCCCTGAACGGTATTTCAGCCTCTCTGGCTGCGGCAGCTCCTGTGCTTTCCGCTCCGGCATCGCCGCAAGACCAAAACGCATCCGCTGCGGTTTCGATATTTCCTGCTTCGGCATCTTCTCAAAATATAACGGCATCTTCTCAAAATACGACGCCATCTTCTCAAAATACGACGGTCTCTCCTCAAAATACGCCTGCTTCTGTTTTCAAAGCCGCCGCTATGGCTCAGGGAACGGAAGCGGAAAGCGAATTGGCCGCGCTGCTGATGATGTCGGAAAATCTTTCTCCGGAGCAAATGGCGGAAGTGGAAAAACTGGCGCGCAGGCTTCCGCCTTTACCCGTTTTGACGCGGAAAAAACTGGATGAAACCGTTTTTTTGACCAAGTTGGCAGAAGACGGCTGTCATGATGTAAAAACGGAAGTGGCAGCCAGAACCGAAGGCAATCCGGACCTGACATTCCGGGCGCAGCAGATTCTCGCCCGGCAGGGTAAACTGCAATATGATGAAAACTGCAGCAATGCCTGGAACTTCTGCGCTATGGGGTTTCTGAATATGGGCGAGCTTGGAGACTATCCGGCTTCGGAAATGTATAACCGCCTGATGCAACAGCCGGATTGTGAGATGCAGGATTATCCTTTGTCCGTTTTGGCAGGAATTGGGCATATCCGCTGTTCCGAAGGATTTGCCTCGGAACAGCGCCTTCGGGTTTTGCACCTGGTTGGGTTGTTGGAGCAGGGGAATAAGCTGGTGCGTTGGCTGCAGTATCCGGATTTGTGTTATAAGGCTGTGTCAGGATTATCGGTATCTCTGGCAACCGGCGGAGTTTGCCGTTCGGGAATGCAGGACGAAGGCATAGCCAAAGAATTTTCCACCGTTTTTTCCCGCCTGCTGCATATCTACAGCCGCGATACGGAAACCGGCGTAATTCCCCGCACGGAAACAGATGCCGAAATTCCCAGTGTATCCAAGTGTCTTGGGCTTTTGCTTGAAGCTCAGTGCGGCCGCAGGGAGAAAGATGCGGACTTTGTCGCGGATATCGCCGTAAACTATTGGCTGTTACGGCAAAGCGACCTGCTGGCATTAACTTTCGATTACGCCGCCTCCCGGAACGTTCTGGATAAAATAGTTGATGAAAAATCGGGGTTGAACGTCTATCAGCTGCAAAAACCGCCGGCAGAATATCTTTCTCAGATAAAGTCGTCTCGGAAAATGTATGATTTTCTGAAAGGCTTTCGCGTCCATGCCGATGAAGAGCAGACGATTGATGATTTTCCCGAGTTGGCATTAAACAATATTGCCGCCCATGATTTTTTCAGCAAGGGAGAAAATCCGGAAATTTCAACCCGCCGGCTGCTTATCGCTGCCGATACTAATTTTGAAATAGCCCGTCGGCTGTTTGAAGAAGAAGGAACCCTCGACCATTCAAAGAAAATAAAAGAATTGATGTTGGAAACGGTTCATGGGCTGGTGCGCAATTTCGAAATCGCCCGGCAATTGGCGTACAAAGGCGCCGATGATATTTATGAGCGGCTTGCCGCTTTTTGCGCTGACGAAAAATACCAATATGCAAAAGAAGGGTATAACAGCCACTATGTTGCAGCCGTATTGATAAACCACCGTGTCAGCGAGAACAGTCCTTTGCAGGATTTGAGTTTTGCCAAACCGCAGAAAGCTGCCGGAATTTTAGCCAAAATTCGTGCCGCACAGCTTCAGCATACCGTTGCTCCTTTCGCTGATGCCGCTGCCGTTTCGGCTTCATCTTCAGCCATTGCCTCCAATTCAGCAGTTTCCCGGAGAGGGCATAATGCCGGAGCCGGTGTTTGTTCCCCGAAGCCCGAACCGGGCGCAGAGCAAAAACAGGAACAGACAGGGAACCTGTTTTCCCGCATAAAAAATCAATTGTTGAAAAGACGGCAGCACGGCCGCTGGTAATATACCGCCGCTTTTTTTTCGTCGCCTTTATTTGCGGCACCTGCTTTTATCCATCGTCTTTATTTGCGGCTGCCGCTTTTATTCGCTTTCTTTATTTGTAGCCGCCGCCTTTATCCGCTTTCTTTATTTGTGGCTGCCGCTTTTTTTTACCACCTTTATTTGCAGTTTTTTGTCGTACTGCATTTTACAAAATTAATTTCTGCCCGATAGCTTTTTGTTTAAGAGCGTCGAAATATTATTGAAATAATGCTGCGTAATAGTGGGGATGGAAACCGGCTCAAGTTTCTGCCGCAGTTCGGCGCGTTTTTCCAGTTCGCGCCTGATTCTGGTATCGGCTTCGTCGTCAATCCAGGCCGTAACGTCAACATACCATCCGCCTTTGCCGAACCGGGCACGGCGCCTGTCGCGTAAAACGTTGGAAAACGTATTCTCGTTGCCCCAGTGATTGTTATTGAAAGCGCAATAGGTATAGGCGTCCTGCGATGCCGTATTCATCGACGGGAAAAAGCCGTTATAATGCTGGTTGCCCGCGGCGTTTCTTCTGAAACCGCTTTGCAGGATAGAATTGGGATGGTTACGCATATGGTCCTTGATGTCGCGTTCCAGATTTTCCGAATAGATAATGCGGTTGGAGTATTTTTTGTATATATCCCGCATACCGGTTGTACTGTGAGCGCTGATTTTGCATTTTTCAATAATGCTGCCGACGGCTTCGCCGACAAAGCTTTCGGGATTTTCCTTTTTGAAGATTTCGTATGCCTGGCAGAAGCTGGCCATACTCATTCCCGCGCAGTAAAGCCCGCGGTCGATTTTACCGTAAATTCCCTGCCGGGCAAGGGCTTTGTTTGCAGCGTCAAAAGCTTGGCGCTTTTCTCCGTAAGAAAGCCTGATAACATTGTTGTAACTGCATTGCGCATAAATTTTGCAAAACGTTTCCATATCCTTTTGTTTTTGGGCTTCCATGATTTCTTTTTCGTTATCGGCATTGGTGGTTTCATGGGATATTTCCGTCAGAAAAGGGTTATCCGCAAACAGATTGAAATCTTCATTGTCCAGCATAGGAATGCCGGTCTGTCCGTCTAAATCAAGCGTCGGCTCATAAGCGAAACTCGAGTTGATAACCGCCTGTCGGGCAATTTCTTCGGCATTTGCTGCGTCATAAGGAACCGGCATATTGAACTGGCTTTGCTGGATGGCAGCATACAGGTTGTTTTCCTGCGTCTGGTCAGATGCCGTTGCGTTAATTGCCGCAATCATTTCGTGCCAGTCATCGGTATTGACGTCCCGGCCGAGGCTCAGATTTTCCAGAGCCTGTCTCTGGCTGTCTGGCAGCGTTTTCCCGTTCAAATCATAAAAATCGGTTATCGTGGAGGCGATTGCGGCAACGGAACCGCCTTTGTCCTGGTTTTTCATCAGGGCATAATACAGATAGGCGCCCATACTGCGGTTTTGGATATAGGCAATGCCGTATTTGTCGAATATCTCGGTTTTGGCGATGATGCGCGCTTCGTCAAACGAAAGGCTGCCGTAGCTGCCGACGTGGTAAAAATTGGCCGTGGCTTTTTGGTTGCGCATAAACTTGGCATACAGTTCTCTGCTGACGCCGTATTTTCCGCCGCTTCCGTATGTTTCGTTGCTTTTGCTGAAACAGAGGTTGAAAAAGTCAATATTCGGGACGTTGTGCAGTTTGTCGTTTTGAATGAGCGGTACGGGGACTACATAGTCCGCTTCGTTAATAGGCTGCTCCGGCGGGTTCATAAACGCGCTCCAGCTCAGGTCCGGCTCGGCTATGGAAAAATCCTGTGCCTGAAGGCCGAAGGCTTCGTTGACGCTGGCATAATAGGTCGCCGCCTTGTTCAGAACTTCCTGCGGCAGGGTAAACGTGTCGGTAGTCATGGAAATTTTGCTGAAATCAAAAGCAGGGCCGGCATTTTGCATGCCTTTGAAGCCGAGATAGCCCATTCCGGCCAGCGGAATGCTGATAGCTGCATACTTCAGGGTCTTTTTGCTTTTTTCACGGACTTTCTGCTTAAATTCAATAATTTTAGCTTTCTTTTCCTGGCGTTTTTGTGTTTTATAATTTTCGACATTCAGCGTAATTGTCCTGATTTTTTGCTGTGTGCCGAGCTCTAACCCTTCTGCCGTCTTGACCGGCTGCATCTTTACCGTCTGTTTCGGTGCTTGTTGCTCTTTCTGTTTTGGCGCAAAAAGCTTCCGCGCTTTTTCTGCCGTCATTTTGACGGGAGCAGACGCACTGTGGTAAACGGCGGCAATGGTTTCGATAATCGCCTGCTTTGTTCTTCCTGCCCGGGATTTTAAGCGTCCCAGCCATGAGCGGAACCGCGCCTTCCGCAGAGCCTTCTGCTGTTGTTTCAGTTCTTTGCGGTGCTGCTTTTCGGCCTCTTTGCGCTTTTTCTCGTCTTCCTTGCGTTGTTTCTCAGCGTCCCGCCGTTGTCTGGCCAATTCCTTCTGCTGTTGTTTCAGTTCTTTGCGGTGCTGCTTTTCGGCCTCTTTGCGCTTTTTCTCGCTTTCCTTGCGTTGTTTCTCGGCTTCCCGACGGGCCTGTTTCTGCTGTTTTGACTCTTGTACGCGCTGCTTGTCCGCCGGTTGCTGCGCATAGGCGTCACTTTGCCTTTCGCTGTTTCGGCTGGCGGAGTTTGTCGTTTGGCTTTGCCGGGAAGAAACCGATGTCTGCTCATAATGTTCCAAGAAATCTTTCAGGCTGCCTTTGTGGCGGGACAAAGCCATGCGAAAATCTTTTGCCGCCTGTCCGTGCAGGCCGAATGTGTCAAGCGTCCGTTCCAGATAAACGAAATTAGCTTTTTTATTGAGCGCTTTGGCATTTTGCTCTAAAAGGGAACGGCCGTTTTGGTTGTCTTTGTAGCGGGCAAATTCGGCAAGCAGTTTGGCTGCTTTTTTTTCTCCTGCCGCAGCAGCATTCTCCGGCTGCACTGTCGCCGTTCTGTCAGAAACGGGAGTTCTGTCGGAAACAGGCGTTCTGCCGGAAACGGACGTCCTGTCGGCAGCAATCGTCTTGTCAGTACTGGCGGCATTTCGGGTTGTCGCTGCTGCCGTATTTTCGGCTGCAACTGCCTGTAATTCTGCCTGTAATTCGGCAAAGCGTATTCTGCCGGCCTCGTCGCGCGCAGCCTGAAGCATTAGCGTTCCATTGCTTGGGTGGAGAGGAGAAAAGGCTGCCATTGCCTCCGCTGCTGTTTTAACGGCATCATTGTCAAAGGCAAGCTGCAGAAACTCTTTTTGGTAGTCTGAATTTTTCAAAGCTTCGCCGATGTTGCCGGCGTCCTGAAGCTGGTTCGCAAGGTCTTGGGGAGAACTCGCAAACGCATAGGCCAACCGCTCAAACTTGTCCCGGTTGCGTTTATTGTGCAGGTCTTTGACGCTGAAATTGTATTCTTCCTCGATTTTGGCAAAGGCTGTTTCGGCCATTTTTTCCGCAAGCATCTGCCGGTGAACTTCTCCGGTCAAAACCATGCGGGCTTTGCCGAGCGCCATAAAGGCGGGAATATTGTCTTCTCTGGCAAACTGTTCCTGCAGGCTTTTCAGGCGGTCTTGGCGCTCATGCAGATAGTCTTTGACCCGTTCGTCGTAGTTGCGGGCGGCCTCAATATATTTGTCGGGATTTTTCCTGAAATCCTTTTCCTTGAGCGAAATTCCGAGAAAGCGGCATTTTTCCTGCAGCTCTTCAAAATATTCTTTGTCCAATCCGTCGTTTCCTCTGCTAAAGCTTGGCATCCAAAACCTCAATTCAGTTTTTTAAATCAAAGTATAAGACCTTTATACCATGTTATAAACAAAAAATCAACATTATTTGTGCGTATTTTGGCAATTTTTTTGAAAGCCGGTTAAAAAGCGATATGCAGGCAAAAAAAATCCCCGGAGCACGCATGTTGCAATGCAGTGTCCGGGGATTAAAAAAAGCTACTTGCTGCCTGACTTATACGTCCTGACCGTTCCGTCGGGAGCCGTAAGCGTCAGGGTGTAGCGGTCTTGGGAATAGCTGCCTTTGTAGCCGTTGACCGTAGAGGAATAACGCTTGTTGACAATATTCTTCCAGCCCAGGATTTTGCAGGTAAGGACGTCGACGCCGGCAATCAGCGAGTTGTCTTCCGCATACCATTCAATTCCGCCGTCAGCGGCGTCAACTGCGCGGGCAAGCCTGAATGCGGCTCCGGCACGTTGCTGTGCTGCGGAATTAAAGCCGGTATAGCCGCTCTGCACATAGGTCATTTCCTGAGGAAATGCTTCTTCATAAGCGCAGACGCCGAAACTGTACCCTTCTTCAAAACGGATGACGACGGCTTTTTTGGTGATGTTGCCTTTGTGGCTTAATCCGTCGACGTCAAGCACGGCGGTAACCGCAAAGTCAAAAATTTTGCCGTGTCCGGGAACCGGGTCGGGGTTGGGATCCGGCTCTGGGTCAGGATCAGGGTTCGGATCGGGCGAGCCGCCTTTTTTGACCAGCAGAGTAACGACGGAAGCGCCGAAACTCTTTCCAAGCAGGGAAACTGTCGCCTCCGTGGTGTTTTTGGCAGAATTTTCGCCGTTCGGGATTAGGCTGTGCGTTTCATTGAAAACCGCAGTCAGGTCAAACCCGAAAGTCTGCCCGTCGAGGGCGTACCCTGCTTCATAGGCGGGATAACTGAAAACATCGCTGAAAGCGTCAGAACCGTTGCTGAAACTTATCGTCTGCGTAACCGTTCCTTTTTTGAGAGTCCAGCCGTTGCCGCTGATGTCATCCTTTCGGCTTGTCTGCATCTCGGCAGAAGCCTTAAAGTCAAAGTTTGCAACCTCCAGCGTTCTGTCTTCTTTGCCCTCAAATGCAAAAGAAAGTGCCGGCGATTGGAATTTTTGGCGTTTTGTACCCGACAGGCTCCATGTTTCGGTCTTTTCAACATAGAGCGTAAAGGAAGAAGCGCTGTTCCATTCCCATCCTTTGCCGTATTCGGTGCGAAGGAGTTCATCTGCCGCATCAGTGCTTTTTTTGACATAAGCGGCGGTCAGCTTTTCCGCGCCTGTGTCCTCCTGTCCGTAAACGCTCCAGACGGCATTAAAATCCGCCTCGGCCCTGAAACATCCGTCCGAACCCGGAATTTCCTCCGCTCGGGAGCTGAGAAAAACGGGCGCGTCAATTTTCATATAGGGCAGGGCGGTTTTGCCTGTGCCGGAAAAATCCGAACCGGAGGCAAGAGCATAGCTTTCGTATTCAATCTCTGCCGAAATCGTCTGGCCGTCTTTAAAAGAAAACAGCCTTTCGATGTGGTGGCGCTGCGGAAGCGTGCCGGAAACGGAAGAATCGCCTGTTTCGTTCTCCAAAGCCGGCACCGGACTGTCTGTCTTGTTAAACAGGATAGTGCCTTTCGCCGGCCAGAGTTTAAGCCGTGCCTGCGGCGTCAGCGTATGCCTTGTACCGCCGGAACTGTAAACTAATTGCTGTGCGCAGGTCATAAACACCGTGTCTTCAGCCACAGCGGTTTTCCACTCGTAGTCATAAGAAATCAGCGTGATGTCATCATCTTCCATGCTGAAAATTGCCTTTTCGGCACCGTCGCACCCCGCAAACATCAGCACTGCCAGAACCAAAGCCGCGGCAGCCGGTATTCCGTACCCGAAAGCCGGCAGAAGCCGGAACGTCTGCAAAAAACGGAAAGCCCGCAAAAAGCGGAACGTCTGCAGAAAAAAACTTTTCTTTTTCATAAAAAAAATTATTAAACGTTAAACATATATACAAAAAAATAAAGTCTTATCTGCTTAAAATTTCATAAAGGCGTGTCCGCGTCTGCAAAACCTGTACCGAAACAATGCTTCGCCGTCGTCGCAAAAAACGGCTTCAGGCGCCATTGCCGTTTTGACTCAGGATGTTGCCTGCCGTCTTGCACCGTTCTTGTTGCAAATGCAGTTATTACCAAAAATATACTTCATAATATATCAAAGCAATAATATTGTATTGGCATAATAAGACTTTTAACCCCGCTATCATAAACGGAAAAAAATAAATATTCAAGCAAATTTTGTCCTTTTTGTTGTTTTGTCTAATTTCTGGAATCGTAATTAATGGCATTGCCCTAAATAATGACGTTATAATAAAAGGATTCATAAATATTTAAACATTTTAAGTTACTATCAAATACAGATATGTAGCAGCATATCTAGGGCGTCGAAAACCCTTTTATAAGCTTAGTCGTGCGCACACGACTTTAAAAATTGTGCCGATGTCATACTTCCGTAAGGGGTGGATGTCGGTGAATAAGGCTCTGCCCCAATAAGCCGAGCCGTTTAAGCTTATACGGTTTTCGAACATCCGCCCGCCTGAAAGGTGGGTTTTATTTTGACTATTAACAAAGGATGTTTGAAATGAAACGAATATTTTCAATCTTAGCTATAGTTTTATGTATGGGGGGATGTACCACTCATATGACAGACTTGTCAATGATTTCAAATAAAAACATTAATCTTGACAGTGCTGATATAGACAAGCTTCCACAGAAAAAACACATAGAAGGAGAAGATCGTAAATTTATATTTTTATTTATTCCCTTCGGTCAGCCGACTTTAAAAGAAGCCTTAAATGATGCTTTGCAAAAAGGCGGCGGAGATTTGATGGTCAATGCTTCAGTTTATCATACCGGTTGGTGGTTGGGCATTGGTGAGGTAGGAATTAAGATTAAAGGAGATGTAATCAATACCAAAGGGGAACAACAATGGTAAAATGTAGAAAATTTTTTATCTTGGCATTGTTTTTGTTACCGTCATGCACGATAAATCATGGTGATTATACGGTATTAAGCAATAAAATTGTAAATACCAAAGATTTTGATATGGGAACAATCAAACGGCAGCGTAATATCAAAGGTGAAGATGTAGCTCATATAATAATTGCTATTCCGACAGGGGCACCTAAATTATCAGAAGCATTGAATAATGCGTTTGAAAAAACTGATACCGATATTATGACGGATGTTACTGTAAAATCTTGGTATTGGTATATCCCGTATGTTTATGGACAAGGAGGATGGTCTGTTAGCGGCGATGCTGTAAAGACACGTCATAATTGACACAACATCAGTATTTGAAAAAAAAACAAGACGGTAAAAATACCGTCTTGTTTTAAAGAAAGTTTTTTTATAAAACATAATGGAAATTTATTTTTGTCTAATTTGAGCTTGACAGTTTTTATCGGGCGCGTTATCATAAAGCCCTAACCAAAATTTTTTAGATATGGATTATAAAGAAAGTCGGGAGTTGCTTTTGCATGCAGAAGCCCTCTCTTATGAAAATGCCTGCCAGATTCTGGATTTGTGGCAGCAGTCGCCCAGAACATATTGCGATTTTCTGCGTAACAGCGGAACCTTCGTCTTTCTGGAATCTTATGTCGGCCAGAACGAAGAAACGGAACTTCACTCGTTTGTTCAAACCAGGCGTCGGGTTCCGTCCCCGGCTGTTGCCGAAAAGTTTTTCCGGCTTGGATATGACGATCTGAACGTCCGTTTTATGGAAATAGTCAACGCTATCGTGTTTAAGCAGGAAACTGATTTGGACATCTGCGCCTGGCCGTACGTCAACAAGTTGTGCGTCCGGCACTTCAGCCGCGAATTTATCCTCAATATGTTTCTGGATATGCATTATGTCTTTGACTTTGCCAATGACGAAACCGGGGAAGTCTTTGACATCATGTACAAAAGGCTGAACGGTTCTGCTCAGGAGCGGGAACTTCTTGCCGTCAACAGTTTTAACATCGGTGGTTGGGCTTTTTCCGGACGCAACAGCAGCGAAGAAACCATTGTCAGGCTGTATCTGACGGCGCAGCACGCTTTGCATTGCGGTATCGGCGAAGAAGCCAGCTGCCGCAAACTGTTTTTGCAGTATCTCTTTGATATCCAGCACGGGATACGGCTTTTCCGGCAGGGAAAGCTGAAAGAGCAGGGCATTGTGCTTAACTGAAGCTTTTGCCGCGGGGCTTCCTCCGGCAGGGTTTCAGGCAAATCAATCGGGGCTTGTCCCCGATTTTTTTTATGCGGCGTTGCACATTCGGCTTCACCGCCGTATGTTTTCATTTTTAACGGAACTCTCAGCTCTGCACATTCTTCATTTGTTCCGGAATTCTCTGAGCTCTGCACATTTTTCGTCTGTGCCGGCACTCTAAGGCCAAGCCTGTTCTCGTCTGTACCAGCATTCTTGTCCCGTGCATTCTTCATCTGTAGTTGTATGTGTTTGGGCGAACGAATTGTGCGTGGAAAAGACATTCCCGTTGACAAATTGCCGCGGTTTGTTAAACTGACACCGTTTTATCATTAGGGAGAAAAAGCATCATGTCCGCCTTATCAGACGAGTTCAAAGTAAAAATCCAGTATTTTATGCCTAAGAAACTATTGTCCCGCGCCGTCGGCAAACTGGCTGCCGCCGAAATGGGGCAGGGGACGGCGTTTCTGATTGAGCGTTTTATCAGATACTATAATGTCGACATGAAAGATGCCAAAATACAGGACATTGCAAAATTCAAAAGCTTCAATGACTTTTTCACCCGCGAGCTGAAAAAAAATGCGCGTCCCGTCGTCAGCGATGAAAATGCACTGGCGGAACCGGCTGACGGCACGATAAGCGAACTGGGGGAAATTTACAAAGATGCCGTTTTGCAGGCCAAGGGGCATTACTACAGCCTGGAGGCTCTGTTGGGCGGAAATCGTGAAGATGCCGCATATTTTGAAAACGGCAGTTTCGCCACCACCTATCTTTCTCCGCGCGATTATCACCGCGTGCATATGCCGTTGGACGGCAAACTTGAAAAGATGCTGTTTATCCCCGGCGAACTGTTTTCGGTCAATCCGCTGACCGCGCGCAATGTGGACAATCTTTTTGCCCGTAACGAACGCGTCGTTTGTTTTTTCAATAACGAAAAAATCGGCCGTTTTGCCGTCGTTCTGGTCGGTGCGACAATCGTTGCCAGCATTGCGACAGTATTTACCGGTTTGGTTGCGCCGTCCGCCGGAAAGGAAGTTACCGTTTACAACTATGCCAAAGATAACATCGTTTTGGCCAAAGGTGCCGAACTTGGGCGTTTTCTGCTCGGCAGCACGGTGATATGTGTCTTCCCGAAAGGGAAGGTTAAGTTCGCCAAGGGGCTGGCAAGCGGCACCCCGGTTAAAATGGGTGAGTGCCTCGGCGAGATAAGGAAGTAACCCGGTTACCCCCTCTCGCCCTTTGTATAGGCGTCCGCTCGCTGTTTCCGGCAGTTGCCGCCCGTCAGAGGTGCCTTCTCCCATTATTTCCGGCAGTCGGCTTCCCCGGAATAGCCAATTTTTCCGCCGTTTCCGATAATCGCCGCCGGAATAGCCAATTCTCCCGCCGTTTCCGATAGCCCTCTCTCTCCGAAATCGCCGTCTTTTCCGCTATTTCCAATAATCGGCAATCCATGTTGCCGGGCGCAGGTGCTTGTAGAGCTTCTTCCAGCCGCGCGGATATTTGTCGGACTTCGGGTTTGTCGACCAGACGCCGCGCAGGGCTTCGGCAATACCGGGTTCTCCGTGAAACGCGACCATCTTGAGCCCTTTGATGTCCGGCAGCTTTGGCTCGGCGAAGTAGCGCAGCAGCGGGTGCGGCAGGCAGTGGAACCGGAAACTTTTGAACCAGTCATCCGGCCAAAAATTGATTTTTTCATATTTTTGCATAATCATTGCAGACATATACTGCTGTGTTGCCGTGCCAAATGTGCGGATAACCTCTTCTGCGTGCCGTTCGTAATATTGTTTGATAAATCCGAGCGTGCCGACCACCCACGAATAACAGCTCGCCTGCGCAACCTGATTAGCCTTTTTGCCGCGGCGGTGCGCCCAGTCGTTAATCGCGTAAACTTCGTTGCCTTGCGGGTAGTCGAAAAGTTCGTCCAGATTGCCGACAATCAGCGAGTCGAGATCAAAGAAAAACACCCGTTGTCCGTGCAAGCCTGCCAGATTGTCGTCGCACAGCCCCGAAGCCTTCCGGTGATTGCCGAAAACCAGTTTCGGCGTCACATTGAGCACCGGCAGCGGCCGGGAAATAATATCCTCGTTCAGTCCCTCCGACCGCTCGGTAAAACAGTAAAAGTTAACATCATAAGAGGTATTGCGTTTAATTGCCGCGCAGAGTTTGTTGACGTCTTCGGCACCGTAATAAGTTCCCCATTTAATGCAGATAACGTTAAAAGTTTTAGTCATATCAGTCCAGTCTCCGGAAAATGAAAGGTTATGTTAAAAAAATGTGTCCGCAGCTTATGCGCCGGTTTCTGCAGCCCTGGTTTCTGCTGCCCCGGTTTCTGCCTGCAGCAGCGTCGGAAACGGATAATCCGCCGCGTTGAAGTTCCCGCCGAGCAGGGCGGCAACATACCCCGCAACTGCCGTTTCGTTAAACAGAGCATGATAATGCCGCCAGCCGCGTTCTGCGGTTTTTGCCCGTTCCGCGGGAAATTTTCTGAATCTTTCGATTTGCTCAATCACCTCTTCCGCCGAACTGAAAAATCCCGCTTCGTCTTCGCCGAACAGGCCGCCGAAACCTGTATGCCTGTCAATGTAAGTCAGGCAGCCGTTGCCCATTGCGTGTGCCATTCTGTCGGAAGAATAGAGATAGTCGTGGTTGCTGAGCGAAAGGTTTAAAACGCCGGCCGCTTGTTTCAGGGTATCAAAATAAACGGTTCCGTTAAGCATCGGAGATGAAATCCGCGGGAATAAAAAGCGGTTTTCCGGTGCCCGCCGTTGCAAAAATTCGGCAATTTCCCTGCCATAGGCCATCTTTCCGCCAAATTCGCGCAGCCTAACCGGCGATGCGGCAAACAACAGGTCATACATTGGTGCCGGGTTGGCAAAGGTCTGTCCGTCTTCAATTCCCTTATCCACCGGATTGGGGATAAAGCCGACATTGTGCCGGATGGGGTCAAACTGCCGCAGCAGTTTCCTGTCGGCGGTCGTTATCAGCGAAAAGTCAACCGCATCAAGCTTGCTTTTGATGTTGCCGATGTTATGCTCGCCCCAGTCGGTGTACGGGTTGATGCAGTCGACATTCCATTGCAGGATTTTGACGCCCGGTACTTTGTCGCGGATTTTCAAAAGCGTTTCCGCCGTTATGATGTCGGCATGCCCGAGTATAATGGCGTCGGGACGGAAATCCAGGCAGTAATGGTAAAAATTGTCATTGGTTTTGCGCACGCTCCACGGCGTTTTGGTGCCGAACAGCGCAAGGGCACGCGCCGCTTCCCTGTCGTTATAGCAAACGGTCTGATGCCCGAGGCGGGTCAGCCCGTTGTTAAGCTTGTATGCCATGCCTGCCCAGAAACAGCCTCTGAGTCGCAAAGTCTTGAAATAGGCGCAATGGACGATTTTCATCGCTTTCATAATCCTGAAAAACTCCTCGTTTTCAAAAGGTTGATGTCAATAAAACGGTGCTGAAAAAATACGACCGTTTAAATTCATCACCTCAACCGAAGTTCAGCCGAAATAAATGTTGATATATTCAGATAGTTATTGCGCTCGCCATCAGGTGCGGATATGATAGAAAAAACGGTCGTATTTTATAATCAAAAGATGTAGAAAACATGAAAAAGCTGGCTCTGTCGTCGGAAATTTACCTTATCAAAGCTTCGGAATTAAAAAGGCTGCCCCGTGCCGCCGAGATAAACGGCAATATCTCAGGCTCCCTTGCCGCAACCGCCTCTCCGCAGGCTTTCTCCGCCGCTCCCGGTGCCTCACTGTCACCCGCGGCAAAAAGCGCTGCCCCCGTCCTTTCCGCAACAGCCGCTCCGCAGGTTTCCTCCCGCGAAATTACCGTCCTGCTTAATGCCGATGCCGCCGCGGCATCAGGCGATAAAGAAGTTGTTCCGGCCGCTGACGTGCTGCTGTCGGGTGCTGAAACCGTTTCTGCCGCCGCGGACGGGGATTTTCTGCCGGTACGTTTTGCCTATCGCTCGTATCCGGCGTGGCAGGCGTTTTTCATTAATCTGATTAAGCCGGTAAAGCGGAAATTTTACTCGGTTTTTCCGTCAACCTATACGACAACGCTGGCCAGCCTGCTCGCCAACAACATTACCCGCGGCGAACGCAACGAGCAGAACGCCTACCAGTGGACCAACAAAAAATGGCAGATAAGCCGCGAAGAGGCGCATCGCCGTTACAGCGATTTGTATAATTCCATCAAGGCCAACGGTTACGATGCCAAAAGCCCGATGCTGGTTATGCTCAACCGCAAGTTCGGCGTCAAGGACCAGCTGTTGCAGGGGCATCATCGCATCGGCATCTGCAAAGCCCTTAACGTCAACGAAGTCAGCATATCGTTTTGGGCGGTGCCGCGTTCGTTCGGCTTTTTTAAATTGTTCACAAAAAGGAAAATATCATGAAGATTATGCTGGTGCGCGACCGTAACGTGCTCAACAACAACTGGCTTGCCTATTTTGCCAATTTGCTGCATGAACGCGGGCATGAGGTAGTCATTGCCTGCGATACTTACGGCAAACTCGGCGTTTCCGCGCCGGGGCATGAATTGGAGCCGGGGGTTCGCCTTGTCAATGTCAATGGCAAAACATCTTCGCCGCTGCAGAATTTCTGGCGCCGTATCCGCTGCAAGGTGCTGCCGTCGTGGCACCTGTTTGACCGTCTGATAAAAGCCGAAAAGCCCGATGTCATCATCTGCTATTTTCCGGTGGATTTGTATAACGTAACCCGCTTTCAACATCATAATATTCCGATAGTGCAGATGGTGCATGGTTATCCGCCGATGATTTTGGATAAGGTTCTGCACAAAAATCCGCTGTCGCGCGCGTTTTGCCGTCAGAGCTTTGCCCGGATAAACACTTGGCAGGTGCTGATGAACTCGTATAAAAAGGAGATAGACCCGTTTTTTGCGCCGCAAAACGTCGTCCGTATTGCCAATCCCGTCAAACAGTATGCCGAAAATGAAATGGCCGACTTGTCCGCGGAAAAGAAACGTATTATCTATGTCGCGCGGATTGAGAAAAAGACCAAACGCCCGCACTTGCTGGTCGAGGCGTTCGCCAAAATCGCCGCGGAATTTCCCGATTGGAAAGTGGAAATCTGGGGGATGCGCAAATATCCTGAATATGAAAAGGAAATTAACGATTTTATCAGGGCACACAACCTGACGGGGCAGGTGGCGCTGATGGGGTATACTGAGGATGTCGAAGGGCTGTACCGCCGTGCGGACATTCACGCTTTTCCGAGTGCCAGCGAAGGGTTCAGTCTGGCGATTGCCGATGCCATGTCCATCGGTCTGCCACATGTCGGCTTTAAAGACGCCCATTCGGTCAATGAGATTATTGTCGACGGACATAACGGCTTCCTTGCCGATAATGTTGACGATTTCGCCGCCAAATTGAAAATATTGATGAAAGATAAAGAGCTGCGTATAAAATTCGGGCACAACGCGCACGAAGATATGAAAGCCTATGCGCCGGAAATCTTAATGAACCAGTGGGAAGAACTGTTTCAAAAGCTGTGCCCCGCCAACCCGGATACGAAAAAATAGCGCCCCTGCTTCCATATGGCGCTGCGCCGTTGGTTGTTGGCTGCCCTTCGCCGCATCCGCTCCGGCTCTTTCGCTTGCACCGCCGCGTCCTCTCCGACTCTTTCGAGTACCCGGCCTCTGTTCCCGCCGCTTCGTCCGTCTTGTCAACACTAGCCGGAAAAACACAGCTCACACCGCCCCCTGTTAGTCTTCAGTCGTCCAGACTTCCCGGAGTTTCTCTGGCGCTTTCGCTTGCACCGCCGCACCCTTTTCAGTCTTCAGCCGTTCCTTTGGAGCGCAATACATCGGAAAGGCTTAAGAACCTGTGTCCCAGCTGTTCCAGAAAAGCGAAATCCGGCTGCGGATGAAACAGTTTGGCCTTAATGTAGCGGAAAAAGTCCGCCGTCCAATACGGATGTTCCAAATTCTTTTTGACGTATTTCCAGTTTGCCGACAAAGCCTTAAGATAAATAATCGCCGCCGTATCTTTGTCCATGCTGTCATAATAGTCAAGCAGCAGGTTGTAATGGGCAAAAAAGCGGTCGTTGTCCAGCTGGTTGGTATTTTTGCTGAGGTTGTTGGTTTCTTTGGGAACCAGCACCACGTTGGCGTACATCTTGACAATACCGTCGGCAAAACGCGCTGCCCGGAGCGGAATGCTCTCGTCCTGAATAAACACGCGCGTATCCGCGCCGCCGGCTTTTTGCAGAACCGAGCGGCGGATAAGCTGCCCCATCCGGGTAAACCTCCCTTTAAGCACGGCCCGCAGCGCGTCTTTTTTGTAAGAATAGTCAAAATCGTCCGGCATCATTTCCGCTGCAATTTCCATCGGCTCTTTGCCTGTTTTGGTAAACTGACCGTAAACCATATCCGCATGGTGCTTGTTGGCAAGCTCCAGCATCTTCTCTGTCGAATTGAGCGGAAAAATATCGTCTGAATCCAGCATTCGCACCCATTCGCCGCGGGCGAGGGCTATGCCGCGGTTAATGGAGATGCTGATGCCCTCGTTCTTGTCTTTTCTGACGATGGTAACGTTCTCAATCCCGCGTGTCATTTCCTCAATAATCTCGACCGAGCGGTCTTTGGAAAGGTCATCGACGAAAATATACTCCGGATTTTTGAGCCCTGTCTGGTTCAAAAGCGCTTTCAGCACCGCCGGCAGATAGTATTCTTTGTTATAAACCGTCATGACAAATGAAACGTCAGGTTTTTGCTTTTTGCTCGCAGTCATACTCAATTCTCGTCAAAAGTTACGTCTATAGTCCCAGTATAAGCCGAAAAAGGCGCTATGCAACTGAAAATTTAAAATTTTACGCTCTTAATTTCCTCGCCGTCCTTATAGGTAACCACGCGCACCAGTTCGCCCCTGCGGTTAAATTCTTTGGCCGTGCCGTCCAGCTTGTCATTTTTGCGGTATGCCAAAACTTTCGGCTGCTCGTTGTCATAATAGGAAAAGGCCGGTCCTTCGCGTTTGCCGTTGACGTATTCCGTGTAGCTGATGAGGTGGTTGCCCGGCGTATAGAGGCGGGACGGGCCGTGGAGCTTTCCCCTGCGGTAGGTTATGGATGTCTTGACCGCGCCGTTTTTGTAATATTCTTCAAACACACCGTTCTTTTTGCCTCTGAGGTAGCTTCCTTTGCGTCGGAGATCGCCGTTCGGATAATAGGCAATTTCTCCGCCTTCGGGTTTGCCCTTGCGATAATAGCAGACTTCTTTTTCCGCGCCGTCAGGATAATATTCCACGGTTTTGCCGTGCGGCTGCCCTTTTTTGTAATACGCTTCCAGCAAAACCGACCCGTCACGGTCATAAGCTTTGTACAAACCGCTGATTTTCCCGTCGACATAGTGGATTTCTTCCTGCAGCTGCATATTGTCGGCATATTTCTGATACACGCCTGTAATCGGCCTGTGTGCCGCATCATAGCGGATGCCGTTTTCCTCGACCGATGTCTCGTCAGTGTAAAGCGTCGTCAGCTGCGCAACGTGGCAGCCGCCGAGCAGCAGCATAACCATGCCGAGCGCCGCCGTTTTTCTCGCCGCCAGACGCCGTGTTGCCAACTTGCGCAAAATCATGCGCCGCAGCGCCAGTTTTTTGGCCGCGAATTTTTGCGCCGTAATGTCCAATATGTTTTTTCTAGCCATCGTTTGTACCTCTTAACGCCATAATTATTCTGAAACTTGTTAAAAAAACGTAAAGTATTTTGCAATAATGTTGACATCTCGTTTTAAACCCGTATCTTAACGGCAAAGGAGAATGTAACATGTTAAAGTTTTTAAGTATATTGCTGGCCGCAGCCGTTCTTGCTGCGCCGGCCTATGCCCGCCGCAAAAAAGCCCCCGTTCTGGAAGACAACAAAGCGTATGTGCTGTATCTTCAGGGATGCCCGATTTGCCAAAACGCTCTGGAGTATATCAACGAACGTTATCTGACCCGCCCGGATGTTGTCCGGGTTGATTTGGAAACCGAAGAAGGGCGCTCGCTGCTGAAACAATGTGCGAAAAAATTTGGTTTCAAAAGCGTTGTCGCTCCGGTTGTCTGCATCGGCGACAAGCATTTCATGGGGTGGTCGACCAAAGCAGCCCGCGATTTTGACCAGTATCTGGTGGAACTGCACGGCTGATTGCGTCGCCGGTGGTCTGCATCAGCCCGCTGCCGCCGGTCAGAATTGGTTGGACTGCACGGCAGACAGCGTAGCCGACGGAATGTGTCAGACTTTCAGGCTCATAATCTGTGAAACTTCCGTATAGCCCAGTTTATGATAAAAAGCCATGGCGCCGGAATTGAAGCAGAAGACCTCCAGTTCAATATTGGCAATGTTGTCGGCTTTGGCTCTTGCTTTGACGGCGTCGTTAAGTCTTTGTCCGATTTTTTGCCCGCGGAAAGCTTCGCTGACGGCAATGTCATAAATTTTATAATATCTTTGGTAAAGAAACAGAGTGTCGGGTTTTTCTTCTTTTGCCGCAAAAACGATTCCTGCCACTTTGCCGTCCGCCAAAGCGACCAGGCCAAAAGTGTTTTCGTTTCTGATAATCCATTCCAAATAGGGGCGCGAATGTTCCTTGGGTATTTTGCGGAAATAATCCGGCGCTCCGGAACAATGCAGCAGGTTGGATTCGTAAAAAACATCTAATGCGCCGTCGATATACTCCGGCGTCAAATCAACAATTTGTACGTTCATTTTCACCTCAAATATTAGTGTTTTATTGCACTTTCACCGCCAAAATAGCTTGGAAATAAGAGAATTTCAAGCATAATTTTCATGTTGCCTTGTTCCCGCCGTTTGATGTCGACAGTGCGGAAATTGTTTCTTTATTCTATATCTTTAAGGTGATGAAATAAAACGTTCATTTAATTTCTACTATCATACGTATTTTTTTAAAGCAACAGTAAAATGTTATTTTTCAAGAAAAATACTACAAAACGGCATAATCATGATTACATATCAAAAATGATGAAATAAAACGAACGTTTAAATTAAACAGTACAAGGTTGTCGACGAGGTTCATATGCCTGAAATAAGTGTCATAATGCCGGTGTATAATACCGAGGAAACTTTTCTTCGTCATGCTATCGAGAGCATTTTGGTACAGAGTTTTGCTGATTTTGAATTGATTGTAGTTAATGATGGGGCTAATGCCCAGACAACTCTTGTTATTGATAAATATGCTACTGAAGATAAAAGAATTAAAGTTATTCATAATCCTGTCAATAAAGGAGTTTCTTTTGCAAGAAATATAGGAAAAAATCAGGCTGTGGGCGAATTTATTATGTTTGTTGACGCAGATGATGTTTGTCATCCGGAACTCTTGCAAATTCTTTATCAAACTTTGGTCGATAATCAAGCCGATATCGCCGGTTGTTGTGTTAAAAATATTACTCAGGATCATGAATTTGAAAATCAAAATGCGGGACATCCTAAAATTAAAATTTTTGCTAATCCTTTGGACGCATTTATGAAAAAAAGAAATATCCGAACAGAGGTTTTTGCACGTTTGTATCGAAAAAATATTGTAGAAAATATCAGATTTCCCGAAGGAATACGTTATGAAGATGTGTATTTTACGACGCTTGCTATGTTTGGAGCCCGTTCTTTTGTGATGATTGAAAATGAACTGTATGGATATAGAAAACATGCACGCTCATTTGTTCGAGAAGATTTTACACAGGAAAAAGCTAAATATTATTTGGACATTATTCGTCAAGTTGACGCTTTTTTCAAAACGAAAAATGATAAAATTCGTCGGGATGTACGTAGAAATATTCTAAACCAAAGAGTTAAAATGATTTTTAATCAAACTGTTAGAAGGCAAAGAGAGAACAGTGAACGCAAAAGGATATTTTCGTTTTTGCAAGGCGAACTCAGAAATTTGTATGCACATGGCATTGTCGACTATCAAATGCTTAAGGTGAAACATAAAATATCATTGTGGTTGTTGTTAAATTTGAAAAATCCAAAGTACAGCTTGCTTTGGACAAAAATTGCAAAGGAGTTTTAAATGAAAACTTATTATATCGTAAGCGGGGGATTTGACCCAATTCACGAAGGTCATGTGGAAATGATTAAAGCTTCTGCTCAGGCTAGCGACGGTGTTATTGTTTTAGCTAATTCTGATGATTGGCTGTGCCGTAAAAAGGGTAAAAATTTTCACACAATGAAAACACGTAAAGCTATTTTGGAGAATCTTAAGGGTGTTGTTGATGTGTTAGAGTTTGATGATACAGACAATTCTGCATGTGATGGTATTAAAAAAGCCAGAGCAAAGTATCCGGACGCCCATTTGGTATTTGCAAATGGCGGTGATCGCGGAAAAGATAATATTCCGGAGGGACCGGCTTGTCAGGCTTGCAACGTTGATTTGGCTTTTGGTGTTGGCGGGGATAATAAAGCAAACTCTTCATCTTGGATTTTAGATAAGTGGAAAAAGTAAGTAATGGCTGTATACGTTTTTGATATGGACGGAACACTTACTCCCGCTCGTTTACCGATGACGGCTGAGTTCGCTATACACTTTTATGAATGGCAGAAAAATCATAAAAGCTTTATAGCCACAGGTTCCGATTTGAAAAAGGTTGGAGAACAATTGCCGCCGAGCATTATCCAATCATTCAGCGGAATTTATAGCTCAATGGGAAATGTGCTCACAGCAAAAGATGAATTGGTTTATAAAAGAGACTTTAAGCCAGAAAAGGAATTGTTGGATAAATTGGAATATTATCGGCAAAACACAACTTATCCGGGGGAATTGTATCCTAATTATATAGAGCAACGTATCGGAATGATAAATTTCTCGGTGCTTGGGCGTAATTGTCCGCATGAAGAACGCAACAAATATAGTGTTTGGGATAAAGTGAGCGGCGAAAGACAACGCTTGGCGGATGAATTGCGGGCAGTTTTTCCTCAGTATGATATCAGTATTGGCGGAAGTATCTCAATGGATATTACTCCAAAAGGCTTTGGTAAAGGGCAAATTGCTCAACATTTGAGACAGCGCTATCCTGATGAAAAAGTCATCTTCTTTGGAGACAGAACGTTTGAAGGCGGTAATGATTATGAGCTTGCGCAGGCATTATTGAAACTTGAAAATACGCAGGTTGTGCAGGTTGCTTCTCCTGAAGATGTTCTCATGTATTTGAAAAATAACGGATAGTATTCGGGAAAAGCCGCTGATGATAAAAGTCTTGTATGATATTGAGCAGTTATTGAGTGCTAAAGGGAAAGAAACCGGTATTTGTCGGGTATCTTTGGAAGTCTTAAAAGAACTTAACCAAAGGCCCGGTTATGAGGTTTATCCTTTGGTGACAATTAAAGATAAAGGCGCAGCAGAATATCTAAAAAATAAGGGACTTGAAAACTTGGTTGATCGTACTGTGTATCTGCCATATCTTAAGAAAACAACAAAATGCTATAATTGGCGGCAAAAAATTAAATCAGCTTTGTTGATGCGGTGCTTTGGGGAACGGTATAAACAAGAGATAGATAAATATGATGAATATGTCAGTATCTTTTCTCCTATTTCCGATATTGTTTATGATTCACACGTTCATACAAAGATTTTTGTGCATGATTTAATCCCGATTAAATTTCCTGAATTTACTTCGGCAAAATTTGCTGAAAAATATAAAAAGTGGATGGCCAATTTGAGAGCAGATGAGGTTTTTTGCATCTCTCATTCAACTCGGATGGATTTTTTTGCGGAACGTCCGGATTATGACGAACGTAAAGTTAAAGTTGTATATTTGGCGGCCGATGCAAAATTTAAACCGACCTCTTCTCCTGATATACGAGAAAAGTACGGCATTAAAACTAAGAAATATTTTTTGGCAGTTTCTGAATTAACCGAAAGAAAGAATTTTGAACATCTGGTGAAAGCGTTTTTACGGTTTTTAGATAATAGTAAAACTGAAGATATTTCACTGGCTATTATTGGAGTTAAAAGAGCCGGTTATGAGGCGCTTAATCGCTTGGTTGCAGAACAAAAATCGTATCAAGATAAAATTGTTTTGACGGGGTTTGTGGCTGATGAGGATATGGCTGCGCTTTATAGTCAGGCGGAGGTCTTTATATATCCGAGTTTATATGAAGGCTTCGGCTTGCCGGTGCTGGAAGCTATGCAATGCGGAACAGCGGTCGTATGTAGTGACAATTCATCATTACCAGAGGTGGGGGGAGAGGCTGTTCAATACATCAGCGGACACGACGAAGCTGAAACCGCTCGGGTTTTATCTGAGTTGTATTATAATGACACACTAAAAGAAAAACTCCAAATTCAAGGACTTGAACGAGCAAAGTATTTTAGTTGGAAACGTAGCGTTGACGAAATTTTTAAATAGTTAAGGAGAGTTTTATATGAAAAAGGCAATAATAACGGGTATTACCGGACAAGATGGTTCTTATTTGGCAGAGCTCTTATTGGATAAAGGTTATGATGTTCATGGTCTTGTGCGTCGTAGTTCATCTTATAATACTTCAAGAATTGAACATTTAGTGACAAATAAAAATTTGCATTTGCACTATTGCGATTTGACTGATTCTGTTAATCTGATTCGCTTAATTAAAGAAATTGAACCGGACGAAATTTATAATTTGGGGGCACAGTCTCATGTTAAAATTTCTTGGGATTGTCCGGAATTTACGGCTGAAACCGATGCTTTGGGAACTCTGCGTCTGCTGGAAGCTATCCGGATTAACGGTTTGGAAAAGAAAGCCCGTTTTTATCAAGCTTCAACGTCTGAATTGTTCGGACTTATTCAGGAACCGGTACAATCTGAAAAAACACCGTTTTATCCTCGCTCTCCTTATGGTGTGGCTAAATTATACGGATATTGGATTACGGTTAATTATCGCGAGAGTTTTAATATTTTTGCTTGCAACGGTATTTTGTTTAATCACGAGAGCCCGCGCCGCGGTGAAAACTTTGTTACCCGTAAAATCACTTTGGCGGCCACGCGTATCAAAGAAGGCCTGCAAGATTGTCTTTATTTGGGCAACCTTGATGCCAAACGCGACTGGGGACACGCCAAAGATTATGTTGAAGGAATGTGGCGCATTTTGCAAGCCGATAAGCCCGAAGATTATGTTCTTGCGACCGGAACAACAACTTCCATTCGTGATTTTGTAAATATGGTGTTTGAAGAACTAGGCTTTGAGCTTGAGTGGCAAGGCAAAGGTGTTGATGAAAAAGCTATCGACAAAGCAACCGGCAAAGTTATCGTAGCCGTTAATCCCGAATTTTTCCGTCCGGCAGAAGTTGAGCTCTTACTAGGCGATTCAACCAAAGCCAGAACACAACTCGGCTGGAAACCTCAATATGACTTGAAAGCTTTGGCAAAAGAAATGGTCGCTGAAGATTTGAAATTGGCGCAAAAAGAAAAAGTTCTTAAAGCCAACGGTTTTGAAACCAACACAACTTATGCTGCTTAAAAGGGAAAATAATGAGCAAATATTTAATTACGGGAGTTCAAGGGTTTGTCGGCCGATATTTTGTAGAATATCTGTTGAGTCATGAGCCAGAGGCAAAAATTTTCGGTGTTGATATTGCACAGACGTGTGATATGCCCATTGCATATCATTCCGTTGATTTGAACAATGCAATCCAAACGGAACAAATTATTCAGAGTACCATCCCTGACTATATTCTTCATTTGGCCTCAATCAGTTCGGTGGGTCAAAGTTGGCAAAATCCAGCGCTCTGTTTTAAAAATAATACAGATATTATGCTCAATATTTTGGAAGCTGTTCGGAAGCAGAATTTGAAAACGCGCATTTTATCCATAGGCTCTTCGGAGGAATATGGTGAATATGCCTCTCAAGAGATGCCCTTAAAAGAAACGTATAAGCTTAATCCGCTTAATCCGTACGCGGTTGCTAAAGTAAGTCAGGAAATGCTGTGCAAGGTTTATACGGTATTGGACGTTGATGTTGTGATGACGCGTTCTTTTAATCATATCGGGCCGCGTCAAAGTGATAGATTTGTTGTTCCCTCATTTATCAAACAGTTGGTCACAATAAGTCAGGGCAAGCAAGAAGTTATGTCCGTCGGGAATATTGAAGTTGCTCGTGATTTTACTGACGTTAGAGATGTGGTTGCTGCTTATTACGCTATTTTGCACAGAGGTAAACGCGGAGAAGTTTACAACGTTTGTTCCGGAACTTCGCATAAATTATCGGAAATTATCAAAACGGCGGAAAATATTTTGGGCATTAAAGCTGATATCAGAGTTGATGAAACACGGTTACGTCCTAATGATGTGATGCTGATATGCGGCGATAATACCAGATTAAAACAGGAACTGGCGTGGTATCCAAAATATCGTTTGGAACAAACCATAAAAGATATTGTAACCTATTGGATGGAAAAATAGGAGATGATGATGCCTAAAGATAAAAAGATTAATTTGTTATATGATGGACAAATTTTGTTAAATCAACTTCAATCAGGTAATAGAATTTCACGCACGGGGATTTTCTTTGTTGTATATAATATATTAAAGCAGTTTTTGAGGCGAGACGAACTTCATGTATCAGTTTTTACATCAGCTAATAAAGATTTATTGAAAAAGGCTCTGTTGGAATTATATCCAGATTATCCAGATATTCAAGTCACTACAAATTTATTGGAAGATCCACTTATCGAATCTAATACATATATGGATATTAATCAAGGGGCCGGACTGTATGATTGGAACGAGGCAGAAACATCAGGTAGATGGACCAGTAAAAAGTCTTATATTTCTTTTAAAATAGGTAATGTTGATGTCGAAACAGTGAAAGTGACACTAAAGATTAATGCAATATTGCCTAGTGTATCTAAGGTTGTTGTTAGAAATGAGAACCTAAATAGAACTATTGCCTCATTTGATAAATCGGAGATAAAGGATGAAGTTAGCTTTTCTTTGCAAAAATCCGAGGTTATAGATAATAGAAATGTTAAAATATCTATTGAGGTTCTTGGCGCATCAACTCCTAAAGATATTGGAATGAATGATGATAAACGACTTTTGGGAATTAGAATTGAAGAGATTAAATTAGTTTTGACGGAAAAAGGATACGTTTGGTCAGAGGGGTATTTATCCCATTTAAGAAGAAAAAATAAACGTTTAAAAAAAAATAGAGAATGGTTTAAATGGCTGCGGTTGTGCATATTGGCTTTCAACGTTAAATCATTTTTGTTTTTTAGAAAAATTTTTATAACCAGTGATAACACAATTAAAGATGTAGATGTATTCTTTTCTCCATGTTTTGCGTTGCCTAAGGTAGTGGCAAAGAGTAAGGGGATTAAAAAATATACAATATTATATGACACTTTGCCTTATGTTACTCCAAAGCAATATTATCCTGAGCACGGGTGGAAGTTTTTATTTGATTTGTATAAAACTTTAAATAAGAATGATTATTATTTTTGTATAAGTGAAAATACTAAGAATGATTTTTTAAAGTATATAAAAACTGTTGATAAGAAAAAGATGACAACAACACTATTAGCGGCAGCCGATTATTTTTATAGGTGTAAAGATAGTAAAAAACTATATCAGGTATTTAATAAATATCATGTGCCAAATATAAAAAAATATATATTTTCTTTGTGTACTTTGGATCCTAGAAAAAATCTGGTTACCCCTATTCATGCATTTCTAAAATTTTTAAAAAAACATAATATTTCGGATTTGTATTTTCTTATGGGAGGGGGACACGTTTCTGAATATTTAGCCCAAATTGAATGTATATTAAGCAATTATCCTAATCAGCGTAATAACATTATTCAGCTTGGGTATGTAGATGATGAAGATTTGGCCGTTTTGTTGTCCAATGCTTATTGGGATGTATATACGCCTTTTTATGAGGGATTTGGTTTACCGCCTTTGGAAGCTATGGCATGTGGATGCCCTGTTATAGCCAGTAATAATTCATCGTTACCTGAGGTTGTAGGTGATGCAGGTATATTAATTGATTGTACTAGCTTGGAAGAGCATATTGAAGCCTTCGAAAAACTGTATTATAATGAAAAGCTTAGACTTCAATTATCTATAAAGGGTTATGAAAGAAGCAAAACTTTCTCTTGGGAAAAAACAGCAGATATTATGGTGCAGGAGATTGTTAAAAATGAAGAAAATTAATTTATTATATGATGCTAGTTGTTTGCTGCCACATTTGCTTAACGGGACTGGTACTGGAGTTTTTATAGTAGCATATAATGTATTAAAAGAATTATGTTACCATAAAAGATTTAATATTATTTTGTATTGCCCAAAGACTTTGCGTAACAAGTTAAGACAAGGGTTGAAAAATACTTCTGGAAAAATGAAAGGGTTAAAGATTTTTAATGAAGATAATTTTTCTGGAATTAATGCGTATTTTTCTCCATTGCAAAGTGTTCCGGAGGAGATAGAGAGGCAATCTAATATTCGAAAATATTTGTTTTTGCATGATACTATTCCTCTAAGATATCCAGAATATTGGAAGGGGCAGTCAATGAGCTGGTATTTTGACATGTTTCAGTCATTGAATAAATATGATTTTTATTTTACAAATAGTATTTCTACGCAAAAGGATTTTATGAAATATAATCATAATGTGACAGAGAAAAATTCTTCTGTAGCCTATTTGGCCAGTAGTGACAAATTTAAGCCAGAAAAGCATAAACTCAATTTAGTTAAAAAGAAGTACAATATTCCAGAAGATAAAAGATATATTTTTAGTCTATGTACATTAGAACCTCGTAAAAATTTACTGAGATCCATCAAAACATTTATACAGTTTATTGATAAAAATAAGATTGCTGATATGGTGTTCGTTCTAGGGGGAGGAAGCTGGAAGGCTTTTATGTCTATTTTAGAACAAGAGTTGTCTTTACTTGGTAAATATAGAAATAAAATATTAACAATAGGGTATGTTGCTGATCAAGATTTAGCTCCTTTATACAGCGGAGCCGAATGGTTTGTATATACATCTCAATACGAAGGTTTTGGACTACCTCCGTTAGAAGCCATGGCTTGTGGCTGTCCCGTTATAACCAGTAATAATTCATCATTACCAGAAGTCGTAGGAGATGCAGGTGTTATGATTGATTGGGATAGTGATGAGCAACATATTAAAGCTTATGAAAAATATTATTTTGATAAAAAATTTAGAGATGAAATGGCTGAAAAGGGGGTAAAAAGAAGTAAACTCTTTTCGTGGAAAAATACGGTAAAAGTTATGGAAGAAAAAATGCAAAACGATTTTGAAACAGGGGGTGATATTATATTAGAAAATAAAGAAAAAATTAATTTGTTGGTGGGCGCTGATGTGTTGGCCAATGCATTGAAGCAAAGTACCATGAGAAGTGGTGTGTTTTTTGTGGTTTATAATATGCTACGTGAATTACGTAAATATAATCAATTTAATGTGACACTGTATGTAGATGGCAAAAATATCGCTAAAGTACGAGATATATTGGACAGTGATAACGAATTAAAAGATTTTACCATATCAACATCAGCAGAGTTATCTTGTATAGATGCTTTCTTATCATTACATGCTGATATTCCAGATGAAATTTTGCAACATGGAAATATACGAACTTATAAGTTAGTTTATGATTTTATGGGCTGTATTTTCTCTGATAAGATTTTTAGTACGAAGATTATTAATCATCAAAAAGCTGTATTTTGTAATAAGTTGTTTTGTATCTCAGAAAGTACCAAGCGGGATTATTTGAAGTTCGTTCCTGAGATTGATAGTAGTAAGTTGGTTGTAACACATCTTGGAGTTAACGAAAGATTTTGCCACAAAGGTAGGATAGAAGTTGAAAAACTAAAAAAGAAATTAAACATAAAAGGAAAATACTTACTAAGTGTCTGTAATTTAGCTCCGCATAAAAATTTATTTACAGCTATAGATGCTTTTATAGATTTTATAAAGAAAGATGATGTCAAAGACTTATCTTATGTGTTGGTAGGTGGTTGTCCTGAGCATTTTAGAGCAGATTTTGATAAAAAAATGGAAAGCCTTGGTAAATACAAAAAGTATATAACTCTTACCGGATATCTTCCGGATATATATTTGCCGATTTTATATTCTGGTGCGGAATGGTTTGTTTTTTCTAGCTTGTATGAGGGGTTTGGTCTGCCTATATTGGAAGCTATGGCATGCGGATGTCCCGTGGTTTCTTCTAATACATCGTCAATGCCTGAAATATTAGGGGATTGTGGAATTTTAGTTTCCCCAAAAAATAAAAATGCTTTTGTTAATGCTTTTGCCAAGATGTATAGTTCTGCTAATTTCAGAAAAAAGTGTGCTTATTCTGGAATGGAACGTTCCAAAAGGTTTTCATGGGACAGTATGGTAGGAGAAATTGCTAATGAAATTAATCGGGATTGTACATATCATGCAGAATCACCTGAACTGCCAATAGTGTTAATTACTGATAATAATTATGTTATACCGACAATCGTTACAATCACATCGTTGTTGGCTAATAGATATTATAATACAAAATATAGAATTTATGTTTTAGGAAATTCTTTGAGTAAAAAATCTAAAGATCTTTTTAGTCAAATTCCTGATATATCATTAATTAATCTTCATAAGTTTTTTTCAGATTTTGAAGGTACACATGGTCATGTTAGTGCAGCGGCCCTTCTAAAATTTAAGTTAGCTGAAATGTTTCCTCAGTATGATAAAATTTTATATCTTGATACAGATATGATTATTCAAAAAGATTTATCCGAATTGTTTAACATACAATTAGAAGATAAATATGCTGCTGTAGTTAAAGATATGAAAGGAATGGAGAATTGCGCGGCTCATAAAAGGTTGCAACTAGAGGCTTATTTCAATTCAGGAATGATGTTGCTTAATTTGGATAGATTGCGGAAAGATAAAATTTTTGATAAATTGATTGATTATAAAAAGAATAAAGATATTAGAGCTTTTATGGATCAAGATTGTTTTAATGCAGTATTTAATGGAAACGTTATATATTTACCGTGTACATACAATTATATGCCGGTTAATCAGTCGTCATATACGAATGAAGAAATTGCTGATTTTTATGGACTTAAAGAGAATATAATTCCTGATTTGAATAAGTATGCTTATATTATACATATGACTAATAAACAAAAGCCATGGAATTATTGCAATGTATTTGGGGCCGATTTATGGGCTCGTTATTACTATATGTCTATACTTAGAAATTGTAAAATAAAATATTTCAATGATAAATTTGTTGGAACAGCTACATTGAAAAATTATAAGAAGTTTTGGGAATTGTTTTTCAAAAAAGAAAAGGGGAAATATGCGCGAAATTATCGCATTTTGGGTATTAATTTTAGTACTTATAGGAGGTATTTTAATAAAAGGATTTTATTTTCTAAATTAAAAAATATTGATTTTAAAATTTCTGGATTTAACGGAGCTGAATCTTGGGGGCGTTGGTCTAATGGATTCACCTCTATGATGATTTTCAATCTTGGAAATTTACATGATGATTTGTTGTTTAAGTTTGAAGTTAAGCCTTTTTTTGCACTAAATTTTCATAATCAAAAAGTGAAGGTGTATGTTAATGATAGACTTGTGGCTCAATGGATTTTCGAACAGGGAAAGCCTATGCCTAAAACAGAGTTTGTTATTACTAAGTCTTCCAAAACAAAAAAAGGCAAAGTGTTTTTACGATTCGAATACGATAATCCACAGTCCCCAAAAGAACTTGGTATATCTGGCGATTCTAGAAAACTGGCACTTGGTTTTATTAGTATGCAAATAACTCCCGTCATCGTTAAAGAAACAAGTCTGCAAAAGTGGTGGAAGAAAATAAAAGCAAAGATACATTCTAAACCTCCAGTAGATTATACACCAGCTTTTCAGGCTTTATCTAAAGAACTGATTGACTTGAAAGGGGTAGTTGAAAGCCTGCAAAAAGAAATAAAAACATTAAAAAAATGAGCAAGTTATGACTCAAAAAATGTTGGTTGACGAAAAGCCAATTACTTTAACTCGGATGATTCAAACTATTGAAGAAGAGCTTGGGAAAAAGGCCATCATTGACCAGCAGCCTATGCAACCCGGAGATGTCAATAAGACAGTTTGTGATTATTCTAAGGCTCAAAGATTATTGAACTATAATCCGCACACAACCTTTAAACAAGGAATTCACAAATTTGTAGAATGGTATTTGAAAAAATAATAGTTTATTTTTGTTAAGGTGTTTATATGGTTTTTTCCTCAGCTTTATTTTTAACTTTTTTTCTCCCTCTGGTTTTGGGGACTTATTTTCTGGCACGAGATTCCTTAAGAAACTATGTCCTTTTATTTGCAAGCTTACTCTTTTACTCTTGGGGAGAACCAATTGCTACCCTTATAATGATTGTTTTAATATTTATATCATACTTTCTTGCGATTTGTATTGAAAATAACATATTAAATCTAAGAAAAACATTTTTAGCTTTGGGCGTAACTATCAATCTAGCGGTTTTGTTTTTTTATAAGTATTGGATGTTTTTTCTTACAAATACCAATTTGGTGTTAGAAAATTTAAACTTTTCTCCGGTATTTGTTCCTCAAATTGCGTTGCCAATTGGTATTTCTTTTTATATTTTTCAGATTATTTCCTATCTTATTGATGTATACCGTCAACAAGTAAAAGCTCAGTCGAATTTTTTTATGCTGGCGACTTATGTTTCTCTCTTTCCTCAACTTATTGCCGGTCCGATTGTTCGTTATGAAACCATAGAGAACGACCTCAAAAATAGAAAAAATAACCTTAATAATATCTTTATCGGCCTTCGTCGTTTTGTTATCGGACTAGCAAAAAAGGTATTAATTGCCGATCAAGTGGCACTTATTGCAGATAAAGTTTTTGATACAAATGTAGATACTGTTCCTTGTTTCTTTGCTTGGATTGGTGTTTTTGCTTATACTTTGCAAATTTATTTTGATTTTAGCGCCTATTCAGACATGGCTATAGGATTAGGGCGTATATTCAATTTCCATTTTCTTGAAAATTTCAACTACCCATACTCTTCTTGCAGTATTCAAGAATTTTGGAGAAAATGGCATATTTCTCTTTCTTCGTGGTTCCGAGACTACTTATATATTCCGCTTGGAGGAAATCGAAAAGGGAATTTAAGGACTTACCTCAATTGTTATATTGTCTTTGGTCTGTGCGGGCTTTGGCATGGTTCTTCATGGAATTTTGTAATTTGGGGACTATACCATGGCACAGGTCTTATTATAGAAAGAATAGGTTTTAAATCAATATTGGAAAGACTTCCAAGAATGTTATCAAATCTTTATGTTTGGTTATTTGTCATGATTGGATGGGTTCTTTTCAGGGCAGAGACGTTAACTCAAGCTTATAAGTTTATCAAAATCATGTTCACAGGTAATCCTCTGGCGACTGTTAATTCATTTACTATTGCCACAGATTTCTTAACTTATAGCAATATTATTGTATGTTTTATAGGTGTGTTACTGTCATATCCGATTTTTACAAAAAAATACAATAAATTCAAAAATAAGCCCTTGGAAAGCTTTGGTATATTTATTTTGTTTTTAATTTCACTTGTTTTTGCAACAACAAGTACATTTTCTCCATTCATTTATTTTAGGTTTTAAATTATGCGCAAAATAAGTTCTTTTATATTACGTCATTATCGACAATTATTTATTACCGGCGTTATATCTCTGATGGTTTTTCCAATGGGATATATGTTAGGAATGCAGGAAAACACTAAACTGATGGGACAAGATGTTTTGACTGATTTACCAACATTACAAAAGAAATCTTTTTTGCTAAAAGATTTTCAACCTGAATTTGAAAAGTGGTGGAATAGCCATTTCTTCGCCCGTAAAATTGCGCTTAAATTAAAAAATCAATTGTACGATTGGGCGAATTTTAGCCTTATCCACTCTGGATATAGAAATAATGTTATTCAAGGAAAAAACAAATATCTTTTTGAAAAAGGATATGTTATATCTCTGGAGCCTAATTGCGTTGCTCTTCCTATGGATAAATTTAATAAAATAATCCTTTTATATCAACAGCTTAAACAAAAAAAACATCGACCTGTATATTGTTTTAGCTCCTAATAAGGTATTGACTTATCCAAAACAATTACCGTCAAGATATTCATACTTTTTTCATAATGATTGTCGTTATTATGAAAAAATCGAAAATCAGTTAAAACAAATGGGCATTCCTGTATTTAACGCTCAAGCCTTAGTTGATAACATCAGAAAAACAGAAAATTATGAGCCTTTTTCTAAAACCGGTACACATTGGAATTTATATGGCGCGGGGAGAACTGTACAAGAATCTCTTAGGGCTTTTGGCTTAGCAGATATTAAAATTAAAAACATTGATAGTTCTTCCGCACCATATACTACAGAAAGAGATATTGCTAATCTATTAAATCTTATTGTTCCGTATATGACTAATGAAAATTACCCTTATCCCCATTTTAAAGGGACTGCTGATATAGAAGGAATAACAACAATAATTGGAAACTCTTTTTCAAATGAATATAAAAAAATATTGGCAGATGTTATTGGAAGTAAAAACATTTTTCATAAAGAGAACTCACCATTATCAAATGAAGAAGCTCGAGTTATGTTAACATCAAAAAGAATATTTCTTGTCTATACTGATATACCTTTCAGAAAAAAAGAGGATCAATTATGGAAGAAAATTGACGTTCTCCTAGATAATATGAATGAAAAGATACGTTTTTCTGATAAAATTTTACCTTTAAACCATCAAGGCTTATCTCATCATGAAAAATGGGGAAGATGGTCTGATGGAAAAAAAGTTATTTTGGATTTTAATTTAGGAAAGAGAAAAAATAACACAATACTTGATTTTAATGTAAACGCTTATGTTAATGTAAAACATCCATCTCAGACCATCTATGTAAAACACAACGGAAAGTTGCTTGATAAATGGGAATTTCAGTATAATAAGCCGAAACCTAAAACAACTCTTGTTGTTTCTCCTAAAATTATAGATTCACAAGGACATTTAAATTTAGAATTTGATATAAAAAATTCTATATCTCCTTATGACCTTGGATTAAGTAGTGATAAAAGAAAATTAGGTATAGGTTTTGTATCAATAACAATAAAGTAATTCGTTTTACTTTTGACGAAGTAAACTATGGGGTGAAGCGTTTTATTATCGGATTGGCAAAAAAAATGCTGATTGCTAATACATTAGGAGCTGTTGCCGATAAAATTTTTGCGCAGCCGGTAGAACAGTTTGACACGCTTACCGCCTGGATTGGTGCCATAGCTTACACTCTGCAGCTTTATTACGATTTCAGCGGTTACTCGGATATGGCTATCGGATTAGGTTCCATCTTTGGGTTTAAATTCTTAGAAAACTTCAACTATCCGTATATTTCTAAGTCTATCACCGAGTTTTGGAGAAGATGGCATATCTCCCTTTCTACATGGTTTAAAGAATATTTGTATATCCCGCTGGGAGGAAACAGAGTTTCCAAAAGGCGCAATTTGTTTAATCTTTTTGTGGTCTTTTTAGCGACGGGAATTTGGCATGGCGCAAGTTGGAACTTTGTCTTTTGGGGATTGTGGCACGGGATATTTATCATTTTTGAAAAAATTACCGGCTGGCATAAAAGAAGTGGTGGTTTAAAAATCAATATAGCGCAGCATCTTTATACAATATTCGCATTTGTTATAGGATGGGTGATGTTCCGCGCCGATAATATGGCGTACGCGTGTGAGTATATCAAGAATATGTTCGGTCTGATTGCAGAACATCAGATTACGTATAAATTGCCTTATTATATTGATAATATTGAAATTATAGCCTTTACGGCGGCTGTCTTTTGTGCCATGCCCTTATTCAAAGGGATGCTTGATATCAAATATAAACATAAAGTTCTGCGGACACTGGTGAACGTATGGCTGATTTTATTATTTGTCCTGTCTTCGGCGGAAATTGCAGCATCTACGTATAATCCTTTTATTTATTTCAGATTTTGATTTAAGCTTTGCCTTCTGTCGTATGAAGATGCGTTTAAAGCACCAAAGTTCCCCTTGCTATTTTAGCAGCTCCGGTCTATATTAAACGGCATAACAACCGGCAGACGGAGGGAAATATGCAGGAAAACGCTTTATATACGATAACGAACGGTCTTTATGTATTGTCTGTACAAGACGGGGAGGGGTACGCCGGCTCTTTGGTCGATGCCGTAAGTCAAATCGCCGTTTCGCCGTACCTGATAATGGTGTCATGTATGAATAACAGCCATACCAAAAGCTGCATTGAAAAAGCCGGCGAGTTCGGCATAAGCGTTCTGGCGAAAGAAACCGATCCGTTTGTCGTGGCAAATTTCGGCTATCAGAGCAGCCGCGACGTCAAAAAGTGGCAGAACATACCCTTTGCGGAAATCGATGGCTTGCCGTATATTTCGGATGCTTTGGCCAAAATCAGGGTACGGGTTGTCAACAAACTGATATATGCGAGCAATACGGTGTTTATTGCCGAGGTTGTTGATGCGTTTGACAGCCGCTCCGGCGAGCCGCTGACCTATAAATATTATCGCGACGGGTTTAAGGAACAGGTCGCCATTGCTTTCAGCGCGTATAAAGCCGGGCGTTCGGCCGGTAATGCCGCTTGTAAAAAGTCCCAAACGGCAATGTCTGCGTCATCTTCATCATCCGCAGCTCAGCCGTCATCGCCGGCCTCTGCCGAAAAACGCTGGACATGTACGCTTTGCGGCTATGTTTACGAAGGAGATATCCCGTTTGAAGAACTGCCGGAGGATTGGCGCTGTCCGTTATGCGGTGTCGGCAAAGATATGTTTGAACTGCAATAGCCAAGGCCTCAAAAGAGTTGACAAAAAACAAGATGATGCTATAATCAATCCAATTTAATAATTATTAAAATATAATTTATGGAAACAATCTTCATTTTTGCCTTGTTTATCTTGGCAGTATTTGGCAGAGTGGTGCACAGAAAAATGGATTCCCGCAAACGTCAGCAGAAGTATGCGGAGTATTGTCGTAATCGTGCGGAATTTTACCGCCAGGAACGGTTAAAGATTATCAATTCGTTTTGGCGAAAGTATCGCAGCGGCACATATCCGGTGGATGTTTTGCTGCATCGGCTGAAGGAAGGTCTTTGCTTTAACAGCGGCGGTTCAACGGAATGGCAGGAAGAGTTTGCGCAGGTCGTCGACGAATTAAACAGGGAAAGTGCTGACGAACAGCAGCGCTTTTATCAGGAGAGCCAAACGGTTTCTCCTTATACGGATGGCATAAACCTTAATGCTTATTATCGGATTTTCGGGCTGACGCCGGAAACGCTGACTGCGGAAAGCCTGAAAAAGGCGTATCGCTCCTTGTGTCTGCAATATCATCCCGACCGCAACAAACAGCCTGATGCCGCCGTCAAATTTGACAAGGTGCAGCGCGTTTATGAAACCCTGCAACGGGAGCTGGCGCATAAAAACGCATAACGTCAACCCTGGCCAAAGCGTCTGTTATGTCCCAGGCACTCTTCCGGACAAATGTTCGCACAGCCCCAAACACTCTCACCAATCGAAACGCCCGCGATAAAATCACGCGGGCGTTTTTTCTTGTCGTCCGGGAGTTGTGCCGTTTCCCGCCCCGGGCTTGATTTGGCAGCTTAAGGCCGTGGGGCGGGATATTCCGGCTTACTGTGCTTTCGGATATCCGGCGGCTTCGGTCATCACGACTTCATAATCGCCATCAAGACCAAGCGCCTGTTTGATTTCCGCCCGGTCATACAGGCCGCGGACAACGCATTTCAGCCCTGCTGAAGCGCAGTACAAACTGGCGTTTTGGTACATTGACCCGGCGTGCATTTCGCCGTATTTCTTGTCTTTGGTAACAAACAGCAGGTGAACCGGCGCATCGCCCGCGAATTTCTGCTCTTTTGCCAGAATCGGGCGCAGGTCTTCGCTGCCGAGCTGAACCAGCGTGTTCTTTGCCGCGTCGTAACGGTAGGAACCTGTGGGCAGCAGGACATACAGGTCGATATCCTGCCGGTTGCGCGCCGTCGGGACAACGCGTTTGCCGTCTTCGGAAGAAATTCCCCATGTTGCCCACAGCAAATCTGCCAATTTTTAATTATTAAAATATCAGTTATGGAAACATTTGGCTTAGATTATGCATTATGCACGTGCCTGTTGCTTTTTGCATTAGGCAGCGGAGTATGGTTTTATTTCTTCTGCCGGGCGCAGAGAATAAAAAAGGTTTTACAAACTCTGGGCAGTGCTGCCGAGGTATATGCCGGCATTCTCCGGCAGGAAAAGCTGCGGCGCGAACAGGCGTATCGTGAGCAGCTCCGCCGCGAAGCAGAAAGACGCCGTCAGGAAGAGATTCGTCGTGAACAGGCTTTCCAGGAGGCTGAACGGGCCAAAGCTGAACAGGAAAAAAACGAAGCTGAGATTAATAAAATCAAGGTGCTGTTTAACGGCATTTGGCTGACGCCTCAGCAATTCGGTTTTTTGCAGCAAAATCCGGTGGGAAACCTGCGCGGGGCTGAATTACGCCGTTATCTTGCCAGGCTGGCAGAGTGCAATCCCTTGTTTGCCGAATACCGTCAGGAAGGCAGTTGCGGGCAGAAAGGCGGAACCGAAAATTCCGGCTCCGGACAAAACCGTGCGGGGCAGGGAACTTCGTCTTCGCAGAATTCGGCGCAGGGCAAAAGTGCCGGGACGTCTGCGGCCGCACCGAACGCATATTACCGCATTTTCGGGTTGACGCCGGAAACATTGACTGAAGGCCGCCTGAAAGCGGCTTATCGCGATTTGGTCAAAAAGTATCATCCCGATACGAACCACAGTCCCGATGCCGCGGAAAAATTCCGCAAGGTAAAGAAAGTGTATGCCTATCTTCAGGAAGAGCTTCGCCGCAAGGAGTGCAGCAGGAGCTATGCCTGCTGATAATCGGACGCTTGCCGTCCGCCGGGTGTACGACACCAAAAAAAGAGGCGTTCCCATAAGGGAACAGCCTCTTTTGTTTTGGAATAAACCACCTTCTTTACCAATCAAAATCACCATAGGATCTACCCGAATAATGGATACGTCCGGTAATACAACCTCTTCTTGTCGGAGCCGATAAATCTGCACCTTCACTGGCATAGGTACCTTCAAACTGGTAAGCGATTTCGTCAAAAGCAAAGCTGGCAAACTTGCAAGCGTTTTGTGCCGTTATAACGCAGCTTGCGCCGACAATTTTCGCTGCTCCCAAACCGATTTTAGTCGCAGTTTTAACGCCGAATCCGGCAGCTTTGGCAAACTTTTTCAGCGTTTTAAACTGTTCCAGTTCTTGTCCCGAAACATTACGGATAAAGTCGTTGCCGTAAATGCCGTAGTCGAACGTGCGTTCTTTTGCCAGAAATTCCAGCATCTCGGAAGAAAAGTCCTTTCCCCATGCTTCGTAGACATTGTCCGGCAGCAGGATAATGCGCTGTCCGCCGGGTTTGAAATTCCGGCTGTTGACAACGTTCCGTGCGTTAAGCACGTTTCCGTCGGCGTCAACCGAAAACAGCCTTTCGCCGCGGACATAACGGTGGCGGAGTTCTGTCTGGTTCTTGGCCAGCAAAATAGCCTGTTCAAACGGAATGTCCGCAAAGCCGACTTTCAATTCCAGTTCGGAAACGCCGGGGTACAAGCTCCTTTCGCCTGTTTCGCGGGCATAATAGCCTCGTTCAAAGCAGCGCAGTTTTTTGTCTTTGGCAATTTCGCGGTAATGCCCGTTGGCAAGCAGCGTCGCAAATTCGTGGAACAGCGGCTGCAGGTTGCCGTAGCCGTTAAGTTTTCCCAAAATCGGGTCGCAGTAGTCAAGGCTGACCGGCGAACCATTCATCACGCAGTGAAACGGAATAAAGTGGTCGTACGTTTCGTCTTGCGCCAGAACCAGCGTTTCCACGTTGGCATCGGTCAAAAGCCGCCAGTTCTTAGGGCTGATGTCGGGATAACCCCGTCTCAGTTTTGCTGTTTCTTCGGGGAAGAAACGGGCAGCGGCTTCAAAGTCAATTCTCATCCAGTCGCGCATCGGCGGCGTGCGGAAACGGTTGACCAGCGCAATCGGGTCGGCTTTTTGCATAACGCGCCGCCCGTTGGCGTAGTAGCAGATAATCCGGTCGGAATAAACCTTTGCCATCGGAATGTTGCAGGCAAAGCCGAGCAGCGATTGCAATGAGTAGTTTCCCGCGTCAAAAACCAGCATGTTGCCGATTTTCAATCCCCAGACGCGTTCGCGCAGCACCAGCAGGTTTCCCTGGCCGGTAACGGAAACGGGCAGAAGGCGGGTCTTGGTTCCCGCTCCAAGTTGCAGTGCCCGGTCTCTTAAAGTATTGACAAGTTCCGGAGATTTGCACTCGGATTTGATGACGGCAGTATTGCCGGCAGCTTGGTGAAGCTGTTGCAATTGCAAAATCGACTGGACACACATCCAATGTGCCTGAGCCAAAGTTAAGGATGTTTTTTCCATAAAGAATAATTTTAAGAATTAAAAAACATAAATTTATAAAATAACAGCCTAATTATATCCAAAATAGCAAAAGAGTCAATACTTTTGTCTAAAAAAACTTTAACATGTGCGTTGACAAACGTTCAAAAAAGCGTCACAATAACTTCTATAGGAGAATACAACCGCGCATGGCGCTCATAACCGCTCGTCGGAAAAGCAAAAGCGCAAGGACAGGGAGAAGAAGAAATGGAGCAGAAAGTCTGTTTGATAACCGGAGCAACGGGATTTGTCGGGCAGTATATCCTGAACGAACTGATTGCATCGGGACGCAAGGTTTTGGCTTTGGGCGATTCTGAAGACGCGTTCAGCCCGTTGGCTGCCAACAACCGCCTGATAAAGGCGACGTCGGCGCTTCCCATTTCTGCCGCGGCGTTTAAGGAACATAACGTGCAGTTTTGCTTTGGCGACATCGCCGACATTTCTTTTCTGGCTTCAATATTCAATACAGCCGCCAAGAACGGGATAGAAATCGAGTTCGTCCTGCACCTTGCGGCCGTCCGGAAAGGTCGCCGGGCCGTCAGCAGCGACGGCACAGCCAACCTGCTGGAAGTCTGCCGCGCCTACTGGCAGAGCAATCCCGATACGTTTAAGGGCTTTTTCTATGCTGCGGGCGAGGGGGATTTGATGCGCAAATTCTCGCAGAAAGACGGCTTTCCCGTTAAGTTCTACCAGCTGCGCCACAGCTTTGCCGAAAACGGCGGCAAATCCGATACCGGAGAAAATCTGTACCGCCTGTTCACGCCGGTGGACATCCCGTTTCTGAAAAAGTATCAGAGCCGCAGCGTCGGCAAAAGCGCGCCGGTCAGCGACAACGATTATATCCGCGAACTGTCGCAGGCTGTGGGGCGTTTGCTGAACAATATATAAGGAGCCGCCGGCGCAATGTATAAGCGTTTTTCGGTCGAGCAATAAGCCTGCAACACATCCGCACGCCGTCAGTGCATCTGTAAGTCGCCAACACATCATATAAGCTATCGGCGGATTGGACATATATAAGCCGCCTGTACGCAGAAGGGCATAGCCTGTTAAACACAGGTTAGGAAAATTTTTTTATTGCCGGTAACTGCTGGCAAAATCCGCATATGTGCCGCAGCACTATAATTTTCCGTCCGTTTCGCAGGAAAGCGTAAACGCGGATTATAAAACGCAAAAGACAAGGTATTTTAAATAAAAAATCCTGCGGCGAACTAATCAGCCCCTCGGGACTTTTTACACATGCAACTTTTCGGGAACATTTCAACCGGGAACATTTCAACCGGGAACATTTCAACCGGGAACATTTCAGTCGAAAACACTTCTACCGAAAACATTTCAATCGGGCGGGGAGTTATTATACTAAAGATTTTTGACAAAAAGTCAAATGCTTTTTCTTTCGTTAATAAAAAATTAAGCATTGACGCTCCAAAACGCTCCGGTTATATTTTTTTTCGTGAGTTGCAAATCTTTGCCGAAGGAGGAAAGTATGAAATTAAGCAAAGTTACGGCAGAACTCCTGGACTATATTCAAAAAGGCGTGTCATCGTCGCCGCATACGGTTGTTCGCACTATAAACGCGTTGGGCAGCGGACCGTTGGCATATCGGACTTTTGGCGGCAATGTGCAGAATTATGCCGCTATTGACGAACAGGCGCTTGAAAAGGCGTTCGGCAGCCACTACCTGCTGACCATGATTGCCCAGGGATTGATAATCCGCCGCATTTTATATCCGGAATCCGGCAGCTGCCATACCCTTTATTGCGATAAGGCGATATATGGCTTTTTCGCCCGGCACGGGCTGTTGGACTGCGGCGTTTGGAGCCATGTCGATTACGAAACGCTTGAAAGGAATATTACGCCGGAAAATACCGATTACCGCATATATTATTCGTATTCCAAACCGGATGCACTGTTGAAAGAAGCTGAACTGGCGGGGGAACAAGTCCCCGTTTTTTTTGTGGATACCGACCTGATTTTAAAGAAACGCCATGACGTGATAATTCCCGGTGCAGCTTCGGTCAAAGCGGCCTATTCGCATCTGGAGCAAATCGGCGGGGAATGCTATCCGCCTTTTGCGTCGCTTCATTTTCCCGAAGGCTGCAAACTGCCCCCGGTCAATGAATCGCTTCCTGCTGTCAATACCTGTCTGATGTTTTTTAATGATAAGGGGCTGCTCCGGGAATGGGGACGTTTTTTCAAAGAACTTTTCATTAATAATTGGATAAGGGGAGAATTGGCACCGGAAGTCATTTCCCGCCAGTTGCTGGGGATTGACCAGCGTACTTTTCCGTTTGTCTGCGATTGGCGCGGTATATGGGAAACGCCCGCAGTCGTGCCGTTTCTGGACATAATCTGGGAACCGCCGTTTTTTATTGACTGCAAAACCGGCCGCCGTGCCGAATGGCATTATTATACGCTGGAACATCATCCCGAACATCCGGACTGGCATCAGGATATTATGCATACCTGGATTAACAAGAAGAATGTGGAACGCGATGCAAAATTCCGCCGTTATCAGGGGCTGATGATGCTGGAAATAATACTGGCTCTTAATCCCGAAGCCGAAAAGCCGCTGCGTACGTTTGCCAGTCTGCGGGAATATTTCTCCCTTTATGATACCGGAAAGGGAATAGAAACCTTGCTGGCGGAAGGTGTTGTCTCGGCAAAGATGGATAAAAGCCTTTAACCGCGGAGGGGGAGATGGAAAAAAGGATGAAAGTATGTCTGGTAACCGGAGCCACCGGTTTTATCGGGCAGCATATGTTGGCGGAACTGGCCGCAGCGGGCCGCAAAGTGCTGGCGCTTGGCAAACCGGAAGAAGTCTTCTGCACCGCCGTTTTGCGGGATGCCGGGATTCGTACTGCGGCAGCGTTCCCGGTTTCGGCAGCGGCGTTTGCCAAAAGCGATGTGCAGTTTTGCTTTGGCGACGTGGCGGACGAAAAATTTATCGAATCCGTTTTTGCTGCCGCGGAAAAAGGCGGGATGGATATTGAGTTTGTCCTTCATTTTGCTGCCTGCGCCACGATTCAGAAAGCGCAGGAAAACGGAAGGGAAGCCTGGCGGACGAATTATGACGGAACAAGGAATGTCCTTGCAGCGGCGCTGCGGCGCTGGCAGCGGCACGACAGTTCGTTCCGGGGATTTTTTTACGCTTCTACGGACAAGGTTTACGGCGAAGGCAGCCGCAGTTCGTACCATGAAAGCGATGAACTGCGTCCGCTGTCATGTCCGTATGACGCCTCTAAGGCGCGCGCCGATGAACTGGTGCGCTCCGTTGCCCGGAAGAGCGGTTTTCCGGCGGTCGTATACCGCTTTTGCAATGTTTACGGCCCGGGCGATTATCACAAGAGCCGGATTGTTCCGGGGACGCTGTATCGCCTGCTGTATACCCAAACCGCTCCCGTGCTGAAGAAGTACCGGACACCGTCGGGCGGGGCGGAATCTTTTTACCGTGATATGATTTATGTCCGCGATTTAACCCGTGCCGTCGCCATGCTGCTTGACCGGCTGGAACGGGGAGGAAGTCTGGGGCGGATTCTGGGCGAGGCCTTTAATCTCGGAACGTCCAACAGTTATGCCATGGGCGAGGTTATCGGCCGGTTGTCCGAATATGCCGGCAGAAAAATCGCTCCGCGCGAAGAAATTGTCACGGCAGGCGAAATAAAGAACCAGTGCATGGATTACGGAAAGCTGAACCGGGAACTCGGCTACGCGCCGCGTTACACGCTGGAAAAAGGGCTTAAGGAAACCGCCGCCTGGTATATAGATCATAAGGAGGAAATTGATGGCCATTTTGTCTGAACCTGGAAAAATTCTGATTACCGGCGCCACGCACGGTATCGGCAAAGCTGCCGCCGAATTGTTTTGTTCCCGCGGCTGGGAAGTGTATGGCATTTCGGGAAACGGGGAAGACGGCCGCGGCGCCGCGATGGAAAAAACGCTGCCCGGATTTCATTACCGCGTTGCCGATGTCAGCAATGAGCCGGAAATTTCCGCTTTGCTCGGCCGTATCGGGCAGCTTGATGCCGCGTTTAACAATGCCGGCACGGGAATAGCGCCCCAAAAACTCCCTGAGGCGGATATTGCCCGCGCCCGCCGCGTGATAGATGTCAATCTGGTCGGAACCCTGATATGCATGAAGCATGAAATTGCGCACATGCCCGGTTCCGGGGTGGTGGTAAACAACGCCTCGCTGGCAGCGTTTAAGGCGGCAACCGGCGCCGATATGTCGTACAGCGCTTCCAAAGCAGGCGTTTTGGCATTGACTGCCGAAGCAGCCGCCAATCCGGAATTTGCCGGGCGCGTTTCGTTTTTTTCCATAGCGCCCGGTTATATTGAAACCCGGATGACAGCCGCTGACGATAAAGAGGCGCAGAAACGGAGGCTGCCGTCGCGGCGTTTGGGACAGCCGGCGGAAGTGGCTGCGCTGGTATATAATATTATAACCAATCATTATGCTTTTACATCGGGACAATGCTTTAATTTTGACGGAGGAGCGTTTTTAATATGAGTTTTGATTTGACCGAACTGAACGGCAGAAAATTATATGAGCGGGAGGCTGGCATTCTGCTGCCTGTAATGAGCCTGCCCGGAAAATACGGCATAGGGGATTTGGGTAACGAGGCGCGCTGGTTTATCGACGTGCTGCAAAATTCGGGACAGCAGCTCTGGGCCATGCTGCCCAACGGCCCGGTCGGCTACGGCAACAGCCCGTATCAGAGTCTGAGTTCCTGTGCCGGCAACCATTATTATATTTCTCCCGACAAATTGATGGAGGAGGGGCTGCTGCGTCCGCAGGATTTGTCCGGATTAGACTTCGGTTCCGACCCGGTAGATATAGATTACGGAAAACTGTTTGCCTCGCGGGAAAAAATGCTTCGCCGTGCTTTCGGGCGCTGGATGATGCAGGGCGGACACCAGTCGGACGATTTTTTGGCCTTTCGTTTTAAAAACCACGGCTGGCTTGACGACTACGCCATGTTTATGTCCGTCAAAGGCAGGCTGGAAAATGCCCCTTGGTACAAATGGCCCGGCGGATTAAAGTTCCGCGAAAAAAATACGATGTGCAATCTTCGCCGCAACCTTAACGAAGACATCACTTTCTGGAGATTTACGCAGTTTCAGTTTTTCCGGCAGTGGGAACAGTTGAAGGAGTATGCTCATCAAAAAGGCGTCAAGCTGATAGGAGATATGCCGTTTTATGTAAACCACGACAGCGCCGACGTCTGGAGCCGCCGCGAGTTGTTTGACTTAAACCCCGACGGCAGCATCAAGCTGTTTTCAGGCATTCCGTCAGGTGACAGGGACATCCGCTGGGGAAATCCCTGCTATGACTGGGATAGAATGAAAGCGAAAAATTACGATTGGCTGGCGGAACGTATCCGCATCGGCGCCGGGATGTATGACATTATGCGCATCGACCATGCCGTGGCGTTTGTCCATTATTACGGCATCAAAGACGACGGTGCGCGCGGCGTATGGTATCCGGGGCCGGACAGCGACAGGGCATCAGCCACCGGCATTATCGACTGTGTTGCCCGGGAACGCAATATGGATATTATTGTCGAAAACCTTGGCAATAACAATCAGCGAACGCATGATTTGTATGACCAGCTGAACTGGCTCGGTATGCGCATTTTTCAACATACCGTCGGCGATATGCATTACGGGACGCGCAATATTCACCTGCCACAGATGTATCCGCAGAATGTCGCGGCATACACCGGAACGCACGATAATGAAACATTGGCCGGCCTTCTGGCGCACAAAAGTGATGACGATCTGGAGTACATGATGACGTATCTGAAGGCTTCCAAACGCGAGGATTTGGTCTGGAACGCCATTGACGCCCTGTATAATTCTTCGGCGGCAAAAGTCATCATTCCGGTTCAGGACGTTATGTCGTTGGGCAACGAAAGCCGGATATGCTATGAACACGATTTTGAAAAATCCTGGCGTTGGCGTCTGGATAAAATATCCAGTATCAGCGAGGTCATGCAGAACCGTCTGCGCGGCATTGCCGTTTTGTCGGGGCGGGGTCATATGGACGACGCGCGGATTAAAAGCAGCGGCTGGAAGGAAATATACCGCAAGGCACGGATAGACCGTTACGGACGGTAGGGCAGGCGGCGGAAAACCGCCGGGTCGACGAAAAGTATATTCAGGAAAACGAGGAGAATAAAATGAAACATGCGGAAAAATATATCAACGGAGACAGCTACAACCGTTCCGCCGGGATTTTGCTGCCGGTCTTCAGCCTGCCGTCGCCGTATGGCATCGGCGATATGGGAGAGGGGGCGTACCGGTTTGTCGATATGCTGCGGGAAGCCGGGCAAACGCTGTGGGAGGTTTTGCCTCACGGGCAGACCGGCTACTGCAACAGCCCGTATAAAACCCTCAGCGCTTTTGCCGGAAACCCGTATTTTATTGCGCCGGATATGCTGGAAAAAGACGGTTTGCTCTTGCCGGGGGAAGCGGAACAGTATGACTTTGGTGCAAATTCGGCTGATATTGATTATGGCAGGCTGTTTGCGGCAAGGTTTAAGCTTTTACGTTTGGCGTTCGACAGGTTTTGTGCCCGCGGCGGCAAAAGTGATTCCGGATTTTTGGCTTTCCGCCGCAAAAATGCCGTCTGGCTTTCCGATTACGCCCTGTTTATGGCGTTAAAGGAACACTTCGGCTGGAAACCCTGGAATGAATGGGAAGAAGGAGCGGCTTTCCGTCGGCCGGAAGTACTGCGCGGTTATCGCCGCCGCCTGGCGGTTTCCGTTTTGTTCTGGCAGTTTGTTCAGTACGAATTTTTTTGCCAGTGGCATCAGTTGAAAGAGTATGCGGGACGAAACGGCATAAAAATAATCGGCGATTTGCCTTTTTACGTTGCTTACGACAGTGCCGACGTCTGGAGCCGCCGAAATATTTTTGCCGTCAATCCGGAAGATGCATCCGTAACCTTGTCGGCAGGTGTGCCGGGAGACTGTTTCGCCTCCCATACCCGCAGCTGGGATATGCCGTGCTACGATTGGCCGGCCGCCGCTGCGGACAAATTCCGCTGGCACCTGGAGCGTTTTCGCTTTTATGCCGGTTTGTATGATGTTATCCGCATCGACCATGCGATTGGTTTTGTACGCTATTACGGTCTGGGGCGCGTCGGCGAACGCTGGTATGACGGCCCTGATGCCGAAAACGACGTATTTATCCCAAAACTGACCCGGCTGGCGAAATCCTGCGGCGTGGAACTGATTGCCGAGGATTTGGGCAGCGTTCCTGAACGTGCATATCGTTTGTTTACCAAATACCGCTGGGCGGGCACCAGGGTTCTTCAGTTCGGTTTTGCAAACGGCTACGGTACCGAAACCATCCATTTGCCGTTTTATTATCCGCACAAGTCCGTCGCTTATACCGGAACGCATGATAATCCTGCCTTTGCTTCCTATTTGCAGGGGCTGGAAGCGAAATATCTGCCGTATCTGCGCTATTACCTGCAGGCGTCGCCGCAGGACAACCTCCAAAAACGCTGTATTGAAGAATTGTATCGCTCCGCCGCCGAAAAAGTGATTATTCCGCTGCCGGACATTCTCGGCTTGGATAACCGCGGGCGCATCGCCCATGGCCGGGATTATGCCAAATCGTGGCGCTGGCGGTTGTCTTCGCTGGACGATATTTCGGAAGAAATCCGGCAGTGGCTGAAAAAGCTGGCATTCGCCTATGCCCGTATACCGTTTTCGCATGAACAGGGGAAAGAATATGGATGGAATTGGAAATAGAGGCATCATCGCCCGCATTCGTGCCCGTACGCCGCAGGGATATTGTACGGATGAAGATATCGTCGTCGCATCGGCATCGGGAAGCCGCTTTACCGATGCGGACGGCAAAACATATCTGGATTTTACGTCGGGAATATTTACCAACAGCTTCGGCCATTGTTATCCGCCGTTTGTAGCCGCCGAAATCAGGGCTGCCGGGCTGATGGATAACGTTCACGGCCGGCGGACGGAGGCAGAATGCCATTTTTATGAAGAACTGGCACCGTTGCTGCCGTTGCCGGATTATAAGCTTATCCCGTATAATGACGGAGGTTATGCAGTAGACCGCGGCTTGAGCGACATTATTAATTATTTCGACAAGCAGCGTATTCCGATAGCGGCGTTTCGAGGCGGTTTTCACGGCAAGACGATGGGAACCAAGCTGACAATAAACGAAACCGCGCATGCGGCGCTGTTTGACAATTTTCAGGTGGACTATCCACATTGTTACCGCTGTCCGTGGCATAAAGAACGCCAAACCTGCGGTCTGCATTGTCTGGGCGAAGTTATTGCAAAACTGAAAGAACGCCGCGCCAAAGCCGTGATTTTTGAACCCGTGCAGGGAGCCGCCGTTGTTGTTCCGCCCCGGGAATTTATGACGGGATTTGCTGATTTTTGCCGGGAAAACGGAATAATTATGTTTGCCGACGAAGTTTTGACCGGCGGCGGGCGCACCGGGTATTTTCTCGCCAGTTACGGGCTGTGGGGAATATGCCCTGACATTGTATCCCTGACTAAAGGATTGGCAAACGGGCGTCCGCTTTCGGTTTTGTGTGAACGGGAATACATCACCGAAAACCCTTATGCCGTCCGCCCCGGCGAGAGGTCTTCGACTTTTGCCGCCCATCCCGTAAATCTTGCGGTTGCATCTGCCGTTCTGGAGGAATTGAAGAAAGGGGAAATTTTCGTTCGTGTCCGCCGCAGCGGCGTCATGCTTCGCGAAGAATTGGAACGCCTTGCTGCAATGTTTCCGTCCGTCGGCGATGTTCGTTCGGCAGGTCTGATGGGCGCCGTGGAATTTGTCAAAAGCCGTAGCGGAAAGGAACCGGACGCTGCTTTGGCGCGGGAAGTCTTTTTCCGGGCGCGGCAGAACGGGCTGGAGGCTATTTTGAGCGGGCACATTCTTCGTCTGGCTCCGCCGTTGAACGTTGCCGCCGCTGATTTGGAAGAGGGGATGGCGATTTTGCGCCGGAGTATTGAACAGGTTACAAAGAAAGGATAAAAGATGAACGGTCAGAATTTCTATTGTGCGCGTTTTTATGTTACTTATCGCTGCAATTCGCGCTGCAGCTATTGCAACGTCTGGCAGAATCCCGCCTTCAAAAACGTGCCCGAGCTGTCCGCGGAAGATGCCTGCCTCTTGGTGAAACAATGCCGGGAACACGGCGTCCGCTACATAGATTTTACCGGCGGCGAACCAACGCTGTATCCGCATTTGGCAGAAGTCATTGAATATGCCAAAAAGCTGGGCATAAAAACCGAGGTAACCTCAAACTGCATTGCCTCTGCCTCTAAACGCAAAATGCTTGAAGTGGCATTCGCCGCCGATAAGTTCAATACGTCGCTGGATACGCTCGACAGTGCTGCATACAGGCAGATACGCGGTATAGATGCCTGTGAAAATGTCAAAAAAACGGTTGCCGAAATTGCTTCCGTGCGGGCGCCGAAAATAATGACTGTCGTTACCGACGGCAATATAAATGAGCTTGACAATATGATATCTTATGCGCAGCGGCATCATGCCCTGATTTACCTGAGCCCGATGTTTCCCTATATGGACAAGGGCGGAACTTACCGTATTTCGGCATATATTTCCGATATAGTCAACCGGATTTTTGATGCGTACACGGTTGTCTTGCTGCATTTTATGGAATTTTTCCGAACTTCTTCTCCGTCGCAGCTGCCGCCTTGTTCGGCCAACCGCCATACGCTGACTTTTGCGCCCGACGGCAGCCTGATGCTGCCGTGCTATCACGCCGTAAGCGAAAACGTCGCCTGGAACAAAGATTTGAACGCAGCTTTGGACAGTGCCGCTTTTCGCCGCAGTGCCCTTTCGTCCGGCACATTGGAAACCTGCCGCGGATGTTGTGTTATTCCGTATTTCGGCATCTCTTTTAATTATCAGCTGAACAAGTATTTTCTCCTGCAATCGTTTTCCGAAAAGCTGTATCATTTGAAACGCGATTGTCTGAATCCTCTTTTGGATATTTTGCATCCCGACCGTAAACATCTGCTGCAGGAACTGGAAACCATGCAGGAAGTCGTACGGTCGCTTGCCTGTCCGCCGGATATGGAAGCTTACCGCCGGAACGGCGCCTCGCTTTACCCCGTGGAAAAAACGCCGGAAGGTTTTGCCTCTCCCCTTTATAAGCAGCCCCTGCCGCCAGAGGTATATGACAGGGAAAGCCGGGCCGCTGACTGTTGGCAGCTGACGCTCGTTCCGCATCATTATTTTGACAAGGTTTGTAACGGGATTTTCCGTCCCATTGCGTCTGCGCTTTCGGAATCCGGTGCGGAAGCAAATTCGCCAGCTGTCGGTCTTCTGCGGGACAGTATGGAGTTTGCCGTCCGCTGGTGGCGTTTTTATACTGCAACGTATTTTCGCCTTTCCCGGCCTTATGACACGACTTTGGACTCAGCCTGGCTGTCCGCCTTTTTGAGGCGGATGGAAACTTTGGAATATCCGGATGCAGCGCGTATTGCCGCTGAGGGCAAAGGGTATCTTCCTGCTGCGGACGAAAAAGCAAAAGTAGCCTGATGCCATACCGTAAAATATAATTAACTGAAATTCCGGATATAATTAACTAACCGGATTTGTAGTTCCAGCGCACTGTCAAAATAAAAAATCCCCCCGTAGCTTCTTTAATTTTGCAAAATACCGCAGATACAAAAAAACGGAAGCTTACGCTTCCGTTTTCGCTATTGGTTGTGCTTTCAACCCATAGTGAGGAAAAATATAAGAAATAACGCCCTGATTT
>ERZ1106963.124-NODE-124-length-118016-cov-6.872653_pt1 | contig 118016 bp, 110 predicted proteins | sample MGYA00403681_ERZ1106963 | MGnify/ENA primary metagenome ERZ1106963 (study PRJEB35170, sample SAMEA104062407) | human gut metagenome | biome: human gut; feature: human-associated habitat; material: faeces | place: Denmark | collected 2012-05-03 ...
CCCCACAGGTACAGAATAATCCAATGGCTAAAAATGCCATGCAAATGTATCAAAACGGAGACAGCAATGGCTTAAAATCAATGGCAGAAAACCTTTGTAAAGAAAGAGGAATTACAGTAGATGAAGCAAAGCAAAAGGTTATGAGTATGTTTAATCATTAGTACATTTTGGGTTGCGCGCACAATAACCGGTTATCCCATTTGTAAATAAATCAGATGGAGGTAAACAAAATGTTTAATGGAAACGCATCTCCTAGTCTTGCTGATATTGCGGCAGTGACAGGAAACGGGAGAAACAATGATGGTATGTGGGGCGGCGATGGCTGGTGGGCTATCATTATCTTCGCTATGATCTTTGGCTGGGGCGGCTTTGGCGGCAATGGCTGGGGAGGAAACGGAGGTATGGGAGCAACAGCATCTGCATACACCGACTCTGCAATTCAGCGTGGGTTTGACACGCAGTCTATCATCGGGAAGTTAGATGGTATCACAAATGGTCTCTGTGATGGATTTTACGCACAGAATACCGCCGTTATGAACGGTTTCCATGGTGTAGACAATGCAATCTGCAACCTTGGATATCAGACGCAGCAGGGATTTAATACCACAAACGTGACACTTATGCAGGCACAGAATGCTTTGCAGTCACAGCTGGCTAATTGCTGCTGTGAGACCAGAGAAGCTATCCAGGGTGTGAACTACAATATGGCGCAGAACACCTGTGCACTGCAGAACACCATGAACAGCAACACAAGAGACATTATTGACAGCCAGCAGGCAGGAACAAGGGCAATCCTTGATTACCTGTGTCAGGAAAAGATCTCTTCCTTACAGTCAGAAAATAATGACTTAAGAATAGCTGCTTCACAGGATCGCCAGTCTGCATTGCTTACAACAGCAATGAGTGCACAGACACAGCAGATTATCAATGCCGTTAATCCGGCAGCTATCCCGGCTTACGTTGTTCCAAATCCAAACGCTTATGCTTACGGATGCGGATGCAACACAAGTTGCGGATGTTAAAGGCACTAAATTACAGACAGATAACTAAAATTTAATATGAAATAACTTAATCAATTTGAGTCCTTTTTGAGTTCCTTTTGAGTTCCTTTTGATTTCCTCTCGATTTGAACTCAAAACACACTCGAAAGAATGTGATTATGTCTGCTTTGCAGAATTATCAACACAAGGGCAGGCTATAAGACTTGCCCTTTTTATGATTGGAGGTAAAACATTATGGCAGAATTTACAGGAATTGCAATTCAAACTGTCGCGCAGGGAGAAGATGTGGCATTTACAGAAACTCCGGTATGCGCAACAAAATGCATTGTTCATAGACAGGGAAGTGGCATTGTTAAATTAAGAGGACTTACAAATCAGTGCCGGGCAAGATTTTTGGTATCTTATTCTGGAAACATTCAAATTCCTACAGGTGGCACAGTTGAAGCTATTTCACTGGCTATTGCAATTGATGGAGAACCGTTGCAGTCAACTCGAATGATTGTTACACCGGCGGCAGTTGAAAACTTCTTTAACGTTTCGGCGCAGGCATATGTGGACGTTCCTCGCGGTTGCTGTGTTACGGTAGCGGTACAGAATACGTCTGCGCAGGCAATTGAAGTTCAGAACAGCAATTTAATTGCAGTCCGGGAAGCGTAAGGAGGGCGGTTTTATGGATATTAAGAGAATGCACGAAATGATCGAAAAACTGTCTGAAAGCGCAGAGTGTGAGTTTGCAAAAGGTATCGAATGTGTAGATACAGAAGAGATGGGAAAAGTCACGGACATGCTTAAAGACCTTGCGGAAGCCATGTATTACCGGACGCTTACAAAATCAATGGACGAATCAGACCCAGAGCAGGTTCTTGATATGTTTGAGCGTTACGGAGACGGCAGACGGTATTATGACCGTTACCGGTATGCAGACGGCAGATTTGCGCCAAAGGGAAGAGGAACGCGGAGAGGATATGACGAACCTCCATACTGGCACATGACACCGGAAATGTATCACGATATGGAACATGACCGCGACATTGATCGACCACATGGGCGAATGTATTATACAGAGCCTACAATTGCGGCAGATGGCGGTATGCGTGACCGTAGAGAGGGTAAAAGCGGAATGAGCCGAAGAAGCTACATGGAAAGCAAAGAGCTTCACAAAGGCAATACGCCGGAGGACAAGGACGCAAAGATGCATGACCTTGAAAAATACATGAAAGAGCTTTCGGAGGATATGGCGGAACTTATCTCCGACATGACGCCGGAAGAGCGCACAATGACAAAAAGCAAGCTGTCAACGCTTGTTTCCAAAATGTAATGGCAGGGGCAGCAATGCCCCTGTTTGTTTGAACATTGACAACTGAATATCAGCTAGTGATTTGTGGATTTGGAAATTTTTCAAAAAGGTATTGACTTTTTGTGCGTACTATTATATATTAAATGTGCGTACAGAAAGAAGGTGCTGAGAATGTCTCCACGCACAGGCAGACCTAAAGTTGACAATCCTATGAATGAAAGACTTTATGTTCGAGTATCGAAGCAAGAAAAAGATGAAATTATGAAATTTTCATCAGAAAGTGGATATTCCATATTAGAACTTATAAGAGCGGGGATTGAAAAGCTAAAAGGTCAAAAAAAATAAGAAGTTGCCACGCTACCAACGAAAACAACTTCTTATCAACCGAGATAACTCTCTGTGAAATATTTTATCATAGAGAGTATCTCTTTTCAAGAAAAAATTGAAAGGCAGGAAAAATCTATGAGAAGCATTGAAGAAATTGTAAGAACGATACTTAATAGTGACGCGCTGATGGAGAAAGTGAATCATGTTGTGGAAATCGAGAGGATGAAGTATAACCGTGGTTGGAGTACCGAGACGGACATTGATAATTTTTCTCCGATTGGTTTTCGCAAAGTGGTAACATCAGCCATGAATTTGCTCGGACTGCCGAACGAATCCGATGAGGTTGATATTGCCAGCGAAATTCTTAAGGACATTTTCAGAAATGAAATCATAAAAAAGGATGGAACTTATTTACCGAGCCAAATTGAGCAGTACAGATCGTTGCTTTCTCGGCTTGCAATCCAATGTGATAACGAAAAATTGTTGCGCGGCGTTGTAATATTTATGGCAGATTTGAATGATGAGGACGTAATAGATCACGACGGTATTTACCGCCTTGTAAAGAAAGGCGGTGCAAGATGAAAGAACAGCTGATAACGGAAATCCAGAGCATACAGGACGAAAAATTTTTGCAGTTTATTTTGAACACAATTATTTCATTTAAGCAGAAATGGGGGATTTGCTGATGAACAATATTCATATGAAACAATTAGAACAGACGTTAACCAGTATGGAAGTTGCGGAAATGGTCGAAAAGACACACGCAAATTTATTAAAAGATATCCGGCGATATTGTAAGCAATTAGGAGAAGTAAATATTGACTTTTCCGATTTCTTCATAGAAAGCACATATTGTACAGAGCAGAAAAAAAGTTGTCCATGCTACGACATTACCAAGAAAGGATGCGAATTTATCGCGCACAAGCTGACTGGAGTTAAGGGAACGGCTTTCACAGCTCAATACATCAATCGCTTCCACGACATGGAACAGGCGCTGAAAAACCCGCAGCCTGCAATTACGGAGAAAGACCCGTTTGAGCACTGGGAGATTCGATGGAAACATGAAACGGAAACATGGTTTTCAAAGAACAACTGGAAGTTAATTATAATCCTGGAACGGTTTGGATGGACCCGAAAATTTTTATATCACAAGATTCTCGTGGAATTATCGGATCTGCATAACTTACGCGCAATCGAAAAGGCATATTACGCCAGTTATGGATATCCACCGGAATACGCTCTTGATCTGCTTGATTTTAATAGAGACCTCAACGATACGGCGACAAGATACATCAATTACCTACTTATTGAAGAATAAACGGTAAAATAAGCATGAATTTAGAAACCACTAGCTGATATTTGGCTGGTGGTTTCTTTTTTTTGGAGGTAAAATATGTTTTTAATAAATGGTATTGAATGGAAAATAAAATTTATTCACGGCGCAAGTAATAAATTGATGCGCTCTGATGGTTCTATTAGCCTTGCTGTGACAGATTGGAACGACAGGGCTATATATGTTTCAGATAAACCGAAAAATGGCTATTTGCGCAAAATACTGGCTCATGAGCTTTGCCATTGTTTTTGTTTTTCCTATAACATTCATATGCCAATTGAGCAGGAAGAGTATCTTGCGGACTGGATAAGCCTGTATGGGGCAGATTTGATTTATTTGCTGGATGATTTGATGGCAAACATTGATTGGAGGGCGGCATAGTGGACAAAATAGATGAATTGTTAATGTATGTGCAGAAGACAAACCCTGGAATGACAAGGGAAAAGTTGATAGATGAACTAAACAAAAGCGATTATGCCGCAAAAGCTTTACTTTTTACTTCCGAAAACTTTCGGAAAAATTTCCAATCCCCCCTACCTTAAGAATTGGACAAGGATTTTCGTTTTTTAATTTTTAAAAAATTTTTGAAATTTTCGCCAAAATATTCGGAAAAAATTTGATACCACCCTAGGTTCAGATTTCGGCACGAAAAACCGTTTTTGAGATTTTGAGAATTTTGTTAAGATTTTCGCAAATTTTTTTTGAAACTTTTTTGTAAGTGCAAGTTCAGATTGCACTCATCCATGCTCTGGTCGTACTTGATCTTGCTATGTGCCGTCGTCCGCTTGGAAGCGCTGAAATAATGCAGACGCGGAAACCTCCGCACAAATGCGCAAAATGAGTACAACAAATAAAGCAAACGTCTACATGACATTGCAACTATACAGGCGCGCACATGCCTATAAGTCATTATATGCACAATACATCCAAAATGTCAACGCGCAATGCATCTGCTTTGCGTCAACAAGTATAAACCAAAAAAAGCGCAGCTCGCCAGACAATACCCTAGTGAGATAATGACGATTTGCATATTTGCGCGCATTTGATCTTTGCACGCATTTTTCGTGCTGTATTCCGCGGTATACGGGCAAAAGCAAGCCGGGGAATTTCCCCGGCATATTGCATTTCTGCACTTTTTCAAATAATAACACCCAAGCGCATACAGTCCATTTTCCGATCGCAAAGGGCGCGCCACTTTTCGGGATCACCTTTGATATTTTCGGCGGTTCTGGTGTCCGCCCATTCGTCCCGGGCTTTAATATAAGCGGCTTTCGCATCGTCTTTCTGTTTCTGTAATTTTTCCATAAATTCCATAATATCAACCTTCCTTTCTATGCGTTTGCTTCTTTTCTCAAAATCTCAATAGCTTCGTCTGTTGTGTGTTCTCTGTACCACTTCCAGGGCTTGCTATACGCCTTCGCCAGCGCGAAATCTTCTTGAGTTTCTAAAAAATAATCCCTAACTTTCAAAAATGCTTTTTGGGCTTCTTCTAATTTGTTCATATGCTCAACCATCCTTTCATTGTGCGCCCTGTCTCATCGGCTGGCAATTCCATATATAAATTTTTGTATTTTTCACATTCTTTTGCATAAGGGCAAGCCGCACAATCTTTTTCGTATTTTTCACATTCCTTTGTAAGCAGGTTTTCCAGTTCTACAAATCTTTCTTTCATGTTCATTTCCTCGCTTTCCTGTGCTTCATTTGATAGTTGTATTATAGTATATGCAAGGCACAAAAACAATTGACATAATATACAAAATGCAAGGCACAAAAACAGACCTATATTGTGAAAAATATGCAAGGCACAAAAAACTATAACAGGAGACGAGTCCATATTGACATACAAGGCACAAAAGGCTATAATATACAAAAAAGAATATAGGAAGGTGGTAAGTTAAATGGAACATAAAACAAGCGAAGCAAAAAGGCGTGCAATATATAAGTATGACGATAAGTTTGAGCGAGTTAATTGCAGGTTTTCCAAAGGCACCAAAGAACGCATTGAAAGGCTGGGGTATAAGAGCGCAAACGATTTTATCAAGTTAGCGGTAGCGGAGAAACTGGAACACGATGAAAAAATTCTTAGATAAGGCACAAAAAAGCTATTGACATACAAGGCACAAAAGGATATAATAATATTGTCGAAAGGCAATAAGGCGAAAGCCAGAAAGGGGAATCATGGACGAAGACCAAAAGGGCATAGAGGACAATTAAGCACCAAGCAACAAAGGGCAGCGCAAAAGCCGCCCAGTAACAACAAACAAGATCAAAAAAAGGAGAATGAATCATGAAAAATACATGTGTAAACGAGTACGGAAAAGAAATCAATTATGCAGTAGCTGAGAACTTAATGGATGACGATTTGCGCGAGGAGATCCACCGAGAGTTGGCGCCGTGCTCGGAGCAGGAGTTTTTTGATGAGTACGCGAAGCGGCACGAGGAGAAGTTCGGCGAGGTTTGGGAGTTGGCAAAAGAAAACCCGCAGTATTAAAACATAAAGCAATTATTAACAGGCAGGCGTTAGGTCTGCCTGTATTTGCTTGCAAAGGAGATTTTATGATTAAAAAATGCGTGATATGCGGCAAAGAATTTAAGTGCTCCCCAAGCGACAAAAAGGTTACGTGCTCTTCGGATTGTAGATCAATAAGGGCAAGCCGGACGCACAAAGGCAAGCGGAACAAGTGGAGCGAGGCGTCAAAAGAAAAGTTAAGGGGGAAAGGGCTGACTAACAACCTACAAAAAGGCACGCCGGCAGCCCAAAAAAGCCCTAAGAGCGGTAGGTATGAAACAAACGTAAATGCCAAAAACTGGCATCTTATATCCCCAGACGGTAAACATTATTGTTTTAGATCATTAAATTTTTGGCTACGGGAAAACTGCGAGGAGCTATTTGATTGTGCCCCGGATAGCGCGCAATTTCGCAACATAACGTCAGGATTAAGCAGAGTAAAAAGGTGCGTCATGGGGCAACTTCCGCCGGATCAGCGACCAGGGTACACATACAAGGGTTGGACGGTTGTCCCGACAGGAGACGACATCACAGATTTAGCGCCATACAGACAAAAGCAAAGTAAATGATCTGGTGATAAAGGGAGATATTTTTGTCTCTCTTTTTTGATGTATTTTAACGTTTATGCTTTAAAGTGGTAAATTTTGTATACAGAATGGATACGAAATGGAAACGCAGATAAGATTAGTATATCCTCTCCAATACATTGTATTTTTTATCAAGGAGTAAATAATATATAATATATATCAACAGTACAAAAATCATAAACTATATACTTTAACGCGCGCGAATATAATCTATATATGCGATATACCCAGTAGTTTAAATTTATACTTGACAAAGGCTATACACAAATGATATTGTTATCGTAAATTAAAAAGCATCCGGGCAACAGAGAGCGCACAGGACCCGGAGAACGGAAACGGAAGTCATGCAGCCGGTACAGTCGAGATCATCATGATCTGATTGTATCAGTTGCATTTTTTATTTTAATTATTCCAGTACTGGAGAGAGGAGATGTCGATCATGTCAGCAGTTGAAACGCAGGAAGTAAATAATACAGTTGATGTTTTTAAAGATGACATTGACATGTATATAAATCTCTGGATGGAAGAGAGACATGTAGATGACATGTGTAAAGTATCGCAGAACAGATGGTACAACTGTTGTAAACATGTCTACGAGAATGTATTTAAAGTTAATCCAAAGTACCTGAAGGATGATAATAATATTAATAATGCCTATGATACAGATAAGGTTAACGAGGTATTAGATATATATATAGACCTGTGTAATGACTACGAGAAAGTAGTGAATATTGTTGGGTTTACATTCTTTACCGGAATACATAGAGATACATTAAATGGATGGGTTAATGGCGTGCAGCTAGGCTCATCAGGTTCCGACATTTGCAAAAAGATTGACGAAATGAGAGAGGAAAGCCTTGTTGGGTTACAGACCTCTGGGAAAAATAACCCAATGTGTTACATGCCGTCACTCAACAAGTACTGCGGCTTTAATATGCCGGGCGTAAGAGACCAGGGAGCCAGAGCCAGAGCGTTGACAGCTTCGGAGCTCCCCAAACTGAGGAACGGGAATTGTGCGAGATTGCCGGACAACTTCGACAATTCAAGCCCGGATAATGGTGAAATCGTGATAGACAATTCAAACAATTCAAACCCCAGTATTTAAGCACCTTGAGCCGCATACTTTCGTTTAAACAGTTTAAGAAACTTAGGTTTAACGAATAGTTAGAACGCAAACAGAGAATTGAACAAACAATTAGAACAATTTAAAACAAAGGCAAACGCCGGAAGAAGCAGCCAGCAGGAGGGGGAGGGGGTTGCAAAAGCTCAGAAGGAGCTGCCTACTAAGTCACTCAAATATCCTCAAAAACAAAAAGGCATGTCTATCATGGAGGGACTATACGAGATCACTCAAAATCACGAAACCAATAGAATCGGATTCTGAAATTAGTTTCAGGGATATGGTCAATAGGAAAATAGAATGCTTGACCGAAGTACATTCGGAAGTTGTAGACATAAAGTACGGGGTACACGAGATCGGATATAGCACATGGTATAGTGCGGTAATACTTTATCGATAATCACATCAAAGACAATCAAATCAAATTCACATCAGATAAATTTCAAAAATTACACTCGATAATAAAATTCAAAAAGATTCCAAAAGGAAGCAAATAAAATGTTAGAAATGTGTTTTAATTGCGATTATTGTGAAGAGCAGAATGGAGATTACTTTTGCACAAACAATGAGACCGAATATGTCGGAGATTATGTAGAAAAAGAGTTTTCTTGTCCGGATTGGGATGGATCGGAGGAAGATGAATGAGGGTTGTGTCGCAGAAAAAAGATGCTTCATATGATTTTGACCGGACCGAATTTAGAACAAGCTATGAATGCATAAGCGCTACTTTTGATGGAAGAACTTTTGTCATTGGGAAATATGCTACACCAGAACGAGCAGCAGAAGTATTTATGGACATGCATAAAGCATATGCGCCTGTACAGGTAGTTTGCACAAATATGGACGAGAAACAAGTTTCAGCATTAGTTGCAGCATCACAAAATGCACCGATTAGATGCGTCAAGATGGATAATCCAATGATGGCAGTAACAGTATTTGATAACCTTGTTTACTATATGCCGGAGAAATAGATTGCTTGCATTGCTCGTTTACCAAATGGTAAGGCACTGGGTTTTGATCCCAGCATTTATCGGTTCGAGTTCGGTACGGGCAGTTTTGAAAATGGAGGTAAATTATGTTGATTTTAAAAACAGTCATAACAACATTTGATGCCATTGCGATTTTGACGTTTTTCTTGCTTGGAAGAGATAGCAGCAACGAAAAGGACGCTGTGGCAGTCTGGGGATCACTTATTGCATTGTTTCTTGTCAATATATTTGCAATGTGGAGATGATGATATGGTTTTGTATGACCCGATATTTGGTATTCGCTTTCTGCCGGAGATTTTAACTACGGTCGGAAGAATACATATAAGCAGAAAAAAACATACGGGAGAAACCGACGTTCTGGATCTTGACAGTGACGCCGAGCACCAGTCTGAGAAGTCGGAGCATCCAGTATAGCTTAAGTCCACTGGCATTCGGTTTTTGCAAGGAAAAACTCGGCGTAAGCAATTATTCGGTGTTAGTGGACGTCGGCAAAATAAAAAGATCAAAAATACTATCATAAACGGCGCGCTATGCGCGCTGTGACGGAACGTAGCGCAGATGGTAGAGCACTCGGCTTATATCCGAGCGGTCGCAGGTTCAATTCCTGCCGTTCCGATTGAGAGATAAGTGTAAAGCTTATCTCGGAATACGAAAAGTTCGTATTTCTCCTTTCGCCACTAGGACGTTTCTGTTAAGGACGGTGCGAGACCGTCCGGTGGCGTTTGCCGCGGAGTGCGGCAAGGCGGAAGCCCGCTTGGTGTTGGATGATGGTTGTCCCGTAATTTGCTGACGAGCAATACAGGCGGATTCCTATTGATAGTTCGGGTGCCTATCCCACGGTGCCTGAGCTGTCAAAAATGCAATTAGGCTGTGGCGGAAAAGGTAGACGCTTAAGCATAAGACAACCACGCTTTGGTTAGGAACAAGTCATTGAATCAACAAGGCAATGAAGGAACCTGTTAAGGGTGTTACCCGTTGTGGAAAGTCGTTGTTATGTGAGGTGCAAATCCTCACCAGCCTATTTCCTGTGATATCACACAGGATAGTGCAACGCATGGCACGAAAAATATGATTGCTAACCGTCTGAGGGCGGTTTTGGGGAAGCGGCAACGATTGGCGGTGTTGCGGCTGACTGTAAATCAGTTCCCAAGTGGTAAACATTGGAGGTTCAATTCCTCTCTTCCCCACGCGCGAAAGCAAGATCGCAACTTGTAAGTAGGGTTTTGGCGGCATAGTGCGAGATCAGTTCGATTCTGATTAATGGGCAAGTAAAAAACGGAAACTGCTAGGCTATGCAGATATGGTGTAATGGTATCACAGGAGATCGCTAATCTCTCCAACGAGTAAAATCGTTGTCAAGGTTCGAGTCCTTGTATCTGCGCTCTTGCCCGAGCGAAAATCCTAGGTATGCCTTGGGTGTTGATGTGTGACGGAATAGGTAAACGGAATTGTCGTAGAGAATTGGTTGAAACCGACAACATAGATGACCAGATTGTACACTCCTGCGTGGTGCAAATCCACGCCACATCAATTCCTTATCTTCACTTAGTCTGGCACTACTGCAATAGTTCAGGTCGATGGAAGATGTATGGATGGTAAGCGGTATCATTGGTAACATAAAACCCTTCCGTGAATAGAAATTGCAGATTTGAAAGCGGTTGGCATGGTTTGGTATGACAAGGTTCGATTCCTTGTGCCGCTATTCTATGGTTGGTATTTTTTTACGCAAAAATGAGGTGTTAATATGCATATTGTTTTTCAGATACTGGATTTAATATCCATTATTACAAAACTTGTATTGATGATTTACTCTGGATGGAAATTTTTAAGCGGAGATATAAAAAACAACGCAACATTATGGTATGGGATTTTGTTTGTAGCAACGTTAGTGTGAGGTGTGATTATGGATTGCCCGAATAAGAACTGCAAATATTACAAGAAAAAGGAAAAAGCAAGCTATTTCATGGGTGTGGATATGTCCTGCGGCGGCTATTGCATCAAAGGATATTGCGAAAAGCAGTTCCGGAAGAACAGAAAGTAGGTGTCGGCGTGGACGGATATAATTTGAATCTGCAAAGTTATTGTTCATATTGTAAAGATTTTTCTCCGGTGTTGGAGCAAATGGACATTACCTGTTATTCGGATAACAGAAAGAAATATATGAATGATATTTCTTGCAAAAATAAGGATAGATGCGAACAGATGATGGAAGCATTGAAAGGCAGGTGTTGAGCATGATCCTGAACGTAACAAATGAACAGAAAAAACTTATTGAATCACAAGGATTCATGGTCGTTGAGTTCAAATTGTGGTATCGAAAACTGGGAGAAATGCTTTTGGAGTATACCCAAAGAATAATTGACACACGGAAAGCGACAATACTGTTTATACAAGAGAAAATGAATAGGGCATTTGATACGCTAAAAGATTTTGCAGATAAAATCAAGCCTTATATTGAAGAAATGCAAGAATTGCAAGAATTTGAGTATGAGGAAAGACCGAAATATCCTTTTATCCGTTCGATTGGCAAGAAATACAGACCGAATTTCAATAACAAGGTTGTATATCACAGATGCAGGGATAGGTGTTGAAAATGTGTGAATTTTGCAAGGATTACGATAGTAACAGAATATTCGGCTCTAATATTCCCATTCAGAAGTGTGCAAATGAAACGAATTTGACAAATGCGCAAATTATGATGAATACAGGGGACAAAGTTCCCGGAATTGTGATTTATTCAAACTACTGTATGGCGAAAGGATATTTTAATATTTCATTTTGCCCGATGTGCGGCAGAAAGTTGGTGGAAAATGATTAAGGATTGTTCAATTTGCAAATATTGTGATGAAGATTTTATTTTTGATAAAGAAACAGGGGAAGAATATCCGTTTTATGAATGCCAAAAAGGGAATGACACATCACTTGACTATGAGTGCAAAGATTTTGAAAGGTTTATGAAAAATGATTGTAAATATCAATAACAGCACATATGAGATGAACAGCAAACAGTATAAAGCAGTTCTTGATACGGCAAGCAAAGCAGTTACCTGCGGAATATACGCTGTTGAGAAGAACAAGGTAGCAATCATGCTTCGAGAGGAATATAAAAGCAAGGAAGAGCTGAAACAGGCAGTTGGTAATTACACGGCGAAAGGGTTCAAGGTGTATTGGAATGAAAAAAACGAGGTCGAAAATTATAATTAAGACTAGAAAAGGTGGCTTTACAAAAATCTATGCCAACGGGAAATGGCAGAAAAAGGTATACAACATAGACTTCCATGCGGACAGCGTTGGATATGTTGGAAATGGCATAAATATTTCGTGCGTGTTTGATAGATACAAGACGGACAAGAATGGAGTTCAAATTTATAACGTCGAAAATAATGAATTTCAGGTAGAACACTGCTCAGCAAATATTTAAGCTGATTATCAGCGGAAAGGGGGACATATCATGGCTGATTTGAAAATATTTACAGAAAATATAGAACAGGAAGCGTTAAATCAGATATATACGCTTGTAAAACAGCCAGCATTTTCGGATTGTAAGATAAGAATTATGCCAGATGTTCATGCAGGAGCAGGGTGTGTTATAGGGTTTACTGCTGATTTAGGAGAAAAAGTAATACCGAACATTGTTGGAGTTGACATAGGCTGTGGGATGCTTACTACAAACTTGGGGAATATTGATATTGATTTTGAGAGATTAGATAAAATTATTAAAGAATATGTTCCAAGTGGTAGAAAAGTTCATGAAGAAGAAAACACACCTGTCGCAAGTGATATTGTTGAAAAATTGCATTGCAAGGAACAGTTGAAAAATATAGATTGGATAAAAAGAAGTTGCGGCACGTTGGGAGGCGGCAATCATTTTATCGAAGTTGATAACGATAGCAAGAATAATAAATATCTTATTATTCATTCGGGAAGTAGGAATGTCGGAAAGCAAGTTGCAGAAATATATCAGCAAATGGCGATTGACGATATTTCGGGAAAATCAAACTTTAAACAAGATAGCGAGAAATTGATTGCTGAATACAAAAAATGTAAAAGAGAAAGAGAAATCAGCAAGGCTATCAAAGAATTAAAGCAGTCCTACAAAACAAATACAACCAAAATACCTAGAGAGTTATCATATCTTGTTGGAAAACATAGAGAAATGTATTTGCACGATATGAAATTATGTCAAGAGTTTGCGAAAATTAACAGAAGAACCATTCAGAGCATTATTTGTTACTATATGTGTTGGGAAGTTACAAAAGAAACGGAACGATTTCAAACAATTCACAACTACATTGAATACGATACAAATATTGTTCGTAAAGGTGCTATTTCTGCAAAAACGGGGGAAAAAGTACTAATACCAATAAACATGCGTGACGGCTGCATTTTGGGAATTGGCAAGGGAAATGAAGATTGGAATTATTCAGCACCGCATGGAGCAGGGCGAACAATGAGCAGATCAAAGGCAAAAGAAAGCATTTTGCTAGAAGAGTATCAAAAAGCAATGGATGGAATATTTACAACATCTGTAAATACATCTACGATTGATGAAAGCCCTATGGCATATAAAACAATGGATGAAATAATTGGAAATATAAAAGACACTGTTGAAATAGTTGACATTATAAAACCGATTTACAATTTCAAAGCAAACGAATAAAAACAATTACCGGCTAACAAATGGAGTTAGTCGCTACCCTAAAACAGTTATAGGCAGAGGTCTTAAGGCACTTCTGCTTTTTTGCGGAGGTGCTTTTCTTTTGGCAAGTTCAAGCCTAATTTCCACAGTAAATGGATATGAAAATTACATACAGGTGCATGGCGTTGATGAACAGGTTATGGATGCCATGGCAGAAGCGGCAAGGGTAGCCATTCTGACGGAAAAGGATGTTGAGTATGGATTAAAGGTTTCTGCCAGAGCGAAAGAACTGACGGAGCAGTTTATCTTTCAATCTACAGGTGGCACACCATGGGATTTAGAGAAATATTCATTCCAAAACAAGGTATCTTATGAAATTCTGGACAAATATTACGGGATTTTGCTTTTGGAAGCGCAAAACAAAGTTGTGGATAGTGCTTTCCAGTATTTGGAAAAGAAAAGAGATCCTAAAGAACGGTTTTATATGCCAAGAAGAAAGCAATTTCTCAAAATAGGGCTTACACAGGCTTTACAAGGCATGATTGATGATAGATATGACATCCTGTGCGTATCCCTTGTTCCGGGAGCAGGAAAAACAACGGTAGAAAAAATGTTTCACGCACTTGTTGCCGGATGGTTTCCGAGAGATTTCAGCCTTTTTTATTCGCACAGCGGAGATATTACCAGAATGTATTACGACGGCGTGTACGATATCGTTACAAACGCGGAAGAGTATACATGGAATGAAATTTTCCCGGATCTTTCCGTGACGAGCACAAATGCGAAGATGGAGCAGTTTAATGTCGGGAAGTACAAGTCGTTTCCATCCGTACAATGTACGTCTGTTGGTAGTAAGAATGCAGGTAAAGTAAGGGCTTCTAAGTTCTTACTGGTTGACGATATGATAGGCGGTATCGAAGAAGCAATGAATCCCATTATCCTTGATAAATTGTGGGATAAATATGCCGTAGATGCCCGCCAGAGAAAGATACAGGACACGGACGGCAAGAACTGCAAGGAAATACATATTGCCACAAGATGGAGCGTACACGACGTCATAGGGCGCATCCAAAATATGTACGAGGGAAATCCGAGAGTAAAGGTTATTGCGGTACCGGATGTAGACCCAGTTACAGGAGAAAGCAACTTTGACTATGAATTTTCTGGGTTTACGAAAGAATTTTTTGAAGACCAGCAATTATTGATGGACGACATATCATATCGCTGTCTCTACAAACAGGAGCCGATTGAGCGAGAGGGATTGCTGTTTCCGGAAGATAAAATACGACGGTATCTTAATTTGCCGCATGGAGAGCCAGAGATTGTAACCGGTCAGTGCGATACAAAGGGAAAAGGAACGGATTACTTTGTTTTGCCGGTATTGCAAAAATACGGAGAGGATTACTACTGTGTAGATTGTGTTTGCGATAACACGGCAGATTATGAGATGCAGTATGAAAATGCAGCAAATGTTTTGACAAACAACAAAGTGCAGGAATGTGAATTTGAGAGAAACGCCGGCGGAGACCGTGTCGCAATGGAAGTAAACAAGCGTGTCGAAAAAAAAGGATGGATATGTAACATTACTGACACACCGACGGAGACAAACAAGGAAGCAAGGATTTTCCAGTGCTCTAACTGGATATTACAGCACGTTATATTTAAAGACCAATCATTATATAAGCCAAATGAGCCATATGGAGTAATGATGTCTCTTCTCAAGAGATATTCAGTGTCAGGTAAAAAGCAGTTGGATGATGTGCCGGATGTATTTTCAAACTTTGCGCTTAGAGTGACAAATGGAAATAACGTAGCCAAAGTAGAAGCGGCAGTAAATCCGTTTAGGAGGTATTGATATGACAACGAAGGACTATTTGAACCAGATAAGTCGGATCAATCGCATGATAAATAACAAAATTGTGGAACTTTCACAGCTTAAAGAGCTTGCCTGTAGCATATCTGCAGTGTCGGGCGAAGATAGAGTAATGGTAACTCCAAATTTTGACAAAATAGGAACAAAGCAGGCAAAAATAGATGAAATGGAACGGAACATAGATGCACTGGTTGATGAGTATATCATCAAAAGAGATAAGATTGTTAGCCAGATAGACAGCATGGAAGATGAAAATGTTTACAACGTCTTATTTTCAAGATACATAGAGAAAAAAACATTTGAAGTTATAGCAACCGAAATGAATTACTCTTGGAGACAGACAATAAGGCTTCATGGAATTGCATTAAAAAAATTTGAGCAAAAATATGGAGCAACTTATTTGTAAAATGTCATAGAATGTCATATTGAAAAAATGATATAGTTATAATTGAAGAAAGCAACAAAAGTTGAATACTTCACCTCCCACAATTCAGAAAAGCATCGTAGAGAAATCTCCGGTGCTTTTTCTTTTGCAAAGAAAAGAGGACTTTATGGTATATACACCAAAAACAATATATTGCCCGCGTTGCGGAAGAAAAGTTGCCACACACGATGGGCGTTCAACAATGAACATTTCTGTGGAATGTAGGAAATGTCACAAAAAAGTGGTATTTTATCCGGAAAATGGAAAAACAGAATTAAAATCTCTTCCAATCCGGTCAACATCCAGTGGGATGACGTTTAGTTAGGAGCCAATTATGAATAATAAATCTCTCCAAGATCTTGTTAAGGGCTGTTATGGGCGAAAAATTTTATATACTGATGTTGAAACCATCACAGCAGACAATATTGTCAAGGTGGTGGGAGACTGCATAGGTAATTATTATTACAACAAAACCATCATAGAATACCTATGGCGGTATTACAAAGGAGATCAGCCGATTTTATACCGATTAAAGGTACAAAATGCTGATATTACAAACAAAATAGTAGAAAATCATGCGTATGAGATTGTTCAGTTCAAAGTAGGTCAGACATACGGTGAACCAATCCAGTTTATTAGTCGAAAAGATGACGATGTGATCAATAAGGCAGTGGATGAGCTGAATGACTATCTTGTAGACGCAAATAAGCAGGAAAAGGACATTAAAGCTGGTGAATGGCAGTCAGCAACCGGAACGTCTTTCAAGGCGGTGAGAATTGCAAATGGAGAAATACCATTTCAGATTGTTGCTCCTACTCCGATGAATACTTGTGTTATTTATAATCGGAGCACGGAAGAACCGGTTCTTGCAGTACAAGAACTTAAGGACGAGGATGGAAGATGGTACAAACTGTGCTATACAGACAATTATTCATGCAAAATTCAAAATGGAGTAGCTTCTGAATGGAAATTGCATGCATTTGGAAGCATTCCTATTGTTGAGTTCCCAAACAACCATGAAAGAATATCGGACATTGAACTTGTCATAGGGCTTCTGGATGCCATAAACAACATGCAGTCGAACAGAATGGATGGAATTGAGCAGTTTGTTCAATACTGGGTTAAGTTTGTAAACTGTGAAATAGACAATAAGACGTTTGAAGAGATGAAAATGAGCCATGCTTTGACTGTAAAGTCTAACAATAAGGATAACAAAGCCGATGTTGAGATTATGACGCAGGAACTTAACCAGAGTCAGTGTCAGGTGGCAAAGGATGATCTGCTTGATAATTTACAAGCAATACTAGCAATACCAAACAGAGAGTCTCAAAACTCTGGAGGAGATACACAAGGTGCCGTATCCTTAAGAGCTGGGTGGGATTTCTCAAAGACTAGGGCAAAACAAAAAGACCCTATTATCAAGTCAGCAGAGAAAAGACTGGCAATAATAATATTAAATATTTTAAGGGTAACTGGAAATGACTTGAAAATATCTCCAAGAGACTTTGATGTTCAAATTAACCATAGCCCATTAGATAACCTTTACACAAAAACACAGGCACTTGCACAAATGCTGCAATCTGGAATAAATCCAAGAATAGCAGTTGCAACTTGTGGATTATGGGGAGATGCCGAAAAGGTATCTTTACAATCACAGCCATATTTTGATGCTTTATATAAAACAATAGATATGGTAAATGAAGAAAAGAAAAATATAAAAAATCAAAAGCCGACAGTTTAGTTTTTGTTTGCTCTTGATTTCACATAATCATTTAAAATGCTTACCATAAGGTTATTAAGAGAACGCATATCTTCTTTTGCAATAAGTTCAAGAGAGGATTTAAGTTCCTTCTCCATAACAATGGTAGTTTTAACCTTATTTTTAGAAATTTGTCCTTGAGACATATTATCACCTCACTTTTATACATTATAAATTGCTAAAAGATAATTGTCAAGTTGCTTGCAAGTTACTAGCAACTATGATATAATAAAAACAAAGGAGATGATAATATGACAGATAAAGTAAAAGGAAAAAATTATACTCATGGATTAACAGGGACAAGAGTATATAAAACTTGGGAAAGCATGAAAGCAAGGTGTTATAACAAAAATGATAACAAATATGAAAAGTATGGCGGAAGAGGTATTAAAGTATGCGATGAATGGCTAGGGGAAAATGGTGTAAAGAGTTTTGCTGAATGGGCATATGCCAATGGATTTGACGAAAATAAACACCAAAAAGAACAGAGCATTGACAGAATAAATGTTGATGGCGACTATGAACCAAATAATTGTAGATTTGTAAACGCAAAGGTTCAAGCAAATAATAAAACAAATACAGTTTTTCTTGAATATCAAGGAAAAAGAAAAAGTTTACAAGAATGGTCGGATGAATTAGGAATTGCAGAATCGACTATTCGATGGAGAATAAGCAAAGGGTATTCAGCAGAAAAAGCGTTGACTACCAAAGTTAGAAAAACATTAAATACAGGGAAAAAGTATTTAACATACAAAGGAGATACAAAGACGGTTTCAGAATGGGCAAGATATTTAAAAATTTACCCTAAAATATTATATTCAAGATTGGGACGAGGGTGGACAATAGAAAAAACAATAGAAACACCCGTAGGTGCTGATAAGTGGCACAAAACAAAATAATAATTATTGGAAATAAGACAGCTACCGAGTAATCGGCTGCTGTTTTTATTTTATAAAAATTCGCAAAGTTGTGAGCGTAAAAAACAACAGTGTCATTCGGTGTCGTTGCACCGCAAAAATTCGTAAAGACATATCGGAGGTAATCAATGAAAAGAGAAGAGTTAATTGCAATGGGTATCAGTGAGGAAAATGTTGAGAAAATCATTGCTGATTACGGCAGTGCCGTACAGAGAGAACAGGCAAAAGCAGCAGAGCTTAAGGCAAAGGCAGACAGCGCAGATGAGTTGCAGAAAAAGCTGGATGAAATGGAAGCAGGAAACCTCACGGAACTTGAAAAAGCAAACAAGGCGTTAGAGACAGCAAATCAGCAGATTGCAGATATGCAGAAAAAAAACGCCATCAGAGACCAGCGCGAAGCATTGATGGAAAAGTTAAAAATCAATGCAGAGCAGGCAAAAACGGTCGTCAAAGATGATGGAAGCCTTGATTATGACGCTCTTGGAAAGATTACATCCGAAAAGGAAACAGCAGCAGCGCAGGCAAAGGAACAGGAGATCGCAAATAATTCTGAAAATCCGGGCGGCGGTACTGCAGGTGGAGAGAATAAAAAAACGGCAGATGTTGAAAATGCCGAAAGTATCAGCTTTGGCGAACCGGCAAAAAATGCAGAAGCCAAAGACCATTATGTTTTATAGGAGGTAAATTATGGGAAAACCGATTGAAAGAGACTTTACACAGAGTAAAGGAATTTTAAAATTCTTTCCTTATGAGGGTGCGGCGTGCATCGTTCCGCAGACAATGGTAACAAGTGCAGATGCTAACGGAAAGAAAATTGCAAAGGCAGGAACACCATTTCCTAGCAATGATGCATCTTGCAAAGGATATCTTCTGGAAGATGTTGACGTAACAATGGGAGATGCGCCGGGAACTTATGTATATCAGGGTTCTATTGACAGCGCAAAGGTAACAGCGAACGGAGTGACCGTGGAAGAAACTGCAAAAGCAGCAACACCGCGTGTCACTTTTTTTGATTAAGAAATGGAGGTATTAGAGAATGGCATTACCATTAGCAGAAGCATTTACCGCAAGAAGCCTTGGGGTTATGTGGAATAATTATGAAAAAACGCTTGGTTCTGCGCCTTACTTAGGTAGACAGAAATTTGGAACCAGAAAACAGGACAGCCTTGAGCTTAGATTTATCAAAGGGAAAAACGGTCTCCCGGTATCCTTAAAGGCATCCAATTTTGATGCGCAGGCAGAGTTAAGAGACGTTGGTGGATTTTCGGACATTCAGAACGAGATGCCTTTCTACCGTGAGTCTTACATGGTAACAGAGCGTGAAGAGCAGGAGTATGCAAATTACCAGTCGGCAGAAAATTCCAACATGGCAAACCAGGTGCTTAGAGAAATCAGCAAAAAACCGATGATGCTTATTGAAGGGGCAAGAGTAGTGCCGGAACGCCAGATTTGGCAGTTGTTAGCACCATCTGATGGTATTCCAAGAGTACAGGTAACAATTGGCGGAAAGAGCTACTATGTGGATTATACTTCGGACAATGGAGTGGCGCACAAGAGAGACCATTACAAGGATATCTCCGGAAGCGATACCGATAAATGGTCTGCACCAGAAACAGCAACGCCACTTGACGACCTTATCGAGATTAAACGTGAGTTTGCAAAGAAAACCGGATATTCCCTTGCACGTTTTAGCATGAATACAGAAACATGGGAGATGGTTCTTAAGGCAGAAGACACAAAGAAACAGGTGCTTGGAATTACTGCTTACAATGGAGGTATTCGTTTACAGCAGGGACAGGTTACAGAATATCTTAGAGGATACGGCATCGAGATTGAAGTTTACGACAAACTTTACATCGACCCGGCAGACGGTGCCACCAAATATTTTATTCCTACAGGAGTTATTTCAGCGCAGGCATCCGGCGTGTACCTTGGAGATTATGTCTTTGGAAAGACACCGGAAGAGAGAAGCGGAAGTTTAACAGACGGAAACCTTTCTATTGTAGAAACCGGTATTTCGGTATATACATACGCAACAAATCATCCGATCAACACGCATTGCATTGTGTCAATGATCGGATTGCCTACTTTTGAGGGCATGGACAGCGTTGTTGTCATGAAAGTTGCGTAGGAGGTGCGGTATGATTGCTGAATATACAGTAAAGCGCAATGGAAGATGGTATAAAGCAGGAGATGAAATCCCGGACATTGTTCCGGGAGAGAAATCTTCTGGCGAGTACACCAAGACAGAGATTAACAGAATGAGCACTGCTGATTTACAGGCACTTGCCGCTGAACATGGGATCGAGGGTGCAGAAGAAATCAGTGGAGCGGAACTGAAACGCATTTTGATCGAGCAGTTCGGATTATAGGTAGGGAAGAATGGACGAATATACAACATTAGAGCAGGTCAAAATCAGACTGAAACAATTTCATATTGAAACCGTTACGGATGAAGATGGTGTTACTTCTGATGTTGTCGTGTTCGACCAGAAAGAAGATAATCCTTACATCGAACAGCTTATCAAGCAGGCAAGAAATGAAGTGGTAAGCAAGCGGAATTACCCGAAAAGCTACACGGATGAAAAAATATCCGAAGACTTGAAACAGTTTGAGGATGTAATCGTCAATTTAGCCGTGTACGACCATTCACAGGCAGGAGAAGCCTATATGGCAAGTTATTCAGAAAACGGCGTAAGCCGTAGCTGGAAAGACAGGGAAAGCTTGTTCGTAGGGGTATTCCCGTTTGTAAAATCTTTGTGACCTATCTGCCATGAGTAGAAAAGGAATCTGTTTTTTGCAAAGCAATTATCAGTTTTTTAGAAGATTGTGCGTTACGTTTTGTCGACGTCGACAAAACGTAGCAGGCGGCACACATTGAGCGGTGGTGGGCGGTGTGCCATAAAAAATGAAAGGCGGTATATGATTTGACGATTGAAATATCAACAGCAATCATTATAAGCGTGCTGTCGCTTGGTTTTTCCGTCTTTATGGGCTTGAAGAGCAACAAAAGGACAGACAACACGGATCTTGAAGAACGCGTGAGGGAGAACACACGCATTAACATGAAGTTGGATGCCATTTCAAACAACACGACCGAGATCAAAAATGAAGTTTCAGAGATGCGAAAAGAAATCAATTCTCATGACAACAGGATCATAAAGGTGGAGGAAAGTGTGAAATCGGCTCATCACAGAATTGACGGAATAGAAACCCGTCTTAATGATGACAAGGAGGTTTAATCATGGATATTATACAGGCGGTAATTGCTAACATGACAATTATTCTGGCGATTATTGGTGCGCTGGCATTTGTTGTGTCTGTGGTAACACAGGTAATCAAAGGCGTAGGCGTATTTTCTAAGGTTCCGACGGACATATTGGTATTTGTCCTTTCCATCGGTATCACGGTCGCTGCGTTTGTGGCATACATGCAGTACATCCAGACATCAATCTTATGGTACATGATTTTAGCCGCTATTATTGCAGGATTTATAGTTGCGTTTGTCGCGATGTATGGCTGGGAAAAGCTTTCTGAACTGTGGAAGCGGTTTGGCAAGGATGTGAAGTGAAATGCTTGAAATTAACAAGCAAAAAATGAATTATTCGCTACAGAGCGGGAAGGTTCCGGTGTATGTGACGGACGAAGATGGAAACATCGAATATTCTTCATATACTGATTCGGATGGAAATGTAATTTATTACCTTGATGAAGATGGAAACAAAATACCGAAAACAACCGGAGAGTATACCACAGGTTATGAGAAGCCTGTGGTTTTTTATTCTTCAATCAGCAATAAGTTGAGTGAAGCACTTATAAAAGAGTTTGGCGTTGACAATTCCACAAACTTTGTTCAGATTGTCGAGGACAAAGGGAAACTTCCATTGAGCGTCGGCTCTTTGGTATGGAAACGGTCAGATGTAAGGTACAAAGATGAAAAGAATACAATCGTTGACGAAAATTCGGCTGATTACATCGTAAAAGGTGTCGCAGACGAGGGATTGACGGTTGATTTGTTCTTATTGCAAAAAAATGTGAAGTAGGTGCTGAATGGGAAAGAAAGTAATCACAATGAGCCTGTCTGAAAAGTATGTTCAGAGCGTCATACGAGAGCTTAGAGCCTATCAAAACAGCTTGACATATAAATGTCAGCTATTGGCAGAAAAACTCGCGGAAAAGGGCGTAGAGATTGCCAGAGTGCAAATTGCTGACCTTGACGCAATATTTACATCGGAACTCATTTCTAGTGTTCACGCGGAATATGAAGGGAGCACTAAGGGCGGCGGGATATGGGCGGTAATAGCCGGTACAGACCATGCCGCATTTGTTGAGTTTGGAACCGGAATTTTGGGACAGCAAAGTCCTTATCCTGGGAAACTGCCGGAGGGTGTTTCGTGGCAGTACGCAAGTGGAAAAACTATTCATCAGATTTCAGATGGAAGATATGGATGGTTTTATCAGGACAACAATGGCGATTGGTGGTTTACAGAGGGAATGCCAAGCCGACCATTTATGTATCTGACCGCAAATGAGTTGCGGCAGATTGTAACACAGACAGCGAAGGAGGTGTTCGGATAATGGCAGGCAACCAGTGGGTATTTGACCTTGAAACAAACATTTTTTCCAATGTTGTAACGATTGCAAAACCAAAACTCAAGAAGAAATACAAAAGCATGAATTTTGACACTGCATTTACAACGGTTGAAAAGAACCTTGATAAAGCACCTGTTTTCCCGACCATTTACATTCACGAGATGCCGGGGCTTGAACGTGGGTCAGATTTAGAGGGCACATCCGTAAATGCGGTGCAGGAAACAATACAGGTTGACGTCATTACAAACACAAAGCAGAGCGATGCAAAAGGGATTATGGCTATTTTAGCCGATGCTTTTAAGCAGATGCGATTTCAAATCACAGCAATTCCGGAGTTTAAAAACGACAGCGAGAAAAAATTTAGAAGCGTTGCAAGGTTTCGGAGGATAATCGGAGCCAACGACAGATTGATGTAAAAGAGCCGAAAGGCTCTATTTTTTATGCACCGGGTGCAAAAAGATGCGCCCGATAACCGCATTATTTGGCGGTAGAAAGAGAGGTAAAAATGGCAGAAGCAGGATTGTCTACGTTAGGCATTACGTTTGGCTATGGAACAGAAACCACAGCCGGAACAAAGCCTACATCGTTTAAACAGCTTACAAGAATTAACGCAATCGGCGGTATCAACATTGAGCCGGAACAGATTGACGCATCTGCATTAGAAGATGCTATTACCAGATATGTAAAGGGTCGCGCAGATACCGGTGGCTCTTTCCCTATCACGGTAAACCTTACGGATGCCACAAAGGAAGAGTGGGAAGCACTTATCACGGCGTATAAGGCGCTTTCCGGCGGGAAAAGAATGTGGTTTGAAACTATTATCCCGGGATTTACCGACGCGTTTTTTGTTGTGGCTCAGCCGCCAGAGCAGATTCCACAGCCGGAGATTGGTCAGAACGAACTTTTGACGGTTGAAATGAATCTTACCATTGAAGAATACAAGGGCATGGACACCGCTGTAGCTTTTACACCGGGGGAATAACACGTCAGTCGAATAGTTCGGTTGGATCGGCTGACGATAACCAGACAACCGAGCCAGAGCTTGAAGAAACAATTTAAAAGAACAGGGCGGTCTTCGGACTGCCCTTTCCCTATATGAGAGGGAGAAAGGGAAAGAATATGACAAAATTAAAGCTTGGAGAGAAAGAGTTACAGATTAAATTTGGATATGAAGCAACAGTAAAAAGCGGAATCATTAAGAAGATCGCGGGTCTCGAGCAGAAGACCGATGATCTTGAGGTTATTGACAGCATGCTTTTCCTTCTGCCGGAGTTAATTCTGGTAGGTGCTCAAAAGTTTCACGGTGACGAACTTGGCTATAATCCGGAAAATGAGGATGAGAAAGATGAAAAAATGGGCGTTGTATACGCCATGTTAGATGATTACTTTGACTCTGATGATTCGGATGTGCAGGCACTTTACAACAGCCTTTTAAGTGAATTGTTGGAAAACGGTTTTTTATCGAAGTTGCTCAATGCGGAGCGGAAGAAAACAGCGAAAACAAAGTAGCGGATAAGAAATCAGAAGATCTTACATGGGAAAGATATTGCACGGAAATCCGCCCGTTTTGGCTTTTAGTTACAAAGGGGTACGGATTTACTGTGCATGAAATAGACACGTCTTGTCCGGCTGATTTAAAGCCATATGCGGATGCTTACAACTTAGATAAAAAGCAAAGAGACAACGATATGTGGATGTGGTTTGGAACATATGGATTGTCAGCGGTATCGGTGGCAGTAGAACATTGTCTTGCTGGTAAAAAAGCTAAATCAAAGTATGTAGACAAGCCTATCACAGAGCATAGTTTGTTAAACGATTCTGAAATGACAGAAGAGGAAATTCAGAAACAGAGAGAATTATTTGTAGCAAAACTCAAAATTATGCAATCAAATTATGAGTTGAGCCACCCAAAGAAAGAAGAGGTGCCACATGAAAATTAAAGGTATTGATGTTTCCGGGTACAATGGAAATATTAACTGGTCAAAAGTAGCAGAGAACGGCGTTGAATTTGCCATTTTGAAAGTAATCAGAAAAGATTTGCAGACGGACAAGTATTTTGAAGCAAACTGGACAGGAGCAACAGAAGCTGGCGTTCCAGTGCAGGGCGTATATAATTACAGCTACGCAACCAACGCAGAAAAGGCACAGATCGATGCGCAAAGAGTGATCGAAGTTCTTTCCGGAAGAAATGTGATGGTGTGGCTGGATGTAGAGGATAAGTGCCAGCAGAATATTGGCGATAAGATTGTCTCTATTATCAATGAATATCAGAAGATCATTGAAGCCGCAGGGTGCAAATTTGGTGTATACACGGGTCTGTCTTTTTACAACAGCTATATCAAGCCATATCTTGAGCATATTGATTGCCCGTTTTGGGTTGCAAGATACCCGTCCAGTACGCCTATGATGATTACGGCGGACGCACCGGAAGACAAGAAGCCTGATATTCTTCATGAACTTTACGGATGGCAGTACAGTTCAAAGGGATTTGTAGCCGGTGTTTCCGGATGCGTCGATCTGAATGAACTGTATGTAGCGGTAGACACGGTAAATGTTATGCCGGAGCCAGAAAATACACTTCATAAGGTTGGAGAGGAAATCACGGTTTCTTCTTACTACAAATCTTCCACGGCTGGTATTGGAGATGCGATCATCAAGTATGCTTCCGGAACGATTACACGAATCAAGGCGGGCACGCACAATCCATATTGCTTTTCAAAGAATGGAGTTGCGGTAGGCTGGTGCAACGATGGAGATATTCGATCAACGGATGCTTCTGTGCAGTCTACAGATAAAAAAACAACGTATACGGTACGACGAGGAGATACGTTTTCAAAGATCGCAAAAGAAAACAATGTAACGGTTGCAAAATTGCAGAAAGACAACGGGATCAAGAACCCAAACAAAATTTATGTAGGGCAGAAAATTTTGATTCAGTAAAAAATCAAGGACGGTAAGGTGTCACAGCCTACCGTCTTTTTATTATGCGTAGAAAGTTGGTGCGGTCATGGCAGATATTGATGAATTACAGATAAAAATTAAGGCTGATTCTGCAAAAGCGAGTGATTCCATTGATAAACTTGCATCAAGTTTGGATAGTCTTGGGAAAAGTCTATCATTTGATACCAGTAAACTTTCAAACATAGCATCTGGAATTAGAAGCATGTCTGACGCGGCAACAGGGTTTAAGGGTGCAAAATCAAAAGAGATTACATCACTTGCCACCGCATTAAGCAAATTCTCAAATGTAGACACATCATCTTTCTATGGTATATCTGCGGCAATGAAAAATCTTGCTGCAGGAATGAAAGATACGAAAATGATTGATGCCAGCGGTATTTTAAATACGGCTTCGGCATTATCAAAAATGGGCGGAAAACTTGCCACGGTTGGTACTGATAATCTGGTAAAGATTAAGGACGATTTGGCTTACTTTGTCAAAGGAATGAACAGCGTAGGGGCGCTTAACTTTGATACAACAGGTTTGACCAATCTGATAGGAAGTATCAGCAGACTTGGTGGTAAGATTTCTACACAGGCGACAGCCAATTTACCGCAAATATCAGCGCAACTACAGAATTTTGTTCGCCAGATGAATAAAATCGGCGAACTGAAATTTGATATGACAAACATGAGCAGCCTTGTGACATCTATATCAAGGTTAGGAAGCGTTGCGAGCGGCAGAGCAGTAAACAACATACCTTTGCTTGCAGATAACCTTAAATACCTGTTTGAGACGCTTTCAAAAGCGCCTAACGTAAGCGCAAACATCATCCGGATGACAGAAGCGCTTGCAAATTTGGCAAAAACAGGCGCATCATCAGGTAGAGCAGCAACATCACTCGGAAAAAGTTTGAACATTTTTAGTGGATCTGCGAACAAGGCGAAGAGTAGCAGCTTTAGCCTTGCTGCAGCGTTGGGAAAGCTGTACGCATCATACTGGCTGTTGTTTCGTGCTTTTTCAAAGATCAAGGATGCTATCGACATATCATCTTCTTTGACAGAGGTTGAGAACGTTGTACGTACCACATTCGGCAATTATGAGAAGCTGATACAGGACTTTTCAAAAACATCCATACAGGATTTTGGCATGTCAGAGTTGACCGCTAAACAGGTGGCAAGCCGATTCCAAGCTATGGGTACGGCCATGGGATTTTCACAAGGAAAGATGGCTGACATGTCGCTACAGCTTACAAAGCTGACTGCGGATATGGCTTCTTTCTATGATATGGAACAGTCTGACGTTGCAAGAAACCTGCAGGCAGTATTTACCGGAGAGACAGAGCCTTTAAGAAAATATGGTCTTGACCTCACACAGGCTACCCTTAAAGAGTGGGCTATGAAACAGGGACTAGATGCCGACATTTCGTCTATGACGCAGGCAGAAAAGACCATGCTCCGGTATCAGTATGTTATGGCTAATACAGCCGCGGCGCAAGGAGACTTTGCGAGAACATCAGACACATGGGCAAACCAGATAAGAATACTTAAGCAGTCATTTGAACAGCTTGCGGCTATTATCGGTGGCGCACTGATTAACGCTTTTAAACCGTTTGTAAGAACTCTTAATGCAGTCATGCAGAAAGTTATTGCTTTTGCAACGACAGTAACCAATGCGTTAGGATCAATCTTCGGATGGAAATTTGAGATTTCTGCCGGTGGTTTGGCAGATGATTGGTCTGATGCAGCAGGGAGCGCGGCTGATATAGCAGACAGCACTGGACAGGCAGCGAAGAACGTTGAAAAGATGAATAAGGGCTTAAGAGCCTTTGACGAACTAAATCTGATTACCACTCCGGATAATTCAAGCGGATCTGGTTCTGGTGGTTCCGGCGGTGGTGGTGCATCCGGCGGTGGTGCGTCCGGTGGGCTGGTACAGGTAGATACCATTTTCAAGGACTATGAAAGTCAGATCAGAAGTTTGCGGGAACTTGGGGCATATATCAGCGATGCGCTATCAGATGCCATGGAATCTATTGACTGGGATAGAATTTATTCCAAGGCAAGAAACTTTGGAAAAGGGCTGGCAGATTTCCTTAATGGGCTTATTACACCAAGATTGTTCGGAGATGTCGGCATGACGATTGCAAGTGCGCTGAACACAGCAATTTATACAGCCTTGTCATTTGGAGAAGAATTTGACTGGACAAATCTTGGAGATTCCATTGCCGCAGGAGTGAATCGCTTCTTTGAAACGTTTGATTTTTCGGCACTTGGTAGAACAATCAATACATGGGTTCATGGAATATATGACACTATTACAACAGCAATTGGAAATATCAAGTGGTCAGAAGTATGGGATGGTGTAACGGATTTTTTGAGTGAAATTGATCTTGAGACAATATCTCTTATTATTGGAGCATTTGCACTTAAGTATGCAGGGAAATTTCTTACAAGTAAAATTCTTAAGGAAACAATAGGAAAGCTGATTAGTGAAAAGTTTGTGGCGGCTTTCGTATCAGAATCAGTGAAATCTATTCTTTCTTATATAGTCCCAATTTCACTTTCCGTTGCAGTTGGGGCGTTAACTTTTACTATTGGAAAAGACAGTATAAAAAAAGATGCAGAAAATCTAGTAAAAGCATATAAGGATGGTGGATTTTTACAATATTTGCAGGAAAGCTTAAAGCAGCTTATAAATCCGTTTGAGTGGATAAATGCATATGGTGGGGGCATTTTAAGTCAAAAAGGAATACTTGAGAGTTATTCAGACGGAGTTGACTTAAACATTAAGATGCCGAAAAAAGAAGATTATGCATCTTTAGATGAATACCAAAAGGCACTAAACGATTTCAATAATAATGTTCCAGACAGCTTAAAAGTTCCAAGTAGCTTTGATTTAAAAGCGTGGATAGATGAATGGAAACAAATGAATGGACTAGATAATGTGGACTTAAGAGCAGAAGTTGTTCTTCCAAACTTGAGAGAAAAAATATCTGGGTTTAAAGACAACGTAAAAGAGTGGTGGGGATTAAATGTTGAACTACCAGTTCATAATAAATTGACAACTACTCAAAATGATATTTCTTCATGGTGGGAAAATGTAAAGGAATATTGGGGAGAAAAAAAGCTCTCAATACAGACAGAAATAGGAGAAATAAAAGGTAAAATAGAAGAAAAGTGGAATGAAGCATCTGAATACATTCAAGAAAATATTTTGCCTTGGTTTACTAAAGATCATTGGCTTGAAATAGGAAACGGAATAAAAGAAGGTCTTTCGACTAAATGGGAGGAATTCTCTACATGGTGGAGTGACACAGGTATAGCCGTTTGGTGGAACGAGAAAGTTTCTCCATGGTTTACAGAAGATACATGGAAAAATCTTGGAGAAAGCATAAGAAAAGGTCTATCTAAAAAGTGGGAGGAATTTACTGGATGGTGGGAAAACACCGGATTCTATAAGTGGTGGAATCAAGATGTTGCTCCAAAGTTTACAACAGACAAGTGGACATTTAGTGGTATTTCAGATGGATTAAAAAATGCATGGAATAATGCTATAGCCGCTGTAAAGCACATATGGAACGGATTTGCAAACTGGATGAACTCAAAGCTTTCTTTTTCGTGGGATGCGGTAAACATTGCTGGAAAGCAGATTGTTGGAGCCGGAAGTATAAATCTCGGGAAAATTCCTACTTTTGCCGCCGGAGGATTCCCAAGCCAGTACAGTATGTTTATGGCGGGAGAAAATGGACGGGCAGAAATGCTGGGGACTGTTGGAGGGAAAACAGCGGTTGCCGGTGGACAGGAGATCACAGGTATTCGTGATGCTGTGTACAGTACGTCACAACAAGAGATTGCGTTACTTAAACAACAAAATCAATTATTGTCAGAAATTTTGAAAAAACCAATGTTAAGTAATAATGATGTATTTAATGCGGCTAAATCTGTATATAAAGGCGAAGCCAAAAGAAGATATGGAGATAGTGCGGCATTTGATCCTGTTTGGGGATAATAGTTGAAATCCTCTCATGCTATGATATAATGTTTTCAAAAAAACAATATGGGAGGATTTTATGGCTATATTATTATGTGATGGAAAAGAATTTTCAGTAAAAAAATTTGTAAAAGAAAGTAGAATGTATACTTTAGATATGAGTTTTGAAAGTAAGAAAGAATTTGAAGAATTTTCTAAACTCTATGAAAGATATGAATTTTCAGAAGGGGTTTTTGATTTTGAAATTGAGGGAGAAATCTTTAAGGGTTGGTTTGGAAATATGTTGTATGATAAAAAATACAATGTTAGAGTAATTATTGGTATCTATGACGGAATAGATGAATTGGAAAGCGGATGTAAGGTATATAATGTACCGAGTTCACTTATTGGAATTGGAAATGCAATAAGAAAAATTTGCGATGTACTTGAAAAAAATAACAATATCAATAATGAGCAGAAAAATGACATATTAAAAACAATGAATACACCAGAAACAGATATAGAGTTTCAACATTTAGTAGAAGATTTGCCTTTATATCTAGAAACATCAAAACAGACGATTGAAGATATAAAAAAGGAACTGGATTTATAATGACAAATACCGCCACTTGTGGTAGAATTATTTTATTACAAGTGGCGGGAGGAAAAGCTATGAATGAAAAAAGTGAAACAAAATTATGCAAATACTGTCAGACGGAGATTCCAGCTAAAGCAAAAATTTGCCCTAATTGCAAAAAAAAGCAGGGTGGGGCAACAAAGTGGTTTGTTGCGGTGGTTATAGTTATAATCCTGTTGATTGCCACATTTGGCGGAAACGGAGAAAACAACGATGCAGTTGATGATTCTACCGAGCAAAATAAAAAAGTTTCTTCTATTAGTACGGTAGATAACAAGGAAGCGACAAGAGAAGAAGTTTCTGATTCTGATTTTTTGGTAAAAGAGTATCTGTACGAAAACACAATAGGAGACACATTAGATTTTTTGATTGTAACAAATAATTCAAACACGAATGTCGCAATTTCTGGGAACGCTATAGCCAAAGATTCAAGTGGGAATTCAATAGGAGCCGCCGACATGAGCATTGATGTATTGGGAGCAGGGGAAACATCTATTGGTGTTTTCTATTTTGATAGTGTGTCCGGAATTGACAAGGTGGATTATACCTTAGATTATGACGAAAACCCATATTATAAACCGGTTGTAAATGATTTATCCGTTGAACAGACATTTAATGATGAAAACGTGACTGTATCCGTGACCAATAACAGCGAAAATCCGGCACTTTTTGTAAGCGTGTATGCAATATTTTTTGACAGTAATAATAATGTGGTAAATTATAACAGCACATATATTACAGATTCAGACAATGAGATTAAACCTGGGAAAACTATTTCGGGGCAGCTTGATTGTTATGGAAAATACGATTATGCAGAGGTATATTTTACTGGAAGAGCAGATAAATAGAATAATAAACTAAAGGAGAAGAATGTATGTACGACAAAGAAAAAGGGATTTATCCATCTGGAGGATATCTTGTTGGTAGAGATTTACCATTGGGCGGTTATGTTTTTACTGCAAAAAACGGTCAAAAAGGTTGCGTTACTCTTTACAAAAGCTATAAAGATTTTAAAGAAGAGGAAATGGAATTAACCTATGAATACTTTGAAGAAGATTATCATTTATCGCTAATGGAAGATGGTAATTACTTATTGGTGGAAAATGCAACAATACAGAAAATATAAGAGGAAGCGCAGAGATGCGCTTCTTTTTTTGAAAAATATTTCAAAAGGGTATTGACTTTTGTGTACTCATATATTAACATTTATGTGTACACAAAAGAAAGGAGATGAAACAGTGTCACCAAGAACAGGAAGACCGACAGATAATCCCAAAAATAACATTATAAAAGTAAGAGCAACAGAAGAAGATAGAGAAAAACTTCTATATTGCTGTGAAAAGACCGGAATGACGCAATATGATGTAGTAATGAAGGGGATTGATAAGGTCTATAACGAAATAAGAGCAACCGAAGCCCTAGACAAGTAACGGTTACTCTTACACTTACAGCCACCAAAAGCGGTTGATACATGGATTATACCGCTTTTTGGAATGGTTGTCAAACAGCAAACGAAAGGCAGGAAAAATCTTTAAAAAGGTATTGACATTATGAGTTCCAATAAATATAATGAGATTGTGGAACTCAATAAGTGAGGTGGTAAAAATGAGTCCAAGAACAGGCAGACCTAAAATAAATAATCCGAAAAGCAATGATGTAAAAGTTAGGCTTGACGATAAAACCACAAGCGAGTTAGATAAATATTGCATTGAAAATAACATTACAAGAGCAGAAGCAATTCGCAGAGGTATTCATTTACTTTTAGGCAAGGAAAAAGAGTAACTTACACCATAGACAAGTAGAAGTTACTCTTAAAACACCAATCCGCAAGGACTGATAAATATATTCTATCATTTCCTTGCGGAAAATCAAGTATTTTTTGAAAGAAAGGTAGATTATTATGAGAGAACTGTATATTGAAGAAATTACAAAAAATCTGAATTTACTTAGCGAACACTTTTTAAGATGTGTCTGGATTTTTACAAGTAACCTTGCATCTGACAAGAAAGGCGGTACAAGATGAAAGAACAGTTAATTACAGAAATTCAGAACATACAGGACGAAAAATTTTTGCAGTTTATTTTGAACACAATTATTTCATTCAAGAATAAATGGGGGATTTGCTGATGAATGATATTCAGATTTTTAACAATCCTATTTTAGGGGATTTGAGAACGGTTATAGTAAACGGAAAAGAATACTTTTTTGTAGTAGATATAGCTTCGATGCTTATGTATAAAAGACCAAGAAAGGCGGTTTCGGATAATTGCAAGGGTGTCCTGGTCGAGGATAGCTTTAAAAATAATGGTGGATATGCAGAACCTCTTATTCCGGAAGGAGATATTTACCGATTGATTATTAAAGCTGGTCAACAGGGTAACAGTAAAGAAATAAAAGATAAAGCTGACAAATTGGAAAAATGGATATTTGATGAAGTTTTACCGAGCATCAGAAAGACTGGTACATACATGATGCCGCAAACCACGGACGGGAAGATTGCATTGCTTGCACAGGGGCACACGGAACTGAAAGCAGAGGTTGACGAAATCAAGGCGGATTTGGAAAGCCTTAAGATGGACTTGCCGATACTTCCGGTGGAAGCCGACCGCATTACGGAAGCTGTCAGAAAGAAAGGCGTTTCAATCATGGGCGGCAAACAGTCAAGCGCATACAGCAACCGTGGATTGCGCCAAAAGGTTTACAACAATCTGTATGCCAATCTGAAATACAACTTTGGTGTTCGGTCTTACAAGAGCATCAAGCGTAACCAGTGCGACAAGGCAGTGGAAGTGATAAATGCCTATCAGACGCCGTATTTTTTGCAGGAACAGATTGACGATGCCAATATGCAGCAGAGGTTGGAATTTGATTGACAGATTTTGGCATATGGTATAGAATACAAAATAATTAAAAATCACGCAGGTAAGACCTAAAGAATTAGGATGTCCTGCAAGCCTATGAGGAATAGGTGCGGATTCGTGACCGCCAGAGATTGAAGAAATTCAGTCTTTGGTGGTCTTTTTGTTTGAAAATTCATCCAAATGGATTGAATATATAGTGCGTAACTCCTGTTAGGGTATGTTCCTAACACGCACGAAATAACTATATCCGGTTCTGCGAAATGTGGAATCGGAGAAAAATTTTAGGAGGTGGACGGTATGGAATATACTGCTCTTTCGACTAAAGATAAAATCCGATTCGGAAATGATGTACAGACGATAACAACACTTGAAATTGCTGAAATGATGGAACTGGAACATTGGCAAATTTTAAGAAAATTAGAGGGAACTAAAAACCAAGATGGAAGCACAAAACAGGTTGGAATTATACAGATATTAACTAACAACAAAATTGTTGTCAGTGATTATTTTATTCCATCCACCTACAAAGACGCAAGCGGCAAGGAAAATAAATGCTATAAAGTCACCAAAATGGGGTGTGATTTCCTCGCCAACAAATTTAATGGCGAAAAAGGAATCATATTTACTGCAAGGTATGTGAAACGGTTTGATGAGATGGAGAGAGGACAGATACCGCAAGATTTTCCATCGGCACTTCGGGCATATGCGGATGAAGTAGAGCGCAGGCAGATTGCAGAACAGGAGAATGAAAAGCTGCAGCAAGAACTTGATTATAGCAAGGACTGGTATTCTATTAAGCGTGTTGCAGCAATGAACGGTGTGGACTGGAAAACATTTAATTGGCGAAAACTCAAAGAAAAGAGCATTGAACTTGGATATGGCGTAAAAAAGATTTTTGATGCGAATTATGGAGAGGTTAACACTTATCACAGGGATGCTTGGGAAGCAGCATACCCGGAGTATGAAATTTAGGAGGGATTTTATGAGTGGAATCAAGATTACATATGGAAACGCGGAAGTAATTCACACGCCGGAGAAAATTGTGATTAAAGCGACCAATATCGAAGTAATCACAAAATAGATAAAGAAAAAGAAGTGGCATCTATCAAATTGGTGGTAGGTGCTATTTTTGTACCCATTTTTAGGAGAATAGCCATGAAAAAATATAAACCAATAGACTGGAGCAAGTGCCCGGAAAGTCGCACACCAATAGGAAATCCGAATAATTGCGTCGTGGCGGATATTCTGCCGGACGGAAAAACTGAAATCTTATTTTCAAGTGATGATAACGGTATTTATATTTGCAAAACTGAAAAGAAAACTTGATTGGAGGTGTTTGGCATGGCGTACAGCGGATGGTTGTTAAAGATTGGAAATTATACAGTTCCAATGTCTTTTATGAAACCGGAGACATATAGCCCATATGTAAATATGCAGGACTTAGATGATTATACGGACGCTAACGGCTATCTACATAGAAATGCCGTGGAATTAAAGGCGTTAAAAGTTGAGTTTGAAACACGGGCTATGCTTACAAACACGGAATTTAATGCCATTATAAGTAAAATCCGTCAGCAGTTTACTAATGCAACCGGAAGAGCCTGCTATATCACGGCGTACATCCCGGAATATGACGATTATGTAACACAGTATGGTTACATGGCAGATTTTCAGCCTACTATATACGGAACGTATGGAGGTCAAATTCATTACAACTCTGCAAGGCTGGCATTTATAGGGGGTGTATACGGTGGTTGATTACCAATATTCAAACCTGTTTTTAAAGGACAGCGTAGACAAACAGTTAAACATCGTATCTGATGATGGAAAAATCAATATCACAAACACCGAACTACACCAAGAAAAATTTGAATTGACAGAAAGCTTGTGTTCGGAATCTGAATTAACATTCGGTGCATGTGAAGCCGGGATGATTAAATTCACAGTGTCCAATGTATTCTTGCCAATGAAAGGAAAGTGGTTGACTGCAAAGATGACTCTTGATGGTCACGAAGATAAACCATTCCAAATAGGAAGATACAAGGTTTATTCTGACACACCTACGGCAGATCGGACGTGCCGGGATGTGGTAGCTTACGATGCTTTGTATGATATTTTATCATCTGATGTTACTGATTGGTACAATCAGATACTTCCACAAAAAGATAGCAAGGTAACGCTCAAACAATTCAGAGATAGCTTTTTTAATCATTTTGGAGTGGAACAGGAAGAAGTATCTCTTGTAAATGATGAAATGATTATTGAAAAAACTGTAGAAGTGAAAGCATCAAGTAGCGGAAGTTCAGATACCGCAGAGAAAAGCACGATAGGCGAAGCCATAAGCGGAAAAGAGGTTTTGTTTTGTATACTTGAAATTAACGGTTGTATGGGAAATATCGGACGCGTTGGAAAGTTTCGCTATGTGTACTTAACGCAAGAGATGCAGGGGCTTTATCCGGCGAATGATCTTTACCCGGCGGATGATCTTTATCCTAGAAATCCAAAGAGCACCAGCATAAGTAAAAGCCAGTACATTTCAGCACAATATGAAGATTATATTGTTAGAACGATTGACAAACTGCAAATTCGTGAAAAAGAGAATGATATAGGAGCGATTGTAGGTGATGGCGGAAACACTTATGTGATCGAGGGAAATTTCCTTGTTTATGGGAAGGGAACAAAGGAATTAAACGAAATTGGAGAAAAAACGTTATCAAAGATAAAAGGAATTATATACAGACCATTTAGTGCTGACTGCAAAGGAAATCCATGCCTTGAAGCCGGAGATGCGGTACGGCTGGCTACAAAATATGAACTGATCGAGACTTACATCCTAAAGCGCACGCTGAAAGGCATACAGGCTTTGCGCGATGATCTGGAAGCAAACGGAGAAGAGTACCGGACAAGTAAGGTCAACGGAATACAGCGGAGCATATTGCAGCTGAAAGGAAAGAGCAACACTCTGGAACGCTCAATTGAGGAGACGAAATCGACAATCGTTGACGTGGAAAAGGGTTTGCAGTCACAGATCACACAGACAGCCACAGAAATCCGGTCAGAAGTAAAGAATACCACTGACGGGTTATCATCGCGGATTACCCAGACTGCAGAGAGCATCACAGCGGAGGTCAACCGGGCAACGAGCGCCGAGGGTACGCTATCCAGTAAGATTACCCAGACTGCAGAGAGCATCACAGCGGAGGTCAACCGGGCAACGGAAAAAGAGGGACAGCTTGCGGCGGCAATACAGGTTAATGCAGATGGGATCACAAGCAAAGTTTCTAGGGATAGCGTTGTGTCGGAAATTAACCAGTCGGCAGAGGGTTTAAAGATTAGAGCTGATTTATTGGAATTCAGGGGATCTATGGAGATGACCGGCGGGTATGTGCACATTGACGCGGCAGAGAGTACGGACAACTTGGTTGAACTGAAACGGGAAGGAACTCTTGTGCAGATGGGAACGGATGGATTGAAGTCAGTAGCAGATACGAGGGAACTCACAGCCAGCTATTCGGCTGTATCAGTGCGTGATACATCAGCCAATACGGTTGCACAGATGTTGTCGACCGGAAAAGGAATATCATCCTACGGCTGGGAATCTTATTCGGACAAGCGGCTAAAACACGGTATAGAATCTCTTGACCGGGAAAAGAGCGCAGCGTTTATACAGTCCTTGCGTCCGTGCCGGTTTGTTTACAATTATGATTCCGCGGGACATTACCGGCATGGTCTGATTGCACAGGAGGTACTGACTGCGATTGGAGATGAAGACTGGGCGATTTGCTCTGAGAATCCAGATCCGGATGGCAATACCTATTATGCACTTGACAAAACGGAACTGATCGCTGATCTGATCGCTACAGTACAGTTACAGCAAGAGGCACTAGAAGAATTAAAAAAGAAAGTAGGATGAGAAAATGGTCAATGCAAAAATTCGTGAGTTTGAGAATGACATTATCAATTTTATCAATGCAAGTGTTGATATTCCGATTGAGGTTAAGCATCTGGTACTTAAGGATATTTTGCACCAGGTAGAAGCGGAAGCAAACAGGCACATCATTGCCGAACAGGAGCAGGCGAAAAAAAAGAATGAAAAGGAGAGTGCGGATCATGAATAAAGCATATAACCGTATCAACTGGGAGAATTACCCGAGCGATGCTACGCCTTTGAATGAAGCGAATCTCAACAGTTTGGACAGTGCCACAGATACCATTGACGACCGTGTGATTACGCTTGACACAACCAAGGCAACAAAAACAGAGGTTGCTACACTTGTATCAGATGTGACATTTGAGGAATCTACCGGAATTATTACCATTACGAAGAAAAATGGCTCTAGGGTTACCATTGACACACAGATGGAGAAAATTGCTGTCAACTTTACTTATAACCCGACTACACAGCAGATTATACTGACTCTGATCGATGGCACGAAGCAGTACATAGATTTATCGGCGCTGATTACGCAGTATGAATTTTTAGACACGGATACAGTAGCATTTATCATCGATACAGACGGCAAGGTGTCAGCTATCGTAAAAGAGGGAAGCATCAAAGAAGAACATCTGGAACCAAACTATCTGGCAAAGGTCAAAGTAGAGGTTGCAAAGGCGCAGACAAGCGCAAGCAATGCTGCAAAATCCGAGGATAATGCAAGAAGTGCGGCAACAGAGGCGCAGGCTAGTGCGACAGCGGCGGCAACATCCAAAAGCAATGCACAGACAAGTGCGGCGGCAGCGGCACAATCAGAATCTAATGCAAAGGCATCTGAGAATGTGGCAAAATCAAGCAGAGATGCAGCTGTTGAATCAGCACAGACCGCGACAGAAAAGGCAACATCCGCCAGTGAATCAGCAATTACAGCTAGTGAGAAAGCCGATATTGCCACACGGAAAGCAACAGAAATTATCGGAAAAGCAGAATCTGCAGCAGATAGTGCAACCAAAGCACAGAGTTATGCCGTTGGCGGTACCGGCAGCCGGGAGGGAGAGGACTCTGATAACGCTAAATATTATTATCAGCAGGCAAAAGACGTATCAGAGGGACTAAAAGGTGGATTGCAGCCGCATGGCACGGTGGCTTTTGCAGATCTTCCGGCGCTTCCGGATGTCAATGCAGGATGGATGTACAATATTTCGGATGAATTTACGACCACGGACGATTTTAAAGAGGGCTCCGGCAATGCAGTTCCCGCCGGCGCGAATATCTACAAAACGTCAGACGGAAAGTGGGATGTTCTGGCCGGTACCCCGGTGACGGGGGTCAAGGGTGCAAAAGAAACATCCTATCGGCGAGGAAATGTCAATCTCACCCCAGAAAACATTGGGGCAGTAGCGATGAGTGGAGATACAGCGAGCAATGTCGCATCATTTACGAGCAGTGATGTGGCAGATGGATCAGCGTCATCGTGGACAAGCGTTGCTACACTGACAAGCGGTGAAAAGCATACATCTCTTTTTGCAAAGGTATCGCAGATGTTTAAAAACGTGCGGTACTTGTATAAGATGCTCGGGACTACCGACATATCCTCTATTGGTGGTGGAACGGTAACGGGGGCGATCTCGTCGCAAAACAAAGCTTTAGCACAGTTAAATAACATAGGTAATTATAAACAAACCGATACGCTGTTAGTTAGCAGTAAATTGTCCGCTAATATAGAATACGAGCTAAACACTTTACTATTAGCAAAAGGGACGTGGTTAGTAGTATCAAGCGGCGAATTGAATGCACATACACCTTTTGCGTACAATTTAGGGCTAAAAAAGAGTGCTGGTGATTTATATGGATCAAATGGGTATTTGTGTACTCCTCACACAGATACAGGTATATGGGCTGATTTTTTACAAACTTACACTATCACTGTAACAAGCGATACAGCAACCGTCAGCACAACGATCAAGCATTATGCCGCTGACAGCAACGTAGGAATTGGCTGGGCGAGAATGCTGGCTATACGTCTGGCATAGAACACATTACCGTAAAAACTGTAGTCAGCGTGCCATTGTACTCCGTGTTATTCAGCACAGAACGCAGAGCAGTCCCATTGTTAATCGTTGTTCCAAGAGCACCATGAGTAATCGCCGATCCTAAAACGTTGGCAGACAACACTATTATAGGTGTTATTTTAAAACTCGATATGTCAAGTTCTGCTACGCCGTTAGTGTAAGCTATGGGCCGAGATATGACCACTATAGATGCTGGTACATGCTCTTTATTTGAATTAACGTAAAATACAGTTTTCGCTAAAGCTTTGTTTGACGCACGAAACAGATGCCTGTTAAAATATGACGTAAAAAACATTATAATTTTTTCGCAATTTAAACGTTTTTGTTGACCCAAAGTGACAAATCAGACGATTTCTGTCGAAACTTGCGACCGAAATGATTTGAATAATGCTGGCAAAATTTGTAAAATAAAATTGTCCGATAAGGGCACTTCAAGTTCTGGAGAGAGGGCGATGTTTGGCGATTCATTGCCCTCTCAAATGTTACTGGTAAATAATGGTAATTTTTTTTGTATGGGGTTGACTGCAAAGAACGTACGTTCTGTAATGGCATTAACATTATCGGTTGCAGAGATTGGAGGAGAATAAAATGGGGGAAAATGAGTTCAATGAGGAAACAGCGTTTTACAAGGAAAAAATAACTGAAATGGTCGTTAAGTGCGACAACGAGCGATTTTTGAAATTTTTATATAACACAATACTTTCATTCAAAAAAAAGTGGGGCATTTAGTGCCCCTCTTTTTCATGCCAATAGGTTATATTGTCAAATATAGTCTGTCTATGTTCTTTGCTAAGTTTCATTAGCATTTTTAAGTTATCCAGCAATTCACTATCTGACATAAGGTCTGGAAGAATATCTGGTGCGTTTTCTAAATTATCTTCCCAACCCATTAAATAAGATGGAGAAACTTCAAGAACTTTCCCAATAATTTCTATTTTATCACTTGGAATATTAGTAATAATGTTGTTTTCATATTTATATAGTGTTTGCTTTGAAACTTTTATTTTCTCTGCAAGCTCTACTTGTGAAATACCTAAAAGCTCTCTCTGCTTTTTTATCCTATCTCCGATTGTCATTTGAGTTTTCCTCCTTTCCTATTGGTAACTTTATTATAACACAAAAGAGTTACTCGTCAAGAAAAAAATAACTTGACAAGTTACCAAAATGGAATATAATAAAAGTAACTTCAAAAGTTACGAAGTTAGAAAGGAGTAGTCAGATGGTTGATACAAACAAACTTCGCGGCGTTATTGCTGAAAATGGCAAAACACAGGCTGATGTTGCGGAAATGATTGGAGTTACGCCAAAAACATTTTATATGAGAATGAGTAAGGGCGTTTTTGGAAGCGACGAAATTCAGGTTATGATTGATAACCTTCACATCCAAAATCCAATGGATATTTTTTTTGCAAAGAAAGTAACTTAAAAAGTTACTAGAAAGGAGATGTAAAAACATTGGAAAAATCAAGATATTCTGTTTTGGATTCATCTGGAAAAGCAACGATTGTTGAGCGTAAAGACGGAAGATATATTGACATTGAAGAAATGGCGCAGCATGTCGCATTTAATGTTTTGGACGATTACAGCAAAATTCTTAATGGCGAAAAGAAAATTGATGAGACAAACATTATATTGTCTATCAATGTTCTCAACGCCGTTGCTCCGTTAGCAAAATATTTTAGAACGGGCTGTGCCTACGGAAAGGATTAGTAGATGCAGATACTTTTGCTAAAGTTGGTTCTTCTTCCGAAATTTCTTCATTGATTTCTTCGCAGTATTGGTCGTACTTGATTTTGAAATCATTGAAAGAACCGTTATATCCACAGATTTTAGCAATAGCGTAGGCAGATACATATTCATCGTTCAAAATTACACCTCCCTTATTTGATGATAAGGGAATTATAACATAGAAAGGAGAAGAATGTTGCATAGCATTGAAGAATTAAAAGATACCCTCTACCAGCAAATCGAAACGCTGGCAGAGGAAAGTAAGAAAACATCAGATACGGAAACAAAAATTCGCATTGCAGGCGAAATCGACCGTATCGCTGAAACGATTATTGGGATTGATGCCGATTGAGTATTGATTCGATGCTAGATATGTTTCTTTCGATAGATTTTAGCTCTGAAAGATTTTTAATGCTTTTTAAATTACTTAATTTATGAACAGCACAACAATCAGAACTGGAAACATACCAAGCACAATCGCGGATGCAATCTCTAAAATCGTTAAGTGGACATTTGTTAATGGTTACCACCTCCTTATGGAGGATTATAACACGGAAAGGAGTTGGATGGAATGGACGAGTTAGTGAAAGTCAATTTTGATACACAGACAGTATCGGCAAGAGAACTGCACGAGCAGTTACATATTAAAACCGCATTTAAAGATTGGTTCCCGAGAATGTGTGAATATGGCTTTGAAGAGGGTAAAGACTTTTGCTCAAAATTGAGCGAAACCTCCGAAAAGGGAGGTAGACCATCAAAGGATGCTGATATTTCTGTAGACATGGCAAAGCAGATTTGCATGATACAGAGAACACCGGAGGGAAAAGCAGTCCGCCAGTACCTTATCGACTTGGAAAAGGCGTGGAACACACCAGAGCAGGTATTTGCCAGAGCGTTAAAGATGGCTGACGAGAAAATCAACAGCCTTAAGGAAATCAACACCAGTCTGATTGCTGAAAATCAGAGGATGAAACCGAAAGAAATCTTTGCTGATGCAGTGGCAACAAGTCACACATCAATTCTTATCGGAGACTTGGCAAAGTTGATTTGCCAGAACGGCTATCAGATAGGACAGAAGCGGTTGTTTGATTGGTTGCGTGAGAATAACTTCCTTATTAAATGTGGTTCATCGAAGAATATGCCACAGCAGAGATATGTTGAACAGGGGTTATTCGAGGTAAAGGAAAGCAACGTGCAGAATCCGGATGGATCAGTAAGGATCACTCGGACAACAAAGGTAACCGGTAAAGGTCAGATATACTTCGTCAACAAGTTCTTGGAAAGAGGTTGCGCTGATGAAGAATAGCCTGGCAAACTGGTAGTTTCCAACAAAAATATGAAATTGGAAAGATTAACAGGAGGAATTCATGGATAAACAAACGAATATTGCTTTAAGAAAAACATTAGATCAGATCGGCGCAAGCCATTCGCTCAAAGGATACACATACACAATTAGAGCGATAGAGAAATGTCTGGACGACAGGGATGCGCTTAGATGTGTTATGAAGGAAATTTATGCAAAAATCGCAGAAGAGAACGGAACTACCGCATCCAAAGTAGAAAGAAACATCCGGAACTTAATAGAGGTCACATGGATAAATGGCAATGTGAATGCGATCAATGAGATTTTTGGTTATACGGTTTCGACGAAAAAGGGGAAGCCAACCAATTCAGAATTTATTGCGGTAATAACAGATTTTGTGTCCTTGCACGGGCAGGAAATTGAAAGTGATTCTTATAAGTGGCGGGAGTGAAGTGCGTATGAAGAAGTTGGCAATGGTGATTGAATTTGTAGGCGCTGCGATCTTTTTTCTTTGTATGTGTGCGGATGCAACGGAAAATCCTATTGTAGCGGTACCGACCATAATCAGCTTACTCTTATTGTATGCCGGATCAAGAATTGAAGGAGGATGGCAGGATGCGGAAGAGATTGTCGAAGATCATGATTATTATGTTGATGGTGATGACACTGACGATGGTATTACCTACATTACATACGACAGCAACGGAACCGAGCGATACATGGATTTCAAATGAGTATCTTCCTTAATATAAAGGGGATTTCAAACGAATATCATATTTGCCCGGAAATGGTAATGGCGATTATCGAGCATGAAAGCAGTGGACAAGCCGATGTGGAGAATGGTGGATGCAAAGGTCTCATGCAAATTTATGAAAAATATCACAGAGACCGGATGGAACGTCTTGGAGTAGAAGATCTCTATGATCCGTATGGGAATATTCTCGTTGGATGCGATTATTTGGCGGAGTTGTTTGAAAAATATGAGGGAGACATGAGCACAGTCCTTATGATCTATAGCGGAAAATCAGATGCGTTGACCAGAACATACGAGAATCGCACTGAATATGCCAAAAGCATAATGAACAGGACGGTTGAACTTGAAAGACTTCATGAAGAAGCGGAATCAGACTTTGGAGAGGGTCTATAAACACTACTACATTATAATACGAGGAGAATTTCAAATATGAATAAAGAAACAATGGAAAACAACAAAGTGGAACTGGCGGGCGTGATTATTTCAGAGCCGGAGTTTATGTATGAATCATACGGAGAAAAATTTTACAAAATGTCTCTTGGAGTAAAAAGAAAAAGTGGCGCCGTAGATGAGATCCCATTAACCATTTCAGAAAAACTGTTTGATATGGAGGACAGATATTCCGGAATGGCGGTAAGGGTTTCTGGAAATTATCGATCATTCAACAAACAGGAAGGTACAAGACGACGGTTGATCTTATCTGTGTTTGTTTGTGACATTGAGGCGATTGACTCAAAAGATGCGAATATTGATAAGAATTGCATTACGATCAATGGATATGTTTGCAAAGAGCCGAATTACAGAGAGACGCCACTTGGTCGCGAGATCACAGACATGTTGATTGCAGTAAACAGAGATTATGGGAAATCTGATTACATTCCGTGCATTGCCTGGGGAAGAAATGCAAGATTTGCAGGCGGATTTAAAATCGGAACACGTGTTAAGTTGATTGGCAGAATCCAGAGCCGCGAATACGACAAAAATATTTCTGACACGGAGTTTGAGAAGAAAGTGGCTTATGAGGTTTCCGTAAGCAAATGTGATGTGATTGAGGAGGGGAAAAATGAAAATAACGATTAAGAGTATTCACATCGAGAACTTCAAGGGCATCAATATGCTTGACGTGAATTTCTCTGTGAAAACGAAGATCAGCGGGCAGAATGCCGTAGGAAAGACAACGATCTTTGATGCGTTTACATGGCTGCTTTTCAACAAGAACAGTTCCGGAGAGGAAAAATTCAATGTTCGACCGTTGGATAAGGACGGAAACCGCATTGATAACGTGGAAATCAAGGTGTCTTCCATTCTGGATGTAGATGGAAAGGAAGTTGAACTTTCCAAGACACAGAAACAGAACTGGGTTAAGAAGCGTGGAACCGATACGGCAGTATTGCAGGGGAATGTTAATTCGTTTGAGATTGACGGCTATCCGAAGAGTGAAGCGGATTTCAAGGCTTATGTTTCGGAATTGGCACAGAGCGAGGAAATGTTCAAAATGCTGACTAATCCGCAGTATTTTTCTTCTTTGAAATGGAAAGACCAGAGAGATATTCTGATGAAACTTGTTTCAGAGGTTTCAGATGTAGAGCTGGCACAGACGGACGCAAAGTATGCACCATTGCTTTCGGAATTGGAAAAAGCACCGTCTACGGATGATATTAGAGCAAAATTCTCCAAAGCATTGAACGAGTGGAAGAAGAAGCAGGCAGAGATTCCAGTACGAATTGACGAAGCCATGAAATCCAAGGTTGACATCGATGTTGCAGAACAGGAACTTGCGAAAACAGACTTGGAAATCAAAATTGCAGATATTGATGCGAAGATCAAAGATTCTGACGGAGTAATGATGGAGTTAGGACGTGAAGAAATGCAGCTGCAGTTTGATATGTCTGGGATTATGCAGACTATGAATCGCGATCTGACAAACAGGAGAAGCGAGATCGAAGCAGAATTACGTGATTTGCAAAATGAGATGAAGCGATTTGCAGATACTATTGCTTTGAAAGAGAGACGTGTTTCAGAAAACGAGACGGTTATTTCCAATGCTGATTCAGAGCGGAAAAGGCTTGGAGAGGAGCACAACGCAGAAAAAGCAAAGGCTTTTGATGAATTCCCATATCTGTTTGATGAATCCGAGTGGGTATTTGATGAAAACAGCACCGTTTGCTCATTGTGTGGTCAGAAGTTGCCGGAAGATAAAATCGAGCAGTTAAAGGCTGATTTTGAAAGCAGAAAGCGAAAAGCCAAGGCGGATGCAGAAGAAAAGTTAAAATCAGAAAAGATCAGATTTGACACAGAAAAGAGAACAGCACTGAACAGATTGGTTGCTATCGGCACAGAGAGAAAAAATCTTATCACAAAATTAAGGGATGAAAATGCCAAAGCAAAGGAAGAAATAAAGTCCTTAAAGGAACATGAGCAGGAAGATATTGCAAAAAAAGAAAAGCTCTGCCAGCAGTTATCATCGATTCCGGAAATTGCCGATTATTCGCAGAATGAAGAGTATGTGAAGATGAAAGCAAGGCATGACGAAGTTCTGGAAGAAATTGAAAAGATGAACGCCAATGGAGAGGATGCAGCAGTTGAATCCTTAAAATCTGAAAAAGAAGAGTTGCAGGAACGTCTTTATGATGTAAACAAAATCATTGCAAAGGCATCTATGAATGTTGAGATTGACGAGCGTATTTCCGAGTTGCAGACAGAGCAGAAAGAGATCGGGCAGAAAGTTGCCGATCAGGAACACATTCTTTACCTGTTGGAAGAGTTCATTCGTTTCAAACTCAACAAGGTTTCCGAATCCATCAACAGCCATTTCAAGACAGTTAATTTCAAACTCTTTGAAATGCAGTTAAATGGCGGTATGAAAGATTGCTGTGAGTGCACCGTAAATGGAGTGCCGTATTCGACTTTGAATAGCGGTCATAGAATTGTAGCCGGACTTGATATTATCCGTTCTCTTAGCGAGTTATATGGCGTTATCGTGCCGATTTTTGTGGATAACGCAGAGAGCTTAAATGATTTCAATGTGCCGGATATGGATGCACAGTTAATCCTTTTGAGTGTATCAGCGGACAAGCAGTTGAAAGTGGAGGGTGTTTAAATGGGAGAAGTTATCAAATCTTACAAAGGATTTAACAAAAATATGACTTGTCGTGGCTTTCAGTACGAAGAAGGAAAAGAGTATGAGGAAGAAATCGTAGAAGTTTGCGATCATGGATTTCACGTTTGCGAGTATCCGCTTGATTGCTTGAATTATTATTATCCAAATGAAAGCGTATACCACGAGGTAGAGCAGAGCGGAGAAATCCAGAAACATAATGATGATACTAAGGTAGCATCTACAAAAATTAAGATCGGAGCAGAAATTAGCATTGCGGGTCTTGTTAAAGCTGCAATCGAATATACAGTAAAACGTGTAAAAAAGGACGCTGAAAGCGATGAAAAGCATGGAGCATCCTCGGCAACCGGAGACTATGGAGCATCCTCGGCAACCGGAGACTATGGAGCATCCTCGGCAACCGGAGACTGTGGAGCATCCTCGGCAACCGGAGACTACGGAGCATCCTCGGCAACCGGAGACTACGGAGCATCCTCGGCAACCGGCAACTGTGGAGCATCCTCGGCAACCGGATACAAAGGAGCATCCTCGGCAGAATACAAGGATGCAGTAGCTGTTGCTTGGGGCTACAAATCAAAAGCCAAGGGTGTTATTGGCTCGTTTCTTGTTTTTGCAGACTGGGAATACACTGGTTCAGAAGATGACCCAACATATGACAGAGACAACCAGAGTGCATGGGATCTTAACGGCGCAAAGATGGTGAAGGTGGATGGGGAGATTATCAAACCGGATACTTGGTATACGATTGAAAATGGAGAGATTGCGGAGGTATCGGAATGAGAAAAAGGATTGCACGTGTTTTTACAATTGTTCTGCTGACGTTAAGCCTTGCAGGATGCGATATTGCTTCTTTGGATAGCGGCATAAATGACATTAAAGGTCAGCTTGTTGGTAATTCGTTTGAGTGCCAGTTTTATGACAACTACGGAGAAAGATTTTTGACGGCAAGCGGAACAAAAATCGGAATGACAGGTAATGTTATTGAAGAAAGCAAAATCGATTCTACCGACGGTTCTTCATCAATTGAGTACAGTTTATCATCTGTTGTGACAATCAATATTGATGGAAAACAGATACAGAGTTGCGGAGACACCATTATATTTTCTGAAAGTGGCTTGATGCCTGATGCGGAGTTTCAGTTATCAGATATTCGGAGCAAAACAGGAGGAAGTTTTTCGGAAAATACGGCTATTTCTGGAATTGTAAACGAGTACAAAAACTTTTTTGGAAAAGGGCAGGTAGTTGTAATCCAAAGCCAGTTAGGTGTCCCGATTTGCGCATACTCTGGAGACGATGTGTATTGGGAGGTCAGAAACGATTTGCCGAAAACAACGAAACTCATGATTGATGGAAAGGCTTTGTATATCCATAGAGCAAATTTCCAGATTATTGACAAGGAATTGATTGAATAGGAGGTCTCAAAATGAATTACATAAAAGCAAAATATCCAAACCAGAGCCGGTCATATATATTTGCTACATCAGACGATGTAAAAGCCGGAGACATGGTTTTAAATGCCAAAGGCGCAAAGCTGAAAGTTACGGATGAATCGGTGGATATGGCATGGGTAGAGACCTACGGTGCTGATAAGGTGGAAGTTGTGAAGAAATATGAAGAACAGGAAAGCGGTGGTGACGATGAGAGTTAATCCATGTAGATATTGTGCATTGTCTATAAACCTTAACGGAAAGCATTGTTCAAGGTATTCTTCCGAAGAGTGCGCAAAATGTGAGAACATTCAAAAACACAGGGAATACCTTTTAAGTCAGCGAAAATTCGCAGAGGGTGAGCAGATTACAAGCATTGAGGAACTTTTGAAACAGGAATGGGTAATGTGGTATCACAGTACAAAGCACATAGAGGTTTTCAAGAATATGCAACTCAATCTTGTTTTGAAATTTCTTAAAAATGGAGCATTTAAAAAAGCAATAAGGAAAGAAAGCGAGGAAAAATAATTATGGCAGAGAACACAGCAGTAGCAAAGACAGAGGAAAAGGCAGAGGTTGCACACAGCAACAACAAGGTTACAGACTATAGCCTTGGAATTTTTGGAACATCAGATAATTTCATTATGGCTATGCAGATGGCAAAGGCGTTGGCGAGTTCAACTATCGTTCCGGCAACATTCCAGAAGAACGATGCAAACTGTCTGATTGCTATTGAGCAGGCGCAGAGACTGCGAGTAAGCCCACTGATGGTTATGCAGAATCTGTATGTGATCCAGGGTAGACCGTCTTGGAGCTCAAAGTTTCTGATTGCGGCAATCAATAATTCCGGCAAATTCGATATGGAATTACAGTTCGAGGAAACCAAAGATAAGGATGGCAAGCCTTATTCGTGTCTTGCTTGGACTACGAAAAATGGTCGTAGAGTTGAGGGTATGACCGTGGACATGGAAATGGCTAAAGCCGAGGGATGGCTTGGTAAGAACGGTAGTAAGTGGAAAACCATGCCACAGTTAATGCTTCGTTACAGAGCGGCATCTTTCTTCTCCAGTCTGAATTGCCCGGAATTGACGATGGGGCTTTATACAAAAGAAGAAATGCAGGACAACGATTTCAAGGAATATCCGATGGAAGATTTACAGGAACAGGTTAAGCATGAAATATCTGAAAACGCAAACACAGAGGATTTTCCTGTTGATCTGGAAGTTGCCGAAACTGTGGAAGAGCCCAAGATGGCAGATAAACCGGAAAAGGTAGAGACGGAAGTTGTTGATAATGACAATGATTTGCCGGACTTCATGAAGTAGGATGATAGAATGAACTTTCCAAAATCTGAATTGAGTAAGCAGGATGCATTGCACCTATGGATTACTTGCCGTTCGAAGTATGCCAAAGAGCAAATGTTCCTTACAAATTACGGAATTGTCTTTTTTGTTATGCGACGTTTAGGCATTCCAGCGTTTGATGAAGATATGTTTCAGATTGGTTCCATTGGACTTCTAAAGGCTATTGACACCTTTGATGCTTCAAAAGGATGTTTTTCTACATATGCTTTTCCAATTGTGAGAAATGAACTGCTTATGGAATTCCGTAAAAGTAAAAAATCAGTAAATGCAGCATTTTCATTAGATGATAATGTGGATATAGGAAATGGCGAAAGCGTTTCTTATGCTGAAATGATAGCAGATCGTAAGGATTATGAAGAAAATACAGTTAATTCCATGCTTGCTCAACAGATTTTTGAGGAATTGAGTCCGAGAGAACAACGTATTTTTATTATGTTTTTTGTGGAAGGGAAAAAGCAACGAGAAATATCCGAAGCACTTGGAATTTCGCAGGGAACGGTTTCCAGAATTATTAAAGGCATGGGGAAAACAAAGAAGAAAGGCAGGAAAAAATATGAGAGTAATTAGCCAGGACGGCACTATTGATATGCCGTATGAACAGGTAATAATTACAAGACATGATAAAAGCATTTACTTAATGGAACATCTTACTGAGGACGTTGAAATTGCTAAATATTCCACGGAAGAAAAAGCAAAAGAAGCCATGGAAGAATTAAGAATGGCTTATATGTGCCATAATCTTGTAAAGATGGGGCAGACACCGCCAGATGGAATTGACGAAAAACTTACTATGGGTTTGAGTGGAGTATTTGAGTTTCCGGCGGATGAAGGATTGGAGTAGCATATGGAAGTTATATCATTTTTAGAATCCGTACAGAAAGGAATGGAAGATAACATTTACAACTTTTGCAAAGATGGAAAATGTAGCCAATGCGGTAACTGCTGTTCCAACCTTTTACCAATGAGCAGAAAAGAAGTAGATACCATTCGCAGATATATTCGTAAGAATCATATCAAAGAGTGCAAACATCTTCTTCCCACTGCGAATAGAACGTATGATATGACATGCCCTTTTCTTGATACGGATAAGAGTTGCGAGAAATGCAGAATCTATCCGGTTCGACCAGAAATTTGCAAGCAATTTATCTGTGACAATGAGCAGAGAGCAAAGCACAATAGGACATTGTTGGGACAGACGAGACAGATTATTGATGTGAGGAGTGAGTTCTTTAATGAGACTTAAAGTTTTAGGTTCTGGTTCATCCGGTAATTGCTACATGCTGGAGAATGACAAGGAAGCTTTGATAATCGAAGCCGGGTTGCCTTTTATGGAAGTCAAGAAAGCACTGGATTTCAATGTGATGAAAATTAAGGCTGTGATTACTACCCATTTCCATATTGACCATAGTCTTTATAGCTTACAATATGTGCAAGCTGGCATTCCTGTTTTTGAACCATGCAGACCGCCGATAAAATATTCTGAAATGCGTTTTAGAAAAGGAAATTTTGACATAAGGGCATTTGAAAACCGTGATAAATCTGGAAGATGGCTACATAACAACGGAGACGGTTCAGAGTGCCCGTGCGTTGGGTTTTACATTACGCATCCAGAGATGGGAAGCCTTGTGTATTCAACAGACACAGAATACATCAGATGGCGATTTAATGGTGTTAATCACATCATGGTGGAAGCCAACTACGATATGCAGTTTGTGAACCGAGAAGAACCAAATTACGAGCACAGATTAAGAGGTCATATGAGTTTACTAACGGCACTTGACTTTATTTCTACTAACGATAATCCGGCATTGCGAAATGTCGTTCTAATTCACTTATCAGATAAAAGCGGAGATCCCGCACTATTCAAACAAAAGACAGAAGAAACAGTTAAATATGGATCAGATGTTTACGTGGCGGAACGTGGATTAGAGGTTGATATGAACCTTTACCCGTTTTAAGGAAGCGAGGAATAAGTGAATGAATAAAGTGATTTTAATGGGAAGATGCACCAAAGACCCGGAAGTAAGATGGTCGCAGGGCGAGAAGTCAACAGCTATCGGTAGAATTACTCTGGCGGTTGACCGAAAATTTAAGCAGGATGGACAGCCAACGGCAGATTATATCAATTGCCTTGCGTTTGGTAAAAGAGCAGAGTTCCTTGAAAAATATTGCAAAAAGGGAACAAAGCTTGTAATTGAAGGAAGCTGGCAGACCGGAAGTTACACCAACAAAGACGGTAATAAGGTGTACACCAATGAGTGTTTGATCGAAAGCTGTGAATTTGCAGAGAGCAAACAGGCTTCGCAGGACAACGGAAGTTACAAACCGCAGCCTATGACAGATTCGGATGGTTTTATGGATATTCCGGATGGAATTGAGGAAGAGTTGCCTTTTACTTAATAATGACTCGGATAAATCAATGGAAGGGAGATATGTATGTTATTGATCGAGGACAAAGGTCAGAAAGAGGGTCAGCACATACTTAAGAATCGCTATTTTGATCGTAATGACATAGAGGTGCTACGAGCACCTCTTCCAGTTGGAGATTATGTTATCGCGGAAGAAACCGTTCTTGACGTTATAAGACGAAAGTCAGCAAGAAAGATGGAAGTTAAGAAGATGGACTTTATTGGAAGCTACAAGGTTGCCGTAGATACTAAGAAGGACATGCAGGAGATTACGGGAAACGTCTGCGGAAAACAGCATCCAAGGTTCCGAGACGAGTGTATTTTGGCGCAGAACAACAATATAGCACTGTATGTTTTGGTTGAGAACATGGATGGAATAAAAACTATTGAAGACGTTTTTCATTGGCACAATCCAAGGCTTGAGAGATACAACAAGATAAAGTACATGCACGGCATTGGAAAGTGGTTGAATGTACCGCTTCCAAAGGCACCGCCAACGAGCGGGGAAGTCCTTGGAAAAGCAATGCTGACAATGCAGCTTAAGTACGGCGTGGAATTTGTTTTTTGCAGACCGGAAGATGCAGGATCGCGTGTCATTGAGCTTTTGGAAGTAGAAAAGTGATAATTTTTTGGAACTTGAAGGAGATATTATGGCAAGTAAGCGGATGTTTCGTATAGATTTAGTGACGTCAGATGCTTTTCTTGACATGCCGCTCACAGCGCAGGGGTTGTTTTTTCATTTATGCATACGGGCAGATGACGACGGTTTTGTTGACTGCGCCAATAAAACAGTAAGAGAGTGCCAGGCTTCAAAGGAAGACTTGCAAATTCTCATTGACAAACATTATGTTCTTACTTTTCCAGGATCTAATGTTATTGTAATAAAACATTGGAAATTACATAACTGCATTCAAAAAGACCGTTATAAGCCAACCAATTATGCAGAAGAAAAATCAATGCTTTATACGAAAAAAAATGGAGCATACACATTTGATGCTTCAAAAAATTTTTCCGGAGTGAATGCAATAAGGAGCGCAGTAAGCTCGCCGGGGAAAGAAGTGGAAGCGTGCATACCGTCATTGGCGGAAGTGGCTGATTATTGCCGTAAGAGGAAGAATGGTGTTAGCGCAGAATCATTTATTGATTACTACAAATCAATAGGTTGGAAACGTAATGGAGAAATAATAACCGACTGGAAAGCCGCATTAAGGAGTTGGGAGAAGCAGGAGAAAGAGAGTAACCCAAGGTCAAAAAACAAATTTAATAACTTTCATCAGAGATCTTATGACTATGATGAATTAGAAAAAACTTTGATGGAAACAAATGTTAGGGAAGGGCGTGATAAGAAATGATGGAAATGGGAGAATGCGAAATTTGCAACAGGTACCGACATGCAAAGCATAAAGGTGAACAGTTGGAGATTCTTGCGGAACTAAACGACGTCCCAAGGCACAAAATTATTGGAATTTTATTGGAAAACGGAGAAAATGTAAAACTTCCAATAAGAACAAGGGGAAGAAAACGCAATACGGATTTTACAGAAAAAGAATACCAGAAAGCATTACTTAATAGGCTTGATGAATTGGATGGTCAAATTTCTGATCGTGAAAATGAATTCAAAGATATATGCACAGTCCTTTTTGGAACTCGATTCGATTGAGATGAAAAGAAAGGAGAACTGATTCATGAGAAATAAAGATGAAGAACTTAGGCGAGAGGGAATGGCATATGCTCTGCGAATTGCAAAGGAGAAGGGAATTGACTCTCTGGAAGAAGAGTGCCGCTTTCGCGGCGCAACAAAATTACCACTTGCGCTACCCAAGAATGCAATAGATGAATGCGTTAGCAAGATTAAATTAAATACCATAGACACGGTAACGATTTTGTCTGCAATGGTTTTGCACGATGAGTTTGACTTTGGTAAAAGCCGCATACAGAGATTTGTTGATCGCTTCAATAAAAAGGCAGAATGCATCATGGATGATTATGCTACATGGGAAGATCAGATACAGATCTTGAAAGAAGAGTGTGGGTTGGATTTTAAAATTCGCAGAAATGACACTGATGTGAAAGTGAGATAAAGGTATGAAAGAAAAAACGCGCAACGATAGCGGCGACGCGCTTAAGAGATTCAGAAAGGTGCCGTATCAGCTACGGTGCGGAAAGGAGTGGGAACATGGTTGAATGTATGAGAACAGTAGCGAGAAAGCCGGGGTTTGTGCAGTGGATTCCGGTAAGTGAGAGACTTCCGAAGAGCGGAGAATACATATTGCTGTCATTTGAAAACTTCTCTTTGCCTGTAGTTGGCAGATATGAGGGAAATAAAGATGAGGGTGGCAACTTCTATGTAGGGGATGACACGGAAACGTGCCTTGAGGAAGAGTTGATAGTGAATGCGTGGATGCCACTGCCAGAACCATATAGAGAGTGAGGGAAAATAATGAGTTGCGAAAAAGAATGCAAACTTGGAAAAAAATATTGCTGCATGGAGTGCCCGAGCTACGATATATGCCGAGAGAAGCGCAAGAACAGAAAATCGAGCTTTGAAAAAGCGGTGAAGTGGATTGCTGTTAGCATTGCGGTTATCGCCGGAATCAAGATGACGGGATCGGCGTGGTGCCTGTGGGCGTTTGCTTTGCCGATACTGGCAGATTAGGAGGGATAACATGGAAGAGAATGAAGCAATCGCAAGAATCAAGTATCGGATGCATACGGTGGAACAGGTAGCCGGAGAAAGCGGAATGGAAGATCTGGAAATGGCGATCAAGGCACTGGAGGAAGTACAGCAGTACCGCGCAATCGGCACACCGGAAGAATGCCGTAAATCATTGGAAATCTGCAAAGCTATGGTTGAACGTAATATAACACCAGATGATATGGAAAATTATATGAAGTTTGAGGATGAATGCATAAAGCAGGGATTTACACTTGACAGCATTCTGAAATCCAGAGAGAAGCAGACGGCAAAGAAAATAGAAATCTTTAATGGACAGGCATCTTGCCCTAACTGTAAGCACTTTTTTGGAGAAATGAATGTTATTAGGAGTCTGATAGCATGGAACATGCCATATTGCAAACATTGTGGTCAGAAATTAGATTGGAGTGATGAAGAATGAACGAAAAATTGAAGCCATGTCCGTTCTGCGGTGGAAACGCAATGTTCTTAACCATTACAAATAAGTCATCACAATCATCTGTTGGGGTAATGTTCAAAATCAAATGTATGAAATGCAGAATAGAATTTCCAAAAAGCTATGAATGTGAGATGTACATGGATCAGGACGGAGGCATCAGAACAGGGAAAGACGAGCGAACGAAAGCAACTACAGATTGGAACAGGAGGGCAAACGATGAGACTGATTGATGCAGATGCACTAAAGAAAGATTTAAAATCGGTTACTTTAAGCAATGGAACTTTAGTAAATACAAATGCAGTATTGTATTTACTAGAAGAATATCCGACGTCTTATGATGTAGACAAGGTTGTGGAGCAGTTGGAAGAACGCACAGCATTCCTGAAAGACTGTACGAAGTATGGAAATAAAGCAGCAGATCAGCAGTCAAAATCCTACGACACTATGATGATGTACGAGGTCATGGATTTGGTAGATGATTTGTTAGAGATTGTAAAGGCAGGTGTATCAGATGGCAATTAAACCGATTTTATTCAATACCGAAATGGTTCGGGCAATTTTGGACGGACGGAAGACCTGTACCCGTAGATTGATAAAGCCACAGCCGGATAAAAAGCATATATATCCACTTGGTTTTGTTACCGACAGTACAGAAAAGAAAGAGGTAGGATGCTTTGGATTTGCCGCTAATGAATATGGTGGCTCTATTCAATACGTTAAGCCGCCGTATAGGTATGCACCGGGAGATATCCTGTATGTTCGGGAGACATGGAAAAAGGCGCCGAACGGATACTATTACTACGAAGATTGGCAAAGAAATGACATTGCCGATGTTACAAAGTGGAAACCATCCATCCACATGCCGAAAGAAGCGGCGCGTATCTGGCTTAAGGTTACGAATGTGAGAGTGGAGCGGTTGCAGGATATAACACCAAAGGGGGCAGAAAGCGAAGGTGTTGGAAACCTTTTCTATGATGATATCGGATACGGTGAAAAAAATTATGGAACAGAAGTAGACACAGAGTACGGGATTGCAAAGGAGCAATTTGCTTGGCTGTGGGAATCAACCATCAAGAAATCCGACCTTGACCGGTATGGTTGGGATGCAAATCCGTGGGTTTGGGTTATCGAATTTGAGCGGTGTGAAAAACCAGAAGCATGATGATTTAGGAGGTGCAGGGTGAAATTATATCAAGGAAATGCAAAGGAACTTGTAGGCAAGAAGATTGATTGTTACAAAAGACGTTTCGGTTATTATCCAATGGAAGTTATTGAGATAAACGGAGTGCCATATGTAAAAGATGCAGTTGGAGTATGTATGCCGATTCCAGAAAAAGAAACGGACTTTAACTGCACTGATTTTGATTTTGTCATTGAGTAAATTTGGAGGTGGAAGATGGCTAAAGCAGTATTGATTATGGATATGCCGGAACAGGTATGCCAGAAATGCACATTGTGCTATGAGACAGAGAATGATGACGAATATCTGTGCTGTGCGACAGGGAAACTTGTACCAGACGGAGAAAAACCGGATTGGTGCCCGCTCCGGGAACTGCCGGAGAAATCAGATCATCCAGAGCATTGTGACAATGGAAGATTCGATGCAGGGTGGAACGAATGCTTAGATGCCATAGAGGGAGGTGCACATGGGAAAGAGCAGAGCGAGTAAGCTGAACGGCTACCGGAGTGCGGTAAGCCGGCAGAGAAACGATGTGTATAAGTTCAAGACCAGAGGTAAGAAAAAATAAATCAGAAAGGAGTGCGAGCTTCCCGGGAAGATGCGCATCGGCTCCTTGAGAAAAATGATTGGATTTGAGTATAAAGGGCAGGTTGCCTATATCACAAGGGTGGATGATTTCCGTGATTACATGGAACCAGAAGTCTACGAAGCTGTTCGGAAAGCCTTTGAGAATGGGTTTGATGGCGGACTGCGACAGGAATATGAGGAGTTACAGGCTGAATATGATGAACTGCAAACAGCGTATGACATTCTTGAAGATGAGGTGGGAGACATTGATGCCGTCCAAGCTGAACGGGAAGAATGCGAAGAGGAGCGGGATGCGCTACAGGAAAAAGTAGACACACTAACGCATCATATTGAAGAGCTTATAAACCAGTATTATCAGCGTTACATAAAGACGGAAGAGATTATTCCGAAATTAGAAAAATTGATATGAAAGGAGCCGGGACCTATCCGGATAAAAGGCGCGCCGGGTTCCTAAAAAGAAAATGAAAACAAAATGTGAAATTTACAGAGATTCTATGCAGAATTACAAAAAGTACGCGATACCGTCGGCACAGCTTATTATTGCCGATGTGCCTTACAACGTAGGGAAGAATTTCTACGGCAGCAATCCGATGTGGTACAACGGTGGAGACAATAAAAACGGAGAGAGTAAGCTTGTGGGTAAAGCGGCGTTCAATTCAGATTTTAACTTCAACCTGTATGAATATTTCCATTTCTGCAGCAAGATGCTTAAGAAAGAACCGAAGAAAGCCGGAACTAGAGGGCGAAGTTCTGACGCGCCGTGCATGATCGTGTTCTGCGCCTTTGAGCAGATGCAGACATTGATTGCGGCGGCAAAGAAGCATGGATTTGAGCATTACATACCGCTTGTATTTGTAAAAAATTACAGCCCGCAGGTTCTTAAAGCAAATATGCGTGTTGTAGGAGCTACAGAGTATGCTCTGGTACTGTATCGGGACAAGTTGCCAAAGTTCAGAAATGGGGCAAAATTTGATGAAGATGGGAAAACCATCAGAGGTACGGGGCATATGATCTTCAACCGGTTTACCTGGGAAAAGGACGGAAAGGACATTCCGAAGATACATCCAGCGCAGAAACCGGTTGTGGTACTGAAAAAACTGATTGAGATTTTTACGGACCCGGGCGACGTGGTTATTGATCCGTGTTGCGGAAGCGGTAGTACATTGCGCGCGGCAGCTGAGATAGGGAGAAATGCTTTCGGATTTGAAATTGATCGCAATTTTTATCAGAGAGCCAAGGGAGAAATGCTTGTCTTTGAAAAAGATGAACAGATGGGATTTGAAGACTTTCCGGAGGTGATGCCATGATGGATTTCGGTTATTACAACATGGATTGTATGGATGGTATGAAGGAATTCCCAGATAAGTATTTCGATATTGCCGTTGTAGATCCTCCATATGGAATAAATATTAACTGCAACATAGGAAGACGAAAAGGAGACAAGAAGTCTGCTTATCCAAAAGCATATTGGGATAGCGAAATACCGGATGAAAAGTACTTTGACGAACTGTTCAGAGTAAGTAAGAAGCAAATTATTTGGGGGGGTAACTACTTTTATCTTCCACCAACAAAATGTTTTCTTGTCTGGAGAAAACCACAAATATCAGAAAATGTAAGTTTTTCAATGTGCGAGTATGCTTGGACTAATCTTGACGGAACTGCTAAAGAATGGGTAGGAATGTCAAATGAAAAAGATAGATTGCACGCTACACAGAAGCCAAAAGCATTATACGATTGGATATTTAGCAGATATGCAGAGCGCGGTATGAAATTTCTTGATACACACGTAGGAAGTGCAAGCAGCCTTATGGCTGCGCATGATGCCGGATTGCAATACGTGGGATTTGAAAAGGACAAATATTATTATGATTTGTCAAAGAAACGCTTGAAACAGCATGAAGCGCAAACGAATTTATTTGACTTTATGTAGAGTAGCAGGCCGGACAGCTCCGGTTTACATGAGGTCAAACAGCTATAGCTCCGCCAGCAGTAATGCGGCGGGGCGGAAAGAGAGGATAAATAGATGGAGAAATTTTTTACAATTAACAAAGACAGTGATTTTTATAAAGCATATGTACAGTATCAGAAAAATGTAAAAGCGAATGCGCAGGCATTTAAGAAATTTTCGGAGGAACACGGGATTGAGTCGACGCAATATATTCCAGACGATAGAGCGGTAATAATTATTCCAACTAAAAATGATTTGCAGAAATTTCAGGGTATGTTTACAAAAAATAAATTATATTACGAAAACGGTGTTAGACGTTTCAGAGCAAACTGTCAGATTACCAAGGACTGGCTTGAGATTGCAAAGACGGTACCAAAGCCGAAAAAACCGGATTACTTCTGCTACGGAATGAGATTTTGTGGGAAATATAGCACAAGGTGCTTTATGATCGGTGATGTTTTATATGGTTCGGCGGAGAATGTAGAAGTAAAGCTACTCGATTTTATGACAGAAATTAAAGCGAGCGAGTTTTATAAGGCAATCGAGGAAGAAGAGAGCAGGGAAAAGGAGCAGTTATGAAAAAGAAAATTTTAACAGCAACACTCTTGATCGCCGGATGCAGTGACACAGAAAATGTCAGCGCGGGGCAGGATAACACAATGGTGTTGGTGGAAAGTGAGCTGAATTACAGTATCTACGCGGACAAGGACACAGGCGTCATGTATCTGTATATTGGGAGTGGGAGTGGTGGCGGTCTTACAGTCATGCTTAATGCAGACGGTACACCGAAGATTTGGCAGGGAGAAAAATAAAATATTGGAGGATATTGGCTTATGAAGTTTTCAAAACTGACTAAGCCAGAGCTTGAAGAAATTATTGAAAACGCCAATTTTACAGAGCAGGAAGAGGAAATATTTTCTCTTCTTGCCCGTGGATTTATACCAAAAGAAATATCAATGAAAATTTGTATTCCGCTAAGAACAGTAGAAAGGCGTATCTTTGATATAAAGCAAAAAGTAAAGAGATTGGAAGGTGATTTAAACGGAAAATCTTTCTAAAAGTGAATTGTTGAATTTTGCCATTGAAAATGGTATTATCGACATAGACACCATTCAGAAAAAAATTGAGATGAACGAAAGGAAGAAATTTATTGAAAAACACAACTACAGCATTTGGGAAGGAAAAGACGGTAAGTTTTACACATATTTGCCCGACGAAGAAAGCCAGAGAGGGAAAAAACTTGTAAAAAGAACATCTGAAAAGGCGATAGAAGACGAGATAGTGAAGTTTTATAAAGCCATGGAAGATGAACCGACAATCAGCCAAGTATATTCTAGCTGGATTTCTGAAAAATTGGAATATGGTGAAATAACAAGGCAGACAAAGGACAAGTACGAAACGAATTTTAAAAGATTTTTTGAAAATAAGTATTTGCCGATTGCAAATAGAAAAATCCGGTATATTGACGAAGAAATATTGGAATCATTCATAAAAACAGCTATTTCAAAGCTGGAACTTACGCAGAAAGCGTACTCCGATATGCGGATATTGATTAACGGAATTTTCAAATATGCAAAGAAAAAACATTATACTAGCTTGAGCATAACCAATTTCATGGGTGATTTAGAAATTTCGGGGAAGTCATTTAAAAGGAATCATAAGTCTGACAACGAATTAGTTTTTTCTAAGGATGAAGAGCTTTTGATTGAACAATTCATAATGGAAGACCAGCCTACATTGATTGAACTTGGAATTATTTTGGCATTTAAAACCGGACTAAGGGTTGGAGAAATATCCACGCTTTCGTGGTCAGATATTGTAGAAAATAAGATACATATATCAAAGACAGAAATACGATACCGAGATGATAGTGGCAAATATGTGTTTGATGTTCAGAATTTTCCAAAGAGCGATGCCGGATTTAGAGATGTTATAATTACCGAAGATACCAATGAACTTATGAGAAAAATAAAAATGCTTAACCCTTTTGGAGAATATATTTTTATGAAAAACGGTAAAAGGATAAAAGGACAAGCATTTACAAGACGTTTATATGTGATCTGCGATAAAGTTAAAATTGGTGAGCGATCAATTCATAAGGCGAGAAAGACATATGCTACAAAGCTTATAGATGGAAATGTTCCAGAATCTGTAATAAAAACACAAATGGGTCATACTGATATTAGAACAACGCTTGACCATTATTATTTTAATAATAAAACAGAGAGTGAGATGCAAGAATACATTGCGAAAGCACTATCGATGTAAAAGGTAACACGAGGTAACACCTTTAGGTATAAAGAAACCTAGTATTTATGCGGGTTTGCGGGGTTTGATACCGAGTTCAAATCTCCCTTCCGCTACTATTTTTTTAAAATTGAAAACCTTGTGAAGCCTTGATTTTACTGGAAGAAAGGAGATTCTGAATGGTGCCTTTTCTGAAAGTAAAAATCAAAGGTAACACCAAAGGTAACACGAACAAACGTACGAACGCTTAAGGCGTTCTTTTTTTATTGCAATTTTGGCGGTGATACGGCGGGAAACAGGCGTTATTTAGACGGTATTCTGGCGGTTTTACCGTCTTTTTTTATGCCACAATATAAGCAAAGGGAGGGATGATAATGTTTTCTGACGATGTTCTTGAGAAAATTTTTGCCAGAAAAGAATTGCAATCATTAGATTTGTCAACGCAGTCATCTATCATTCACGCAATCGAGGATGTTTTGGAGGAGGTTGAAGAAAATGAACATGAACGGAGTTTATCCGGCACCGGGATATAGTCAGCAAATTCCTTATCAGGCATCATATGGGTATAATCCATATGGTAATCAGCAAAGAATTGAACAGCCGCAAAATTATTTTCAACCGGCGCAAACACAGCAAATTCAGCAGACACAAATGACGCCTATTGGAATAAATGGAAAAATTGTGCCTTCTGTTGAAAATATTACTGCAAACGATGTGCCGATGGATGGAAGCGTGGCGTTTTTTCCAAAGCAGGATATGTCGGAAATATACGCCAAAAGCTGGAACGCAGATGGTACAATCCGTACAATCGTTTTTAAGCCGGTTTTAAATGATATGACTAACAATTTATCGCATGAACCAGAAAAAATGAAATTTGACCTATCAGACGAGTGCACAGGGGCATTTATGGGAAAGTTTGATGAACTGTTTGGAAAAATTGAACAGTTAGAGGAACGTATTGGTAAAATTCCGGTTCCACAGAAAAAAACTTCTCAAATTAAAAAGGAGAGTGAATCCGAATGAATCCGATGAGGTTGATATTGCCAGCGAAATTCTTAAGGACATTTTCAGAAATGAAATCATAAAAAAGGATGGAACTTATTTACCGAGCCAAATTGAGCAGTACAGATCGTTGCTTTCTCGGCTTGCAATCCAATGTGATAACGAAAAATTGTTGCGCGGCGTTGTAATATTTATGGCAGATTTGAATGATGAGGACGTAATAGATCACGACGGTATTTACCGCCTTGTAAAGAAAGGCGGTGCAAGATGAAAGAACAGCTGATAACGGAAATCCAGAGCATACAGGACGAAAAATTTTTGCAGTTTATTTTGAACACAATTATTTCATTTAAGCAGAAATGGGGGATTTGCTGATGAACAATATTCATATGAAACAATTAGAACAGACGTTAACCAGTATGGAAGTTGCGGAAATGGTCGAAAAGACACACGCAAATTTATTAAAAGATATCCGGCGATATTGTAAGCAATTAGGAGAAGTAAATATTGACTTTTCCGATTTCTTCATAGAAAGCACATATTGTACAGAGCAGAAAAAAAGTTGTCCATGCTACGACATTACCAAGAAAGGATGCGAATTTATCGCGCACAAGCTGACTGGAGTTAAGGGAACGGCTTTCACAGCTCAATACATCAATCGCTTCCACGACATGGAACAGGCGCTGAAAAACCCGCAGCCTGCAATTACGGAGAAAGACCCGTTTGAGCACTGGGAGATTCGATGGAAACATGAAACGGAAACATGGTTTTCAAAGAACAACTGGAAGTTAATTATAATCCTGGAACGGTTTGGATGGACCCGAAAATTTTTATATCACAAGATTCTCGTGGAATTATCGGATCTGCATAACTTACGCGCAATCGAAAAGGCATATTACGCCAGTTATGGATATCCACCGGAATACGCTCTTGATCTGCTTGATTTTAATAGAGACCTCAACGATACGGCGACAAGATACATCAATTACCTACTTATTGAAGAATAAACGGTAAAATAAGCATGAATTTAGAAACCACTAGCTGATATTTGGCTGGTGGTTTCTTTTTTTTGGAGGTAAAATATGTTTTTAATAAATGGTATTGAATGGAAAATAAAATTTATTCACGGCGCAAGTAATAAATTGATGCGCTCTGATGGTTCTATTAGCCTTGCTGTGACAGATTGGAACGACAGGGCTATATATGTTTCAGATAAACCGAAAAATGGCTATTTGCGCAAAATACTGGCTCATGAGCTTTGCCATTGTTTTTGTTTTTCCTATAACATTCATATGCCAATTGAGCAGGAAGAGTATCTTGCGGACTGGATAAGCCTGTATGGGGCAGATTTGATTTATTTGCTGGATGATTTGATGGCAAACATTGATTGGAGGGCGGCATAGTGGACAAAATAGATGAATTGTTAATGTATGTGCAGAAGACAAACCCTGGAATGACAAGGGAAAAGTTGATAGATGAACTAAACAAAAGCGATTATGCCGCAAAAGCTTTACTTTTTACTTCCGAAAACTTTCGGAAAAATTTCCAATCCCCCCTACCTTAAGAATTGGACAAGGATTTTCGTTTTTTAATTTTTAAAAAATTTTTGAAATTTTCGCCAAAATATTCGGAAAAAATTTGATACCACCCTAGGTTCAGATTTCGGCACGAAAAACCGTTTTTGAGATTTTGAGAATTTTGTTAAGATTTTCGCAAATTTTTTTTGAAACTTTTTTGTAAGTGCAAGTTCAGATTGCACTCATCCATGCTCTGGTCGTACTTGATCTTGCTATGTGCCGTCGTCCGCTTGGAAGCGCTGAAATAATGCAGACGCGGAAACCTCCGCACAAATGCGCAAAATGAGTACAACAAATAAAGCAAACGTCTACATGACATTGCAACTATACAGGCGCGCACATGCCTATAAGTCATTATATGCACAATACATCCAAAATGTCAACGCGCAATGCATCTGCTTTGCGTCAACAAGTATAAACCAAAAAAAGCGCAGCTCGCCAGACAATACCCTAGTGAGATAATGACGATTTGCATATTTGCGCGCATTTGATCTTTGCACGCATTTTTCGTGCTGTATTCCGCGGTATACGGGCAAAAGCAAGCCGGGGAATTTCCCCGGCATATTGCATTTCTGCACTTTTTCAAATAATAACACCCAAGCGCATACAGTCCATTTTCCGATCGCAAAGGGCGCGCCACTTTTCGGGATCACCTTTGATATTTTCGGCGGTTCTGGTGTCCGCCCATTCGTCCCGGGCTTTAATATAAGCGGCTTTCGCATCGTCTTTCTGTTTCTGTAATTTTTCCATAAATTCCATAATATCAACCTTCCTTTCTATGCGTTTGCTTCTTTTCTCAAAATCTCAATAGCTTCGTCTGTTGTGTGTTCTCTGTACCACTTCCAGGGCTTGCTATACGCCTTCGCCAGCGCGAAATCTTCTTGAGTTTCTAAAAAATAATCCCTAACTTTCAAAAATGCTTTTTGGGCTTCTTCTAATTTGTTCATATGCTCAACCATCCTTTCATTGTGCGCCCTGTCTCATCGGCTGGCAATTCCATATATAAATTTTTGTATTTTTCACATTCTTTTGCATAAGGGCAAGCCGCACAATCTTTTTCGTATTTTTCACATTCCTTTGTAAGCAGGTTTTCCAGTTCTACAAATCTTTCTTTCATGTTCATTTCCTCGCTTTCCTGTGCTTCATTTGATAGTTGTATTATAGTATATGCAAGGCACAAAAACAATTGACATAATATACAAAATGCAAGGCACAAAAACAGACCTATATTGTGAAAAATATGCAAGGCACAAAAAACTATAACAGGAGACGAGTCCATATTGACATACAAGGCACAAAAGGCTATAATATACAAAAAAGAATATAGGAAGGTGGTAAGTTAAATGGAACATAAAACAAGCGAAGCAAAAAGGCGTGCAATATATAAGTATGACGATAAGTTTGAGCGAGTTAATTGCAGGTTTTCCAAAGGCACCAAAGAACGCATTGAAAGGCTGGGGTATAAGAGCGCAAACGATTTTATCAAGTTAGCGGTAGCGGAGAAACTGGAACACGATGAAAAAATTCTTAGATAAGGCACAAAAAAGCTATTGACATACAAGGCACAAAAGGATATAATAATATTGTCGAAAGGCAATAAGGCGAAAGCCAGAAAGGGGAATCATGGACGAAGACCAAAAGGGCATAGAGGACAATTAAGCACCAAGCAACAAAGGGCAGCGCAAAAGCCGCCCAGTAACAACAAACAAGATCAAAAAAAGGAGAATGAATCATGAAAAATACATGTGTAAACGAGTACGGAAAAGAAATCAATTATGCAGTAGCTGAGAACTTAATGGATGACGATTTGCGCGAGGAGATCCACCGAGAGTTGGCGCCGTGCTCGGAGCAGGAGTTTTTTGATGAGTACGCGAAGCGGCACGAGGAGAAGTTCGGCGAGGTTTGGGAGTTGGCAAAAGAAAACCCGCAGTATTAAAACATAAAGCAATTATTAACAGGCAGGCGTTAGGTCTGCCTGTATTTGCTTGCAAAGGAGATTTTATGATTAAAAAATGCGTGATATGCGGCAAAGAATTTAAGTGCTCCCCAAGCGACAAAAAGGTTACGTGCTCTTCGGATTGTAGATCAATAAGGGCAAGCCGGACGCACAAAGGCAAGCGGAACAAGTGGAGCGAGGCGTCAAAAGAAAAGTTAAGGGGGAAAGGGCTGACTAACAACCTACAAAAAGGCACGCCGGCAGCCCAAAAAAGCCCTAAGAGCGGTAGGTATGAAACAAACGTAAATGCCAAAAACTGGCATCTTATATCCCCAGACGGTAAACATTATTGTTTTAGATCATTAAATTTTTGGCTACGGGAAAACTGCGAGGAGCTATTTGATTGTGCCCCGGATAGCGCGCAATTTCGCAACATAACGTCAGGATTAAGCAGAGTAAAAAGGTGCGTCATGGGGCAACTTCCGCCGGATCAGCGACCAGGGTACACATACAAGGGTTGGACGGTTGTCCCGACAGGAGACGACATCACAGATTTAGCGCCATACAGACAAAAGCAAAGTAAATGATCTGGTGATAAAGGGAGATATTTTTGTCTCTCTTTTTTGATGTATTTTAACGTTTATGCTTTAAAGTGGTAAATTTTGTATACAGAATGGATACGAAATGGAAACGCAGATAAGATTAGTATATCCTCTCCAATACATTGTATTTTTTATCAAGGAGTAAATAATATATAATATATATCAACAGTACAAAAATCATAAACTATATACTTTAACGCGCGCGAATATAATCTATATATGCGATATACCCAGTAGTTTAAATTTATACTTGACAAAGGCTATACACAAATGATATTGTTATCGTAAATTAAAAAGCATCCGGGCAACAGAGAGCGCACAGGACCCGGAGAACGGAAACGGAAGTCATGCAGCCGGTACAGTCGAGATCATCATGATCTGATTGTATCAGTTGCATTTTTTATTTTAATTATTCCAGTACTGGAGAGAGGAGATGTCGATCATGTCAGCAGTTGAAACGCAGGAAGTAAATAATACAGTTGATGTTTTTAAAGATGACATTGACATGTATATAAATCTCTGGATGGAAGAGAGACATGTAGATGACATGTGTAAAGTATCGCAGAACAGATGGTACAACTGTTGTAAACATGTCTACGAGAATGTATTTAAAGTTAATCCAAAGTACCTGAAGGATGATAATAATATTAATAATGCCTATGATACAGATAAGGTTAACGAGGTATTAGATATATATATAGACCTGTGTAATGACTACGAGAAAGTAGTGAATATTGTTGGGTTTACATTCTTTACCGGAATACATAGAGATACATTAAATGGATGGGTTAATGGCGTGCAGCTAGGCTCATCAGGTTCCGACATTTGCAAAAAGATTGACGAAATGAGAGAGGAAAGCCTTGTTGGGTTACAGACCTCTGGGAAAAATAACCCAATGTGTTACATGCCGTCACTCAACAAGTACTGCGGCTTTAATATGCCGGGCGTAAGAGACCAGGGAGCCAGAGCCAGAGCGTTGACAGCTTCGGAGCTCCCCAAACTGAGGAACGGGAATTGTGCGAGATTGCCGGACAACTTCGACAATTCAAGCCCGGATAATGGTGAAATCGTGATAGACAATTCAAACAATTCAAACCCCAGTATTTAAGCACCTTGAGCCGCATACTTTCGTTTAAACAGTTTAAGAAACTTAGGTTTAACGAATAGTTAGAACGCAAACAGAGAATTGAACAAACAATTAGAACAATTTAAAACAAAGGCAAACGCCGGAAGAAGCAGCCAGCAGGAGGGGGAGGGGGTTGCAAAAGCTCAGAAGGAGCTGCCTACTAAGTCACTCAAATATCCTCAAAAACAAAAAGGCATGTCTATCATGGAGGGACTATACGAGATCACTCAAAATCACGAAACCAATAGAATCGGATTCTGAAATTAGTTTCAGGGATATGGTCAATAGGAAAATAGAATGCTTGACCGAAGTACATTCGGAAGTTGTAGACATAAAGTACGGGGTACACGAGATCGGATATAGCACATGGTATAGTGCGGTAATACTTTATCGATAATCACATCAAAGACAATCAAATCAAATTCACATCAGATAAATTTCAAAAATTACACTCGATAATAAAATTCAAAAAGATTCCAAAAGGAAGCAAATAAAATGTTAGAAATGTGTTTTAATTGCGATTATTGTGAAGAGCAGAATGGAGATTACTTTTGCACAAACAATGAGACCGAATATGTCGGAGATTATGTAGAAAAAGAGTTTTCTTGTCCGGATTGGGATGGATCGGAGGAAGATGAATGAGGGTTGTGTCGCAGAAAAAAGATGCTTCATATGATTTTGACCGGACCGAATTTAGAACAAGCTATGAATGCATAAGCGCTACTTTTGATGGAAGAACTTTTGTCATTGGGAAATATGCTACACCAGAACGAGCAGCAGAAGTATTTATGGACATGCATAAAGCATATGCGCCTGTACAGGTAGTTTGCACAAATATGGACGAGAAACAAGTTTCAGCATTAGTTGCAGCATCACAAAATGCACCGATTAGATGCGTCAAGATGGATAATCCAATGATGGCAGTAACAGTATTTGATAACCTTGTTTACTATATGCCGGAGAAATAGATTGCTTGCATTGCTCGTTTACCAAATGGTAAGGCACTGGGTTTTGATCCCAGCATTTATCGGTTCGAGTTCGGTACGGGCAGTTTTGAAAATGGAGGTAAATTATGTTGATTTTAAAAACAGTCATAACAACATTTGATGCCATTGCGATTTTGACGTTTTTCTTGCTTGGAAGAGATAGCAGCAACGAAAAGGACGCTGTGGCAGTCTGGGGATCACTTATTGCATTGTTTCTTGTCAATATATTTGCAATGTGGAGATGATGATATGGTTTTGTATGACCCGATATTTGGTATTCGCTTTCTGCCGGAGATTTTAACTACGGTCGGAAGAATACATATAAGCAGAAAAAAACATACGGGAGAAACCGACGTTCTGGATCTTGACAGTGACGCCGAGCACCAGTCTGAGAAGTCGGAGCATCCAGTATAGCTTAAGTCCACTGGCATTCGGTTTTTGCAAGGAAAAACTCGGCGTAAGCAATTATTCGGTGTTAGTGGACGTCGGCAAAATAAAAAGATCAAAAATACTATCATAAACGGCGCGCTATGCGCGCTGTGACGGAACGTAGCGCAGATGGTAGAGCACTCGGCTTATATCCGAGCGGTCGCAGGTTCAATTCCTGCCGTTCCGATTGAGAGATAAGTGTAAAGCTTATCTCGGAATACGAAAAGTTCGTATTTCTCCTTTCGCCACTAGGACGTTTCTGTTAAGGACGGTGCGAGACCGTCCGGTGGCGTTTGCCGCGGAGTGCGGCAAGGCGGAAGCCCGCTTGGTGTTGGATGATGGTTGTCCCGTAATTTGCTGACGAGCAATACAGGCGGATTCCTATTGATAGTTCGGGTGCCTATCCCACGGTGCCTGAGCTGTCAAAAATGCAATTAGGCTGTGGCGGAAAAGGTAGACGCTTAAGCATAAGACAACCACGCTTTGGTTAGGAACAAGTCATTGAATCAACAAGGCAATGAAGGAACCTGTTAAGGGTGTTACCCGTTGTGGAAAGTCGTTGTTATGTGAGGTGCAAATCCTCACCAGCCTATTTCCTGTGATATCACACAGGATAGTGCAACGCATGGCACGAAAAATATGATTGCTAACCGTCTGAGGGCGGTTTTGGGGAAGCGGCAACGATTGGCGGTGTTGCGGCTGACTGTAAATCAGTTCCCAAGTGGTAAACATTGGAGGTTCAATTCCTCTCTTCCCCACGCGCGAAAGCAAGATCGCAACTTGTAAGTAGGGTTTTGGCGGCATAGTGCGAGATCAGTTCGATTCTGATTAATGGGCAAGTAAAAAACGGAAACTGCTAGGCTATGCAGATATGGTGTAATGGTATCACAGGAGATCGCTAATCTCTCCAACGAGTAAAATCGTTGTCAAGGTTCGAGTCCTTGTATCTGCGCTCTTGCCCGAGCGAAAATCCTAGGTATGCCTTGGGTGTTGATGTGTGACGGAATAGGTAAACGGAATTGTCGTAGAGAATTGGTTGAAACCGACAACATAGATGACCAGATTGTACACTCCTGCGTGGTGCAAATCCACGCCACATCAATTCCTTATCTTCACTTAGTCTGGCACTACTGCAATAGTTCAGGTCGATGGAAGATGTATGGATGGTAAGCGGTATCATTGGTAACATAAAACCCTTCCGTGAATAGAAATTGCAGATTTGAAAGCGGTTGGCATGGTTTGGTATGACAAGGTTCGATTCCTTGTGCCGCTATTCTATGGTTGGTATTTTTTTACGCAAAAATGAGGTGTTAATATGCATATTGTTTTTCAGATACTGGATTTAATATCCATTATTACAAAACTTGTATTGATGATTTACTCTGGATGGAAATTTTTAAGCGGAGATATAAAAAACAACGCAACATTATGGTATGGGATTTTGTTTGTAGCAACGTTAGTGTGAGGTGTGATTATGGATTGCCCGAATAAGAACTGCAAATATTACAAGAAAAAGGAAAAAGCAAGCTATTTCATGGGTGTGGATATGTCCTGCGGCGGCTATTGCATCAAAGGATATTGCGAAAAGCAGTTCCGGAAGAACAGAAAGTAGGTGTCGGCGTGGACGGATATAATTTGAATCTGCAAAGTTATTGTTCATATTGTAAAGATTTTTCTCCGGTGTTGGAGCAAATGGACATTACCTGTTATTCGGATAACAGAAAGAAATATATGAATGATATTTCTTGCAAAAATAAGGATAGATGCGAACAGATGATGGAAGCATTGAAAGGCAGGTGTTGAGCATGATCCTGAACGTAACAAATGAACAGAAAAAACTTATTGAATCACAAGGATTCATGGTCGTTGAGTTCAAATTGTGGTATCGAAAACTGGGAGAAATGCTTTTGGAGTATACCCAAAGAATAATTGACACACGGAAAGCGACAATACTGTTTATACAAGAGAAAATGAATAGGGCATTTGATACGCTAAAAGATTTTGCAGATAAAATCAAGCCTTATATTGAAGAAATGCAAGAATTGCAAGAATTTGAGTATGAGGAAAGACCGAAATATCCTTTTATCCGTTCGATTGGCAAGAAATACAGACCGAATTTCAATAACAAGGTTGTATATCACAGATGCAGGGATAGGTGTTGAAAATGTGTGAATTTTGCAAGGATTACGATAGTAACAGAATATTCGGCTCTAATATTCCCATTCAGAAGTGTGCAAATGAAACGAATTTGACAAATGCGCAAATTATGATGAATACAGGGGACAAAGTTCCCGGAATTGTGATTTATTCAAACTACTGTATGGCGAAAGGATATTTTAATATTTCATTTTGCCCGATGTGCGGCAGAAAGTTGGTGGAAAATGATTAAGGATTGTTCAATTTGCAAATATTGTGATGAAGATTTTATTTTTGATAAAGAAACAGGGGAAGAATATCCGTTTTATGAATGCCAAAAAGGGAATGACACATCACTTGACTATGAGTGCAAAGATTTTGAAAGGTTTATGAAAAATGATTGTAAATATCAATAACAGCACATATGAGATGAACAGCAAACAGTATAAAGCAGTTCTTGATACGGCAAGCAAAGCAGTTACCTGCGGAATATACGCTGTTGAGAAGAACAAGGTAGCAATCATGCTTCGAGAGGAATATAAAAGCAAGGAAGAGCTGAAACAGGCAGTTGGTAATTACACGGCGAAAGGGTTCAAGGTGTATTGGAATGAAAAAAACGAGGTCGAAAATTATAATTAAGACTAGAAAAGGTGGCTTTACAAAAATCTATGCCAACGGGAAATGGCAGAAAAAGGTATACAACATAGACTTCCATGCGGACAGCGTTGGATATGTTGGAAATGGCATAAATATTTCGTGCGTGTTTGATAGATACAAGACGGACAAGAATGGAGTTCAAATTTATAACGTCGAAAATAATGAATTTCAGGTAGAACACTGCTCAGCAAATATTTAAGCTGATTATCAGCGGAAAGGGGGACATATCATGGCTGATTTGAAAATATTTACAGAAAATATAGAACAGGAAGCGTTAAATCAGATATATACGCTTGTAAAACAGCCAGCATTTTCGGATTGTAAGATAAGAATTATGCCAGATGTTCATGCAGGAGCAGGGTGTGTTATAGGGTTTACTGCTGATTTAGGAGAAAAAGTAATACCGAACATTGTTGGAGTTGACATAGGCTGTGGGATGCTTACTACAAACTTGGGGAATATTGATATTGATTTTGAGAGATTAGATAAAATTATTAAAGAATATGTTCCAAGTGGTAGAAAAGTTCATGAAGAAGAAAACACACCTGTCGCAAGTGATATTGTTGAAAAATTGCATTGCAAGGAACAGTTGAAAAATATAGATTGGATAAAAAGAAGTTGCGGCACGTTGGGAGGCGGCAATCATTTTATCGAAGTTGATAACGATAGCAAGAATAATAAATATCTTATTATTCATTCGGGAAGTAGGAATGTCGGAAAGCAAGTTGCAGAAATATATCAGCAAATGGCGATTGACGATATTTCGGGAAAATCAAACTTTAAACAAGATAGCGAGAAATTGATTGCTGAATACAAAAAATGTAAAAGAGAAAGAGAAATCAGCAAGGCTATCAAAGAATTAAAGCAGTCCTACAAAACAAATACAACCAAAATACCTAGAGAGTTATCATATCTTGTTGGAAAACATAGAGAAATGTATTTGCACGATATGAAATTATGTCAAGAGTTTGCGAAAATTAACAGAAGAACCATTCAGAGCATTATTTGTTACTATATGTGTTGGGAAGTTACAAAAGAAACGGAACGATTTCAAACAATTCACAACTACATTGAATACGATACAAATATTGTTCGTAAAGGTGCTATTTCTGCAAAAACGGGGGAAAAAGTACTAATACCAATAAACATGCGTGACGGCTGCATTTTGGGAATTGGCAAGGGAAATGAAGATTGGAATTATTCAGCACCGCATGGAGCAGGGCGAACAATGAGCAGATCAAAGGCAAAAGAAAGCATTTTGCTAGAAGAGTATCAAAAAGCAATGGATGGAATATTTACAACATCTGTAAATACATCTACGATTGATGAAAGCCCTATGGCATATAAAACAATGGATGAAATAATTGGAAATATAAAAGACACTGTTGAAATAGTTGACATTATAAAACCGATTTACAATTTCAAAGCAAACGAATAAAAACAATTACCGGCTAACAAATGGAGTTAGTCGCTACCCTAAAACAGTTATAGGCAGAGGTCTTAAGGCACTTCTGCTTTTTTGCGGAGGTGCTTTTCTTTTGGCAAGTTCAAGCCTAATTTCCACAGTAAATGGATATGAAAATTACATACAGGTGCATGGCGTTGATGAACAGGTTATGGATGCCATGGCAGAAGCGGCAAGGGTAGCCATTCTGACGGAAAAGGATGTTGAGTATGGATTAAAGGTTTCTGCCAGAGCGAAAGAACTGACGGAGCAGTTTATCTTTCAATCTACAGGTGGCACACCATGGGATTTAGAGAAATATTCATTCCAAAACAAGGTATCTTATGAAATTCTGGACAAATATTACGGGATTTTGCTTTTGGAAGCGCAAAACAAAGTTGTGGATAGTGCTTTCCAGTATTTGGAAAAGAAAAGAGATCCTAAAGAACGGTTTTATATGCCAAGAAGAAAGCAATTTCTCAAAATAGGGCTTACACAGGCTTTACAAGGCATGATTGATGATAGATATGACATCCTGTGCGTATCCCTTGTTCCGGGAGCAGGAAAAACAACGGTAGAAAAAATGTTTCACGCACTTGTTGCCGGATGGTTTCCGAGAGATTTCAGCCTTTTTTATTCGCACAGCGGAGATATTACCAGAATGTATTACGACGGCGTGTACGATATCGTTACAAACGCGGAAGAGTATACATGGAATGAAATTTTCCCGGATCTTTCCGTGACGAGCACAAATGCGAAGATGGAGCAGTTTAATGTCGGGAAGTACAAGTCGTTTCCATCCGTACAATGTACGTCTGTTGGTAGTAAGAATGCAGGTAAAGTAAGGGCTTCTAAGTTCTTACTGGTTGACGATATGATAGGCGGTATCGAAGAAGCAATGAATCCCATTATCCTTGATAAATTGTGGGATAAATATGCCGTAGATGCCCGCCAGAGAAAGATACAGGACACGGACGGCAAGAACTGCAAGGAAATACATATTGCCACAAGATGGAGCGTACACGACGTCATAGGGCGCATCCAAAATATGTACGAGGGAAATCCGAGAGTAAAGGTTATTGCGGTACCGGATGTAGACCCAGTTACAGGAGAAAGCAACTTTGACTATGAATTTTCTGGGTTTACGAAAGAATTTTTTGAAGACCAGCAATTATTGATGGACGACATATCATATCGCTGTCTCTACAAACAGGAGCCGATTGAGCGAGAGGGATTGCTGTTTCCGGAAGATAAAATACGACGGTATCTTAATTTGCCGCATGGAGAGCCAGAGATTGTAACCGGTCAGTGCGATACAAAGGGAAAAGGAACGGATTACTTTGTTTTGCCGGTATTGCAAAAATACGGAGAGGATTACTACTGTGTAGATTGTGTTTGCGATAACACGGCAGATTATGAGATGCAGTATGAAAATGCAGCAAATGTTTTGACAAACAACAAAGTGCAGGAATGTGAATTTGAGAGAAACGCCGGCGGAGACCGTGTCGCAATGGAAGTAAACAAGCGTGTCGAAAAAAAAGGATGGATATGTAACATTACTGACACACCGACGGAGACAAACAAGGAAGCAAGGATTTTCCAGTGCTCTAACTGGATATTACAGCACGTTATATTTAAAGACCAATCATTATATAAGCCAAATGAGCCATATGGAGTAATGATGTCTCTTCTCAAGAGATATTCAGTGTCAGGTAAAAAGCAGTTGGATGATGTGCCGGATGTATTTTCAAACTTTGCGCTTAGAGTGACAAATGGAAATAACGTAGCCAAAGTAGAAGCGGCAGTAAATCCGTTTAGGAGGTATTGATATGACAACGAAGGACTATTTGAACCAGATAAGTCGGATCAATCGCATGATAAATAACAAAATTGTGGAACTTTCACAGCTTAAAGAGCTTGCCTGTAGCATATCTGCAGTGTCGGGCGAAGATAGAGTAATGGTAACTCCAAATTTTGACAAAATAGGAACAAAGCAGGCAAAAATAGATGAAATGGAACGGAACATAGATGCACTGGTTGATGAGTATATCATCAAAAGAGATAAGATTGTTAGCCAGATAGACAGCATGGAAGATGAAAATGTTTACAACGTCTTATTTTCAAGATACATAGAGAAAAAAACATTTGAAGTTATAGCAACCGAAATGAATTACTCTTGGAGACAGACAATAAGGCTTCATGGAATTGCATTAAAAAAATTTGAGCAAAAATATGGAGCAACTTATTTGTAAAATGTCATAGAATGTCATATTGAAAAAATGATATAGTTATAATTGAAGAAAGCAACAAAAGTTGAATACTTCACCTCCCACAATTCAGAAAAGCATCGTAGAGAAATCTCCGGTGCTTTTTCTTTTGCAAAGAAAAGAGGACTTTATGGTATATACACCAAAAACAATATATTGCCCGCGTTGCGGAAGAAAAGTTGCCACACACGATGGGCGTTCAACAATGAACATTTCTGTGGAATGTAGGAAATGTCACAAAAAAGTGGTATTTTATCCGGAAAATGGAAAAACAGAATTAAAATCTCTTCCAATCCGGTCAACATCCAGTGGGATGACGTTTAGTTAGGAGCCAATTATGAATAATAAATCTCTCCAAGATCTTGTTAAGGGCTGTTATGGGCGAAAAATTTTATATACTGATGTTGAAACCATCACAGCAGACAATATTGTCAAGGTGGTGGGAGACTGCATAGGTAATTATTATTACAACAAAACCATCATAGAATACCTATGGCGGTATTACAAAGGAGATCAGCCGATTTTATACCGATTAAAGGTACAAAATGCTGATATTACAAACAAAATAGTAGAAAATCATGCGTATGAGATTGTTCAGTTCAAAGTAGGTCAGACATACGGTGAACCAATCCAGTTTATTAGTCGAAAAGATGACGATGTGATCAATAAGGCAGTGGATGAGCTGAATGACTATCTTGTAGACGCAAATAAGCAGGAAAAGGACATTAAAGCTGGTGAATGGCAGTCAGCAACCGGAACGTCTTTCAAGGCGGTGAGAATTGCAAATGGAGAAATACCATTTCAGATTGTTGCTCCTACTCCGATGAATACTTGTGTTATTTATAATCGGAGCACGGAAGAACCGGTTCTTGCAGTACAAGAACTTAAGGACGAGGATGGAAGATGGTACAAACTGTGCTATACAGACAATTATTCATGCAAAATTCAAAATGGAGTAGCTTCTGAATGGAAATTGCATGCATTTGGAAGCATTCCTATTGTTGAGTTCCCAAACAACCATGAAAGAATATCGGACATTGAACTTGTCATAGGGCTTCTGGATGCCATAAACAACATGCAGTCGAACAGAATGGATGGAATTGAGCAGTTTGTTCAATACTGGGTTAAGTTTGTAAACTGTGAAATAGACAATAAGACGTTTGAAGAGATGAAAATGAGCCATGCTTTGACTGTAAAGTCTAACAATAAGGATAACAAAGCCGATGTTGAGATTATGACGCAGGAACTTAACCAGAGTCAGTGTCAGGTGGCAAAGGATGATCTGCTTGATAATTTACAAGCAATACTAGCAATACCAAACAGAGAGTCTCAAAACTCTGGAGGAGATACACAAGGTGCCGTATCCTTAAGAGCTGGGTGGGATTTCTCAAAGACTAGGGCAAAACAAAAAGACCCTATTATCAAGTCAGCAGAGAAAAGACTGGCAATAATAATATTAAATATTTTAAGGGTAACTGGAAATGACTTGAAAATATCTCCAAGAGACTTTGATGTTCAAATTAACCATAGCCCATTAGATAACCTTTACACAAAAACACAGGCACTTGCACAAATGCTGCAATCTGGAATAAATCCAAGAATAGCAGTTGCAACTTGTGGATTATGGGGAGATGCCGAAAAGGTATCTTTACAATCACAGCCATATTTTGATGCTTTATATAAAACAATAGATATGGTAAATGAAGAAAAGAAAAATATAAAAAATCAAAAGCCGACAGTTTAGTTTTTGTTTGCTCTTGATTTCACATAATCATTTAAAATGCTTACCATAAGGTTATTAAGAGAACGCATATCTTCTTTTGCAATAAGTTCAAGAGAGGATTTAAGTTCCTTCTCCATAACAATGGTAGTTTTAACCTTATTTTTAGAAATTTGTCCTTGAGACATATTATCACCTCACTTTTATACATTATAAATTGCTAAAAGATAATTGTCAAGTTGCTTGCAAGTTACTAGCAACTATGATATAATAAAAACAAAGGAGATGATAATATGACAGATAAAGTAAAAGGAAAAAATTATACTCATGGATTAACAGGGACAAGAGTATATAAAACTTGGGAAAGCATGAAAGCAAGGTGTTATAACAAAAATGATAACAAATATGAAAAGTATGGCGGAAGAGGTATTAAAGTATGCGATGAATGGCTAGGGGAAAATGGTGTAAAGAGTTTTGCTGAATGGGCATATGCCAATGGATTTGACGAAAATAAACACCAAAAAGAACAGAGCATTGACAGAATAAATGTTGATGGCGACTATGAACCAAATAATTGTAGATTTGTAAACGCAAAGGTTCAAGCAAATAATAAAACAAATACAGTTTTTCTTGAATATCAAGGAAAAAGAAAAAGTTTACAAGAATGGTCGGATGAATTAGGAATTGCAGAATCGACTATTCGATGGAGAATAAGCAAAGGGTATTCAGCAGAAAAAGCGTTGACTACCAAAGTTAGAAAAACATTAAATACAGGGAAAAAGTATTTAACATACAAAGGAGATACAAAGACGGTTTCAGAATGGGCAAGATATTTAAAAATTTACCCTAAAATATTATATTCAAGATTGGGACGAGGGTGGACAATAGAAAAAACAATAGAAACACCCGTAGGTGCTGATAAGTGGCACAAAACAAAATAATAATTATTGGAAATAAGACAGCTACCGAGTAATCGGCTGCTGTTTTTATTTTATAAAAATTCGCAAAGTTGTGAGCGTAAAAAACAACAGTGTCATTCGGTGTCGTTGCACCGCAAAAATTCGTAAAGACATATCGGAGGTAATCAATGAAAAGAGAAGAGTTAATTGCAATGGGTATCAGTGAGGAAAATGTTGAGAAAATCATTGCTGATTACGGCAGTGCCGTACAGAGAGAACAGGCAAAAGCAGCAGAGCTTAAGGCAAAGGCAGACAGCGCAGATGAGTTGCAGAAAAAGCTGGATGAAATGGAAGCAGGAAACCTCACGGAACTTGAAAAAGCAAACAAGGCGTTAGAGACAGCAAATCAGCAGATTGCAGATATGCAGAAAAAAAACGCCATCAGAGACCAGCGCGAAGCATTGATGGAAAAGTTAAAAATCAATGCAGAGCAGGCAAAAACGGTCGTCAAAGATGATGGAAGCCTTGATTATGACGCTCTTGGAAAGATTACATCCGAAAAGGAAACAGCAGCAGCGCAGGCAAAGGAACAGGAGATCGCAAATAATTCTGAAAATCCGGGCGGCGGTACTGCAGGTGGAGAGAATAAAAAAACGGCAGATGTTGAAAATGCCGAAAGTATCAGCTTTGGCGAACCGGCAAAAAATGCAGAAGCCAAAGACCATTATGTTTTATAGGAGGTAAATTATGGGAAAACCGATTGAAAGAGACTTTACACAGAGTAAAGGAATTTTAAAATTCTTTCCTTATGAGGGTGCGGCGTGCATCGTTCCGCAGACAATGGTAACAAGTGCAGATGCTAACGGAAAGAAAATTGCAAAGGCAGGAACACCATTTCCTAGCAATGATGCATCTTGCAAAGGATATCTTCTGGAAGATGTTGACGTAACAATGGGAGATGCGCCGGGAACTTATGTATATCAGGGTTCTATTGACAGCGCAAAGGTAACAGCGAACGGAGTGACCGTGGAAGAAACTGCAAAAGCAGCAACACCGCGTGTCACTTTTTTTGATTAAGAAATGGAGGTATTAGAGAATGGCATTACCATTAGCAGAAGCATTTACCGCAAGAAGCCTTGGGGTTATGTGGAATAATTATGAAAAAACGCTTGGTTCTGCGCCTTACTTAGGTAGACAGAAATTTGGAACCAGAAAACAGGACAGCCTTGAGCTTAGATTTATCAAAGGGAAAAACGGTCTCCCGGTATCCTTAAAGGCATCCAATTTTGATGCGCAGGCAGAGTTAAGAGACGTTGGTGGATTTTCGGACATTCAGAACGAGATGCCTTTCTACCGTGAGTCTTACATGGTAACAGAGCGTGAAGAGCAGGAGTATGCAAATTACCAGTCGGCAGAAAATTCCAACATGGCAAACCAGGTGCTTAGAGAAATCAGCAAAAAACCGATGATGCTTATTGAAGGGGCAAGAGTAGTGCCGGAACGCCAGATTTGGCAGTTGTTAGCACCATCTGATGGTATTCCAAGAGTACAGGTAACAATTGGCGGAAAGAGCTACTATGTGGATTATACTTCGGACAATGGAGTGGCGCACAAGAGAGACCATTACAAGGATATCTCCGGAAGCGATACCGATAAATGGTCTGCACCAGAAACAGCAACGCCACTTGACGACCTTATCGAGATTAAACGTGAGTTTGCAAAGAAAACCGGATATTCCCTTGCACGTTTTAGCATGAATACAGAAACATGGGAGATGGTTCTTAAGGCAGAAGACACAAAGAAACAGGTGCTTGGAATTACTGCTTACAATGGAGGTATTCGTTTACAGCAGGGACAGGTTACAGAATATCTTAGAGGATACGGCATCGAGATTGAAGTTTACGACAAACTTTACATCGACCCGGCAGACGGTGCCACCAAATATTTTATTCCTACAGGAGTTATTTCAGCGCAGGCATCCGGCGTGTACCTTGGAGATTATGTCTTTGGAAAGACACCGGAAGAGAGAAGCGGAAGTTTAACAGACGGAAACCTTTCTATTGTAGAAACCGGTATTTCGGTATATACATACGCAACAAATCATCCGATCAACACGCATTGCATTGTGTCAATGATCGGATTGCCTACTTTTGAGGGCATGGACAGCGTTGTTGTCATGAAAGTTGCGTAGGAGGTGCGGTATGATTGCTGAATATACAGTAAAGCGCAATGGAAGATGGTATAAAGCAGGAGATGAAATCCCGGACATTGTTCCGGGAGAGAAATCTTCTGGCGAGTACACCAAGACAGAGATTAACAGAATGAGCACTGCTGATTTACAGGCACTTGCCGCTGAACATGGGATCGAGGGTGCAGAAGAAATCAGTGGAGCGGAACTGAAACGCATTTTGATCGAGCAGTTCGGATTATAGGTAGGGAAGAATGGACGAATATACAACATTAGAGCAGGTCAAAATCAGACTGAAACAATTTCATATTGAAACCGTTACGGATGAAGATGGTGTTACTTCTGATGTTGTCGTGTTCGACCAGAAAGAAGATAATCCTTACATCGAACAGCTTATCAAGCAGGCAAGAAATGAAGTGGTAAGCAAGCGGAATTACCCGAAAAGCTACACGGATGAAAAAATATCCGAAGACTTGAAACAGTTTGAGGATGTAATCGTCAATTTAGCCGTGTACGACCATTCACAGGCAGGAGAAGCCTATATGGCAAGTTATTCAGAAAACGGCGTAAGCCGTAGCTGGAAAGACAGGGAAAGCTTGTTCGTAGGGGTATTCCCGTTTGTAAAATCTTTGTGACCTATCTGCCATGAGTAGAAAAGGAATCTGTTTTTTGCAAAGCAATTATCAGTTTTTTAGAAGATTGTGCGTTACGTTTTGTCGACGTCGACAAAACGTAGCAGGCGGCACACATTGAGCGGTGGTGGGCGGTGTGCCATAAAAAATGAAAGGCGGTATATGATTTGACGATTGAAATATCAACAGCAATCATTATAAGCGTGCTGTCGCTTGGTTTTTCCGTCTTTATGGGCTTGAAGAGCAACAAAAGGACAGACAACACGGATCTTGAAGAACGCGTGAGGGAGAACACACGCATTAACATGAAGTTGGATGCCATTTCAAACAACACGACCGAGATCAAAAATGAAGTTTCAGAGATGCGAAAAGAAATCAATTCTCATGACAACAGGATCATAAAGGTGGAGGAAAGTGTGAAATCGGCTCATCACAGAATTGACGGAATAGAAACCCGTCTTAATGATGACAAGGAGGTTTAATCATGGATATTATACAGGCGGTAATTGCTAACATGACAATTATTCTGGCGATTATTGGTGCGCTGGCATTTGTTGTGTCTGTGGTAACACAGGTAATCAAAGGCGTAGGCGTATTTTCTAAGGTTCCGACGGACATATTGGTATTTGTCCTTTCCATCGGTATCACGGTCGCTGCGTTTGTGGCATACATGCAGTACATCCAGACATCAATCTTATGGTACATGATTTTAGCCGCTATTATTGCAGGATTTATAGTTGCGTTTGTCGCGATGTATGGCTGGGAAAAGCTTTCTGAACTGTGGAAGCGGTTTGGCAAGGATGTGAAGTGAAATGCTTGAAATTAACAAGCAAAAAATGAATTATTCGCTACAGAGCGGGAAGGTTCCGGTGTATGTGACGGACGAAGATGGAAACATCGAATATTCTTCATATACTGATTCGGATGGAAATGTAATTTATTACCTTGATGAAGATGGAAACAAAATACCGAAAACAACCGGAGAGTATACCACAGGTTATGAGAAGCCTGTGGTTTTTTATTCTTCAATCAGCAATAAGTTGAGTGAAGCACTTATAAAAGAGTTTGGCGTTGACAATTCCACAAACTTTGTTCAGATTGTCGAGGACAAAGGGAAACTTCCATTGAGCGTCGGCTCTTTGGTATGGAAACGGTCAGATGTAAGGTACAAAGATGAAAAGAATACAATCGTTGACGAAAATTCGGCTGATTACATCGTAAAAGGTGTCGCAGACGAGGGATTGACGGTTGATTTGTTCTTATTGCAAAAAAATGTGAAGTAGGTGCTGAATGGGAAAGAAAGTAATCACAATGAGCCTGTCTGAAAAGTATGTTCAGAGCGTCATACGAGAGCTTAGAGCCTATCAAAACAGCTTGACATATAAATGTCAGCTATTGGCAGAAAAACTCGCGGAAAAGGGCGTAGAGATTGCCAGAGTGCAAATTGCTGACCTTGACGCAATATTTACATCGGAACTCATTTCTAGTGTTCACGCGGAATATGAAGGGAGCACTAAGGGCGGCGGGATATGGGCGGTAATAGCCGGTACAGACCATGCCGCATTTGTTGAGTTTGGAACCGGAATTTTGGGACAGCAAAGTCCTTATCCTGGGAAACTGCCGGAGGGTGTTTCGTGGCAGTACGCAAGTGGAAAAACTATTCATCAGATTTCAGATGGAAGATATGGATGGTTTTATCAGGACAACAATGGCGATTGGTGGTTTACAGAGGGAATGCCAAGCCGACCATTTATGTATCTGACCGCAAATGAGTTGCGGCAGATTGTAACACAGACAGCGAAGGAGGTGTTCGGATAATGGCAGGCAACCAGTGGGTATTTGACCTTGAAACAAACATTTTTTCCAATGTTGTAACGATTGCAAAACCAAAACTCAAGAAGAAATACAAAAGCATGAATTTTGACACTGCATTTACAACGGTTGAAAAGAACCTTGATAAAGCACCTGTTTTCCCGACCATTTACATTCACGAGATGCCGGGGCTTGAACGTGGGTCAGATTTAGAGGGCACATCCGTAAATGCGGTGCAGGAAACAATACAGGTTGACGTCATTACAAACACAAAGCAGAGCGATGCAAAAGGGATTATGGCTATTTTAGCCGATGCTTTTAAGCAGATGCGATTTCAAATCACAGCAATTCCGGAGTTTAAAAACGACAGCGAGAAAAAATTTAGAAGCGTTGCAAGGTTTCGGAGGATAATCGGAGCCAACGACAGATTGATGTAAAAGAGCCGAAAGGCTCTATTTTTTATGCACCGGGTGCAAAAAGATGCGCCCGATAACCGCATTATTTGGCGGTAGAAAGAGAGGTAAAAATGGCAGAAGCAGGATTGTCTACGTTAGGCATTACGTTTGGCTATGGAACAGAAACCACAGCCGGAACAAAGCCTACATCGTTTAAACAGCTTACAAGAATTAACGCAATCGGCGGTATCAACATTGAGCCGGAACAGATTGACGCATCTGCATTAGAAGATGCTATTACCAGATATGTAAAGGGTCGCGCAGATACCGGTGGCTCTTTCCCTATCACGGTAAACCTTACGGATGCCACAAAGGAAGAGTGGGAAGCACTTATCACGGCGTATAAGGCGCTTTCCGGCGGGAAAAGAATGTGGTTTGAAACTATTATCCCGGGATTTACCGACGCGTTTTTTGTTGTGGCTCAGCCGCCAGAGCAGATTCCACAGCCGGAGATTGGTCAGAACGAACTTTTGACGGTTGAAATGAATCTTACCATTGAAGAATACAAGGGCATGGACACCGCTGTAGCTTTTACACCGGGGGAATAACACGTCAGTCGAATAGTTCGGTTGGATCGGCTGACGATAACCAGACAACCGAGCCAGAGCTTGAAGAAACAATTTAAAAGAACAGGGCGGTCTTCGGACTGCCCTTTCCCTATATGAGAGGGAGAAAGGGAAAGAATATGACAAAATTAAAGCTTGGAGAGAAAGAGTTACAGATTAAATTTGGATATGAAGCAACAGTAAAAAGCGGAATCATTAAGAAGATCGCGGGTCTCGAGCAGAAGACCGATGATCTTGAGGTTATTGACAGCATGCTTTTCCTTCTGCCGGAGTTAATTCTGGTAGGTGCTCAAAAGTTTCACGGTGACGAACTTGGCTATAATCCGGAAAATGAGGATGAGAAAGATGAAAAAATGGGCGTTGTATACGCCATGTTAGATGATTACTTTGACTCTGATGATTCGGATGTGCAGGCACTTTACAACAGCCTTTTAAGTGAATTGTTGGAAAACGGTTTTTTATCGAAGTTGCTCAATGCGGAGCGGAAGAAAACAGCGAAAACAAAGTAGCGGATAAGAAATCAGAAGATCTTACATGGGAAAGATATTGCACGGAAATCCGCCCGTTTTGGCTTTTAGTTACAAAGGGGTACGGATTTACTGTGCATGAAATAGACACGTCTTGTCCGGCTGATTTAAAGCCATATGCGGATGCTTACAACTTAGATAAAAAGCAAAGAGACAACGATATGTGGATGTGGTTTGGAACATATGGATTGTCAGCGGTATCGGTGGCAGTAGAACATTGTCTTGCTGGTAAAAAAGCTAAATCAAAGTATGTAGACAAGCCTATCACAGAGCATAGTTTGTTAAACGATTCTGAAATGACAGAAGAGGAAATTCAGAAACAGAGAGAATTATTTGTAGCAAAACTCAAAATTATGCAATCAAATTATGAGTTGAGCCACCCAAAGAAAGAAGAGGTGCCACATGAAAATTAAAGGTATTGATGTTTCCGGGTACAATGGAAATATTAACTGGTCAAAAGTAGCAGAGAACGGCGTTGAATTTGCCATTTTGAAAGTAATCAGAAAAGATTTGCAGACGGACAAGTATTTTGAAGCAAACTGGACAGGAGCAACAGAAGCTGGCGTTCCAGTGCAGGGCGTATATAATTACAGCTACGCAACCAACGCAGAAAAGGCACAGATCGATGCGCAAAGAGTGATCGAAGTTCTTTCCGGAAGAAATGTGATGGTGTGGCTGGATGTAGAGGATAAGTGCCAGCAGAATATTGGCGATAAGATTGTCTCTATTATCAATGAATATCAGAAGATCATTGAAGCCGCAGGGTGCAAATTTGGTGTATACACGGGTCTGTCTTTTTACAACAGCTATATCAAGCCATATCTTGAGCATATTGATTGCCCGTTTTGGGTTGCAAGATACCCGTCCAGTACGCCTATGATGATTACGGCGGACGCACCGGAAGACAAGAAGCCTGATATTCTTCATGAACTTTACGGATGGCAGTACAGTTCAAAGGGATTTGTAGCCGGTGTTTCCGGATGCGTCGATCTGAATGAACTGTATGTAGCGGTAGACACGGTAAATGTTATGCCGGAGCCAGAAAATACACTTCATAAGGTTGGAGAGGAAATCACGGTTTCTTCTTACTACAAATCTTCCACGGCTGGTATTGGAGATGCGATCATCAAGTATGCTTCCGGAACGATTACACGAATCAAGGCGGGCACGCACAATCCATATTGCTTTTCAAAGAATGGAGTTGCGGTAGGCTGGTGCAACGATGGAGATATTCGATCAACGGATGCTTCTGTGCAGTCTACAGATAAAAAAACAACGTATACGGTACGACGAGGAGATACGTTTTCAAAGATCGCAAAAGAAAACAATGTAACGGTTGCAAAATTGCAGAAAGACAACGGGATCAAGAACCCAAACAAAATTTATGTAGGGCAGAAAATTTTGATTCAGTAAAAAATCAAGGACGGTAAGGTGTCACAGCCTACCGTCTTTTTATTATGCGTAGAAAGTTGGTGCGGTCATGGCAGATATTGATGAATTACAGATAAAAATTAAGGCTGATTCTGCAAAAGCGAGTGATTCCATTGATAAACTTGCATCAAGTTTGGATAGTCTTGGGAAAAGTCTATCATTTGATACCAGTAAACTTTCAAACATAGCATCTGGAATTAGAAGCATGTCTGACGCGGCAACAGGGTTTAAGGGTGCAAAATCAAAAGAGATTACATCACTTGCCACCGCATTAAGCAAATTCTCAAATGTAGACACATCATCTTTCTATGGTATATCTGCGGCAATGAAAAATCTTGCTGCAGGAATGAAAGATACGAAAATGATTGATGCCAGCGGTATTTTAAATACGGCTTCGGCATTATCAAAAATGGGCGGAAAACTTGCCACGGTTGGTACTGATAATCTGGTAAAGATTAAGGACGATTTGGCTTACTTTGTCAAAGGAATGAACAGCGTAGGGGCGCTTAACTTTGATACAACAGGTTTGACCAATCTGATAGGAAGTATCAGCAGACTTGGTGGTAAGATTTCTACACAGGCGACAGCCAATTTACCGCAAATATCAGCGCAACTACAGAATTTTGTTCGCCAGATGAATAAAATCGGCGAACTGAAATTTGATATGACAAACATGAGCAGCCTTGTGACATCTATATCAAGGTTAGGAAGCGTTGCGAGCGGCAGAGCAGTAAACAACATACCTTTGCTTGCAGATAACCTTAAATACCTGTTTGAGACGCTTTCAAAAGCGCCTAACGTAAGCGCAAACATCATCCGGATGACAGAAGCGCTTGCAAATTTGGCAAAAACAGGCGCATCATCAGGTAGAGCAGCAACATCACTCGGAAAAAGTTTGAACATTTTTAGTGGATCTGCGAACAAGGCGAAGAGTAGCAGCTTTAGCCTTGCTGCAGCGTTGGGAAAGCTGTACGCATCATACTGGCTGTTGTTTCGTGCTTTTTCAAAGATCAAGGATGCTATCGACATATCATCTTCTTTGACAGAGGTTGAGAACGTTGTACGTACCACATTCGGCAATTATGAGAAGCTGATACAGGACTTTTCAAAAACATCCATACAGGATTTTGGCATGTCAGAGTTGACCGCTAAACAGGTGGCAAGCCGATTCCAAGCTATGGGTACGGCCATGGGATTTTCACAAGGAAAGATGGCTGACATGTCGCTACAGCTTACAAAGCTGACTGCGGATATGGCTTCTTTCTATGATATGGAACAGTCTGACGTTGCAAGAAACCTGCAGGCAGTATTTACCGGAGAGACAGAGCCTTTAAGAAAATATGGTCTTGACCTCACACAGGCTACCCTTAAAGAGTGGGCTATGAAACAGGGACTAGATGCCGACATTTCGTCTATGACGCAGGCAGAAAAGACCATGCTCCGGTATCAGTATGTTATGGCTAATACAGCCGCGGCGCAAGGAGACTTTGCGAGAACATCAGACACATGGGCAAACCAGATAAGAATACTTAAGCAGTCATTTGAACAGCTTGCGGCTATTATCGGTGGCGCACTGATTAACGCTTTTAAACCGTTTGTAAGAACTCTTAATGCAGTCATGCAGAAAGTTATTGCTTTTGCAACGACAGTAACCAATGCGTTAGGATCAATCTTCGGATGGAAATTTGAGATTTCTGCCGGTGGTTTGGCAGATGATTGGTCTGATGCAGCAGGGAGCGCGGCTGATATAGCAGACAGCACTGGACAGGCAGCGAAGAACGTTGAAAAGATGAATAAGGGCTTAAGAGCCTTTGACGAACTAAATCTGATTACCACTCCGGATAATTCAAGCGGATCTGGTTCTGGTGGTTCCGGCGGTGGTGGTGCATCCGGCGGTGGTGCGTCCGGTGGGCTGGTACAGGTAGATACCATTTTCAAGGACTATGAAAGTCAGATCAGAAGTTTGCGGGAACTTGGGGCATATATCAGCGATGCGCTATCAGATGCCATGGAATCTATTGACTGGGATAGAATTTATTCCAAGGCAAGAAACTTTGGAAAAGGGCTGGCAGATTTCCTTAATGGGCTTATTACACCAAGATTGTTCGGAGATGTCGGCATGACGATTGCAAGTGCGCTGAACACAGCAATTTATACAGCCTTGTCATTTGGAGAAGAATTTGACTGGACAAATCTTGGAGATTCCATTGCCGCAGGAGTGAATCGCTTCTTTGAAACGTTTGATTTTTCGGCACTTGGTAGAACAATCAATACATGGGTTCATGGAATATATGACACTATTACAACAGCAATTGGAAATATCAAGTGGTCAGAAGTATGGGATGGTGTAACGGATTTTTTGAGTGAAATTGATCTTGAGACAATATCTCTTATTATTGGAGCATTTGCACTTAAGTATGCAGGGAAATTTCTTACAAGTAAAATTCTTAAGGAAACAATAGGAAAGCTGATTAGTGAAAAGTTTGTGGCGGCTTTCGTATCAGAATCAGTGAAATCTATTCTTTCTTATATAGTCCCAATTTCACTTTCCGTTGCAGTTGGGGCGTTAACTTTTACTATTGGAAAAGACAGTATAAAAAAAGATGCAGAAAATCTAGTAAAAGCATATAAGGATGGTGGATTTTTACAATATTTGCAGGAAAGCTTAAAGCAGCTTATAAATCCGTTTGAGTGGATAAATGCATATGGTGGGGGCATTTTAAGTCAAAAAGGAATACTTGAGAGTTATTCAGACGGAGTTGACTTAAACATTAAGATGCCGAAAAAAGAAGATTATGCATCTTTAGATGAATACCAAAAGGCACTAAACGATTTCAATAATAATGTTCCAGACAGCTTAAAAGTTCCAAGTAGCTTTGATTTAAAAGCGTGGATAGATGAATGGAAACAAATGAATGGACTAGATAATGTGGACTTAAGAGCAGAAGTTGTTCTTCCAAACTTGAGAGAAAAAATATCTGGGTTTAAAGACAACGTAAAAGAGTGGTGGGGATTAAATGTTGAACTACCAGTTCATAATAAATTGACAACTACTCAAAATGATATTTCTTCATGGTGGGAAAATGTAAAGGAATATTGGGGAGAAAAAAAGCTCTCAATACAGACAGAAATAGGAGAAATAAAAGGTAAAATAGAAGAAAAGTGGAATGAAGCATCTGAATACATTCAAGAAAATATTTTGCCTTGGTTTACTAAAGATCATTGGCTTGAAATAGGAAACGGAATAAAAGAAGGTCTTTCGACTAAATGGGAGGAATTCTCTACATGGTGGAGTGACACAGGTATAGCCGTTTGGTGGAACGAGAAAGTTTCTCCATGGTTTACAGAAGATACATGGAAAAATCTTGGAGAAAGCATAAGAAAAGGTCTATCTAAAAAGTGGGAGGAATTTACTGGATGGTGGGAAAACACCGGATTCTATAAGTGGTGGAATCAAGATGTTGCTCCAAAGTTTACAACAGACAAGTGGACATTTAGTGGTATTTCAGATGGATTAAAAAATGCATGGAATAATGCTATAGCCGCTGTAAAGCACATATGGAACGGATTTGCAAACTGGATGAACTCAAAGCTTTCTTTTTCGTGGGATGCGGTAAACATTGCTGGAAAGCAGATTGTTGGAGCCGGAAGTATAAATCTCGGGAAAATTCCTACTTTTGCCGCCGGAGGATTCCCAAGCCAGTACAGTATGTTTATGGCGGGAGAAAATGGACGGGCAGAAATGCTGGGGACTGTTGGAGGGAAAACAGCGGTTGCCGGTGGACAGGAGATCACAGGTATTCGTGATGCTGTGTACAGTACGTCACAACAAGAGATTGCGTTACTTAAACAACAAAATCAATTATTGTCAGAAATTTTGAAAAAACCAATGTTAAGTAATAATGATGTATTTAATGCGGCTAAATCTGTATATAAAGGCGAAGCCAAAAGAAGATATGGAGATAGTGCGGCATTTGATCCTGTTTGGGGATAATAGTTGAAATCCTCTCATGCTATGATATAATGTTTTCAAAAAAACAATATGGGAGGATTTTATGGCTATATTATTATGTGATGGAAAAGAATTTTCAGTAAAAAAATTTGTAAAAGAAAGTAGAATGTATACTTTAGATATGAGTTTTGAAAGTAAGAAAGAATTTGAAGAATTTTCTAAACTCTATGAAAGATATGAATTTTCAGAAGGGGTTTTTGATTTTGAAATTGAGGGAGAAATCTTTAAGGGTTGGTTTGGAAATATGTTGTATGATAAAAAATACAATGTTAGAGTAATTATTGGTATCTATGACGGAATAGATGAATTGGAAAGCGGATGTAAGGTATATAATGTACCGAGTTCACTTATTGGAATTGGAAATGCAATAAGAAAAATTTGCGATGTACTTGAAAAAAATAACAATATCAATAATGAGCAGAAAAATGACATATTAAAAACAATGAATACACCAGAAACAGATATAGAGTTTCAACATTTAGTAGAAGATTTGCCTTTATATCTAGAAACATCAAAACAGACGATTGAAGATATAAAAAAGGAACTGGATTTATAATGACAAATACCGCCACTTGTGGTAGAATTATTTTATTACAAGTGGCGGGAGGAAAAGCTATGAATGAAAAAAGTGAAACAAAATTATGCAAATACTGTCAGACGGAGATTCCAGCTAAAGCAAAAATTTGCCCTAATTGCAAAAAAAAGCAGGGTGGGGCAACAAAGTGGTTTGTTGCGGTGGTTATAGTTATAATCCTGTTGATTGCCACATTTGGCGGAAACGGAGAAAACAACGATGCAGTTGATGATTCTACCGAGCAAAATAAAAAAGTTTCTTCTATTAGTACGGTAGATAACAAGGAAGCGACAAGAGAAGAAGTTTCTGATTCTGATTTTTTGGTAAAAGAGTATCTGTACGAAAACACAATAGGAGACACATTAGATTTTTTGATTGTAACAAATAATTCAAACACGAATGTCGCAATTTCTGGGAACGCTATAGCCAAAGATTCAAGTGGGAATTCAATAGGAGCCGCCGACATGAGCATTGATGTATTGGGAGCAGGGGAAACATCTATTGGTGTTTTCTATTTTGATAGTGTGTCCGGAATTGACAAGGTGGATTATACCTTAGATTATGACGAAAACCCATATTATAAACCGGTTGTAAATGATTTATCCGTTGAACAGACATTTAATGATGAAAACGTGACTGTATCCGTGACCAATAACAGCGAAAATCCGGCACTTTTTGTAAGCGTGTATGCAATATTTTTTGACAGTAATAATAATGTGGTAAATTATAACAGCACATATATTACAGATTCAGACAATGAGATTAAACCTGGGAAAACTATTTCGGGGCAGCTTGATTGTTATGGAAAATACGATTATGCAGAGGTATATTTTACTGGAAGAGCAGATAAATAGAATAATAAACTAAAGGAGAAGAATGTATGTACGACAAAGAAAAAGGGATTTATCCATCTGGAGGATATCTTGTTGGTAGAGATTTACCATTGGGCGGTTATGTTTTTACTGCAAAAAACGGTCAAAAAGGTTGCGTTACTCTTTACAAAAGCTATAAAGATTTTAAAGAAGAGGAAATGGAATTAACCTATGAATACTTTGAAGAAGATTATCATTTATCGCTAATGGAAGATGGTAATTACTTATTGGTGGAAAATGCAACAATACAGAAAATATAAGAGGAAGCGCAGAGATGCGCTTCTTTTTTTGAAAAATATTTCAAAAGGGTATTGACTTTTGTGTACTCATATATTAACATTTATGTGTACACAAAAGAAAGGAGATGAAACAGTGTCACCAAGAACAGGAAGACCGACAGATAATCCCAAAAATAACATTATAAAAGTAAGAGCAACAGAAGAAGATAGAGAAAAACTTCTATATTGCTGTGAAAAGACCGGAATGACGCAATATGATGTAGTAATGAAGGGGATTGATAAGGTCTATAACGAAATAAGAGCAACCGAAGCCCTAGACAAGTAACGGTTACTCTTACACTTACAGCCACCAAAAGCGGTTGATACATGGATTATACCGCTTTTTGGAATGGTTGTCAAACAGCAAACGAAAGGCAGGAAAAATCTTTAAAAAGGTATTGACATTATGAGTTCCAATAAATATAATGAGATTGTGGAACTCAATAAGTGAGGTGGTAAAAATGAGTCCAAGAACAGGCAGACCTAAAATAAATAATCCGAAAAGCAATGATGTAAAAGTTAGGCTTGACGATAAAACCACAAGCGAGTTAGATAAATATTGCATTGAAAATAACATTACAAGAGCAGAAGCAATTCGCAGAGGTATTCATTTACTTTTAGGCAAGGAAAAAGAGTAACTTACACCATAGACAAGTAGAAGTTACTCTTAAAACACCAATCCGCAAGGACTGATAAATATATTCTATCATTTCCTTGCGGAAAATCAAGTATTTTTTGAAAGAAAGGTAGATTATTATGAGAGAACTGTATATTGAAGAAATTACAAAAAATCTGAATTTACTTAGCGAACACTTTTTAAGATGTGTCTGGATTTTTACAAGTAACCTTGCATCTGACAAGAAAGGCGGTACAAGATGAAAGAACAGTTAATTACAGAAATTCAGAACATACAGGACGAAAAATTTTTGCAGTTTATTTTGAACACAATTATTTCATTCAAGAATAAATGGGGGATTTGCTGATGAATGATATTCAGATTTTTAACAATCCTATTTTAGGGGATTTGAGAACGGTTATAGTAAACGGAAAAGAATACTTTTTTGTAGTAGATATAGCTTCGATGCTTATGTATAAAAGACCAAGAAAGGCGGTTTCGGATAATTGCAAGGGTGTCCTGGTCGAGGATAGCTTTAAAAATAATGGTGGATATGCAGAACCTCTTATTCCGGAAGGAGATATTTACCGATTGATTATTAAAGCTGGTCAACAGGGTAACAGTAAAGAAATAAAAGATAAAGCTGACAAATTGGAAAAATGGATATTTGATGAAGTTTTACCGAGCATCAGAAAGACTGGTACATACATGATGCCGCAAACCACGGACGGGAAGATTGCATTGCTTGCACAGGGGCACACGGAACTGAAAGCAGAGGTTGACGAAATCAAGGCGGATTTGGAAAGCCTTAAGATGGACTTGCCGATACTTCCGGTGGAAGCCGACCGCATTACGGAAGCTGTCAGAAAGAAAGGCGTTTCAATCATGGGCGGCAAACAGTCAAGCGCATACAGCAACCGTGGATTGCGCCAAAAGGTTTACAACAATCTGTATGCCAATCTGAAATACAACTTTGGTGTTCGGTCTTACAAGAGCATCAAGCGTAACCAGTGCGACAAGGCAGTGGAAGTGATAAATGCCTATCAGACGCCGTATTTTTTGCAGGAACAGATTGACGATGCCAATATGCAGCAGAGGTTGGAATTTGATTGACAGATTTTGGCATATGGTATAGAATACAAAATAATTAAAAATCACGCAGGTAAGACCTAAAGAATTAGGATGTCCTGCAAGCCTATGAGGAATAGGTGCGGATTCGTGACCGCCAGAGATTGAAGAAATTCAGTCTTTGGTGGTCTTTTTGTTTGAAAATTCATCCAAATGGATTGAATATATAGTGCGTAACTCCTGTTAGGGTATGTTCCTAACACGCACGAAATAACTATATCCGGTTCTGCGAAATGTGGAATCGGAGAAAAATTTTAGGAGGTGGACGGTATGGAATATACTGCTCTTTCGACTAAAGATAAAATCCGATTCGGAAATGATGTACAGACGATAACAACACTTGAAATTGCTGAAATGATGGAACTGGAACATTGGCAAATTTTAAGAAAATTAGAGGGAACTAAAAACCAAGATGGAAGCACAAAACAGGTTGGAATTATACAGATATTAACTAACAACAAAATTGTTGTCAGTGATTATTTTATTCCATCCACCTACAAAGACGCAAGCGGCAAGGAAAATAAATGCTATAAAGTCACCAAAATGGGGTGTGATTTCCTCGCCAACAAATTTAATGGCGAAAAAGGAATCATATTTACTGCAAGGTATGTGAAACGGTTTGATGAGATGGAGAGAGGACAGATACCGCAAGATTTTCCATCGGCACTTCGGGCATATGCGGATGAAGTAGAGCGCAGGCAGATTGCAGAACAGGAGAATGAAAAGCTGCAGCAAGAACTTGATTATAGCAAGGACTGGTATTCTATTAAGCGTGTTGCAGCAATGAACGGTGTGGACTGGAAAACATTTAATTGGCGAAAACTCAAAGAAAAGAGCATTGAACTTGGATATGGCGTAAAAAAGATTTTTGATGCGAATTATGGAGAGGTTAACACTTATCACAGGGATGCTTGGGAAGCAGCATACCCGGAGTATGAAATTTAGGAGGGATTTTATGAGTGGAATCAAGATTACATATGGAAACGCGGAAGTAATTCACACGCCGGAGAAAATTGTGATTAAAGCGACCAATATCGAAGTAATCACAAAATAGATAAAGAAAAAGAAGTGGCATCTATCAAATTGGTGGTAGGTGCTATTTTTGTACCCATTTTTAGGAGAATAGCCATGAAAAAATATAAACCAATAGACTGGAGCAAGTGCCCGGAAAGTCGCACACCAATAGGAAATCCGAATAATTGCGTCGTGGCGGATATTCTGCCGGACGGAAAAACTGAAATCTTATTTTCAAGTGATGATAACGGTATTTATATTTGCAAAACTGAAAAGAAAACTTGATTGGAGGTGTTTGGCATGGCGTACAGCGGATGGTTGTTAAAGATTGGAAATTATACAGTTCCAATGTCTTTTATGAAACCGGAGACATATAGCCCATATGTAAATATGCAGGACTTAGATGATTATACGGACGCTAACGGCTATCTACATAGAAATGCCGTGGAATTAAAGGCGTTAAAAGTTGAGTTTGAAACACGGGCTATGCTTACAAACACGGAATTTAATGCCATTATAAGTAAAATCCGTCAGCAGTTTACTAATGCAACCGGAAGAGCCTGCTATATCACGGCGTACATCCCGGAATATGACGATTATGTAACACAGTATGGTTACATGGCAGATTTTCAGCCTACTATATACGGAACGTATGGAGGTCAAATTCATTACAACTCTGCAAGGCTGGCATTTATAGGGGGTGTATACGGTGGTTGATTACCAATATTCAAACCTGTTTTTAAAGGACAGCGTAGACAAACAGTTAAACATCGTATCTGATGATGGAAAAATCAATATCACAAACACCGAACTACACCAAGAAAAATTTGAATTGACAGAAAGCTTGTGTTCGGAATCTGAATTAACATTCGGTGCATGTGAAGCCGGGATGATTAAATTCACAGTGTCCAATGTATTCTTGCCAATGAAAGGAAAGTGGTTGACTGCAAAGATGACTCTTGATGGTCACGAAGATAAACCATTCCAAATAGGAAGATACAAGGTTTATTCTGACACACCTACGGCAGATCGGACGTGCCGGGATGTGGTAGCTTACGATGCTTTGTATGATATTTTATCATCTGATGTTACTGATTGGTACAATCAGATACTTCCACAAAAAGATAGCAAGGTAACGCTCAAACAATTCAGAGATAGCTTTTTTAATCATTTTGGAGTGGAACAGGAAGAAGTATCTCTTGTAAATGATGAAATGATTATTGAAAAAACTGTAGAAGTGAAAGCATCAAGTAGCGGAAGTTCAGATACCGCAGAGAAAAGCACGATAGGCGAAGCCATAAGCGGAAAAGAGGTTTTGTTTTGTATACTTGAAATTAACGGTTGTATGGGAAATATCGGACGCGTTGGAAAGTTTCGCTATGTGTACTTAACGCAAGAGATGCAGGGGCTTTATCCGGCGAATGATCTTTACCCGGCGGATGATCTTTATCCTAGAAATCCAAAGAGCACCAGCATAAGTAAAAGCCAGTACATTTCAGCACAATATGAAGATTATATTGTTAGAACGATTGACAAACTGCAAATTCGTGAAAAAGAGAATGATATAGGAGCGATTGTAGGTGATGGCGGAAACACTTATGTGATCGAGGGAAATTTCCTTGTTTATGGGAAGGGAACAAAGGAATTAAACGAAATTGGAGAAAAAACGTTATCAAAGATAAAAGGAATTATATACAGACCATTTAGTGCTGACTGCAAAGGAAATCCATGCCTTGAAGCCGGAGATGCGGTACGGCTGGCTACAAAATATGAACTGATCGAGACTTACATCCTAAAGCGCACGCTGAAAGGCATACAGGCTTTGCGCGATGATCTGGAAGCAAACGGAGAAGAGTACCGGACAAGTAAGGTCAACGGAATACAGCGGAGCATATTGCAGCTGAAAGGAAAGAGCAACACTCTGGAACGCTCAATTGAGGAGACGAAATCGACAATCGTTGACGTGGAAAAGGGTTTGCAGTCACAGATCACACAGACAGCCACAGAAATCCGGTCAGAAGTAAAGAATACCACTGACGGGTTATCATCGCGGATTACCCAGACTGCAGAGAGCATCACAGCGGAGGTCAACCGGGCAACGAGCGCCGAGGGTACGCTATCCAGTAAGATTACCCAGACTGCAGAGAGCATCACAGCGGAGGTCAACCGGGCAACGGAAAAAGAGGGACAGCTTGCGGCGGCAATACAGGTTAATGCAGATGGGATCACAAGCAAAGTTTCTAGGGATAGCGTTGTGTCGGAAATTAACCAGTCGGCAGAGGGTTTAAAGATTAGAGCTGATTTATTGGAATTCAGGGGATCTATGGAGATGACCGGCGGGTATGTGCACATTGACGCGGCAGAGAGTACGGACAACTTGGTTGAACTGAAACGGGAAGGAACTCTTGTGCAGATGGGAACGGATGGATTGAAGTCAGTAGCAGATACGAGGGAACTCACAGCCAGCTATTCGGCTGTATCAGTGCGTGATACATCAGCCAATACGGTTGCACAGATGTTGTCGACCGGAAAAGGAATATCATCCTACGGCTGGGAATCTTATTCGGACAAGCGGCTAAAACACGGTATAGAATCTCTTGACCGGGAAAAGAGCGCAGCGTTTATACAGTCCTTGCGTCCGTGCCGGTTTGTTTACAATTATGATTCCGCGGGACATTACCGGCATGGTCTGATTGCACAGGAGGTACTGACTGCGATTGGAGATGAAGACTGGGCGATTTGCTCTGAGAATCCAGATCCGGATGGCAATACCTATTATGCACTTGACAAAACGGAACTGATCGCTGATCTGATCGCTACAGTACAGTTACAGCAAGAGGCACTAGAAGAATTAAAAAAGAAAGTAGGATGAGAAAATGGTCAATGCAAAAATTCGTGAGTTTGAGAATGACATTATCAATTTTATCAATGCAAGTGTTGATATTCCGATTGAGGTTAAGCATCTGGTACTTAAGGATATTTTGCACCAGGTAGAAGCGGAAGCAAACAGGCACATCATTGCCGAACAGGAGCAGGCGAAAAAAAAGAATGAAAAGGAGAGTGCGGATCATGAATAAAGCATATAACCGTATCAACTGGGAGAATTACCCGAGCGATGCTACGCCTTTGAATGAAGCGAATCTCAACAGTTTGGACAGTGCCACAGATACCATTGACGACCGTGTGATTACGCTTGACACAACCAAGGCAACAAAAACAGAGGTTGCTACACTTGTATCAGATGTGACATTTGAGGAATCTACCGGAATTATTACCATTACGAAGAAAAATGGCTCTAGGGTTACCATTGACACACAGATGGAGAAAATTGCTGTCAACTTTACTTATAACCCGACTACACAGCAGATTATACTGACTCTGATCGATGGCACGAAGCAGTACATAGATTTATCGGCGCTGATTACGCAGTATGAATTTTTAGACACGGATACAGTAGCATTTATCATCGATACAGACGGCAAGGTGTCAGCTATCGTAAAAGAGGGAAGCATCAAAGAAGAACATCTGGAACCAAACTATCTGGCAAAGGTCAAAGTAGAGGTTGCAAAGGCGCAGACAAGCGCAAGCAATGCTGCAAAATCCGAGGATAATGCAAGAAGTGCGGCAACAGAGGCGCAGGCTAGTGCGACAGCGGCGGCAACATCCAAAAGCAATGCACAGACAAGTGCGGCGGCAGCGGCACAATCAGAATCTAATGCAAAGGCATCTGAGAATGTGGCAAAATCAAGCAGAGATGCAGCTGTTGAATCAGCACAGACCGCGACAGAAAAGGCAACATCCGCCAGTGAATCAGCAATTACAGCTAGTGAGAAAGCCGATATTGCCACACGGAAAGCAACAGAAATTATCGGAAAAGCAGAATCTGCAGCAGATAGTGCAACCAAAGCACAGAGTTATGCCGTTGGCGGTACCGGCAGCCGGGAGGGAGAGGACTCTGATAACGCTAAATATTATTATCAGCAGGCAAAAGACGTATCAGAGGGACTAAAAGGTGGATTGCAGCCGCATGGCACGGTGGCTTTTGCAGATCTTCCGGCGCTTCCGGATGTCAATGCAGGATGGATGTACAATATTTCGGATGAATTTACGACCACGGACGATTTTAAAGAGGGCTCCGGCAATGCAGTTCCCGCCGGCGCGAATATCTACAAAACGTCAGACGGAAAGTGGGATGTTCTGGCCGGTACCCCGGTGACGGGGGTCAAGGGTGCAAAAGAAACATCCTATCGGCGAGGAAATGTCAATCTCACCCCAGAAAACATTGGGGCAGTAGCGATGAGTGGAGATACAGCGAGCAATGTCGCATCATTTACGAGCAGTGATGTGGCAGATGGATCAGCGTCATCGTGGACAAGCGTTGCTACACTGACAAGCGGTGAAAAGCATACATCTCTTTTTGCAAAGGTATCGCAGATGTTTAAAAACGTGCGGTACTTGTATAAGATGCTCGGGACTACCGACATATCCTCTATTGGTGGTGGAACGGTAACGGGGGCGATCTCGTCGCAAAACAAAGCTTTAGCACAGTTAAATAACATAGGTAATTATAAACAAACCGATACGCTGTTAGTTAGCAGTAAATTGTCCGCTAATATAGAATACGAGCTAAACACTTTACTATTAGCAAAAGGGACGTGGTTAGTAGTATCAAGCGGCGAATTGAATGCACATACACCTTTTGCGTACAATTTAGGGCTAAAAAAGAGTGCTGGTGATTTATATGGATCAAATGGGTATTTGTGTACTCCTCACACAGATACAGGTATATGGGCTGATTTTTTACAAACTTACACTATCACTGTAACAAGCGATACAGCAACCGTCAGCACAACGATCAAGCATTATGCCGCTGACAGCAACGTAGGAATTGGCTGGGCGAGAATGCTGGCTATACGTCTGGCATAGAACACATTACCGTAAAAACTGTAGTCAGCGTGCCATTGTACTCCGTGTTATTCAGCACAGAACGCAGAGCAGTCCCATTGTTAATCGTTGTTCCAAGAGCACCATGAGTAATCGCCGATCCTAAAACGTTGGCAGACAACACTATTATAGGTGTTATTTTAAAACTCGATATGTCAAGTTCTGCTACGCCGTTAGTGTAAGCTATGGGCCGAGATATGACCACTATAGATGCTGGTACATGCTCTTTATTTGAATTAACGTAAAATACAGTTTTCGCTAAAGCTTTGTTTGACGCACGAAACAGATGCCTGTTAAAATATGACGTAAAAAACATTATAATTTTTTCGCAATTTAAACGTTTTTGTTGACCCAAAGTGACAAATCAGACGATTTCTGTCGAAACTTGCGACCGAAATGATTTGAATAATGCTGGCAAAATTTGTAAAATAAAATTGTCCGATAAGGGCACTTCAAGTTCTGGAGAGAGGGCGATGTTTGGCGATTCATTGCCCTCTCAAATGTTACTGGTAAATAATGGTAATTTTTTTTGTATGGGGTTGACTGCAAAGAACGTACGTTCTGTAATGGCATTAACATTATCGGTTGCAGAGATTGGAGGAGAATAAAATGGGGGAAAATGAGTTCAATGAGGAAACAGCGTTTTACAAGGAAAAAATAACTGAAATGGTCGTTAAGTGCGACAACGAGCGATTTTTGAAATTTTTATATAACACAATACTTTCATTCAAAAAAAAGTGGGGCATTTAGTGCCCCTCTTTTTCATGCCAATAGGTTATATTGTCAAATATAGTCTGTCTATGTTCTTTGCTAAGTTTCATTAGCATTTTTAAGTTATCCAGCAATTCACTATCTGACATAAGGTCTGGAAGAATATCTGGTGCGTTTTCTAAATTATCTTCCCAACCCATTAAATAAGATGGAGAAACTTCAAGAACTTTCCCAATAATTTCTATTTTATCACTTGGAATATTAGTAATAATGTTGTTTTCATATTTATATAGTGTTTGCTTTGAAACTTTTATTTTCTCTGCAAGCTCTACTTGTGAAATACCTAAAAGCTCTCTCTGCTTTTTTATCCTATCTCCGATTGTCATTTGAGTTTTCCTCCTTTCCTATTGGTAACTTTATTATAACACAAAAGAGTTACTCGTCAAGAAAAAAATAACTTGACAAGTTACCAAAATGGAATATAATAAAAGTAACTTCAAAAGTTACGAAGTTAGAAAGGAGTAGTCAGATGGTTGATACAAACAAACTTCGCGGCGTTATTGCTGAAAATGGCAAAACACAGGCTGATGTTGCGGAAATGATTGGAGTTACGCCAAAAACATTTTATATGAGAATGAGTAAGGGCGTTTTTGGAAGCGACGAAATTCAGGTTATGATTGATAACCTTCACATCCAAAATCCAATGGATATTTTTTTTGCAAAGAAAGTAACTTAAAAAGTTACTAGAAAGGAGATGTAAAAACATTGGAAAAATCAAGATATTCTGTTTTGGATTCATCTGGAAAAGCAACGATTGTTGAGCGTAAAGACGGAAGATATATTGACATTGAAGAAATGGCGCAGCATGTCGCATTTAATGTTTTGGACGATTACAGCAAAATTCTTAATGGCGAAAAGAAAATTGATGAGACAAACATTATATTGTCTATCAATGTTCTCAACGCCGTTGCTCCGTTAGCAAAATATTTTAGAACGGGCTGTGCCTACGGAAAGGATTAGTAGATGCAGATACTTTTGCTAAAGTTGGTTCTTCTTCCGAAATTTCTTCATTGATTTCTTCGCAGTATTGGTCGTACTTGATTTTGAAATCATTGAAAGAACCGTTATATCCACAGATTTTAGCAATAGCGTAGGCAGATACATATTCATCGTTCAAAATTACACCTCCCTTATTTGATGATAAGGGAATTATAACATAGAAAGGAGAAGAATGTTGCATAGCATTGAAGAATTAAAAGATACCCTCTACCAGCAAATCGAAACGCTGGCAGAGGAAAGTAAGAAAACATCAGATACGGAAACAAAAATTCGCATTGCAGGCGAAATCGACCGTATCGCTGAAACGATTATTGGGATTGATGCCGATTGAGTATTGATTCGATGCTAGATATGTTTCTTTCGATAGATTTTAGCTCTGAAAGATTTTTAATGCTTTTTAAATTACTTAATTTATGAACAGCACAACAATCAGAACTGGAAACATACCAAGCACAATCGCGGATGCAATCTCTAAAATCGTTAAGTGGACATTTGTTAATGGTTACCACCTCCTTATGGAGGATTATAACACGGAAAGGAGTTGGATGGAATGGACGAGTTAGTGAAAGTCAATTTTGATACACAGACAGTATCGGCAAGAGAACTGCACGAGCAGTTACATATTAAAACCGCATTTAAAGATTGGTTCCCGAGAATGTGTGAATATGGCTTTGAAGAGGGTAAAGACTTTTGCTCAAAATTGAGCGAAACCTCCGAAAAGGGAGGTAGACCATCAAAGGATGCTGATATTTCTGTAGACATGGCAAAGCAGATTTGCATGATACAGAGAACACCGGAGGGAAAAGCAGTCCGCCAGTACCTTATCGACTTGGAAAAGGCGTGGAACACACCAGAGCAGGTATTTGCCAGAGCGTTAAAGATGGCTGACGAGAAAATCAACAGCCTTAAGGAAATCAACACCAGTCTGATTGCTGAAAATCAGAGGATGAAACCGAAAGAAATCTTTGCTGATGCAGTGGCAACAAGTCACACATCAATTCTTATCGGAGACTTGGCAAAGTTGATTTGCCAGAACGGCTATCAGATAGGACAGAAGCGGTTGTTTGATTGGTTGCGTGAGAATAACTTCCTTATTAAATGTGGTTCATCGAAGAATATGCCACAGCAGAGATATGTTGAACAGGGGTTATTCGAGGTAAAGGAAAGCAACGTGCAGAATCCGGATGGATCAGTAAGGATCACTCGGACAACAAAGGTAACCGGTAAAGGTCAGATATACTTCGTCAACAAGTTCTTGGAAAGAGGTTGCGCTGATGAAGAATAGCCTGGCAAACTGGTAGTTTCCAACAAAAATATGAAATTGGAAAGATTAACAGGAGGAATTCATGGATAAACAAACGAATATTGCTTTAAGAAAAACATTAGATCAGATCGGCGCAAGCCATTCGCTCAAAGGATACACATACACAATTAGAGCGATAGAGAAATGTCTGGACGACAGGGATGCGCTTAGATGTGTTATGAAGGAAATTTATGCAAAAATCGCAGAAGAGAACGGAACTACCGCATCCAAAGTAGAAAGAAACATCCGGAACTTAATAGAGGTCACATGGATAAATGGCAATGTGAATGCGATCAATGAGATTTTTGGTTATACGGTTTCGACGAAAAAGGGGAAGCCAACCAATTCAGAATTTATTGCGGTAATAACAGATTTTGTGTCCTTGCACGGGCAGGAAATTGAAAGTGATTCTTATAAGTGGCGGGAGTGAAGTGCGTATGAAGAAGTTGGCAATGGTGATTGAATTTGTAGGCGCTGCGATCTTTTTTCTTTGTATGTGTGCGGATGCAACGGAAAATCCTATTGTAGCGGTACCGACCATAATCAGCTTACTCTTATTGTATGCCGGATCAAGAATTGAAGGAGGATGGCAGGATGCGGAAGAGATTGTCGAAGATCATGATTATTATGTTGATGGTGATGACACTGACGATGGTATTACCTACATTACATACGACAGCAACGGAACCGAGCGATACATGGATTTCAAATGAGTATCTTCCTTAATATAAAGGGGATTTCAAACGAATATCATATTTGCCCGGAAATGGTAATGGCGATTATCGAGCATGAAAGCAGTGGACAAGCCGATGTGGAGAATGGTGGATGCAAAGGTCTCATGCAAATTTATGAAAAATATCACAGAGACCGGATGGAACGTCTTGGAGTAGAAGATCTCTATGATCCGTATGGGAATATTCTCGTTGGATGCGATTATTTGGCGGAGTTGTTTGAAAAATATGAGGGAGACATGAGCACAGTCCTTATGATCTATAGCGGAAAATCAGATGCGTTGACCAGAACATACGAGAATCGCACTGAATATGCCAAAAGCATAATGAACAGGACGGTTGAACTTGAAAGACTTCATGAAGAAGCGGAATCAGACTTTGGAGAGGGTCTATAAACACTACTACATTATAATACGAGGAGAATTTCAAATATGAATAAAGAAACAATGGAAAACAACAAAGTGGAACTGGCGGGCGTGATTATTTCAGAGCCGGAGTTTATGTATGAATCATACGGAGAAAAATTTTACAAAATGTCTCTTGGAGTAAAAAGAAAAAGTGGCGCCGTAGATGAGATCCCATTAACCATTTCAGAAAAACTGTTTGATATGGAGGACAGATATTCCGGAATGGCGGTAAGGGTTTCTGGAAATTATCGATCATTCAACAAACAGGAAGGTACAAGACGACGGTTGATCTTATCTGTGTTTGTTTGTGACATTGAGGCGATTGACTCAAAAGATGCGAATATTGATAAGAATTGCATTACGATCAATGGATATGTTTGCAAAGAGCCGAATTACAGAGAGACGCCACTTGGTCGCGAGATCACAGACATGTTGATTGCAGTAAACAGAGATTATGGGAAATCTGATTACATTCCGTGCATTGCCTGGGGAAGAAATGCAAGATTTGCAGGCGGATTTAAAATCGGAACACGTGTTAAGTTGATTGGCAGAATCCAGAGCCGCGAATACGACAAAAATATTTCTGACACGGAGTTTGAGAAGAAAGTGGCTTATGAGGTTTCCGTAAGCAAATGTGATGTGATTGAGGAGGGGAAAAATGAAAATAACGATTAAGAGTATTCACATCGAGAACTTCAAGGGCATCAATATGCTTGACGTGAATTTCTCTGTGAAAACGAAGATCAGCGGGCAGAATGCCGTAGGAAAGACAACGATCTTTGATGCGTTTACATGGCTGCTTTTCAACAAGAACAGTTCCGGAGAGGAAAAATTCAATGTTCGACCGTTGGATAAGGACGGAAACCGCATTGATAACGTGGAAATCAAGGTGTCTTCCATTCTGGATGTAGATGGAAAGGAAGTTGAACTTTCCAAGACACAGAAACAGAACTGGGTTAAGAAGCGTGGAACCGATACGGCAGTATTGCAGGGGAATGTTAATTCGTTTGAGATTGACGGCTATCCGAAGAGTGAAGCGGATTTCAAGGCTTATGTTTCGGAATTGGCACAGAGCGAGGAAATGTTCAAAATGCTGACTAATCCGCAGTATTTTTCTTCTTTGAAATGGAAAGACCAGAGAGATATTCTGATGAAACTTGTTTCAGAGGTTTCAGATGTAGAGCTGGCACAGACGGACGCAAAGTATGCACCATTGCTTTCGGAATTGGAAAAAGCACCGTCTACGGATGATATTAGAGCAAAATTCTCCAAAGCATTGAACGAGTGGAAGAAGAAGCAGGCAGAGATTCCAGTACGAATTGACGAAGCCATGAAATCCAAGGTTGACATCGATGTTGCAGAACAGGAACTTGCGAAAACAGACTTGGAAATCAAAATTGCAGATATTGATGCGAAGATCAAAGATTCTGACGGAGTAATGATGGAGTTAGGACGTGAAGAAATGCAGCTGCAGTTTGATATGTCTGGGATTATGCAGACTATGAATCGCGATCTGACAAACAGGAGAAGCGAGATCGAAGCAGAATTACGTGATTTGCAAAATGAGATGAAGCGATTTGCAGATACTATTGCTTTGAAAGAGAGACGTGTTTCAGAAAACGAGACGGTTATTTCCAATGCTGATTCAGAGCGGAAAAGGCTTGGAGAGGAGCACAACGCAGAAAAAGCAAAGGCTTTTGATGAATTCCCATATCTGTTTGATGAATCCGAGTGGGTATTTGATGAAAACAGCACCGTTTGCTCATTGTGTGGTCAGAAGTTGCCGGAAGATAAAATCGAGCAGTTAAAGGCTGATTTTGAAAGCAGAAAGCGAAAAGCCAAGGCGGATGCAGAAGAAAAGTTAAAATCAGAAAAGATCAGATTTGACACAGAAAAGAGAACAGCACTGAACAGATTGGTTGCTATCGGCACAGAGAGAAAAAATCTTATCACAAAATTAAGGGATGAAAATGCCAAAGCAAAGGAAGAAATAAAGTCCTTAAAGGAACATGAGCAGGAAGATATTGCAAAAAAAGAAAAGCTCTGCCAGCAGTTATCATCGATTCCGGAAATTGCCGATTATTCGCAGAATGAAGAGTATGTGAAGATGAAAGCAAGGCATGACGAAGTTCTGGAAGAAATTGAAAAGATGAACGCCAATGGAGAGGATGCAGCAGTTGAATCCTTAAAATCTGAAAAAGAAGAGTTGCAGGAACGTCTTTATGATGTAAACAAAATCATTGCAAAGGCATCTATGAATGTTGAGATTGACGAGCGTATTTCCGAGTTGCAGACAGAGCAGAAAGAGATCGGGCAGAAAGTTGCCGATCAGGAACACATTCTTTACCTGTTGGAAGAGTTCATTCGTTTCAAACTCAACAAGGTTTCCGAATCCATCAACAGCCATTTCAAGACAGTTAATTTCAAACTCTTTGAAATGCAGTTAAATGGCGGTATGAAAGATTGCTGTGAGTGCACCGTAAATGGAGTGCCGTATTCGACTTTGAATAGCGGTCATAGAATTGTAGCCGGACTTGATATTATCCGTTCTCTTAGCGAGTTATATGGCGTTATCGTGCCGATTTTTGTGGATAACGCAGAGAGCTTAAATGATTTCAATGTGCCGGATATGGATGCACAGTTAATCCTTTTGAGTGTATCAGCGGACAAGCAGTTGAAAGTGGAGGGTGTTTAAATGGGAGAAGTTATCAAATCTTACAAAGGATTTAACAAAAATATGACTTGTCGTGGCTTTCAGTACGAAGAAGGAAAAGAGTATGAGGAAGAAATCGTAGAAGTTTGCGATCATGGATTTCACGTTTGCGAGTATCCGCTTGATTGCTTGAATTATTATTATCCAAATGAAAGCGTATACCACGAGGTAGAGCAGAGCGGAGAAATCCAGAAACATAATGATGATACTAAGGTAGCATCTACAAAAATTAAGATCGGAGCAGAAATTAGCATTGCGGGTCTTGTTAAAGCTGCAATCGAATATACAGTAAAACGTGTAAAAAAGGACGCTGAAAGCGATGAAAAGCATGGAGCATCCTCGGCAACCGGAGACTATGGAGCATCCTCGGCAACCGGAGACTATGGAGCATCCTCGGCAACCGGAGACTGTGGAGCATCCTCGGCAACCGGAGACTACGGAGCATCCTCGGCAACCGGAGACTACGGAGCATCCTCGGCAACCGGCAACTGTGGAGCATCCTCGGCAACCGGATACAAAGGAGCATCCTCGGCAGAATACAAGGATGCAGTAGCTGTTGCTTGGGGCTACAAATCAAAAGCCAAGGGTGTTATTGGCTCGTTTCTTGTTTTTGCAGACTGGGAATACACTGGTTCAGAAGATGACCCAACATATGACAGAGACAACCAGAGTGCATGGGATCTTAACGGCGCAAAGATGGTGAAGGTGGATGGGGAGATTATCAAACCGGATACTTGGTATACGATTGAAAATGGAGAGATTGCGGAGGTATCGGAATGAGAAAAAGGATTGCACGTGTTTTTACAATTGTTCTGCTGACGTTAAGCCTTGCAGGATGCGATATTGCTTCTTTGGATAGCGGCATAAATGACATTAAAGGTCAGCTTGTTGGTAATTCGTTTGAGTGCCAGTTTTATGACAACTACGGAGAAAGATTTTTGACGGCAAGCGGAACAAAAATCGGAATGACAGGTAATGTTATTGAAGAAAGCAAAATCGATTCTACCGACGGTTCTTCATCAATTGAGTACAGTTTATCATCTGTTGTGACAATCAATATTGATGGAAAACAGATACAGAGTTGCGGAGACACCATTATATTTTCTGAAAGTGGCTTGATGCCTGATGCGGAGTTTCAGTTATCAGATATTCGGAGCAAAACAGGAGGAAGTTTTTCGGAAAATACGGCTATTTCTGGAATTGTAAACGAGTACAAAAACTTTTTTGGAAAAGGGCAGGTAGTTGTAATCCAAAGCCAGTTAGGTGTCCCGATTTGCGCATACTCTGGAGACGATGTGTATTGGGAGGTCAGAAACGATTTGCCGAAAACAACGAAACTCATGATTGATGGAAAGGCTTTGTATATCCATAGAGCAAATTTCCAGATTATTGACAAGGAATTGATTGAATAGGAGGTCTCAAAATGAATTACATAAAAGCAAAATATCCAAACCAGAGCCGGTCATATATATTTGCTACATCAGACGATGTAAAAGCCGGAGACATGGTTTTAAATGCCAAAGGCGCAAAGCTGAAAGTTACGGATGAATCGGTGGATATGGCATGGGTAGAGACCTACGGTGCTGATAAGGTGGAAGTTGTGAAGAAATATGAAGAACAGGAAAGCGGTGGTGACGATGAGAGTTAATCCATGTAGATATTGTGCATTGTCTATAAACCTTAACGGAAAGCATTGTTCAAGGTATTCTTCCGAAGAGTGCGCAAAATGTGAGAACATTCAAAAACACAGGGAATACCTTTTAAGTCAGCGAAAATTCGCAGAGGGTGAGCAGATTACAAGCATTGAGGAACTTTTGAAACAGGAATGGGTAATGTGGTATCACAGTACAAAGCACATAGAGGTTTTCAAGAATATGCAACTCAATCTTGTTTTGAAATTTCTTAAAAATGGAGCATTTAAAAAAGCAATAAGGAAAGAAAGCGAGGAAAAATAATTATGGCAGAGAACACAGCAGTAGCAAAGACAGAGGAAAAGGCAGAGGTTGCACACAGCAACAACAAGGTTACAGACTATAGCCTTGGAATTTTTGGAACATCAGATAATTTCATTATGGCTATGCAGATGGCAAAGGCGTTGGCGAGTTCAACTATCGTTCCGGCAACATTCCAGAAGAACGATGCAAACTGTCTGATTGCTATTGAGCAGGCGCAGAGACTGCGAGTAAGCCCACTGATGGTTATGCAGAATCTGTATGTGATCCAGGGTAGACCGTCTTGGAGCTCAAAGTTTCTGATTGCGGCAATCAATAATTCCGGCAAATTCGATATGGAATTACAGTTCGAGGAAACCAAAGATAAGGATGGCAAGCCTTATTCGTGTCTTGCTTGGACTACGAAAAATGGTCGTAGAGTTGAGGGTATGACCGTGGACATGGAAATGGCTAAAGCCGAGGGATGGCTTGGTAAGAACGGTAGTAAGTGGAAAACCATGCCACAGTTAATGCTTCGTTACAGAGCGGCATCTTTCTTCTCCAGTCTGAATTGCCCGGAATTGACGATGGGGCTTTATACAAAAGAAGAAATGCAGGACAACGATTTCAAGGAATATCCGATGGAAGATTTACAGGAACAGGTTAAGCATGAAATATCTGAAAACGCAAACACAGAGGATTTTCCTGTTGATCTGGAAGTTGCCGAAACTGTGGAAGAGCCCAAGATGGCAGATAAACCGGAAAAGGTAGAGACGGAAGTTGTTGATAATGACAATGATTTGCCGGACTTCATGAAGTAGGATGATAGAATGAACTTTCCAAAATCTGAATTGAGTAAGCAGGATGCATTGCACCTATGGATTACTTGCCGTTCGAAGTATGCCAAAGAGCAAATGTTCCTTACAAATTACGGAATTGTCTTTTTTGTTATGCGACGTTTAGGCATTCCAGCGTTTGATGAAGATATGTTTCAGATTGGTTCCATTGGACTTCTAAAGGCTATTGACACCTTTGATGCTTCAAAAGGATGTTTTTCTACATATGCTTTTCCAATTGTGAGAAATGAACTGCTTATGGAATTCCGTAAAAGTAAAAAATCAGTAAATGCAGCATTTTCATTAGATGATAATGTGGATATAGGAAATGGCGAAAGCGTTTCTTATGCTGAAATGATAGCAGATCGTAAGGATTATGAAGAAAATACAGTTAATTCCATGCTTGCTCAACAGATTTTTGAGGAATTGAGTCCGAGAGAACAACGTATTTTTATTATGTTTTTTGTGGAAGGGAAAAAGCAACGAGAAATATCCGAAGCACTTGGAATTTCGCAGGGAACGGTTTCCAGAATTATTAAAGGCATGGGGAAAACAAAGAAGAAAGGCAGGAAAAAATATGAGAGTAATTAGCCAGGACGGCACTATTGATATGCCGTATGAACAGGTAATAATTACAAGACATGATAAAAGCATTTACTTAATGGAACATCTTACTGAGGACGTTGAAATTGCTAAATATTCCACGGAAGAAAAAGCAAAAGAAGCCATGGAAGAATTAAGAATGGCTTATATGTGCCATAATCTTGTAAAGATGGGGCAGACACCGCCAGATGGAATTGACGAAAAACTTACTATGGGTTTGAGTGGAGTATTTGAGTTTCCGGCGGATGAAGGATTGGAGTAGCATATGGAAGTTATATCATTTTTAGAATCCGTACAGAAAGGAATGGAAGATAACATTTACAACTTTTGCAAAGATGGAAAATGTAGCCAATGCGGTAACTGCTGTTCCAACCTTTTACCAATGAGCAGAAAAGAAGTAGATACCATTCGCAGATATATTCGTAAGAATCATATCAAAGAGTGCAAACATCTTCTTCCCACTGCGAATAGAACGTATGATATGACATGCCCTTTTCTTGATACGGATAAGAGTTGCGAGAAATGCAGAATCTATCCGGTTCGACCAGAAATTTGCAAGCAATTTATCTGTGACAATGAGCAGAGAGCAAAGCACAATAGGACATTGTTGGGACAGACGAGACAGATTATTGATGTGAGGAGTGAGTTCTTTAATGAGACTTAAAGTTTTAGGTTCTGGTTCATCCGGTAATTGCTACATGCTGGAGAATGACAAGGAAGCTTTGATAATCGAAGCCGGGTTGCCTTTTATGGAAGTCAAGAAAGCACTGGATTTCAATGTGATGAAAATTAAGGCTGTGATTACTACCCATTTCCATATTGACCATAGTCTTTATAGCTTACAATATGTGCAAGCTGGCATTCCTGTTTTTGAACCATGCAGACCGCCGATAAAATATTCTGAAATGCGTTTTAGAAAAGGAAATTTTGACATAAGGGCATTTGAAAACCGTGATAAATCTGGAAGATGGCTACATAACAACGGAGACGGTTCAGAGTGCCCGTGCGTTGGGTTTTACATTACGCATCCAGAGATGGGAAGCCTTGTGTATTCAACAGACACAGAATACATCAGATGGCGATTTAATGGTGTTAATCACATCATGGTGGAAGCCAACTACGATATGCAGTTTGTGAACCGAGAAGAACCAAATTACGAGCACAGATTAAGAGGTCATATGAGTTTACTAACGGCACTTGACTTTATTTCTACTAACGATAATCCGGCATTGCGAAATGTCGTTCTAATTCACTTATCAGATAAAAGCGGAGATCCCGCACTATTCAAACAAAAGACAGAAGAAACAGTTAAATATGGATCAGATGTTTACGTGGCGGAACGTGGATTAGAGGTTGATATGAACCTTTACCCGTTTTAAGGAAGCGAGGAATAAGTGAATGAATAAAGTGATTTTAATGGGAAGATGCACCAAAGACCCGGAAGTAAGATGGTCGCAGGGCGAGAAGTCAACAGCTATCGGTAGAATTACTCTGGCGGTTGACCGAAAATTTAAGCAGGATGGACAGCCAACGGCAGATTATATCAATTGCCTTGCGTTTGGTAAAAGAGCAGAGTTCCTTGAAAAATATTGCAAAAAGGGAACAAAGCTTGTAATTGAAGGAAGCTGGCAGACCGGAAGTTACACCAACAAAGACGGTAATAAGGTGTACACCAATGAGTGTTTGATCGAAAGCTGTGAATTTGCAGAGAGCAAACAGGCTTCGCAGGACAACGGAAGTTACAAACCGCAGCCTATGACAGATTCGGATGGTTTTATGGATATTCCGGATGGAATTGAGGAAGAGTTGCCTTTTACTTAATAATGACTCGGATAAATCAATGGAAGGGAGATATGTATGTTATTGATCGAGGACAAAGGTCAGAAAGAGGGTCAGCACATACTTAAGAATCGCTATTTTGATCGTAATGACATAGAGGTGCTACGAGCACCTCTTCCAGTTGGAGATTATGTTATCGCGGAAGAAACCGTTCTTGACGTTATAAGACGAAAGTCAGCAAGAAAGATGGAAGTTAAGAAGATGGACTTTATTGGAAGCTACAAGGTTGCCGTAGATACTAAGAAGGACATGCAGGAGATTACGGGAAACGTCTGCGGAAAACAGCATCCAAGGTTCCGAGACGAGTGTATTTTGGCGCAGAACAACAATATAGCACTGTATGTTTTGGTTGAGAACATGGATGGAATAAAAACTATTGAAGACGTTTTTCATTGGCACAATCCAAGGCTTGAGAGATACAACAAGATAAAGTACATGCACGGCATTGGAAAGTGGTTGAATGTACCGCTTCCAAAGGCACCGCCAACGAGCGGGGAAGTCCTTGGAAAAGCAATGCTGACAATGCAGCTTAAGTACGGCGTGGAATTTGTTTTTTGCAGACCGGAAGATGCAGGATCGCGTGTCATTGAGCTTTTGGAAGTAGAAAAGTGATAATTTTTTGGAACTTGAAGGAGATATTATGGCAAGTAAGCGGATGTTTCGTATAGATTTAGTGACGTCAGATGCTTTTCTTGACATGCCGCTCACAGCGCAGGGGTTGTTTTTTCATTTATGCATACGGGCAGATGACGACGGTTTTGTTGACTGCGCCAATAAAACAGTAAGAGAGTGCCAGGCTTCAAAGGAAGACTTGCAAATTCTCATTGACAAACATTATGTTCTTACTTTTCCAGGATCTAATGTTATTGTAATAAAACATTGGAAATTACATAACTGCATTCAAAAAGACCGTTATAAGCCAACCAATTATGCAGAAGAAAAATCAATGCTTTATACGAAAAAAAATGGAGCATACACATTTGATGCTTCAAAAAATTTTTCCGGAGTGAATGCAATAAGGAGCGCAGTAAGCTCGCCGGGGAAAGAAGTGGAAGCGTGCATACCGTCATTGGCGGAAGTGGCTGATTATTGCCGTAAGAGGAAGAATGGTGTTAGCGCAGAATCATTTATTGATTACTACAAATCAATAGGTTGGAAACGTAATGGAGAAATAATAACCGACTGGAAAGCCGCATTAAGGAGTTGGGAGAAGCAGGAGAAAGAGAGTAACCCAAGGTCAAAAAACAAATTTAATAACTTTCATCAGAGATCTTATGACTATGATGAATTAGAAAAAACTTTGATGGAAACAAATGTTAGGGAAGGGCGTGATAAGAAATGATGGAAATGGGAGAATGCGAAATTTGCAACAGGTACCGACATGCAAAGCATAAAGGTGAACAGTTGGAGATTCTTGCGGAACTAAACGACGTCCCAAGGCACAAAATTATTGGAATTTTATTGGAAAACGGAGAAAATGTAAAACTTCCAATAAGAACAAGGGGAAGAAAACGCAATACGGATTTTACAGAAAAAGAATACCAGAAAGCATTACTTAATAGGCTTGATGAATTGGATGGTCAAATTTCTGATCGTGAAAATGAATTCAAAGATATATGCACAGTCCTTTTTGGAACTCGATTCGATTGAGATGAAAAGAAAGGAGAACTGATTCATGAGAAATAAAGATGAAGAACTTAGGCGAGAGGGAATGGCATATGCTCTGCGAATTGCAAAGGAGAAGGGAATTGACTCTCTGGAAGAAGAGTGCCGCTTTCGCGGCGCAACAAAATTACCACTTGCGCTACCCAAGAATGCAATAGATGAATGCGTTAGCAAGATTAAATTAAATACCATAGACACGGTAACGATTTTGTCTGCAATGGTTTTGCACGATGAGTTTGACTTTGGTAAAAGCCGCATACAGAGATTTGTTGATCGCTTCAATAAAAAGGCAGAATGCATCATGGATGATTATGCTACATGGGAAGATCAGATACAGATCTTGAAAGAAGAGTGTGGGTTGGATTTTAAAATTCGCAGAAATGACACTGATGTGAAAGTGAGATAAAGGTATGAAAGAAAAAACGCGCAACGATAGCGGCGACGCGCTTAAGAGATTCAGAAAGGTGCCGTATCAGCTACGGTGCGGAAAGGAGTGGGAACATGGTTGAATGTATGAGAACAGTAGCGAGAAAGCCGGGGTTTGTGCAGTGGATTCCGGTAAGTGAGAGACTTCCGAAGAGCGGAGAATACATATTGCTGTCATTTGAAAACTTCTCTTTGCCTGTAGTTGGCAGATATGAGGGAAATAAAGATGAGGGTGGCAACTTCTATGTAGGGGATGACACGGAAACGTGCCTTGAGGAAGAGTTGATAGTGAATGCGTGGATGCCACTGCCAGAACCATATAGAGAGTGAGGGAAAATAATGAGTTGCGAAAAAGAATGCAAACTTGGAAAAAAATATTGCTGCATGGAGTGCCCGAGCTACGATATATGCCGAGAGAAGCGCAAGAACAGAAAATCGAGCTTTGAAAAAGCGGTGAAGTGGATTGCTGTTAGCATTGCGGTTATCGCCGGAATCAAGATGACGGGATCGGCGTGGTGCCTGTGGGCGTTTGCTTTGCCGATACTGGCAGATTAGGAGGGATAACATGGAGAGTAGATATTTATATCGCGGAAAGCGGATTGATAATGGTGAATGGGCGGAGCGGAATGCTTTGGCAGTTGTCCAAAATTCTTTGACAACTGAATTTTTATCTAATTCGTTCTCGGAAAAAATATTGTTTAATTGATAACTCAGAATTTAGTGAGGTAAAAGTATGAAACAAAATACAGAAAAGCAAATATGGTGTGAAAAAGAAAAAATACGATGTTTGTGTCATGGATGCAGTGAAAATAAAGCAGAAATACCCAATGGTAAATGCAGTGGTTGTAATCATTGCGGCAAGATTGCAGAGGAAAAGTGTTTAATATTCTAAACTGAAATTTAGTGGAGGTAGAAAGATGACGGAGAATGAAGCAAAAATTTTTATTCAAAACGCTATGGAGCAGTCAAAAAAAGTTTTAGCTGAATTATTATTGATCTCTCCAAAAGTGTTTGCAGTTAGAAAAAAGAGCCTGGGTGAATATTACAGTAATTTGGAGAACTGCAAAAAAGAAATTCAGTCATGTGAAGTAGCAATCAAGGCACTGGAAGAGGTTCAGCGCTGGCACACATCAGTAATCAACCCTAATATTAAAAACGAATTTGCAAACACTTCTACACAGATCTGCCACAACTGCGACCATAAAGATGAATATATCGAGGAGTTGGAAGCGGAGGTTGAGCCGTATCGAGCATTAGAAAAACGTCTTACGGATATGTTCGGCGGAGAACTATCCCTTGAGGACGTAACGGATGAACTGGAACGATATCTGAAAGAACCGGATAACGCGCATCCAATAAACGCCAAAATCCTTACCTACGAGGATGCGGCAGCTTGGGATGCTTACCGCGCAATCGGCACGCCGGAAGAATGCTTGTGGAATAAGGATTTCTTGGATTTCCTTTCGGACAAGATGAAGCCGGGCGATTTTGAAACATACTTGCGCTTATACAATGCGTTGGAAGAAAAGGGGTGTGCCCGATATGTGGAAGAAAGCCGATGGTTGAACATTGGTCGAGCGGCGGAACAATGTACATGGTCAAATGTAACAATCCAGATTGTCCGGTACCGTTGTTGTCTTATCCGAATGGGCACAATCTGGACGAAGTAATTACTGAATGGAACAGGAGGGCGAACGATGGGAAGATTGATTGATGCGGATGATGTAAAGAAGATGATTTCTGATACATTTGAGAAGGAAAAAGATGTTATAAATAGCTTTTGGAAAATGGGTACGTTGATGGATAAGGTCGACGAAATTCAGACCGCCTACGATGTGGATGCGGTTGTGGAGCAGTTGGAAGAAAGAAGCGAAGAATATAATTCTGGTGTACGGTTGCATGGAAAGCCGGAAGAAATGCTTACGGATGAAGCAATCGAGATTGTGAAAGGTGGTGGTGTAAATGGCTAAAGCCGTATTAGTAATAGATATGCCGGAACGATGTACTAAATGTCCTTTGTTGCTTACAATTCCGCAGAAAGGCGGGCTTGCACTTTGCCTTGCCAGACCAACGAACGGACAGGAAGAATATAATCCGAAGAACGAAAAAACATGGAGACCAGATTGGTGTCCACTCAGGGAACTGCCGACCGACAGATCCACTGCATACGCGGATGAACCGGTCAAGAAATCCAAAGAGGGTTACACGCGTGCGCAGTGGCAGATTGATGCGCATGGATACTGGAGATCCTCCGGCAATCGGTTAATCAGTAAAGAAGAATTGAAAGAGTTTCCGGTGGACAGCTTACAGCAGGTGTACAGGGAGTACAGCCGCGGCAGCGTATACAACTATGGGGATCATGTGAAACTTGCGGAAGATCTGGACAAGGACGGGAAACTACCGGCAACATTTATGGTCGTTGCTCCGGGATCGTGGAACCAGTTGGAAGTGTGGGCCGACATCAACCGGATGCGAACCCTTAACACTACGCAGAGCCGCAGACGTGCCCAGATGCACGTATGCCCGTTACAGTTGGATATCGTGGAAAGAATCATCAACAGATACAGCAACGAGGGCGATACGGTCTATGATCCATTCGGTGGTCTAATGACGGTTCCTATGACCGCGGTTAAGATGCACCGGAACGGAAAGGGATGCGAACTGAATCCAGACTATTTTCGTGATGGAGTTGGATATCTGCAGGCTGCGGAGAACGAAGTGGATGAGCCGACGTTGTTTGATTTTATGCCGGAGGTAGCAAAATGATTAACGGTGAATTGATAGTAGACAACTTCGCCGGTGGTGGAGGAGCTTCTACGGGAATAGAATTGGCAACAGGATATAGTGTAGATATAGCAATCAACCATGATCCGGAAGCAATCAAGATGCACAAGGCGAATCATCCGAATACCAAGCACTACTGTGAAAATGTGTGGGCGGTGGATCCGGTAAAGGCCTGCAAAGGTCATCCGGTAGCACTTGCATGGTTTTCACCGGATTGCAAACATTTTAGCAAGGCAAAAGGCGGAAAGCCTAAAGATAAAAATATTCGCGGTCTTGCGTGGGTAGCCTGCAGGTGGGCGGGATTGGTGCGACCGAGAGTAATCATGCTTGAAAATGTGGAAGAATTTAAGACATGGGGACCACTTGGGCGGCGGCATCATCCAATCAAGGCAAAGCATGGGAAAACCTTTGAAAAATTCGTTCAGCAGCTCACAGATTTAGGCTATGAGGTAGAGTTCCGGGAGTTGGTTGCGGCTGATTATGGAGCACCGACCATGCGCAAACGATTCTTCATGATCGCGCGGTGTGATGGCAAGCCGATAGTCTGGCCAGAGCCGACACACGCACCGGCAGACAGTGACGAGGTCAAGGCTGGGCTGCTGAAACCGTATGTGGGAGCATACACGCAGCTTGACTTTTCTCTTCCATGTCCGTCCATTTTTGATACGTCCGAGGAAATCAAAGAGAAATACGGGATCCGGGCGGTACGCCCACTGGCACCGAAGACGATGGAGAGAATAGCACGAGGACTGAAAAAGTTTGTACTCGATAATCCAGAACCATTTATTGTTCCTATTGGGTACGGGGAGAGGAAAGGGCAGGCACCTAGAGTTCACGACATCGAAAAGCCATTGCCGACTATTGTGGGGAGCGGAAAGCATTATCTGTGTGAGCCGTACATGGTGCAGATAGGGCAGACTGGATTCACAAAGGATCGGAGTAAAGATGTCAAAGAACCTTTGACAACTATCGTGAGCAAAAATGAACATTGTCTTATCAGCCCTACGCTTATCCAATACCATTCTGAAACGGCGCAGGGAGAAGTTCGGGGACAGACGATTGAAGATCCTATAATGACGGTGGACGGATCGAACAGATATGGACTGGTCACATCATTTTTGAGTAAGTTCTATAAGTCTGGAATCGGACAGGACGAAAGAGAGCCACTACATACAATCACAACATCAGCCGGACATTTTGGCGAGGTCAGAGCATTTCTGATTAAATACTACGGGCAGGGAACCGGACAGGATATTAAGGAGCCACTTGACACGGTAACTGCACGGGATAGATTCGGATTAGTGACCATTGAGGGTGTAGATTATCAGATTGTGGACATCGGCTTGCGAATGCTTGAGCCACGGGAACTGTACGGATGCCAGGGTTTTCCAGAGGATTACATAATCGACCATGATTATACCGGCAAGACGTATCCGCGGAGCGAACAGGTGCGCCGCTGCGGCAATGCAGTGTGTCCGCCGATACCGGCAGCGCTGGTCAGAGCAAATCTTTCGGAACTGTGCGTAGCGGAACGTATGCCAAACATGCAGATAGAAGCAGAGCAGACCGGACAGCTCCGGTTCGCATGAGATCAAACAGCTATAGTCCCCGCCAGCAGTAATGCGGCGGGGCGGAAAGAAAGGAAAAGAATGAGAATGATAGGATTTTCAAGAATGGCATATGAAGCACTTAAGGAGGAGCCAAGCGGCAGAATACCGGCAAGCCCGAAAATTATGTGGAAGAAGAGCAAGCCAGCAACAATCTGGTTGTTCTTATGCTTTACCGCACAAATTCCATTAAAATTACTGAAATACATCGTCATGGGGATATGTTTTATTCCTCATGCGATATACGAAGCATTGGATTGAACCTGACGCTATTGAAAAGGGGAATGTACTTGGATGAAAAAGAAATATACGAGATCTGCATGAGCGTGGACAGTTTCATAGCTGACCGGCTGACGGAATCCATCGTGCGCGGCACCAGCTACGACATGCTGGAAGCTCACTACGGCATTCTTCCGATCAGCAAGAGTAACTTTTACCGGAGGAAGGGAACAGCACAGTGGCTTATACGGCAGAGGATGGCACATCTGGTTGAGGGGAAGAACGGGCAGTATATGATTGAGTGGGGGAAGACGTAAAAGGTTTGCATATTGACGATTGTAGTGATATAATTTTTTTATAACAAAAGA